>ERZ1370068.9071-contig-7877_pt1 | contig 47723 bp, 81 predicted proteins | sample MGYA00561227_ERZ1370068 | MGnify/ENA primary metagenome ERZ1370068 (study PRJEB38410, sample SAMEA6850437) | metagenome | study: Metagenomic assessment of the ecological functions of the soil: analysis of the soil microbiota associated with the... | reverse complement strand
CTTCTTACAAAGGCTGTTCTGTACCGCAGCCGCAGCCTGGGCATGGTGCGCAAAGGCGGCCGATAGTGTCGCTCGCGCAGGTGGCAAAGGCAGCAGTCTGACGGTGACCTCGGTGACCACCCCTAGCAATCCTTCAGATCCAACGAAGAGCCCGATCAGAGTCGAAACCGGTCTTATTCTTCAGTGCACTCGGCCGCCAGTCCGCAACACCTCGCCACCGGCCAATACTCACCTCGAGGCCAATGACGTAATGGCGCGTGACCCCGTATTTGAGGCAACGGTCCGCCGGCGTTGGTAGGCGACATTGCCGCCGATGCTGCAATCATGCAGACTGTGGCGGGATCAGTGCCGGATAAAGAGGCCTATGTTCACGCACGGCCGCCTGGAGGTCTCCGGTGACAACGCCCGGTTCCGCGACGGCGATCGCGTCTGGAAACTGATTTCCTTGATGCGATTCATCCGCGCGAGCGAGAGCAGATCCCGGCTTCAACCGGCACGCATCCGCCGACGTAGCCAAAGCCTGCACCGCGAGCGGTTACCGGTATCCTTTCTCACCTTGCAAACCGCAGCAGTCGGCTCACCTGCTTCGGTGTTTCGCGGAAATACCACTACATCGGGTTCGCGACTGGCAAACCACTTGTCGCCGCTATGCGAAAGCCGAGTCGCCTGGTCCACCGCCACCGCTTCGTCGCCTAAGAGAGCGCGAAGTTCGGCGGCAAGATTCATTGCTGCACAATAAGCGGTGGCTCGATGACTTCCACCCGTGTGCCCACTTCGGCTGCTTCGAAGAAATGCTTCGCCATCATCGACGGCAAGCGGATCGCAACCGTGCGAGGCCCGAAACCTCGGCACAAAGCCGGCGTGCATTCCGTAGCCACCGGTGGAAGCGCAAAAATACGGCATCGACGCGCCAACAAAATGGCCACCGGCCGGACATCTCGTCCCTGTCGCGATCGACGTTGCGCCTCCCAACACCGCGCCCGCTCGCGTCACGTAATCCCCGTATTGGCTCGATACGTGGTGAAGATCCTTTTGGATGACCTCGTATTTTCCGGGTGGAGTTTCGAAGTCCTTTCGTCCTGAAGAAATATTGGTTCGGCCAATGAGAACGCCCCCGCGATAAAGGAATGCCTGCTGAGTCGTCAGATTAACGGTGATCTTCGCCTTGCCTTTGGCGTTCAGGATCATCCTGCCAGCTGGCGAACGCCGGGGGATGCGACGCTGGTTTTGTCTTTACGGCGTGAGTGCGATGCGGTCGAACGCCGATATCGCTGGGCAACTCGGTATCCGCCAGCAAGAACGGCGATGGCGAGGATCATGCAGAACAAACGGACTAACGACATGCGGTATTCTCCCGATTCCATTCCAAGTTCGAATCGCGTGACCGTTGTGTTCGCAAGAAGCGTTCCAGCCAGCCAAAGGAAGACGCAATCTCGACTGCAGCCGATTCCTCCTCAACTTACGAGGTTGAGTGGATTAAGGCGACTTCCATTGCGCTATCACGCCAACATCTGTGGTGACGCTCGCTTGGTGGCGTCCCGCACCCGCTATTGCGCCGGATTGCGAATCGTATAGCCAACATACCGGCTGGGTGTAGATCAGCGGTGGATCGAAACCTTCGTCGATTTTCTTTCGCAACCGGGCGATAAAAAATTTCGACCGTGCGCGTATCATATTCGTGCTCGCGCTGCCAGATTCGCTCGCACAGTTCCGTTCGCGAAAAAACCCGCCCCGGCTCCTGCATTAGGACCTGAAGGACATCGAACTCACGCGGTGAAAGAGAAATCGGGCGTCCGGCCCGGGCGACATATGACGATGCTGCACATCCATGTGCAAGTCGCCGACTCTCAATGCGTCCGTAGCGGTAGGAGTGGCGGCACGACGGCCCAGCGCCTCCACCCTCGCAATCAGTTCGTTCATTGAAAAAGGCTTCGCCCAAATAGTCATCCCGCGCCGGCCTTAAGACCTTTCACTCGGTCGGTAACTCCATCTCGAGCGGTTAGAATAAGGATGCGGGCCGTCGAATGGGCCTCGCGCAAACGAGCGAGCACCGAAAGGCCATCCATCCCTGGAAGATTAAGATCCAGGACGACCAAATCGGGCGGCTCGGCTGGAGCCGCGCGTCCAACCCCCTCTGCTCCATCGTTTCGAGCGGTTGCTTCACTGATTCGACCGTTCTAACTCCCGGGTAATCTGCCGGGGAGACGAGGATCATCCTCAATCACTGAAGGATACGCCATGCGTTATGTGGCTTGCAGTATCCCATAGTCGCGAGCAGGAGAAAAATGCGAGTTAATTCTGTCGTGCCAGATTGAATCCCGCCAACCGCACGGGTTGCGAGAGCCTGCAGTTCGCGATAAAGCTGCCATGCACATGAACCCGCAGGCTCCGGTCGTGCAGACCATAAGTTCCAAACAGCGCGCACCGGATGAACGTACCGGTGGTCACAGCTGAGGCATTTTTGAGCGTCACGCCAAGAAGTTGCAACTCAGATTGGAGGGCGGAAGTCGTGGCCTCACTCGCCGAATTCGAGAACCAACCATCAATCGTCCCGGTCTCGCGCTGGCCGGTTTCTACACTTATTTCGCCGAGAAACGGGTGCAGGTTCTGGGGGCAGCGGAGCAGTCTTACCTCAAGAGCTTGAGCACTGCGCAACGGAAACGCCGCTTCCGCGCGACTCTGCGAGGCGAAAATCCCGTGCGTTGTTCTTTCCCGAGGTTTCAACCTTGCTCCTGAGCTGCTCGCGATCGCGGAATCCGCTGGCGTCGCCGATCTTTCGCACGCCGATGATTACGATGAAGTTCATCAACGCGGCCACGATTGCGCTCGAGCTCGATTTCTCGCCGATGGTGACCGGAGTGTCGGCAGCATGGTCGACATTCTCGGCATCGGCGTGCTCATCCGCGGAGAAAGCGGCGTGGGAAAAAGCGAATGCGTTCTGGGGCTGATCGAACGCGGCTATAGCCTGGTCTCGGACGATGTGACTCGAATCAAGTCTCTTGAAGGCCGGGAACTGATGGCGACAGCACCGGAGATGACTCGTTACCATATGGAAGTCCGCGGAATTGGGATTATCAACGTCGTTTCCGTCTTCGGCATTGGTGCGATTCGGATCGAGAAGCGATTAGATCTGGTGGTGACGCCAAAAGATTGGCACGACCTGGAAGAAATGGATAGAATCGGCCTCGACCGGGAGATTTACGAGATCCTCAAGATCCAGATCCCGCACATTACGATTCCGGTGCGGCCGGGACGCGACATCGCACGGTTGGCTCGAGGTGGCGCGGCGATGGATCAAAAATTGAAAGGATCTGGCCAGAACAGTGCTGCAGAATTTAAATCAGAAATTGCTCGGTCGAATGGAAACGCAAGGCAGCTGATGGGCTTGCTCAATCGACGCTCAGCGATCAGACGCAAGCGAGAAGGCGGAGAAGGAAGTTACGATCATTAACCGCCTCGGTCTTCCATGCCCGACCCGCGGCCATGTTCGTCCGGGTGGCGAGCCGGCACCGTTGCGAGATCTGGGTCGCAAAGAGGGCGAAGAGATCAATGGTAAGAGCATTATGGGCCTGATGATGCTGGCAGCGGGCCAGGGCTCAAAGCTGCGCGTCCGCTGCCGAAGGGACCAGATGCCGCCCAAGCCCTCACTCGAAATTGAGCAACTAATTCAGTCGCGCTTCAACGAAGAATAGCTTGACGCCCGGATAATCTAGCACCGGAATGAGCGGCGATAGTGGCCACCAGGAAAAGCGTTGCCAAGGCGTCCCCGCCTCCCGGGAATCGCGCGCGGCCCGATTCATGTCTTCTCGATCGAGAGCGATGACATCGTGCGTTATCGCGTCGAGCCGGCGCATATCCCCGACGAAATCGCGCGCTTTGAATCCGCGCTCATTCAAACGCGCGCGCAGATTCTCGAGATGCAGCAACAAATCGCCGACGCCATCGGCGCGAAGGATGCCGGAATTTTCGATGCCCACCTGCTCGTGGTGGAGGACCAAACGCTCATCGATGAGGTCCTGCGTCGACTGGAAAACGAACATTGCAACGTCGAGTTCGCTTTTCAGGAAGTTGCCGATCGTTACGTCGAATCGCTGAGCAAGATTGACGATCCCTATCTGCGCGAATCGGTGCACTCGACATCCAGGATGTGACCCGTCGGGTGGTTCGCAATTTGCAGGGCAAATCTCCGCGGCCTTTCCTCGCGGTCGAGGAGCCGCACATTCTCATCGCGCACAATCTCACCGCCCTCGGACACCGCGACCATGAATCGAGAGCAGCGTGCGGGGGATGGCATTGATCTCGGCAGCCGCACTTCCCACACCGCCGATCATGGCGCGTTCGTTAGGCATTCCCGCTGTCGTCGGTTTGCACGATGCCACCGATTCCTTTGAAACCGGTGCGCCAGCGTTGATCGACGGGTATAGCGGACTCGCTCATCATTAATCCAAGTGAAGAGACCTTCTGCGCGAGCATGCCGAAGTCGAACGGCAAAACGGGGGCGATCACCGAGCGACTCCAGCAACTGCGTGAAACCAAATCGACCACACGTGACAACCGCCACATTGTTCTCTCGGCAAACATCGAGCTGCCGGAAGAAGTGGACGCGGTTCTTGCCAATGGAGCCGAAGGCGTGGGGCTTTACCGGACCGAATTTCTCTATCTGCAACCAGACCGGGCTTCCTTCCGAGGATGAGCAGTTTGCAATTTATCGTTCGGTGGCGCAAAGGCTCGCGCCCGATCCGTTGATTATTCGCACGCTTGACCTCGGGGGCGACAAAGTGACCGCGGCGATTGAGAGCGGCGACGAACTCAATCCCTTTCTCGGCTGGCGGGCGATCCGTTTTTGCCTCGAGAACATCAGAGCTTTTAAAACCCAGTTGCGAGCCATCCTGCGCGCGAGCGTGAGCGGCAACGTCAAGCTCATGTTCCCAATGATCTCAGGCCTGGACGAAGTGCGCCGTGCGACGACAGATCATCGATGAATGCAAGAGTGAGCTCCGCCAGGAGGGGCATTCCTTCGACGACAAGCTCGAGGTCGGGATCATGGTCGAAGTGCCAACCGCGGCGATCATGGCCGATCGGCTGGCGCGCGAAGTCGATTTCTTCAGTATCGGAACGAACGATCTGATTCAGCACGCAATCGCCATCGATCGCACGAACGAACGCGTCGCCCACCTCTACGAACCGAGCCACCCGTCAGTCGTTAGGCTAATCAAGATGGTGGCGGACGCGGCCCACGCGCACGACATCTGGGTCGGAGTTTGCGGTGAGATGGCTGGCGAAGTTTTGTTTACCCCGCTCCTGCTCGGGCTTGGGATGGACGAGTTGAGCGCGATGCGCGACGATCGTGCCTCGCGTGAAAAACGCGGTCCAGCGCCTAACGATTTCAGAATGTCAGCAACTGGTGGCCGAGGTCCCCGAACTGGACACGCCCGCAGCCGTCCTCGACCGCTGTGTTGAAGTAGCGCAGCGCGCCTACCCCGAACTGATCGCCTAATCTTCTTCGCCTTCGCCTGCCTCGGAACCTGATCGATCTCGGGCTTGATTCCGTCCTCTTCCATCTTGCGCAGGACGTCACTCATGTCGTCAACTTCGTCCCACACTTCCTGGCTGACGTAGATTTGGGCCTTTTGCTGCACGGCCATGGCGATGCAGTCACTCGGTGCGGCCATCAAGTTCGATGATCTTCTTCTGAAAGAGTTCGTTCTCGGCGCGAATGATCATGCGCGCGTAATAGGTCGCGTTCTTGAGATCATTGATGATCACGCGTTCCACCTTTGCCCTGAGCGCAGTCATGAGATGGCCCATCAAATCGTGCGCGTCAACGGCCGCTCTTTCACCGTGCCGCGCATGAACATGGTGATGGCGCTGCCGACACTTTGATCGACATAAATAATGAAGACCTTGTCCGGGTTGCCGAGAAAGATGGCGCAACCGCCACTGGTCGGAAGCACCGCGCGCACCTGCACCTCGATCACGGTTTTGTTCATCGCGAAAAGCGTATCAGAGCGATTTTGAAAAACAAGCGACCCAGTCTAACCAACTGTAGCGAGGTCGGAAACGACCGCCATTCTTCAGCTTTTTTGCAGGCAAATCTGCCGATTGAAATTGCACTCTGCTGCCCTACACTGCGCACCAATGACGAAGCCCGAGTGGGGATATCGATGCCGCAATCGCGACCTACAACGTCGATGCCTGGGGCAGTGGATACTTTTCCATCAACTCCGCCGGCAACGTCATTGCCAAGCCGCTGAAGGAAAACGGAAGCTCGATCGATCTGCTCGAGGTTGTGAACGAGGCCCGCGAGCGCGGCCTCGGCTTTCCGCTTGTCATTCGATTCCAAGATCTTCTCCGCCACCGGGTGCAAACAGTGAACCGCGCTTTCCAAAGCGCGATGGAGGAATTCGGTTATCGCGCGCCTTACCGCGGAGTCTTCCCGATCAAGGTGAATCAACTCCGCGAGGTGATCGAAGAAATCGTCGACGCTGGTTCTGAATTTCATTTTGGCCTTGAGGCCGGAAGCAAACCGGAACTGATCGCGCGCGCTCGCAATGCACAAGGATCCCGAGAGCCTGATCATCTGCAATGGCTACAAGGATCCGCGCGTTCATCCGCACGCGCGATGCTCGGCCGCAAGCTCGGCAAGTCGGTCATCATCGTCGTCGAAAAACTGGAAGAACTGGAGCAGACCATCCGGGTGGCGAAGGAGATGGGGGTCGAGCCATTCATCGGCATTCGGGTGCGCCTGCACGCCAAGGGTGCGGGCAAGTGGACGACGAGTGGCGGTGAAAACGCAAAGTTTGGCCTGAGCACAACAAACCTGGTTGCGGCCAGCGAAATGCTGAAAGCGAACGACCTCGCGCATTGCCTGAAGCTGGTGCACTTCCACGTCGGCTCGCAAGTGCCGGACATTTCCACGATTAAGCGCGCGGTGCGGGAAGCCGCCCGCTATTACGCCAAACTATTGAAGATGGGGCACGAGCTGGGTTACCTCTGATGTCGGGGGCGGGCTCGGGGTGGATTATGATGGCTCGCGCACGAGCTTCGACAGTTCCACCAACTACTCGCTGCAGGAGTACCGCAACGACGTCGTCTACAACATTATGGAAGTGTGCGACTCTGAAGGGTCGCCCATCCCGCGATCGTGAGCGAGGGCGGCCGCGCGATTGTCGCGCATCATTCCGTTCTCGTCGTTGAATCTTTCGGCGCGATCGAAAAAGATCTCCCGGCGAAGGCAATCGAGGCCACGCCTAACGATCCCAAACCGCTGGCGGGATATCATCGAGGTGAAGCGGCAGCTAAAGCGCGGCAACCGGATTGAGAGTCTCCACGATGCCCAGCAGATCAAGGAAGAGACTCAGCAGCTGTTCAATCTTGGCCTGCTCTGATCTCGAAGCCAAAGCCAAGATCGAAACCTCTACTGGCGCAGCTCGCTCGCCAGATCGTGTCAGCCTGCACCGGGGCCTGAGCTTACGTTCCGGAAGAGGTCAAGGAACTTGAGACGTCGTTGAGCGACCAGCACATCTGTAATTTCTCCGTCTTTCAATCGCTCCTCGATCACTGGGCGCTCGGCCAGCTTTTTCCGATCATGCCGATCCACCGCTTGTCCACTCCACCCGACCGCCAGGGAACACTGGTGGACATCACCTGCGATTCCGACGGCAAGGTGAGCAAATTCACCGATTTGCAGGATGTGAAGGATACCCTGCCGCTGCACAAAGTGGTTCCCGGCGATCTCTATTACCTGGGAGTTTTCCTGGTGGGCGCCTACCAGGATATCATGGGCGACCTGCACAACCTCTTTGGTCGCGTGACCGAAGTGCACATCTTTCTCGATGAAGATGAAGAATCCGGCTGGTACATCGAAGAGGTGATTGAAGGGAGCACGATTGGCCAGGTGCTCGCGCTCACCCAGTGGGACAAGATTGAGTTGATGCGCCTGGTCAAGCTCCAGGTCGATGCCGCGATCAAGAGTGATCGGCTCAAGCCCAGCGACGCGATGAAAATTCTGGCGGATTACGAGCGAGGCCTCCAAGGCTACACCTATCTCTCGCTTGAAGGAGCCAATGCGAACGGCGGCGGCGCTCCCGCAACCGCGGCCAGCCTAACGACTGGCTAGTCTCGACGGCCTGACGCGTCAACGCTTCCGCAAAAGAGCGGTCAGGAGAAATTCTCGCCTAACGACAGGCTGTTTCGGGACGCCGGCTGGTTAGGCCGCTTTACTTTTTCTTGCCTTCGCCGGGACGATAATCTTCCTCCGGCCGCTTCGAAGGCTTTTTCCAGGCCGACCATGTCCTCACCCGGACGGAAGTTATCGAAGGCTTCTGGATTCGCGGCGCAATTCTTCTTCGGAGTAATTGGCGGCCTTGATCGAAAGACCGATCCGGTCGCTCGACTTTGTCGACTTTGATCACGCGCGCTTCGACTTCCTGCCCGACTTTGAGCACGTCCTTGACTTTTCGCGACGTGATCTTCGCTCAGCTGCGAGATGTGGACGAGACCGTCGATATCATCCTGCAATTGCACAAACGCGCCGAAGCTGGCGAGCTTGGTGACCTTGCCGGTAGACGAGGTCGCCGATCTTGTATTTCTGTCGATGTTCTTCCACGGGATCGTCGGCAAGCTGCTTAATCCCGAGGCTGATCCGCTGATTCGTCTTATCGATATCGATCACTTCCGCCTCGACTTCGTCGTTCTTCTTGAAGACCTCGCATCGGATGATTGATCTTCCGCGTCCAGCTACAGATCGGAGACGTGAATCATCCCGTCGATGCCGTCTTCCAGCTCCACGAACGCTCCATAGGCAGTCATGTTGCGGATCTGGCCTTTGACCCGGCTGCCGATGGTGAATTTCTTCTCGATCTCATCCCACGGATTGGGCCTCGAGCTGGCGCAGGCCTAACGAAATCTTCTGTTCCTTCCTGTTTACGCCGAGGACGACCGCTTCCACTTCCTGGCCCACGGTCAGAATATCGGACGGGCGCATGATTCGCTTCGTCCACGAAAGTTCGGAAACGTGAATCAGTCCTTCGACGCCTTCTTCCAGCTCCACAAACGCACCATACGGCACAAGATTGGTGATCTTGCCCTTGACCCGCTGACCGGCCGGGAATCGTTCTTCGATCTGGTCCCACGGATTCTTCTGGGTCTGCTTCAGACCTAACGAGACCCGCTCTTTCTCCTTGTTGATATCGAGCACGACGACGTCCAGTTGCTGGCCGACTTTCAGCAATTCGCTCGGATGCCCGAGCCGTCCCCAGGTCATGTCCGTGATATGGAGCAGGCCATCCATTCCACCGAGATCGATGAAGGCGCCGAAGTCAGTCAGGTTCTTGACCGTACCGTTGACGCGTATCGCCGACCTTGACGCCTTCGAGAAACTTCTGCCGCTTCTCGCCTGCGCTCCTGCTCGATCAACTCGCGCCGGCTGAGAACAACGTTTTTGCGATCGTCGTTGATCTTAACGATCTTGAAATCGTAGGTGTTACCGACAAACTGCTGCAAGATCCTTCGGAGGGATGATGTCGATCTGAGACGCCGGCAGGAATGCTTCGACGCCGATATTCACCATCAGGCCGCCTTTGACGACCGATTTGACCTTGCCCTTGATCAGTCCGTCGCCCGCAAAAACGCTCTGCGATCTTGTTCCAGTTCTGGCGATAGGCCGCTTTTTCCTTCGAGAGAACGACCATGCCCTCGTCGTTTTCGAGGCGTTCGAGCAGATACTTCGACTTCGTCGCCAACCTCAAGCGACTCGATATCGTCGAATTCTGAGGCTGGAATGACGCCCTCCGACTTGTAACCAATGTCCACCAGCACTTCGCGCGGTCGAATCTCGAGAATGCGTCCTTTGACGATGCTGCCTTCCTTGAAGTCACGCATCGACTTCGACATCAAATCCTGCATTTGCAACATAAGTAGTAAGCTCTCCTAAAGATCCGAGGACCGGTGATTGAAAGCAGCGGCGGTTTCGCCAGCTCTCCCGCAGAGGGGGATGGAAAGTAGTCACGTTCTGCGCCCCGGTCAACTCCGTCGAGAATCCGATTGATCCTCGTTCCCGCCGCCTCTAATCTGGCCACATTATGAGTTGGAGCATCAGCGAAGCGATGACAGACCCGGCAATCAAGGAGCCGATGTCTTTCCGTTCAGAGTTTGAGTTCTGCCTGCGCAACATTCCGACGGAGGTCACCCTTCGTTTATACAATCCCTTTCACTCCAACCGAATCGTGGTTCGGCAGAGCCACCGAATCTCGATTCCAGGCCTCGACCTACTAGGAAAGCGCGGCCTGTGAAGATGAAAGCCAAGACGGCGAGGTGTTGCAATCGGTAGTCAGTGATTTTGTCTGCCACTACAACGCCGCGGTGGCAAAGGGCTCAAGCCCGAAGCTTCCTGGCTGCAACCGGACCCAAGCTTCCGCTGAGAGCTTTCATATGATGCGCAGAGTCTTAAGTTTTTTTGCCGTTCTTGGAGCGGCAATAACTCCTGCAAAGCAGCACCGGCCGAGGAGCAGGGTCGCTGAGGCGATCAAGGCACCGGGCCTCACCGTCGTGCACCTCTGGGCTCCATGGTGTTCCAATTGCAAAGCTGAGTTAAAAAGCGGCGGCTGGACCAAATGGCGAAGGACAATCCAGGGGTGAAATTTACATTCGTCTCCGTTTGGAATAGCGGCGACGACGGGCGCGCCCTTCTGACAACTTACGAGCTTGAACAGCAACCAAATGTCACCATCCTTGCCGATCCGGGGCCGAGAGGCGCAAACCACATCAAGCACTCCGCAGGTGTTGCCGGTCAGCTGATTCCCACAACATGGATATTCAAAGGAGGCGACCCAGCGCTACGCGTTGAATTACGGCGAGATCCGGTTTTCGATTCTTCAGCAGCTCGTTGCCGATAGCAACTCGGACCGGTAACAGCCAGAGCACCCGGCGAGCGCAATTTCAAGTTGCGAGAGCGGGAGTGGTGTAGCATCTTCCCCGTCCGCCGCGCCCAATTCGACCGGCGCATTCCCAAAATATGGCCAATCAAGTTGAACTAGTGCCCGAGCTGCTCGAAGCCGGCGTCCATTTCGACATCAAACCAAGCGTTGAGAATCCGAAGATGAAGCCTTTCATCTTCGAACGCCGGAACGCGATTTATATCATCAATCTTGATGAAACAGTGAAGCAACTGCAGCTCGCGACCAACTTTCTCCAGGACATTGCTCATCGCGGCGGCAAGATTCTCTTTGTTGGTTGCAAGAAACAGGCGCAGGAAGCGGTTGGGCGAAGCGGCCCTGGCCTGCGGGCAATTTTACGTCAATCAGAGATGGCTCGGCGGCACCCTCACGAATCTCGCAACGATTCGCAAAAGCATCGGACGCCTGAAGTTTATTGAAGGGATCGAAGCATCACCGGATTACAAGAAAATGGGCAAACAGGAACTGGCCGCTCTGAATCGCGAAGCAGCCAAGCCGCCGCAACCTGAAGGCAATCCTCGAGATGTCCCAACTGCCCGATGCACTGATCGTGACCGATACCACGCGTGAACAGAACGCGGTCAACGAAGCTCGCCGACTGGGAATCCCGACCGTCGCCATCGCTCGACACCAATGCCGATCCGGAGATTATCGATTATCCCATCCCGGGTAACGATGATGCGATTCGCGCGATCCGCGTCATGCTGCAAAAACTGGTGGACGCAACCGTCCCGGCGAGCAAAAGCGAGTCGTGCGGCTGCGCGAAGAAGTCGAGATGGCAGAGCGTCTCCGCCTAACGCGATTTGCTAAACCTCGTTCCTCCCCAAGGAACCGCCATCGTGCGCGGAGCAAGAATATGGCTACCTTCAATCGAAATTGACCCTCAACTCGTGAAGCAACTGCGGGAGCAGAAAACCAACGCAGGTTTCATGGACTGCAAGCGTGCCCCCTCGCCGAAACCGGAGGCGATTTGAAAAAGCAGGAGACGCTTCTGCAGGACAAAAGGAATCGCGAGTGCCGGCAAGAAGTCGTCGCGTGCGACCAAGGAAGGTATCGTCGCGTCCTACATCCATCTCCAGGGCGAAGGTGGGAGTGTTGGTTGAGGTGAATTGCGAAACGGATTTCGTGGCGAAAAATGAGGGATTTCGTGCCTTCGTGAAGGACATTACTTAGCATAATCGCGGCGCCTCAGCCGCTTTATGTCAGCCGTAACGATGTTCCCGAGAAAATAGTCGCGGCTGAGCGAGCGATTTACGCCGCCCAAGTGAAGGACAAACCAGCGGTCACGGCCAAGATCATTGAAGGGGAAGCTCGACAAGTATTTCAGCACCGTTTGCCTTTTTGGAGCAGGGATTCATCAAGAATCCAGATCAGACGATCCGGGAATTGGTGGCTTCGAAAATAGCCGAAATTGGGGAAAACATTGTTATCCGCCGGTTCGCGCGTTACTCCGTCGGCGAGCCGATCAGCACCGAAGCCCCAGCGGGCGCGCCCGCGTCAAAATCCTAGGTCCTAACGCCGGCCGGGGCTGGGCCGCAAAAACCCGCCCAACTGATGCTCGCGCATCAGCGGGCGGGCCCTCGCAGTCGAAGCTCGTTATCGTTAGGGGCTGACGGGACTGACCTGCGGTGGAACCTGCGGGATAAAGTGAATGGCGCGCTTCGGGGGCAGACCTGGGGCCGGACCTTCACCGGGTTCACCGATGGCTTCCGGGCCTTCTCCAATGGCTTCCTTACCACCCAGCAGGCTCTTTCCATCCTTCCCATCCCTGAAATTCTCGTCGGTCACAGCTGGACCGGATGCGGTATGCTTTACCGGTCCAAAGGCCGCCACCTGGGCGACGGAAAACGCGTTTGGACCAGTAGCCGCTGGATGCCATCTCCAGCATCACATATCGACCGGTCATTTCCGGAAAATCAATCGCCGCACGACCATTCGCACCGTCGACCGAGCCAACAGCTTTCAATTTGGCGATCGTTTTTTCGCTCAGCTTCAAAGATTTTGGTAACTCCGCATTTTGCCCGACGTTAGCGATTGGGCGGACATCGCTACCTTCATTCTCGCCGTCGTTAGGCAAATCCTTCAGGACATAGAATTCAATTGCGCCTGGTTGCTCCGCAAAAATTGCCGAGATACGACCGACGCTGCGCTCGCGCCCGAGATCGATGAGGGCCGTTGGCGCAGGGTCTGCCGCAGCGAACTCATAGGCAGTCGATGCTTGGTCGTCGATCATGTTACTGATTTGCTCCAAATCGCCAGAACTGGCGTAAGCCCCGGGCTCTCATGTGCAGGTCGCTCAAGCTAAAGTTAATCAAGGCAAAGCTCGGGCTGGTTTCAGCAAAGCTAATCTTGCGTGGACGCGGCATCGTAAAATCGGAAAGCGCGGGCGTGGCGTAGACACCGAACGCGGCAATCCGACCCGAGCGGGTGAGATTAAAGTCTAGGCGAACATATTTGGCTTCCTCGGGGCCAACTTGCAGCGCGACCGGACCCCGAGACATCTGCCCCTTGCCAGCCGCATGCCATTCTGGGCTTTGCGCCGGCATATATGGCGCTCGAGACCGCAACCGCAAAGTCTCCCTCCGCGCCTTCGTTTAGAAATGCCAGGTGCTCAACATTCTCGATATTCGAGAGCGAAACCAGCACGCTGGAAGCGCCCGCCGGAAGCACGTAACCGGTCGTCGGATCATCACAGAGCAGAGCTGCCTCCGAGGTATTTTGGTCGGACGAATTCGAGCTGAGTTGCAGCATCGTCAACGGGACACTGTGCGGAGCGGCTTTGACGTCGGCACCAAAGTGAAACTTGGCGAGATTCTCCGGGTAAGCCGGGGCACTGCGAATATTCAACGGTGGCGCCTTTTGAAGGGACAACGTCAGCCGCAGTCCCGAGCGATGGCATAAGAGCGGAAACCAGGACGCCGGCCAGCCATTTCGAGCAGATGCGAAAATCGAGCTTCATATAATTTCCATAGCTGCGAAAATCAGGGTAGAAAATCTCCGCCGGAATGGCAATGAGAATCTTGATCCCGCCGCAAATTTGTCCGCCAACGTGAGATGGAATCGCGCAGGTCGCAACCTCCGTTATTGGGAAAAGTCGAAATCTCAGCAAAATCGCGTCAATGCGCGCACGCGCTTTGGTTGGACGGTCCAAAATTGGAACAACCTCGCCCAGCCGCGGTCGGACCCGACCCCAGGGCGCCTGGTTTTGCGCGACAAGCGCGACTTGCGCCGTCCGAAAACGCTTCGCGCCTTCGTCAGGCATAATACGGAATGTGCGAGTCGCGATTGAAATCGCTCACCCGCACCGCTCTCCAATTCAGCGTGGGGTCGAGCACAAAGTGCCCGAGAGACGTCTCCCATTCCAGCCAGGCATGCGTCATTCGGCTGGTGGCGTAGCGCCGACCCGATGATCAGGCGGAGATTGGTAGCCCCATGCGAACGCATCATCTGGTAGAGTGCGACTGACTTTGCCTTTGCAATCCGCGGGATCGCCAGACTGCGTCTCGCTTGGCGTCTTCCATTCACGGGTGAATCCATAGGGGATCGAACGAAGACGGCCCATCCAGAGATCAACCATTCCAAACGAAACGTTATCCGAAGGCGATTTACCTTCTTCCGTTAACGACGATCGGATGCGCGTCACTCTGCCGATCATAGGGCGTGGACTTGACGCTCAGGAAAATCGATTGCCCGAAACACGAAAAGCAGGAAAACCCGATCGCGGCGAGGAAGAAGAGGAAAAGCCGCTTAAGTGCAAACGGATTAATGCTGACGAAAATCATAGTGCCCTATGGTTTTTATAGAGCACCGACCGTGCCATCCGGACGTGACCGTCCGAGGGCAATAGCCTAACCTTTCGTCCCTTTCCGCGCCCTGCGGACTCGTTAGAGGAATTCGTTAGGGCGGAGTCAGCCTAACGAATAGCATTGCGGTAACGCCGGCCCTCTCCCAACGGACGCTTCTTCCTAAAAGAATGGCGCCGCTGTTCCGAACTGCGAGCAGTCGGACAGCGGCGCAACTTCAATCTCGGTCTTTCGACCGCTAATGCTGCCGGTTAGTGCCCGTTCCCAAGAATGGTGACTGAAGGATCCTGCGCTAAAATACCCTGAGTCGAGAATTTCCCAGTCCGGTCAATTTCCTCACGCGTATAAACGCGCATCGGAGAAGTCGTGTTGGTCCCGATGGCCTTCACGGTGACCCGACCTGGAATGTTCGAACCGGTGACGAACTTCGTCTTTCCCTCGTTTTTCTTTCCACTGAACCGCCGGCGCTAACGGGTCCGCGGACACAATTCCGATTCCGACCAAGCTAACGGCTAATGAAGCCGAGATGCCACTTGCAACGTTTTCATGTTTAAGGATAGGTCCTCCGTTTCGTCCACGCAAGCCACGATCAGTGCCAAAGAACCGACTAATCGTGACGCGATCAAGTTTCGTTGCGCTGCCTTGAAATAGCCGCAAAAACAAGAGAGGCAGCGGTTTCCGCTGCCTCTCTGCTAAGTCTTCTTGTGGCCGCTGTTGACTAGAACTTCTTCGTCAGCTGAACATAACACGAAACGGCCGGTGGCATCGTAGAGGAAGCCGGATACTTGGTCGGGCTACCCCCGAAGCCATAGGCCTTGGGCGGATCCTGGCCAAAGATGTTGTTGCAGCCCAGGGTAATGGTCGTGCCATTCAGGACACGCTGCCAGACTGGAAGACCGTAGCTGGCCGTTTGCGCCGTCGGTGATTCCGACCGCCTTACCATCTTTACACGTCATCACATCTTTTGCATCCTTTGAATACCCAGACACCGGCTGGTTTTCTACAGGTGCGACAAAGGTGAAGTCATGAGGAAAGTTGGCCATCAAATGTCCAGGATCTGACTAACCCTAGTGATTGCGACTGGATGGAAGCAGTTCGTGGAAGCCGTCCAGGAAATTGGCTGTCCCCGATCAGATCCCAACCGTTCCAGTTCCAGTCAATCCGGTGAATCATACGCCATCTCAGAAAGCCATCGCTAGAAGCGCCGTCACCCACACCGGCGGGTGGCCACACCAGCCACACTGCGTCGTTCTGGCGCCCTCCTCCAGTTTTGCGAGGTAAGAGTTTAGGTAACTGGCCTGAGACAGTGCGGTGAAGGTTCCATGCGATGTCGGATAAACATATTGCAGACCGAAGTCGATGCCGTTGGCCGTTGATCGAGCCGCTATTGACGAAAGGAACGAAGATACGGCTGATAAACCCTGCGTCGTCGCGCTGCACGATTTCACCCTGGTTCAAGGCGCCTGCTGCTTCGCGTTGCAGAATGCCGTTAACGCTCGACTGGATTGACCTGGCCTCTCCGCTCGGTATCCCAAACGTCGATTGTAGCCGTGAATCCGGGTATGAATTTCGGCGTCCAGACAATGCCGGCTGTGAAGGAGACGGAATCTTCAGGCTGCAGTTGTGGATTGCTTGTAAAGACTACGTTCTGCTCCGGCTCGAACCGCGACGGATCACCGACTGGGACCGGAGGTCCTCCTAGGGAGGTTGGCAATGTATCGGTCACAGCGGTAAGCGCGGAAACCGGACTACCGTAAAGCTCAATCAGCGAAGGCTCGAGGAAGCCCTTGCCAATCGTCGAACGAATTGTGAAGGTCTCGTCGAACGGCTGCCACGCGGATGCCGAACTTCGGCACTGCCACGTTGGTGCTATTGTTTCTGAACTCTTCGTAACGAACAGCTGCAGTCAGATCCAACGCGTAGAAGAGCGGGAAGCTGAAGGTCGGGCTAAAAATGGGAATGTTTGCTTCCGCATAGAACCGCCCAGTCCTTGCGACCAGCATTGGTGCTGGCCCCGGTTGAGCTTCCGATGATGTCGCCGTCGATGGACGACTGATCGACATCCTGCGTCAGCTGCTCGCGACGGAACTGACCGCCAAAGGCAAAGCCAACGCCGCCCGCGGGAAGCTTGAAGAGCTGCGTGGTGTAGATGTTCAAGTCCAACGTGGCGAGTTCGGAGGTATCGATGTCCTTAGGATGGACCGTGGCGAAGGCTACGTCAGCCGCGTTGCCCGGAGGCGCCGCACCGGTTGCGCATCCGCGAGATGGGTTAAACGCTACCCCACCAGCCAGAGCACCGCCCGGTTGCAAAGATCGGATCGTTCTGATTAAGAATCTTCGACAAACGTGAAGACGAGCCGAGCGTCCCGGTGGAGGTCGCCTTGATATTGCTATATCGGAATGCGCCTTCGTAACCCCACGTCCCGTCAAACAGCTTATCGCCCCTCAGCCCGATGGTGGAGAAGAAGTTGTCGCTTTCATTATCGAACAAGCGATTGCCGAACTCCAGAAGACGGGCGCGGCTGCCGCCGGAGATAATCTGATTAAATGGGTTGAATGGGTTGAATGCGTCTGCCGGCACTCCGGTGTCTTCGAACGTCGGAGTATTAGGAGGAGCAACGCCATTCAGCACGGTTCCAGGCGGGATGGCGATCGTCGTGGCGCCGGGCGTTTGGAAGTTACCTGTCGCCGAAGGAGCCAACTCGTCATGCGATGACACGTTTTGGTAGAAAAATGTCGCCGAAAGCAACCATCTGATCCCCAAAGATCTTGTGGCTGAAGTTCGCGAATCCACCGTAGCTCTCGATGCGAGGGAAAGAACTCGAGAACAGGTTGAAGTCGAACCCTGGCAAAATTGAGCCTGGAGCCGCGCGGCCGGAAAGGCGCGTGAGATATATGAGCTCGAAGGAGAAGGTCCATTGGAACCAGTCGGCGCCGTGCCGAATGATGACCGGAACTAAAGTGCCATCGGCATTATGTGGCAGAACGGCTGGATTAACGCCCGATGCGACAACTACGTCGCTGGACAACTGCAGATTCTCTGGCGTGGAATTGCTGCTGAGGAATGGGGGCTTAAGCGAAAAGCCACGGTCCCGGTTAAAGATAGAATTGCGCTTATAGTAGTTGATCGCACCAGTAATGCTCGTATTTCCGTCGCCAACGCCAAACACTACTGACGCCCGGAACTTCGCCCGAGTCCTTGTCGAGCGTGTTGCCGTACTCAACGCTTGTTTCCGCTCCCTTGTAATCGTGGCGGAGCTTGATGTTCACTACGCCCGCGACAGCGTCCGCACCGTAAGTGGTCGAGGCACCGTCCTTCAGAATTTCGATGCTTTCGATCGCCGCTTCTGGAATCGAGCGCAAATCGATGAACGCCAACGTCCCACCAGCTCCGACCGGATAGGGTGCCACGCGGCGCCCATCGATCAAAACCAAGGGTCGCTTCCGGACCCAAGCCGCGCAGTGAAATCGCAGACGCGCCAGGTGTGAAGCCGGTGCCGTTGTTGGAAACCGGAATGCCACCACCGTTTGCGATCGGAAGATCCTTGATCAGTTGCTTCCGCAGTCCGCGACGCCCGACTTGTTGATCAGGTCGCGGTTGATGTTTAGAACCGGGTTCGGTCCGACTTCTTCTGCCGTCGGAATGTTCGAACCGGTAACGATGATGCGCTCAGTCTCCAGCACGTGCCGCCGGTGGCGCCCGTTGTTGCAGCTGCTGCCGCCGGGCTGGCTGCGGGCTCTTGCGCGAAGGCACCAGTAACCGCGAGAAGCGGAATTACCGCGCCGACCGCGAGTGCCGTGCGCAGAACTCCGAATTTTCTGACTACGTGTCTAATCATTTAGTTTCTCCATTCTTGTTTGGTTAGGTTTCGGGGGAGAATTCAGGAAGAATTACGCCATGACAAGCGTTTTTTTAATTTTCTCAAATTTTTTTGAACGCATTAGCGCGCAATGTGTCGCTAGCACCCATCGTGCCTGCCGCGAAAAACTTCGTTAAGCCAAATGCCTGTCAGCAAGATTGATTTTTGACACAATCGCGGGAATCTACCTGCCTCCGCCGATGCAATCTTCAAGCGCCATTCTCCGCCCGCAAATCATTCCACCTGCTCCCACCCCCGCATCCAAGAAAAATTTATGGATCTTGAGTGGATGGCGCGACCTGCCTTTTACGTCGGCACGCCAGCGCTGCTGATTCCGTTATTTGCTCTCGCTCAAATGCGCTGGAGCGCGCAGGATATTTACCTCTTCGTGGCAGCCTCTTGGGGCCATGGGCCACCATCTCCCGGGAATGATGCGCGCCTATGGCGATAAGGCGTTGTTCGAGCGATTTCGCTGGCGGTTCATCTTTGCGCCGGTCTTTCTCCTTGCTGTCTGCGTCAGTTTCACCCTCTGGGATCTGCAGGGCCTTGTGCTGATCGTTTTCTTCTGGGGCGTCTGGCACGGGATGATGCAGACCTACGGTTTCTGTCGGATTTACGACGCCAAGGTTGGCTCGGTCGACGCGATTACGCGCCGCCTCGACTTTGCGACCTGTGCCACTTGGTTCAGCGCGGCGGTTCTCTTGTCTTCTTCAAGAATGACTGACACGCTGAGGACGTATTATGCCGGGGGCGGTCCGTTCATTCCTTCCCAGGCGTTACAGATCGCGCGCCCTAACGATTCTGGGGGCCGCGATCCTCTGTTCGGTTCTGCTGTTAACCAACCATTTTCGCTTGTCGTTCCAGGGAAACAGCCCAATCCCATCAAACTCGCACTCCTCCGGAACATCCATCGGATTTTGGTGGTTCTGCAACAACGGTGTCAGCAACATCCTGGCGGGAATTGCGCTGTTCGAAGTCTTTCACGATGTCCAGTATCTTTCCCTGGTTTGGATTTACAACCGCAACCGGGTCGAAAAAGACCGTTCCATCAGCGGCTTTCTTCGTTTCATCTTCCGGCGCAGCGGTTCGTTGGTTGGGCTCTACGTCGGACTTGTTTTTGCTTACGGCGCCTTCGGGTATTTTGGCGTCCAGTCGCAGATCGAAATGGTGAAGAAGACCCTCATGGGCGTGGTGGCTGCTTCGGGCCTCCTACATTTTTATTACGACGGTTTTATTTGGAAGGTGCGCGAGCGCTCGACCCGCGAATCGCTTAGGTCTGACCGGCGGAACGGCCGCTAGCAGAAGCGTCGGCATCCTCCCACCGGGATTGCTCCACGGTTTGAAATGGGTGGTCGCCTTTATCATTCCTTTGGGCGTTTTTGGATCGCGCAAAGGCAGGGAACATCAACGCGCGTCGAGGAAGGATGCTTTGGTGGTGGCTGACGTCCCTCACGAGGAACGGCCCCACATTGTTTACGGAACCGATTTGGGAAAGCGGGTCGTTTGGACGAGGCAGCGAAGCAGTTCCAACTCGCACTTCGCTACGAGCCAAACAATGAACTTTACCCATTACAGCCTCGCCAACGTGCTCCTGCATCAGGGAAATTCGATGAAGCGGCCGCCCACCTGGAGCGGAGCGCTCCAACTCAATTCGAAGATTGGAGATATCCATGCCGATCACGGCTACATTCTCGAAACGCGTGGCAAATCGAGGCGGCGCTTGCCGAATATACGGCCGCACTGCGGCTAAGTCCGCAATCAGCGGTCGTTCATTACGATTACGGGATGTATCTCTGGCGGGCGGGTGATTTGCCTAAGGCGACAACGGAGTTTCAGACGGCGCTTCAGCTCGATCAAAACACGTCGATGCGCACTATGATTTTGGCAACTTGCTCTATCAGCAAGGTCGGCTCGACGAAGCCAAAGAACATTACCTGGCTGCATTGCAAAACGCCTGAAACGGTCCGACATCCACAACAAGCTCGGAGTGGTTTTCGTTCGGCAGGGTCTTGTTTCCCAGGCTCTCCTGCAGTTTGCCGAGGCACTGCAATTGAACCCCAACGATGCCTACGCGGCGGAAAACCTTCGTCGTGCCCAAGCGATGGATGTTCGGCCGGACCCCGTCTCGTCGCGCCGCGCTGATTAAGAAAGTTACTTGTTGGACCCGCTCCATCCCCGCGCAGGGTGTGAGTTACAGGCGACCGACCATCTTCCCTTTGCTGTTCGGCTCTTCTTGTTCCAATACTCCAAGGGTTTGCCTCCAGCACCATGTTTACCGGACTTATTGAGGAAGTGGGCCATATCCGCGGGATTCGCGCGACCGGGCGGAGCACACAACTGCGGGTCGCCGCACCCGGAATCAGCAACGATCTCCGGCTCGGCGAGAGCGTCGCCGTGAACGGCTGCTGCCTCACCGCCACTGCGATTCGTAACGGCGAGATCACCTTCGATCTTCTCGAAGAAACCGTGGCGCGAACTAATTTTGGCAATCTCTGGAGCGGAAAGCCCTGTGAACTTGGAACGCGCACTCGCTGCCACTGGAAGAATGGGCGGCCATTTCGTCCAGGGCCACATCGATTGCACCGCGCAGGTTCTGAGTTTTGCGGGCGCAGGGTGCAGACTACCGATTGGAAGTGGAACTCCCAGCGGGCTTCGCTCGTTATACGGTCGAAAAAGGATCGATCGCGCTCGACGGCATTAGCCTAACGATCGCTGAACTTCTGCTACGGCGAGCCTTGTCGCTTTGGATCATTCCGCACACCCGGCGAGAAACAAATCTTAGCCGTCTCCAGCGCGGAAGTCTGCTTAACGTGGAGTTCGATCTCCTGGCAAAATACGTTGAACGTCTCCTGCAACGAACAGCGTAGAAAACGCCACTATTTGGCATCGAAACCGAAGAGCACCTCCGGAATGGTTCGGCGAAGAATCTCAAAATCGAGTGCCTAACGACCAGCTGATCGATCTATTCCGAGTCCAGCTTTTACCCAGTCGAAAAGTCACGCACCTGGTTGCGATCGCTGATCTGCCAAAGGTAGGTCAATCCTGGCTTGACGTCCTGCAGTAACGCAGCCAGTGGGCCGCGAGCAGAAGGACTCAATCAACTGGTGGAACCGCGTGTCTAATTCCTGTTGTCGGCTAACATTTCAAAAGGGTGGTCCCAATCGCATGTTGCCATGCAAGTTAGTGCCCCCGAATGAAAAATGAAGAGGTCGACCGCGGTCAAACAAAAAGCACGCTGCTTCCCGGCTCGTGGCCGTGATTGCTACCCCGTTCGCGCTGGCTCATGTGCCCTGCGCCTCCGCAGCCCGCCGGATTTCTTCGAGCTCCGCCTTGACGCGTTGGTCAACTCGTTAGGGGAAGTGGCTGCGAACATCCCGCACCTGCGTGCTCCAATCATTCTGACGGCCCGTCATCAAAGGAAGGCGGCCTGGGATCACTTACTTCCCGGAAGCGAGAAGCCCTGCTTCGGCGTTTCCTCGACTCAGCGGCGCTGGTCGATGTGGAACTGCGGTTTCGTTAGGCAAATGGCGGAATTAGTGCTGGAATTACGGCGACGCCAGATCCGGTCTCCTGCTTTCCAGTCATGATTTTCCACACCACTCCAGGCGTGCGGGAGTTGCATCGCCTCACAAGACAAGCAGCGATGTTTCGCCCCGCAATTTTCAAGCTCGCCACCCACACCGACCGGCAGAGCTACAACTAGACCGGCTGGCGACTTATCTGTCGGAAAAAAATCGCTATCCGTTTCCGATTGCTGTCATGGGCCTGCGGGACGACTCGGTTTCCCTTCTCGACGTCAATTCGACCGCATCGGCTCCGGCCTAACCTACGCCTCGCTCGATACGGCAAAGGTGGAGGGCCAGCCATCTCTCGACCAACTTCGACGTGCCCGGCGCGCGTATCATAATTAGACCCATCCCTTCATGCCCGACACCATCCCATTGCCAGACATCGGTCCCCGTGATGCCGCTCAACGGAGTCTTGCTTTTTCCCAACGCGCTTCTTCCGCTGCACATCTTCGAGCCGCGCTTCCGGCAAATGCTCGCCCGTGCTCTCGACGATGGGCGGATGATGTGCGTCGCGCTAGTTCGACCGGAACGTCAAGGCTGGCAGACAAGCGACGATTTCTTCGAGATCAGCACAGTCGGCCTCATTCGCGCCTGCGTCAGCCGGAACGATGGAACCTCTGACCTCATTCTACAGGGAATCCGCAGAGTACGGTTCAGTGAGTTCGAACAGGAAACGCCGTTTCCAATTGCTCGAATCAAGCCGTTGAAAACTCACACCAGCCTGACGGTTGAGACCGACGCGCTCGCGGCCAAGGTGCTGGAATTTTATGCCCGGTTGAAGACCAGCGGTCGCGATCTTCCGGAGAAAATCGATCGCTACCTGAACGAAATGTCTGACCCTGAAATGCTTGCCGATCTTGTCGCCGCCACCTTCATCAGCGAACCCGCGCGGCGCCAGAAACTCCTCGAGGAACTCGATTTGAATCAGCGGCTTCGGCTTTTGATTCAGTATCTGCGGGAAGAAAACGGCTAACGAATCGGCAACTGGCGGCGTCGTTAGGGCGGAACCAGCTGGGCGTGCTTCCTCGAGCAGGTAGCGATCGGTCATGCCGGCAATGTAATCGCAAACCGTGCGATAGAGGCCCTCGCTCTCGATTCGGCGCGCGGCCGCGTCCCCAACCGTTCCGGCTCACGCAGATAAGCGGCGAAAACTGAGCGCATCATTTCGCAGGCTCGTCGATTCACCTCCGCGACCCGCGGGTGATAATAAACATTGGCATAGAGAAATTCGCGCAGCTCGCGGTTGGCCGTTGTCAGCTCATCGCTATAACGAATCAGTCGCATTGGCTGGCGCCGGGTTTCCTCCGGGCTCGCCGGCTTTGCCGCTGAGATTGCGGCCGCACTTGTGGCGACGACATCCCGCACCTGCAGGTCAATCATGTCCCGGATCACATTCTTGTGCAGCTCTGCGCCTAACAATTGCGGATGGCGCGCTGAGACCCGCTGGTGACTGCGTTGCCAAATCGCGCTTTCATCAAGCTGGTCGCTGTCCAAAATCGCGAAGTCGAGGGCATCGTCGAGATCGTGGCTGTAATAGGTGATTTCATCCGCGAGATCGGCAATTTGCGCCTCCAGCGAAGGCGCCCTGTCGACCGTGTGCTTACGCAATCCATCGCGCACTTCGAAGGTCAGATTCAGCCCCGGGAAATCTGGATACGGATGTTCCAAGAGCTCGACCACGCGCAAACTCTGGCGGTTGTGTTCGAAGCCGCCATGTTCGCGCATGCATTCCGCCAGCATTTCTTCTCCGGAATGGCCGAACGGCGAATGCCCAAGATCATGCGCAAGAGCAATCGCTTCCGCCAGGTCTTCGTTCAGCGCCAGGGCGCGCGCAATCGTCCGGCTGATCGATGCCACTTCGCACGTATGTGTCAGGCGCGTGCGCAAATGATCCGCCGTGCCATTAAGAAAAACCTGGGTCTTGTATTCCAGGCGCCGAAACGCGCGCGAGTGAATGATTCGCGCCCGGTCCCGTTGAAACTCAGTCCGGTACTCATGCCGCGGCTCCGGAAATTGGCGTCCGCAAGAATCGCCTGATTTGCTCGCGTGCGCTGCCAACACGCGGCGTTCGTCCGCCTCGATCTCCTCGCGGCGTTTCCAGCCGGTCGCCGGCAGCGCCGGGCCGGTTTCGAAAGTCGTTAGTCCGCATCGTCAGACATATCCGGCCGGGTGAGATTTTCTTTCAGGTCGCGCCGTTGTTTGCGGGCCTGGGCGCGCACCAGGAGTAAATCGAAAATCGCAAGCAAAACTGCGGTCACCGTCACCCAGACGCAAGCGAGCCAATAGAGAATGAACCGGACCGGGTGCGAGCGCGGATCGAGCACCGGTGCGAGCACCATCGAGCCGAGGAAAAGCATCACCACTGCGACGATCACGGTCCAAAACATCGCCTTTCGTCGCATGGTTTGGTCGCGCACCAGCCCGCGGGCGGCGTGCAGGGAAAAAGAAACAATCCGCAATCCCCGCGGCGGAGGCGACTCTTCGTCGTTAGGCGGCAAAGACATTTTCTTGCCTAACCAATTGGCTGACCGGTCGGCGAACGCAACCGCGCCGCCCGCCTAACGGCCTTGTTACAGGAGAAGACGCGACGGATTTTCGAGTAACTGCCGGAGGGCCTTGAGATATTCCGCGCCGATCGCGCCATCGACCACCCGGTGATCACAGCTCATTCCCACTTTCATCCGATAGCCCGGCACGATTTCGCCGGCTTCGTTCACGACCGCCTGCCTAACGATCGCGCCAACCGAAAGAATGATCGCCTGCGGAGGATTAATCACCGCTGAAAAATAATCGATCCCGTAGCTGCCGAGGTTCGAGACCGTCAGCGTTCCCCCTGGAATTCCTCCGGTTTCATGCGCTTGCTCCGCGCCCGCTGAGCCAGGTCTTTCACCGCCGCACTGATTTCCCGGAGCGACTTGTTCTGCGCCGACCGAATCACGGGTGTGACCAGGCCTTCGTCGATCGCGACCGCGACCGCGAGATTGATATCGCCGTACTGAACGATCGCATCGCCGTCGAAGGAAGCGTTGACCTTGGGCTCGCGCAGCGCGGCCGCAACCGCGGCTTTCAAGAATGAAATCGTTAACCGTGATCTTGCCCGCATCATCATTCTCGTCTGCGCTTTTCAATTCCGCACGCAGCCGCATCAGCGAATCGGCATTGATCTCGATGTTCAGATAGAAATGCGGGATCGGGCCAAGACTGGACGAGAGACGCTCCGCAATCACTTTGCGCATGCCCGTCAGGTTGATGCGTGCACTCTCTCCGGCGGCGATCGCCGGCGTTGGGGCTTTCACCAACGGCGCCGGAGCCTTGCCCGCAGCCTGGGCTGAAGCGGCGGCCGCGAGGTCTTTCTCCACAATCCGGCCGCCCGGACCGGTTCCTTTGATTTTCGTTAGGTCGAGATTTTTTCCGCGGCGATCTTGCGCGCAAGCGGCGAGGCTTTGACCCGACCAGAAGCGGATTTTTCCTCGGGAACAGAAGCCGTTTCCGTTTTCTCGGGAGCGGGTTTCGTCTCCTTTGCCTCCGCCGGCGGAGCGGTCTCCGGCTCCTCGGCTTTGGTCGGCGCCGGCTTTTCGGTTTCGGCACGTGCTGGTTTTTCTTTCTCGCCCTTATTCTCGTTAGGCGCTTCATCCTCCCCACTGCCAATGAACGCGATCCGATCGCCGACGTTCACCTTTCCGCCCGCCTGAACGTAAATCTCCTTGAGGACGCCATCATCGGTCGCTTCCCATTCCATAGTCGCCTTGTCCGTTTCGATTTCCGCGAGGACTTCGCCCGCGTTCACCTGGTCACCGACCTTCTTTTTCCAACTTACGACCGTGCCCTCGGTCATGGTATCGCTCAGCTTGGGCATCTGGATTTCAGGCATGGCGCTCGACGTTAAGACAGTTGCAAGGTTACATCGTTACAACGAGACCTAACGATTGCAGCTTTTAACATTGCCGCCGCTTAGACACAGATCTTTTTGACCGCGGCGATGATCTTTTCCGCGCTCGGCAGGACTGCTTTTTCCAACGTCTCATTGTAGGGCATGGGCACTTCTTGCTGTGAAACGCGCATGATGGGGGCATCGAGCTCATCAAAGATTTCGTTTTGAATGCGGAAGCTGATTTCAGCCCCAACTCCGCAAAACGGGCGATCCTGCTCCGCGATCACCACCCGATGCGTTTTGGTCACGGATTTGAGAATCGCCGGCAGATCCAACGGTTTGATCGATCGCAAATCGAGCACCTCGGCGTTGATCCGATCGTTCGCCAGTTGTTCCGCTGCAGCCAGCGCCATCGGCACTGTTTGCGCATAACAAATAATCGTAACGTCGCTTCCCTCGTGCTTGACCTCGGCTTCGCCTAACGGAATCAACAACTCCTCTTCGGCCGGCTCGACCATTCCTTTGTGACTGTAGAAAAGCTCGCATTCGAGAACCAAAACCGGGTTGTTGTCGCGCACTGCCGTCTTCAACAGGCCCTTGGCATCGCGCGGTGTTGCCGGGGTGCAAATCTTGAGGCCAGGAACATTGGCATACAGGCATTCGGTCGCATGCGAATGGGTCGCACCGAGTTGATGCGCCGGGCCGTTCGGTCCGCGGAAAGTGATTGGAATATTGAATTGGCCGCCGGACATGGTGAGCATGTTCGGCGCGTTGTTTACGATCTGGTCAAAAGCAACCAAGGAGAAGCTGAAGGTCATGAACTCGACGATGGGTCGCAGCCCGACCATGGCCGCGCCAATCCCGAGACCGGCAAAACCGTTCTCGCTGATTGGCGTATCGATGATGCGGGTCGGGCCAAAACGGTCGAGCAAACCCTGACTGACTTTGTAGGCGCCGTTGTACTCCGCCACTTCCTCGCCCATAAGGAAAACATTTGGGTCCCGCTCGATCTCTTCGGCGAGTGCCTCGTTCAACGCCTGGCGATAAGTGATCTCTCTCACGCTTCTTCTCCGTTTGTCGAAGCCGCGCGGTTCGCGGGGCGACGCGATCTGCCAGCGGGTTTCTTTCCCGATGTGGTCGCTCGTCCGGCTTGCGGCGGTGAATCGTCATTTCCTCGCGGTTCATGATCATTCTCAACAAACGTGTAGTCGTAAGAGCTTATCGAGCGGCGGTTCCGGGCTACTTTCGGCAAACTTTACGCTCGCCATGGCCTGTTCTTTTGCCTTCTTGTCGAGCTGGTCGAACTGTTCGTTAGTCAACTTTCCTTCACGCGTAAGCTGGGCACGCAAGCGCGTGATCGGATCCTCAAGCCGATACTTTTCCAGTTCTTCCTTGGTTCGATAACTGGCCGGGTCCGACATTGAATGGCCGCGATAACGATAGGTGCGCGCTTCCACGAAAGCGGGATGCGAATCCTTCCGGATGGAAGTGACGATCTCCTTCAGTTTGTCGCGCACTTCGCGAAAGTTCATCCCGTCGATGATTTCGCTCGGCATGTCGTAGCCCTCTGCGCGATCGGCGATCTGCTCGAGCGAGGTCGATCGTTTCACCGAAGTGCCCATCGCGAAAAATTGTTTTCGCAAATGAAAATGACCGGGAGCTTGAAAAGGCCGGCGAGATTCAACGCCTCATGGAAAGCGCCTTGATTGATCGCGCCATCGCCGAAAAAACAAAGGGTTACCCGATCTTCCTTGCGATACTTGGCGGCAAACGCCATCCCGGTTGCGAGCGGCACGTGCGCGCCGACGATCGCGTGGCCGCCATACATGTGGTTGGCCTTGTCGAAATAATGCATCGACCCGCCCAACCCGCGGGAGCAACCGGTTGCTTTGCCAAATAATTCCGCCATGCAGGCATCCGCGCTTGTCCCTCGCGCGAGGGCATGGGCGTGGTCACGATAGGCTGTGATCAAGTAATCATCGTGGCGCGTGGCCGCGACCGCGCCGGTGACGACTGCTTCCTGCCCGATATACAGGTGGCAAAAGCCCCCGATCTTCTGCGCCTGGTACTGCTGGCTGGCGCGTTCCTCGAAACGCCGAATCAACAGCATCATCGCGAGCATCTCGACTTCGTCGCCTTGCTCGGGCGAAGCCATCAGAATCAGTTCGAGACCGGAGACGGCGCGCGTGCTGGGAGAACGGTCTCGCGCCGGCTGAAGTTCATGCAGACCACGAAGAGAACGGTAAACAGCAGGTCGCTCAGGACGGAGTTGCGGAAGAACATCCAAGTCGGCGTGGCGCCGTACGCCGGAAGTCCCACCGTGAGTGCCTGAATCAGGCCTGCGAAATTTTTGACGTAACCCGGGTCCGCCAACCAGGAAAAAGCATTTGTGACGATGTAAAAGATGAGGGAGGCAAGCAACGATACCGGGAGTAGTCGCTTCAGCGTCGTGCGTTCAGTAAACGCGAGGCCAAGCAGTCCAACCAGTCCAAAGGCGAGGTAGCGCGAGATGCGATGGGATCGAAAAGCGACGCACCGTAATAGGCATCGAGGATTACATCGGACAACAGCAGGGCTGCAAACGGCACAGAAAACTTGAATTTGCGCGGGAGATAAACCGCGCTGCACAATGCGATCGCGGCCATTGGGGCAAAGTTGGAGAGCCACGCGCTGCCACCATGCTGAACGATGATCGCCGTCGCAACGCGGTAAAGGGCGGTGAGAATTACGAGAAGAATCGCAGCAAGCATGAGCCAAAACTGAACCGTTCTGAACGAGATGCAATGCGCATTTCTCTTCGCTGATTGGACTAAGTTCTCGGAGCGGAGATCAAGCCGCCGGGTTCTTGGCCGCGGCCTTGTTCAAGCGCGCCTTGCGCCGATTGGCGACATTGCGATGGATGATTCCACGTTTCGCGGCCTTATCCAACGCAGAGATGAGGCCCTGACTATCTTCCACTCCGCGGGCTCCTTTGGTCTTCTTCGTGAGTGAACGAAGATGAGTCATCACCTGGCGATTGCGCAAAGTGCGGCGCGAGCTTTGACGGGCGCGTTTGGCGGCGGATTTGGAGTTGGCCATTGCGAAATAACTTTGGGACGGGGAGGCTCAGGGAACCGCGCCCGCTTGTCAAGCGGCGCGCGGACAATCAGCCAGGAATTGAATAAAGAGCTTTCCCTCTTCACGAGAGGTGGTCTCGCGACAGCTGGCGGAAGGCGTAGGCTTTCGTCATGGAACTTTTCTGGTGGGTCACCACGCTGGTCCTGATCGCGCTCGGACTCATTGGGACGATCCTGCCGGCGTTCCCGGGCACCGCGCTTATCTTCGGCGCGACAGTTTTGCATCGCTTCATGCTCGGGCCGGAGAAAGGCCTCGGTTGGCCAAGCCTGCTTCTTCTTTTTCTTCTAATGCTCGTCTCTTTCGGAATCGATTTTCTTGGTGGCTGGCTTGGGGCTCAACGCTTTGGTGCGACCCGTTGGGAACATGGGGCGCGATCGTCGGCGCGACTTGTTGGCCTGTTTTTGGATTGGCCGGTCTGCTCATCGGACCGGTCATAGGCGCTTTGGGGGCGAATTGATTGGCGGCAAACGCTTGGTCGACGCCGGACGCGCCGGCTGGGGCGCACTCCTTGGCAATCTTGCCGCAAGCTTGAGCAAATTGATGATTGCGCTCGCGATGGTCAGCTGGTTCCTGATCGCAACCCCGGGACCCTTTTGAAGGTTGCTCCGCCTGACGAACTAAATCGAGGCCGATCTAACCTCTGCGGCTTAGCCTCGATTCGAGGGCGACGCCACCTTCGCGTAAATGCCAATCAGCGGACGGTGGGAAGGGGTAGGCGTGCGAAAATCGCTTACAAACCCGTTGACTGGTTCGAATCTCGACATGTCCCGGCCGCGCGTCCCGATCCATAAACCAGGACCGAACCGACCGGGGCCTGATAAGGGTCGCGGGTTGCCAGGCGCGTGAAACCGTAACGATTAACCAGTTCCTCTCCAGCCTGACGGGCAAGAGCGGTCTGCGGATAGGAATCGACTGCCCCGGCAGCGAGCAACGCTTCCTTTACATAGCGCCAGCAACTTCTGCGGGAATGAGCATGGGCGCGGTCTTCTGCAATCGTCGCCGCTCGCGCCAGCTTGGGATCGAGATTTGGAAATGGGTTCTTCAGCTTCCCGCTGTAACGCGAAATAACCCCGCAGCCGATTGCACTTTCCCATGCTGGTCGACATAAACGAAGCGAGTCTCCGAATCGGAAAGACCTGCACCCTGGGCGCCCGCGACGGCCAGAGCAAAAATGAAGCTGAAGGAAGAGAAAACGGATCACGCGAACGTCCTTATTGAAGGCAATTCTGGTGCCGCGCAACGAAAAATTTTCAAATTCGCAAAAATTCTGTCGGCTGCCCCTCAGAATTACCCTGAAAAGAATTTTCTATTCATTGGAAAAATAATTTTGGCATGGTCATCAACCTGTTTCGCCGCCGACGCATTCCATAAAAGGCTGTCCTGTTTGGTGTATGAAAGCCCGTCCGTCCTGGACGGGCTTTCTTTCAGAGCGACGATTCTGCCGGTCACTTCGCCAAAGCCAATCCGGTATCCTTCTCCGTCGGCCCAGCCGCTGATCGTTAGGCGATCACCATTCTCGAGCCACTTCCGGGTTTCACCTCCCGGCAGTGACAAGGGATTCGCGCCGCGCCAGGTCAGTTCGAGCATGCTTCCGCGACTTCCCTCCGTCGGCCCGCTGATCGTCCCGCTGGCGAGCAAATCGCCGGGTTGCAGGTTGCAGCCGCCGACAGTGTGATGGGCAAGCTGTTGCGAAATACTCCAGTAAAGATTCTGGAAATTGGTCCGCGAGATAACTTGGACCTCACTCATTTTCTCGGTCTGAAGCCGGACCTCGAGTTGAATGTCGAAACTGAAGTCGTTAGGCAAACGCAGGTATGCCATCGGCTCCGGATCCTGGGCGGGGAGCGGTTTTCGGAACGGTTCAAGTGCCTCCAGGGTCACGATCCAGGGCGAAATGCTGGTGCAAAAGTTCTTCGCGAGGAACGGTCCCAGCGGCTGGTATTCCCAGGTTTGAATGTCGCGCGCGCTCCAGTCGTTCATCAGCACCAGTCCAAAGATGTGATCGATCGCCTCCGCAATCGGCACCGGCTGACCCAGCTCGTTAGGGGGCCGATAAAAAAGCCGTTTCCAGTTCAAAATCGAGCGCTCGCGTGGCGCTGAAGATCGAGCCGCTCGGCATCCGGAGGTTTGATCTGGCCGTGTGGGCGGCGAACCTCGGCGCCGCTCGGCACAATCGAACTCGCGCGACCGTGATAGGCAATCGGCAGCCATTTCCAATTTGGCATCAACGCATTTTCCGGACCCCGGAACATTGTCCCGACGTTGAAAGCATGGTGATAGGAAGAATAGAAATCGGTATAATCGCCGATCCGCGCCGGCAGGAGCATCGTAACCTCTGAGAGACGATAAAAGCTTGCGTCCGAAGTGTCTTGTCATCACGCAACGTCCTGGTCTCGGCCGCGAGCAATTCCTGAAGAATCGCGCGCATTTTCCGCCACGCCGGCCGGCCGAGCGCGAGGAACGCATTGAGCGACGCACCATCGAATAACGGCCGCGAGCCCAAACCGAGGGCGCGAAAAATCCGCGCTCCTCAAGCAATCCGAGGTCGAGCACGAATTCACCGATTGCGACCCCGGCGCGCGCACGGCCGTCGTTAGGCCGAAAAATTCCATACGGAAGATTCTGAATCGGGAAGTGCGAATCCGGCGAAACTTCGATGAAGGAGCTAAGTGAAGATGCCATTGCGAAATTAGTTCACCAAGAACTGCGCTTCTACGTCGTCGGATTTTCCGCGGGGCCCGCGACGCCGACGACCTTCTCTGTCTTCGAGCTGGCGATCATTCGGAAAGTCCAAGTGCCCGCAGGTCATCGCGCGGCTCGTCAAAACTGCAACTGCCTAACGAGGTGATCAACTGGCGGCGGCGCGTTGATCGGCGCGGTGGCGATTTCCCACTCGCGCCATCGAAACTCGCCGTCATCGAAGCCAAAGGCCGCCGATTCTTCATCCTCCAGCATCTGCGCGGTTTGCTCTACGTCCCACGAATGTTCGACCGCGAGCACCCCGCCCCGAGCACATTGAGAAATCCATGCATCTTCGTCTTCACGCTCGGATGAAAGAGGCGCACGGGATGATGCAAGCCAGCGGTGAACTTGATTGGCACCCGGCATCTTCCACTCGCCACCAAAGCCTGCGCGATTTGCTGACTGCTTCGAAACGCGTCTGCCGTGACTCCTCCGCAGTGCAATTTGAAGCCCGAACTGCCGCCGGCGAGCACTTCAATTATCTCGGTCGCGCGTTCCGCCGGGGCTTCCCAGAAAATTTTCAGCGCCACCTCGCCGAGGATGTCGCCGGCCGCGCCTAACGAATCAGGAATCGCTCCCGGCGGCAGCGGCATTTCGAGTTGCTCCACCGAAACTGCCGGTCGCGCGCCGGCGAGAGACCTGGATCGCCTCCGCGGCTTTACGCCAACGCGGTTTGAAAGTCGGCGAGCCGTCGGTCGTCTCGGTCCGAGGGCGGAGATCCGCGCAAGGGATGGGCCGAATCGAACAGACTAAATTGCGGTTGCGCAGCGGAAAACTTTGCGATTGGGAGCACAAACGCGCCCAGCATCCATCGATCAGGGGAACGGGCGTGCGCGCTCTGCGCCTGCAGCGCCGGTTCGAGCGCGAGTTCCGCCGGGGAAAGAGGCCGGCGTAGTCGATCGAATTCTCGAGCAGAGCGCGTAGGGATTTGGCGGGCATCGCAACCACTCAACGTTGAAACGCAACGCTGAGTCAAACGCCGCGTTCGCACTTTGAACAATTCAAGCAAGCAGGCTGGGCGCGTGAATAATCAACGGCGAACGATTCAAGAGAGCGAATGCAAATCGAGGTGGAAGAAGCCGGAGCCGAAAAAGGCGCCGGAGGGAGACGGAAACGAGGAGACGCCAACCGTGGTTAAGCCCCGGCTGCGGATGCACGATCTTTTGCAGCGACCATTTCGACACCCGTTCGGTCGCAACCACCGGGCTCTTCCTCCTCGCGATCTTTTACACCGCCTATGTTCGTTCGCCTCCCTTCTCCTCCCATTCGTTCTCGCCTTGCTTCTAGGTTACCTGCTGCGTCCGATTGTGCGTTTCCTCGCCAGGGCGAAAATCCCGCCGATCATCGGCGCGCGGTCCTTCTTCTCGCCCTGGTGGCAACGATCGTTTACGGATTTTCGCTTCCTCGCGGCGCCAGCCGCTGGTTGGCTGGAGAAAGCGCCTTACAGCCTGCATCAGCTCGAGCAGAAACTTCTCCCGATCAAGAAACCAATGGAGAAGGTCGCGCAGGCGAGCGGCGCAATTGAAAACCTGGCCACAACCAAGGACGCGCAGGCGAAAACGCAAACCGTCGAAGTCAAACAACATTCGCTCGCCGACAAGCTGGTGGTTCAGACTCCGGAACTGGTGATTAGCGCCCTAACGATGCTGCATCCTGCTTTATTTCCTGCTCGCTTACGACGGCGTCTTTCTCGCCAAACTGATCAAACTCATGCCGACGCTTTCCGACAAAAAACGGGCGGTCTCCATCGCGCACGAGATTGAAGGCCAGGTTTCGCGTTATCTCTTCACCATCACGGTGATCAATTGCTGCCTCGGGGTCGCGGTTCGGCACTGGCAGTGGGACTTCTGGGAATGCCCAACCCCGTGATGTGGGGAGTGATGGTGGCAATTCTTAATTTCATTCCCTATCTCGGAGCGTTGACTGGAATTGTCTGCATGACCCTGGCGGCGATACTGAGCTTTCCGAGCGCGAGTTATGCGCTCCTCTTCCCGCCGCTTATTTCATTCTCGCCTCTTTGGAAGGAAACTTCATTACTCCCTTGGTGATGGGGCGCTCGCTGACGCTCAATCCAGTGCTGGTGCTACTCTCGCTTACCTTCTGGGGCTGGATGTGGGGAATCGTTGGCGTCATCCTCGCGGTCCCAATCCTGGCGGCGTTCAAGATTTTTGCAGCCACATCGAACCGATGGAACCGCTGGCCGAATTTATCAGCTGATTCTTGCAACCGATTCCACAACTCGACGACCGCAGCGCGCCCCGTCATTCTCAACGCATGGGCCTCGAACTGGAACTGCAAATCGACGACATCGCTTTCGGCGGGAAAGGGGTTGGGCGCGCCGGCAAGAAAGCGGTCTTTGTCCCGTTCACCATCGCCGGTGAACGCGTCAGGGCACGAATCACGAAGGAGAAAAAATCCTTTGCCGAAGCCGAGCTCGTTAGGCTGATCGAGTCCTCACCCGAACGGACCACACCACGCTGCCCCTACTTCGGCCGTTGTGGCGGCTGCAGCTACCAACACATGCAGTATGAGCACCAGCTGCATTGGAAAGCTCGCCGGGTTAGCGAAGCGTTGCGACGGATTGGGAAACTACGCGCACCGCCAGTTCGTCCAATTGTTCCCCTCCCGCAGGAATATGAGTATCGGAATCGAATCACGGTGCATGTCGAGAATGGCGTCATTGGCTTTTTCGTCATGACGCTCATCGTCTGATCGACATCGAACAATGCCCGATAGCCCAGCCGGCCGTGAATGCGGAACTCGCGGCGCTCCGGGCTCGGCGGCCCCGGCCCGGGCATTACACTTTGCGCGCGCGCACGGGTCCGCGGGTCTTTTCGCAAATCAACGATCCGGTGGCCATTCATCTCGCTGACGAGATTGCGAAATTGATTCCGCCTGGCCAAGCTCCTCCTGATCGACGCCTATTGTGGGAGCGGCTTTTTCGCCCAGCATTCGTTAGGCAAATTTTCCCGGGTCGTGGAATCGACTGGGATCGCCACGCCATCGCCGCCGCCGAACGCAAAGCCACACCTGCGGAAACTTATCTTGCCGGCGATCTCGAAGGGCTCCTTCGCGCTCAGCTCGTCCAAACCAAACTCAGCCTAACGACGGTGATTGTCGATCCGCCCGCTACGGGGCTGAGTGATGGAGTGCGCGAAATTCTTCGTGCCCACCGCGCGGCCACGCTCTTCTACGTTTCGTGCAACCCGCCCACCCTTGCGCGCGATCTTGCAGAATCTCGGAAAACGCCTACCACCTCGAGAGCGTCACCCCTTCGACATGTTTCCGCAGACGGCCGAGATTGAAGTCCTGGCCCACCTGCGATCGCGGGAATAGCGGGCCGCGAAAGCAAACGCGAGCTGTTGTGACTTCTCAAAAGTGGAGCGAGACACTCGCCTGCAAACGATAATCAGGCACGATCTGCAACGCCGTGTTCTGAATGTGAACCGGAAACTCGGCCTGAATTTCCGCGCTCCAATTTCCGCGCGAAGCGATCACCCGCGGCCCAAGAAAAACGCTCGTGATGCCGGTATCCGCTGCGACATCTCCCGCGAAACCGATCGACGTCCTTGTATTCGCCAGACGTCGACTAACCTGAACGCCAACAATTGTGCTCGGTTTGCGGATGAAATAATAGCCTGGTCCGGCGCTCCACGCCGAGATCATTGGCGAAGTGGTATTCATGGGCGCCGTCACCCCGGAGCGTGAATTGAATTTCGGCGTCGAAGAAAAAACGAGTGGTATCGCAGCGAACCCTGTCCACCCATGATCGCGTCGTAAGAACCAGTGCCGAGCGTGAGGTCGTGCCCATGAATCCCACTCTCCGGCGCGCCCGGGTTTCCACTTCATTGAATTCTTCTTTCAAGCCGACTGGTGTCGCCGGTGGAGGAATTTCACGCCACCAATCAAAATCACCGACGCAGTGAAATCGGGTTCATGGATATCGATCCGCGGATTCTTCGGGTCGTCAAAGTTAACCTCGCGGCCACCGCCGGATTTGAAATGAAAGAGGACGAAATTCCCGAGCAGCGAGATATCGCCGAGGCCGGACTCAGTGCCGTGCTCAATCGCAAAACCATTCGGCCGGCGATACCAGCGATAAATCACCGGCAGATTCAGCTGGAGAGCGAATCTGGGAATTGAAGCTGTAACCCGCGACCAGTTGAGTGATGGAACTGTTCTCGTATTGGCCGCTCGGTTCGGGACTTCGTCGCCGTCCAGCTGCAGGTGCCGAAGTGAGTGAATTGTTCGGCGACTGCGAAGTAAGTATGTGGCTAAGAAAATTATCTGCTCCTTTGGGCAAAGGCGGCGGACCAAGAACCGGATTCCGCAGGAGAATTGCGGCAACGCTTCCATTTGCGGCGTGTAACACCCGCAGAGATCGCATCCGCGCGCTTCTCCGAGCGCGCATCCGACCGCAACCACGACTGCAAGTTTTCCAAAAATCCATGTGCACTGAAATTCCTCCAAGAAGTGGACGACGCGACCAGCGCAGATCGCCCGATTGCCAACGACGTGACCCCGGACTCGCGTCTTAAACGCGCGCCCGATTGCCTAACGAACTAGGAGAGTGCGAATCGGGGCGGAGGAGTTGGCGGAGAATGGAAGCGCGCTGTTTTCTTCAGCTCGAGTTCGGAAAACTCGATATCCCGGGAGGGCCTCAGCAGTACAATCGTCCGGGTCGCGCAAATCAGATCGGGTTTCGCTTTTGCGAGCAGCGGACCGTCTTTCCTCGGCGCGTGTTGTCCGGCGATGATTTGTTTGCAAAGCGTGCACGGGTGCTGGCCATCGAAGGTCTGCGCAATCGCTTTCGCGACAGAAGCGTGCTGCGAGTATTCCACCAGCATGCTCACCCAGGCAACCGATTGAAGCGCCGCCCAGTAGTGCCCGTGATCGAGAGAGAAAGCGCCATGATGAGGAAAACGCGCCTGAGCCTTGAAAACACGCGAGAGGTTAAATCAGTCGTGCACGACTTCAACCAGACGTTGGTAACTTGCCTAAGCGATAGCACCAGACCGCGTAATTGTTGCGCGGTTCCGATGCTCGCGATCATTGTCAGGTCGCGATGGCGGCGCGTATTTGTGGCGGGGGCGATCTTTCTTTCGCTCCAGGCACTCGGAAGTTCGCGGCGTGCCAGTCGCCATTCGCGCCGCACGAGCGGCATGTCCTGCTGTCGAGAAATGTGCGCCAGCGCACAGCTGATAGATTGCGGGGAACAGCCAGCCCTTCCCTTCACCGACAATGTCCCGCTGGTCCCGGATGCTCATGGTCTCCTGACCCCGTTCTTTGCTCCGAACTTATCCGCCGGTTTTTCCCGACGCGGGTGAAACCTGTTCGCTCGCATCATTAATCGCCGCGCCGGCCGTCCGGAGCGACCGCCGGTTCCCCTCCGCGCGCCTGCCGCATCATCGGCGCCAGCCGCGGCGCCGATATTATTCGGGTCGCCCGGGGAACAACAAACGGAATCTCAACCGGAGATACGGATGAAATTCATTCCATTGTGGCCTGGCGGGCTGCCTCAAGCACCGCGAACGCGATTTCGCGAGGCGGATTGCCGCACTCGGCGGCGTTTGCTGCCGTCCCGGCCGCCGTGCCGCTGACCAGGCAGATCGAGCCCCCGCTGGGAGCTGGCGGGGGCTTCTTGTTATTTTCGCGCTGTCGCCGGGGCGAATAGCGTAACGAGCGGTCCGGTCAGCATCGTGGTCACTATCGCCATTAACACGAGCATGGTGAAGATCCGGAAGGAAAGAATCCCCATGTCGTAGCCGATGTTGAGCGCGATCAGTTCCATCAGCCCGCGCGTGTTCATCAATGCCCCGAGTTGCAATGCTTCGCTCCAGGGAAATTTCATCATTCGCGCGAGAATCGCCGTGCTCGCCAGAGCTTCCTATTGTCGCTGACAACGATGATTGCACCGCAAATCCACCAATCACCCGGATCACTCAGCAACCCAATCTGGGTGCGCAGACCGATGAAGGCGAAAAAAGAGGAAGGAGCAAGACGGAAGAGAAATGCTCCAGTCGCAAGGTGAGTTTCCGCCGAAAACCGCCACCCGCAGGAAGAATGATGCCCGCGACGAAAGCGCCGAAAAGAGCGTGAATCCCGATCACCTCGGTGACAAAGGAGGAAAGCGAGGCACGACCGCCAGGACGAGAGCAAGAACGCCTTGTCACGGCTCGACTTCTTCTCGAAGTGAAGAAGCAGTGAGCCGCCGAAGAAGCGGGCGCAAAAACCGAGCATGATCAGTCCATAGACCGCGACGAGAGCCAGGGTCATGAGCGTGCTCTCTAAATCGGTTGCGCCGGAGATCGCGACCACGATCGCAAGAATGCACCATGCCGTGACGTCCCCCATGGCGGCGCGAGAGTCGCAAAATTGCCCAGCGGCGTGTGAAAAGCCGACGAGTGCCTTCAGAATGCGCGCCAGCACCGGAAAAGCGGTGATGCTCATCGAGATCGCCCATAAAGAGCGCGAACGCGGTGGCAGGAGGTGCCCTGGTTCGGCGTAGCGCCCAAAGAGAAAAAGGGCGAATCCGACTCCGAGAACATAAGGAATGGCGATGCCACCATGCGCCCACCACTAGAAGCCGGGAGCACTATGGCGCAGCTCGGCCAGGTTGAAATTCCATCCCGACTACCGAAGCATGAAGAGGCGGAGACGCCGAAGGCTGAGCTGAAAAGTCTCAGCGATTCGAGGAGGGATGGGTGCAAACTACGAATTCGAAGGCGCGCGGCCCGATCAGCCCGAGAATGATGGCCGCGGGAGAATCCCCGCGACCATTTCACCGATCACCAGCCGGTTGGCCAAGCGCTGGAAGGCGGCGCCAGGATCCACGCTCCGCCAGTCACCAGGCCGAGTTTGAAGGAACAGCCGACTCAATGGACCGCACTGTTCCGGGCCAGGGTCGATGCGAGAGTCGCGTGTTCAGTGAGGCTGATTGGTGTGCGTGCGCGGCGCCATTTGCACGCGCGACAGGCGAGAAGAAACCGAGAACCGGTGGAGAGCGCTAACGTTTTCCCTCGTTCGAGACAAAGAAAAATCGCCAGCCGCAGCAAGCACAATCAGCAGAGCGTAAAGCCGGAAGGTTTGGTTCAAGATCGCCGGACTCAGTGATGCGGGTAGTCATGGGAAAGCCAACAATGATGCGATCATTTGCCCGACCAGGATGGCGAGAGCGCCAGCTTTTTGCTGCGCGCCGAGGCTTTCCAAAAGCGCCGGCGCCGAGGAACACAGACTCCCAGAGCGGCACCAGGTCACCGAGATCGGCCTCCGCGGAGGATCAAGGCCAGAGACTCCAGTCTCATCGCTGGGCGTGAAATCTGAAGCGCTCCACCCGCGAGCCCAGCTCTGATCAGGCGCCATTAGGCGGTAAGGCAAAAATACGACGATTACGTCGCCCGCCGTTGCCGGGTCATCCGAGGCACAAAGCTGGAGCCGCGCCACGGAGAGATCCGATTTCTAAGAGCTTGCGCGGCAGGATGGTTTCCCGAGCCGAGTGGAAAGCTGGTGTCGCAGTTGGTCGAAACCGAAGCGCCGCCCAGCTGAGCCCCGGGCGGCTGCGCGGCGGTACTGTCTGGTTTCTCCAAGCGAAACCGGGCCGAATCTGAACGCGCCAGACCCCCTCCCTCTCCCAGTTTTTCCAACGCGGCCCGGTCCTTTTGGTTGGCCAGATACGGAACCCTCCTCAGTGCGCACGGTGAGTAAAACGCGACTCTGTTCGTGCAGCACCTTTGACCACGCTTCCGAGGCTGTGCGCAAAGCGCGAGCGCGCGCCGCTCTTACCGATTTCCACGACGTGCAAACGTGCTGCGCCCGTTGCACACGGCGAATACGCTGGCTCGAGATCGGGCAAGGTTCATCGAGAGCGGAACACAGATGTCACGGAGGTGGATCGCGCAGCCCGGCGCCTTTTCTCCAGCGATTTAGCACGAGGAAAGAACGTGGAGCTGACGATCAGAAGCGGAAACCAACTCTCGCAAGAGCGATACTTCAGCATGATGGCGCTGAAAAAGGCGAGATCGATCAAAATGAAAAATGCGGCGACGCAGGCACCGCCACAACCGCCGCTGGCCCAACCTTAGCCGGGCAATCGCGCCACGAGATAAAACTAAAAATGGTGGTAATCGTGCATCGTTGTTTGTGATCGCTCACCCCGTAAAGCCGCCACAAAGACCACTCGAGGCTGCGGAAGCCCAATACTGAGTCCGGATGCAGGACAGCGGCCAGCAACTCCAGCTACGACCGGAACGCCAGATCTGCCCGATAGCTACGCGGAAGCCAGGTGCGCTTCGCTTTCGGCCGCGGGCGGCGTAAGCCGAGTTTCTGAATCGCCCGCATAGTGAGTGAAAACGCACCGCTGATAATCGCCTGCGCAGCTTGATGACGCCGCTGCGTGCGGTCGCCAGAATCAACCATCGGGGCACAGCGCCCAAGACGGCGCCAGAGGCGAAAAAAGACCACGGCTGACTCTGCAGGCTGAGCCGGGAGAAGCGCGCCTTGACCAAAAATAGCTATGACCGGAATGATACCGGCAGGACGATCGCAAACCAAGTCAATGCGAATCCACGGCCGAGTGCCGGAAGAAAAATGACCAAAATGTCGGCGTCGCGGCGCTTCGCCTCCGAGTGACGCAGCCAGAAAGACTCGCACCGTTAGCACGACGAACTGCGCGCCAGCCATTGTTCGCGAAGAATTCGAAACCATCCGCTGGTTCACGATCACGCCGCGATCACCCGCACGGCATTTCTACGAGTTGACGAAAACCAAGAATGGCGATCGAGACAAACCACAGGATAGCAGAGTGACCAAATACCTTGCCCACACCGGTGCGTGCCCCGAAACTGGAAAAGGACAAAAAGCCCGATAAGAATTGCGACTGCGGTGGGATGGCTGCTAGCTATCGAAGAGCGGCGGTCGCGGATATGCAGTGCCCTCAGCCGCACTGAGCTTACGGAGATCGCAGGCCCGATCATCCCGTCAGCTGTCGCAGGGCCGCGCCGAGGAGTCCAAGCGAGAATATGACGCTTTCCCACACGCCTAACGGCTTCTGCGGACCAACATGACGCCCGGGCCAGAATACCTCCCTTCACCCTGATTATCCGCCCGTGCAGAGATTGGGGCACGGGTGGCGTGAAGCCAGAGGCGGTGAGGTCAGGAGCGACCAAAGAATCAGCGAGAGAACTCCGAGCACGTTGGCGGCGGGGGTGGGCGGCACTGCGTGTTCCCCGTAAAAGCATTGCGTAACAAGGCGCGAGAGGGCTCGAAGCCGATGTCGCCGTAAACTAATCCTGAGACCGATGGCCAGACAGAGGAGCGCCAGCGCCGCTGCAGCTCGCGCGCTCTGTTTCGCAATCGAACCAACAGGCGCGAGCCGAGCGGCGCTCGGGGTTGCCGCCGGAATTAAGCGTCGCGAGGCGGTGAGATCATTGTTCCAAAAGGGAGTTTAGGCTCAGGGGCATTCGGGAAGTAATCACTCAAAAGCGGTACTGGCAATCAGACCGACGCGCCATTTCCCATCCTCGCCAATGCGGACTACCAGCGGGGTTGTGCTGGGATCATCCAGTTCGCCGGACACTAAGCCGTCATCGGTTGGAGATCCGGCTCACGATCCCCGCCAGTGCCATGCCAGCGGACACTCGCACCTCCAAGAGAATATTTGATTGCCTTGGCGAGCGCAGCCGCTCTTGTATGATTCGCTTCGCTGGTTGGCCAGCACCCCGCTCATTGGCTACGGCGCAGATCTCGCTCATCTTTCTTCTCGGCGACGCCACTTTGCCGGGATGATTCTCCAATCGTGGACCCCTCCTTCTTGTGGCGGCGTTGAGCGCTCCAGCGTGGACAGGCTCTCTTCGCATCCCGCTTTCTCTTCACTCTGCACATCGCAGAGGTTCGAAGACGGACTCACCTTTGCGACCTACCCCATCATCGCTGCGCCCCGGTGGGCAGCTTGACCGCACAACTTGCAGCGCGTGAGGCATCTGGCGGCGCAGGTGCAGCTCACCCAAGAATCGAGCGCCTGCGCATGACCCTTCCTCGATTATAGTTCCCAGATGAATTAAAAATCGCCGCTCGCCATCGGCGCCGCGAGCCAGGAATTGGGCATGCTCCGCGGCTAACGTTCAGAACGCGGAAACCTCCAGCAACTGGCAGCGAAATTCGCGCTGGCCCTGGCGATTGAACCGGGTTGTAAAACAATCTTCTCGACATGAATCGGCTCGAAAGCGGATCGTTAGGCCAAAACAGGAATGGTGCGATTTACGCGCATTACTCGAGTCGGCGGTGAAAATCGAGCGCGACTCGCCTGCGGCGCGAGGTGAGGCTGGACGTGCCCGAAGACACTTTCGCTCTTATGGATCACACCCTGATTGAACAGGCGGTCGCGAACTCATTGCGAATGCGGTGACCTACGCTTCTTCGCGATTGCCCATTGAAATTGACGCCGAATACAAGGCCGACAGGTTGTTAATTTCGGTTAGCGATCGTGGACCGGGTTTGCCCGCTGAACCAGTGGAGCGCGTATTTGAAAAATTCTTTCGGGGCAACGGACGCAAGACAGGCGGGCCTGGGCTCGATTGTCTATCGCGCGAGGCCTTTGTTGAAGCGCATGGTGGGACGCTCACCGCCGAGAACCGGGACGGCGGCGTGGCGCGCGCCGTCAGCCTACCGGTCCGTGTGATCGACGTGACGACGCTCGAGTCCCGTTCGCGAAAACAGGTCTCGTCGCCCTGATCATTGATGACGGTGTGCGCAGATTCGACGCCTCCTTCGCTTTGCTTTGAAAGCGCCGACCACCAAGTTTTCGAAGCCGAGACGGGACACGCGGGACTCGAAGAAATCGCGTATCGTCGACCCGACATCGTTCTTGCTCGATCTCGGTTTGCCGGATGTGGAAGGCATCAAAGTTCTCCATGCCATCTGCGAGAATGGTCGGATGTGCCTGTGCTGATTCTTTCCGTTCGCGACGAACCCGACGAAAAAATTGCCGCCTGATGGCGGATGACTACGCTCAAACCTGACACTGTGAGCTACTGGCTCGCGCCCGGCGCTGCGTGACGCCGCTCACTCACAGAAACTGGAGAGCCGTGTTCCAATCTGGCACTTTGCGCCGATTTTTCTGCCCGCCAGTCAAGCCTAACGGAAGCGAAATCAAACTCGCCACCGACGGAATATTCGCTCGGTGTGGTGCTGGTTCAGAATGCCGGCAAAGTTGTCATCATCGGCAACTTCTCGCGGAACCGTGTGGGGGTGAGAAGGCCGGAGAGCCAGGCGCAATATCTTCGGTATATCACTCACTTGCGCAAGAAACTCTGAAGCTGACGACGACGCTCCAAGTCTTATCAAGACCGAGGTCGGCATCGGCTATCGCCTGTCGACCGAAGCCCCTAAGTTACTTTAGTTAACGAATTTTAGCGTTTCCGGTCCAGATTTTGAATTAACAGCCCCGCAAGATCCGGTCCCAGATTTACTTATGGGACCAGTTTGCTTGGCACAGATATTTCCCGGTCGCGGTCCGGGCCGGCGTGAAGATCCGCTCCGCGATGCCATCCCCGGGGTCATGGCAAACACTTCGCAAAAGGCACGCGACTTGAGGATCGCGGCCGAGGGCGAGCACCCATCCCACCCTTTTGGACGTGGTTCATTGAGAACCCGCGTGGCGGCAGCATAAACCACCCCTTCGTCAAACGCTCGCCACCTATGCTGGGGCGGGGCGTGGCGTCAGCAAGGTGGCGTCCTGAATACATCGTCCCACGCCAGGTTCTAGACGAAGGCTTCTGTCCGTCGACGACCTTAGCTTGTCTGCCGTTCGTTGTATTGGCAGGACTTTTTCGCGCCCGCGAAACCAGGTCTCATGGCACTAACCAATTCAGACAAAACAGAAATAACTTGCTCGGTGTTGGGATGCGTTGGTTACCCGCAGTGGCACTGCTCATGGCCGAATCCTTTAATCGAAGCTCCGGGTGCATCGGCCCCGCAATGTTGGACTGGAAACGAGCAGCCGCACTTTCATGGCGATTGGGGAACGAGCAAAGCTTACGTGTTATCGGACTCGCTTTTCGTTGCCGCCGGCTATTCTTCGTTTCTCTCATCCTATGGCTCCGTGCCGACTGCCGTCGTTGGATTCACTACATCATCATTTGCGCACATTTCTCGGACGGGGTGTTTATTCGGCGCACGCAGTCAAAGCCGCTTCCCTGCTTGGCCGGCGCGCCTTTCGGGTCGCGAATTTCATTGTTACTGCCGCGCTCAGCGGGTGGGCGGCGGTGAGTTGATGTTTCGGCGTCCTCGCCGCAATACGCCCGCTTGGCAATTCGCCTTGCTCACGTGGTAGGCGGATCAATCATTTCAAGCCGAAACACAGCGGCAGCGTCTCGATTTACCTTGCCGTTCCTGCGGCCTGACGGTGATCACCATCATCGCCCCCAGCGCTGGCTACCTGAACGCGACCTATCTCGAACCTCGGCATGCCAACTTCGCCGTTGTCTGACAATACCCGCGGCGTGATCCTCGCGGCTCAGCGGCGTCAGAAGTGCTGCCAATGTCACCGGGGTGATGAAACTCGACCCTGACTCGACGCCAGACATCCCAGAGTTACAATGCACTGCGGCGAAGGCTATCATCTGGTTGCGGTCGAGGTGGTAGCGTACCGCCTCGCTGGGGTGTGGCTGACGCTTTCGATTCCGAAAACGTTTACCCCAGAATTAGTTCACCATTCGAGATATGCTCCGTTTTCTCGGCGAACATTACGGTTCGTTGATCGTTGCCTCGTGGTTCGGCGACGTTTTCGGACTGGGCCATCGTGGCGTTCGCTGCTCCTCTTCAGCGCCGTCAATACCGCTGTCGTCGCCCTCATCGGGGTGGATCTGGCGATGATGGCCCTGGTGACGGGCGAGATGCCCAAACAACTTGCTCGCCCGAACGCCATGGAGTGCCGGGCCTGCCGCCTGGTTGCGACGGTAATCCCGAAATGGATCCTTGTGCTTCGTTACGCGAAATTTCGGCAGGTTGCTGGCCGAAACGCCATTGGCGTAGTGGGCGCGATCGCGGTGAATCTTGGCTCGTGCACCTTTAACAAGCGGTATTCTGACCTCGTCTGGGCATGAGCGCCTTCTGCGTGGGCGTCACTTTCCTGATTCTCGCCGCCGTCGAGCACGATCGCGAAAATAAACCGACGCACTTTCTTCGCCATGCGCGTCCTGGCATTGGGTCTGCCCATGTGACACACAAACTTTCGGGCCTAAAACCGTGACCGCTAACAGAGTAAGGTTGAAATGGTTGGTGCTCCGAGACGATGACGTCCCGGCTCGTGGAGGACAGAAAATCATGGTCGGCCCGCGGTATTAATCCGGTCCTAAATTTCGCCCCTGAGGAAGCACAGCTGGTGCTGCTGGTGTTTCCGTGTCGTGTATGTAAGGGAAATCGCGGTCTATTTCCTCGGGTGCGCCGGCAGTTCTGAAGCGCGAAATGGAGCTGCAGACGACGCACAAGCCCGTCGCCACTCGTTGCTCATGTTGAAAGAAGCGAAGCGCGTGGCGTCTGGTGTTCAACCGGTCTATGCGGTGAGTGAAGACGCCTCCCGCAACGACTGACCTCGCGGCGACATTAGGTGGACGGCGATAATTCCGCACGCAGCGTCGCGCGACTCTGGCACATTCAGCAGCGGAAGTGTCGTACACAAATCGCGCAAAACCTTCCGACTCGATTCGGCTGGTGATTTTCGGATAGGGGCCAGGAATTAGCCGTGAACGCGCCCGTACTGATCGCGGATCATTTCGAACCCGTGGAGTTAATGAGCCAGAGGCGGAGGGAGCGCTGGAAGCGATCGTCCGCACCGGATTGACCGAATCGAATTGATCGAGCTGATTCCTGGCTTCAGCGTTGGTGGCATGCGCAGTCAGGACTGACACCGGATCCGCTGAAAGCCGGGCGGTGCCTTCGTGTCATCGGGCGGGCCGGGGTCGGGAGTGGATAATGTTGACGTGGAAGGCCACGCGCCGCGGAGTCATCGCCTCATGAACACGCCGGGAGGAATACTTCCACCGCGGAACATGCTTTTTTCCCTCTCCTCCTTGCGGTCGCGCGAAAATTCCCCAGGCCCACGGAAACCTGCGAAGCGGGAAATGGATCGAAAGAATTTGAAGGCAATCGGAGCTTTACAACAAACCATGAACATCGGCATGGGGGCGGATCGGCTCCGAACCCAGCCGGCGGGCGATCGTTCGGCATGCGCGTGCTCGCCTACGATCCCCATCTTTCGGCGAGCTGGTTCCTCTCAGGGTGAATCGAATGAGAACCATGAACTGCTCCCCGCTGTATTACTTTACCCTGCACACCTGACCCCGAGACCCATCATTTGCTCAATGCCGTTCGGTCAACGAACAAAAACGTGGCGCGCGACTGATCAATTGAGCACGCGCGGCGGCTTGATCGATGAAACCGCGCTTCGAGTCGTTGAGCAATGGCACAACCGGTGGCGTGGCCCCGGGATGTTTTCGAAACGGAAACCGCTGCCACCAGATCACCGCTGCGTTACGTCCCGAATTTGATTCACGCCACACTTGGGCGCTCACGATCGAGGCCCAGAAAGTGTCGGGATCGAAATTGCTCGCCATCCGCAGGCAAATCTCTTTTCTCGAAGGCACCATCCGCAACGCGATCAATCTTCCGAACCTCGACGCCAAGACACACTTGCGATTGTTAAGATACGTTTCGGCGAGAAACAGCGCCTTCCCAGATCTCGCCGAAACGGGTGGACAATTTCGTACATCAACTACAGTGGAAAAGTCAACGAGGTCGATACCACCGCGATCACGCGTTCGATTCTCGCGCTTCTCCAGTTGGCCGGTGGCGAAGACGGACCAAGTCAACGCTCCATGTCGCAGAAACGTTAGCCCAACCCAGACTGAATCGCGCTGGAGTGCGCCTCCGGCGATTACACCGTGACCTGCTCGAACTCACCGCCGAAGCCAGCGGTGAGGCTTTTCGGTTGCGGGTGGCATTTTTGGGCGCGACGCCCCGGATTGTGTTATCAGCCGGCCGGTTTGAGGCCCGTCCGCAGGTGGTGCTGGTGCTCGAACACCGGATCGACCGGGCATTGTTGGCCGGACTGGGACTTTGTTAGGCGAGCAATGACAAACATCGCCACGATGTCGTTGAGCCGAAACCGTTGTGCTGCCGGCGGTCGCGCGCTCACCGTGCCAATCTCGACACCGCGCCTTCGGAATTACCCGCCGCGATCACGGCCAGCGAGGACATCAAAAAGCGCTCAGATCGTAAGGTTGTAAAAGCTAATCAACGATTGACTTGACGTCCCGCGCTTCGCTACAGCCACCCGTGCTGCTCACTACAATCCTCAGCGCAATTGTCTCCGGGCTGATCGTTGGCGCGATTGCGAAGCCCTGACGCCGGGGCAGATCCCGGCGGCTGTACCATCACCGATCCTCCCCAGTACCGCAGGTGCCTTTGTTGGAACCTTTCTCGGTAAACTGATTTGGGGCGAGAATTGGTATCGCGGGCTGGATCAGTCGGATATCCGCGCGATGCTCCTCCTCTTGATTTCATCGATGATTACCGGCAAGCGCGGCGGTTAACGCCCACGCCTAACGACCCAATCCCAGCCTACTCGACCGTGACGCTTTCGCGAGGTTGCGCGCTCGTCGACGTCGTGCCCGAGCGCGACCGCGAGGTGATAAGCGAAAAGTTGTAATGGAACATTTCCGTTACCACCGGCATAACAATGTCGTCCATGTGTCCGCACGATAATCGTATCATTGACAATGCCCAGCAACACGCAACTGAACGGGCATACC
>ERZ1370068.441-contig-10399_pt1 | contig 47726 bp, 93 predicted proteins | sample MGYA00561227_ERZ1370068 | MGnify/ENA primary metagenome ERZ1370068 (study PRJEB38410, sample SAMEA6850437) | metagenome | study: Metagenomic assessment of the ecological functions of the soil: analysis of the soil microbiota associated with the... | reverse complement strand
GTATGCTTCGTTCAGTTGCGTATTGCTGCCATAGTACGGACCGCACCATATTACGGGCCGCCGTAGTAGCCGCCGGTATGCAGTGCTGGCAATCGCTCCTCCGATCAGGGGCCCCGGCAAGCGCGCCAACGCCAAAGCCCCCAGCCCCAACCGCCCCCGCGCCAACCGCCGCCGCGCCAATACACCTGGGTCGTGTCTTGCGACACCATCGCTTTCATCGTCCCGACGTGTGTCGGCATCGGAGCCGACACTGCCGGGTTCATCCCACCTGCCACCAGAGCCGCCGCAAAGGTGCAGGCAATTGCGTGTTTGAAAATATGCATCACTCCTACTCCCTCAATACTGGGCGCATCGCCCGCAGAACCATCTCGCCTGTGCGTCTCGCGCCGCCTGGTCCCGCAGCTTGCTCTGTCGCAGACGGCTCCAGATAATGTAGCACGTGCTCATTCCTGCCTTAAGCAGTTTCATCAATTGCGGCCGCCGGCGAGCGCCCGCGAACCGCGCGCCTGAGATCAGGCTCAAGAAGAAAGTCGGCCATTCTGGAGAACGCCGGGGTGAGCAAAGATGTCCCGACGGGATCGATTAAATTTTGTCGATCCGGTCCACGGGCGCGAGAAACCTTTGGAGAAGGTCGAGCACTTCAGCCGGCTTGTCGTGTTTGCAGCCAATGGCCCGCGCCGGCGATCTTCACCAGTTCGGCCTGCCTGAAATGCGCAGCACGCCGGCCTTCTCGGGATCGGGCAGAAAGCTCGCTGCCGCTGACCAGAAGCGTCGGACATGCGATGCGCGACCACAGCGCGCATATGGTCTTCGAGCGACAGCCGATAGGGCGCGCGGGCGCGCAGGTATGGATCGAACTTCCAGCCGTAGGTGCCGTCGGCATTGCGCTTCAGGCCGTGGGTGGCGAGATGCATCGCCTGCTCGCGCGTCAGCCGCGGGTTGCGAGCCAGGATGCGCTCGGCGCCATCGGCCACGGACGGATAGCGGTGGATTTTCCGTTGCGCCAACTTGTCGAGATCGCCGACCCACTCGGCGATCCTGACGTCCGCCGGCTTGACCGTTCTTGCCGGAAAGTTGGTGACGCCGTCGAGCACGACCAGCCGCGACACCTTCTCCGGAAAAGCCCCGGCGTAGGTCATGGCCGACCATCCCGCCCATCGAATGGCCGACGATCGTGACCTTCTCGAAGCCCGCGGACTTCACCAGGCATCGTCAGGTCGTAGACGTGATCGGCCAGGCTGTAACTGCTGCCGGTCGCCCAATCGGACTCGCCGTGCCCGCGAAGGTCGGGCGCCACGACATGAAACGTCTCCCGCAACGCCTGCGCCAGATGATCCCAGCTGCGGGAGTGATCGAGACCGCCGTGAACGAGGATCAGCGGCGGCGCCGACGGGTTGCCCCAATCGGTGAAGTGGAGCCGAAGTCCCTGCGAGTGATAATCGCGTGCGTAAGGGGCGTTCAATGCTGCGTCCATAGGGAATTACTTAGAGGCTGGCGCTGTGGAGGTCCAGCGGCGGGAAAAGGCACGAGGCTTGCACCTTCGGTCACAACACTATGCCGGATTCTTATGATAATACCCCAGTTGGCCTTACGTTTCACAAAGCCACAGGGCCAATCAGATGAGCCTCTCCGGGCCAATAAGACGTTTAGCGCGATTTGCTGAAACAAGCTTCGCGAGCCTTTGCGCGGCAGCAGGTGCGCTCTGTCATGAATCGCAGGAAGACGAAAACGGGTGGGATTATCTCCATAGAATTTCGGCCCCGACCTAAAGTAGCTGGACCGGCTGACACGCATCCGCCGACAAAGCGGGCATTTTGTTCAGGTGAAATCGACGAGAAAAAAATCGCCCGTCCTGTGCCGTCAAATTGTCAAACGCGCTGAAAGCCGCACAGTCACGAGACCGCCCGGTTCGTGTTTTGATCACGGAGACCCTCGCGACGCCCAGATATTTGCCGTCATGGCGCAACATGGAAAAAACTCACTGAAACAGCGCGACAAGCCTCGACTAGAGAATGCGCAGCTCCATCGGCGCCGTGTTACCATCAATTTCACGGAAAGCGATCAAACGCCTGGTGATCTCTGCTTAGCTGGATGCAAAACACAATCGCTGCCATATCCCTGATTACAGTGACGCCAGAAAAAGATCTATGAAACTGTTGGATACGAGGAAGGCTACGGCAACGTAAAGATTTCGTTTCTGGTCGATAACGAGGACCAAATATTTGACGAATTTCTCAATTACGAAACGGACTTCCAGCAAGCAAGTTTACCTACTGCGCCTGCTCGCTTCGAATATCGGACGATCGACCGCATCGATGCCACCGAAGGAAAATTGAAGATCACACCAACGGCCGCAGGTGATTGTGAAATCCAGAATGCGCGGACCGGAAGCCAGTCAATCGATCAGCGTCGCCGCTAAGATGTTCACGCTTGGCATGCCATTTCTGCCGAGAGAAAAGCAACGTTTCGCGTTGCTGCCACTGGCTTCGAAATTGTGTTTACTAATAACGGCAGTTCAAAATTCACAGCGCATCCTCAACTGTAACGCCGAGTTAAGCAGCGGATTGGGCGCTTCATAGCTGCTTATCAACCGAAGCGAAAGGTCCGGTCGACGTCAAATATGGGAAAGGGACATCGACTGTCAGGCGGCGTCTTGGCTTTCGATCCCTGCCGACCCAACCTTTGACCTGGTCAGAAAGTGTCGTAATCGGAACTTTGAATCTTCACGTTCAAGGCCGAAACGGACAACCTTCGGATCAGTGTCGCCGACATCAATGTTGCTGCAAAGACCTATAGGGCGCCTCGAATAATTGGCTGCCGTTTCGTGCTGTGTGAATCTCGTTCGTGAGGACGTGATTCGGCGGAGCGAGCGATGGGGCAGCTGGGATTTTTCGACGCGGACAGGCGGCTTGCAGCATTATCGGAGAAGGGTGATCCGCTGGAGGCGATCACGGCGCTGGTTCCGTGGGAGAGCTTTCGCGCCGAGATCGAGGCGGTAGTGCTGACGCCAGATGAGGCGAAGAAGAGCAAGGCCGGGCGCAAGCCTTTTGATGCGATCATGATGTTCCGGATGCTGGTGCTGCAATCGCTGTACAATCTGTCGGACGTGCAGATCGAGTATCAAGTTTGGGATCGGGCCACGTTCACGCGATTTGTCGGTCTTGGGTCGGAGGATTGCATTCCCGACGGCACGACGCTGTGGCTGTTCCGCGAGAAGCTCGCGCGGGCCGGGCTGATCGAGACGCTGTTCGATCGGTTCGACCAGCATCTCACCGCGAAGGGCTATATCGCGCGCGGCGGGCAGATGGTGGATGCGAGCATTGTGCCGATGCCGAAGCAGCGCAACACGCGCGAGGAGAACGAGGCAGTCAAGCGCGGCGAGACGCCCGCGGAGTGGGAGCGGAAGCCGGCCAAGAACCGCCAGAAAGATAAAGACGCGCGCTGGACGAAGAAGCACGGTCGCAGCTTCTTTGGCTACAAGAACCACGTGAACGTGGACCGGACGCACAAGCTGATCCGGCGCTATGCGGTGACCGACGCGGCCGTGCATGACAGCCGCAAGCTCAATGGGCTTTTGCACCAAGGCAACACCTCGCACGACGTGTTCGGAGACAGCGCCTATCGCTCGGCCGCGAATGAGGCGACGTTGAAGGGGCGAGGCTTTCGCAGCCGCATCCATGTGCGCGCGGCGCGCGGCCATCCGCTGTCGAAGGCTCAAGCGGCAGCGAACCGGGCGAAGAGCCGCATCCGCGCGCGTATCGAGCATGTGTTCGGCGCCCAGGAGATCGCGCCGGGCGGCCGGCTGTTGCGCACCATCGGCATCGTGCGGGCGCGGATCAAGATCGGCTTGCAGAACTTCGTCTACAACGTTCGCCGGCTGGCGACGCTCGAACGCAGGAGGTCTCACTCGTTCAAATTGGCGAGCCGACTGGCTGCCGCTTGAGGGCGGAGCCCGCCCGCCGCGGCGAAAAAGCCGGCGGCAGGCAGCAAATATGCGCCGCTACACAAATCGGTGCAACGTCCGATCGCCGATCTTCGATGAAATCAGGCACGAGTCCGAAGTTAGCCGCCGATCACATCGAGAAAGCGTCATTCTTCGAGGCCCCCTTTATCTAAATACCGTCACGTTGGCGGAAAGCATTTGTTTGGATTTTTCCGTTGTCTACAGCCAGCCTACGATTTCACCTCGGCTTTGTATTACTCCACGGCCGATGTGAGATCTTACGGCGTACGCATTGGTCGAACGAAAGTCCTTCCGGTGGGGCGAAGAAGGCGAAGGCGGACGTCGTCGCGTAGGACTGGTCCATCAATCATCCAGGGAGGTTGGATAGTTTCCCGGAGGCCAGCCAGACGCACAGGAAAATGATCGTCAACGATTATCCAGCGCCATCTATCGAAATGGAAGAAAGTCTGGTGTTAGGACTTGGCGATATCTCGGCTTTTATCGATTCCACTCCAGCGAAGGCATTGGTTCCGGTGCCAACCGTTGATAATTGGATTTTCAGGCCCGGATAAGTCAGCCGTTGACGTAAACCCGTTTTGTACCGAGGATGGAGGATTTCACGCTGAAGCAAAATCTACCCGACATAACAATTTTCCAGAAACGCTCAGCCAGTGCGGATTGGCCGAAGGCGTGATCCGACCTTACGCAATCAGAGCACAGAAATCATCGGACGCATCATCGGAATTCCGGCTTCCAGACAAAACTATCGCGTGGCCTGACACCCCCGCAGAAATAACGCTGCACAGCGGCGCACTCGCGCTTCGATCTGCGAACGCGGCGGCAGCGGCACGCCGCCGAACATCGCTGCGCGCCGCGGCGCTGGAAGCGACCATTCCAAGCAGCATGCCGGCGGCCTCGTCGATGTCGTCGAGATCGATCAATCCGCGCTTCTGCTGCACTCGCAGCCAATCCGCCAGCGCGGCAACAGTGCGCTGAATTCCGTTTCTGTAGAACATTCCGGCGATGTCGGAAAACTTGCCGGCCTCCTGCAGCACCATGCGCTGAAGCGCGATTACTTCTTCGTCAAGTGTAAGTTCTGCGCAGCGCCATCAGCGCCGCATACAGCGCTTCCTCGATTTCGGCGTGATCCATCGGCATTCAGATCGACGCTGGCGAGGGTGCGGTCGAGCCGGTCCGTCACCATGCCATCGAACAGCGAGGCCTTGTTCGGGATCAGGCGATACAGCGTCCTGGTGGAGACCCCGGCCCGGCGCGGCCACGGCCTCCATGCTGGTCGCCGCATAGCCGCCATCGGCGAACGCGTGCCGCGCGGCCTCGTAAATGATCTGGCGCGTTTCGTCGTCGGGGCGGACCTGCGGGCGGCCGCCGGCAGCGCTGGTCCTGGGGGTGTCGATCTCAGCCATGCTTTTACATGATGCCTGTCATTCCATTGACAGCTCGAATGTAGGTCGTATTTTGGAAAACATCAAGTTTCCTAAATGACCGGCGCCGGCAAAGGCCGCAGGAGTAAGCGTCATGACCCAGCATTCCACCGCATTCGAGGTCGAGCGTCCGGTTCCAGCCGGCGACGCCTTGGAGAATCTGCTGCAGGACAAAAATACCGCCGGCGTGAGCGAGGCAGCCCGGATCGCACCTGTTAAAAAGTTCAATTTCCGCAAGCTGTTAATGGCTGGCGCGGCCGCGGCGGTTCTTGCCGGCGCGGCGTGGTACGGGCTGGGACTACTGGACCGTCGGGCAGTATCTGGTTTCGACCGACGACGCCTATGTGAAAGCCGACAACACCACCGTCGCGCCGAAAGTCTCGGGCTATCTGCGGTGAGGTGCTGGTCGGCGACAACGAGCGCGTCAAGGCCGGCCAGGTGCTGGCGCGGATCGACGAGCGCGATTTCAAGGTGCGCGCTCGACCAGGCCAAGGCCGACGTCGCCGCCGCGCGAGCCGCGATCGCAAGCAAGCAGGCCCAGCTCGGCGTTCAGCAGGCCGTGATCGATGCCGCCAAGGCGACCATCGACGTCGACAAGGCGGCGCCGACCTTCGCCGCGCAGGAGAACAAGCGCTACAGCGATCTCGCGGCGACCGGCTACGGCAGCGTGCAGAACGCGCAGCAGGCGCAATCGCGCATCGCCGGCGCCCAGGCCGCGATCGCAGCGCGATACCGCCAACCTTGCCTCCGCACTGAAGCAGGTCGACCTGCTCAAGGCCGAGATCGCTCAGGCCGACGCGGCGCTGGCGCGCGCAAGCGCCGTGCAGGGCCAGGCCGAACTCAATCTCGGCTACACCTCGATCATCAGCGCCGATCGACGGCGTCGTCGGCAACCGAACGCTGCGCGCCGGCCAGTTCGTGCAGGCCGGCACGCAACTGATGTCGCGTGGTGCCGGTCGCCGGCGCCTATGTGATGGCGAATTTCAAGGAAACGCAGCTCACCGACGTGCGCGACGGACAGGCGGTCGATATCGCCGTCGACATGTTCCCGGGCCAGGTCGTGCACGGCCACGTCGACAGCATCGCGCCCGCCAGCGGCCAGGAATTCGCGCTGCTGCCGCCGGACAACGCCACCGGCAACTTCACCAAGGTGGTGCAGCGCATTCCGGTGAAGATCGCGCTCGACCCGACAACAGCTCGCCGATCGAACTGCGTCCGGGCATGTCGGTGATCCCGACCATCGAGACGCAAGTCGCAAGCCCGCACTCGCCAGGCGGTCAGCCGCATCGAACGTGATCGCAACCACGGTTTCCGGAGCGATCGTGCCATGTCAAATCATCGCTATTTCAGCCTCGACACCGCGCGACCTGCTCGTCGCGCGATCTGGCGCGCGCAGCCATCGATCCGAACCGCGCCAGCGTCGACGACCTGGATCGCCGTTCTCGCCGCCATGATCGGCTCGTTCATGGCGATCCTCAACATCCAGATCACCAACGCCTCGCTGCTCAACATCGAGGGCGGCATCGGCACCGGCGTCGACAACGGCTCCTGGATCTCGACCTCGTACCTGATCGGCGAGATCGTGGTGATCCCGCTCACCGACTATCTCAGCCGGGTGTTCTCGTTCCGCCGCTACATGCTCGCCGAGCGCGCGCTTGTTCGCGGTCTTCTCGGTCGCCTGCGCCTTCACCCACGATCTGCCCTCGATGATCGCGATGCGCGGCTTGCAGGGCTTCGCCGGCGGCGTGCTGATCCCGATGGCGTTCACGCTGGTGCTGACCAAGCTGCCGAAGCCGCAGCAGCCGATCGGCCTGGCGATCTTCGCGCTTGTCCGTCACCTTTGCGCCGGCGATCGGCCCGACCATCGGCGGCTACCTCACCGAGAATTACGGCTGGCAGACCATCTTCTTCGTCAACGTGCTGCCCGACCTCGATGATGGTCGACCGCGCTCTATCTCACGCTGGAGCGGCAGCCGATGCAGCTCAAGCCTGCTGCAAGAAGGCGACTGGGCCGGCATCTTCACCATGGCGATCGGCCTGTCGGCCCTGCAGACCGTGCTCGAGGAGGGCAACAAGGACGACTGGTTCGTCCTCGCCCTTCATCCGTGCGGCTCGCCGTGGTCGCGGTGGTGTCAGCCTGGCGCTGTTCGTCTGGATCGAGCTCGACGGTCGAAGAAGCCGCTCGATCCGGCTGCGGCTGCTGACTAGAACCGCAATTTCGGCTTCGGCACCATCGCGCGACGTCTGGTCGGCTTCGCGCCTGTTCGGCATCGGTCTACGTCCTGCCGGCCTATCTCGGGCAGGTGCAGGGCTACAATGCCGAGCAGATCGGCAGCGTGCTGGCCTGGACCGGCCTGCCGCAACTGCTGCTGATTCCGCTGGTGCCGGTGCTGATGCAGCGGTTCGACGCGCGCTATATCGCGCTTCGCCGGCATCGCTGATCTTCGCCTACAGCTGCTTCATGAACATCGGCGATGTCGCTCGACTATGCCGGCGACCAGCTCTTCCTGCCCAACATCGTCCGCGCCATCGGCCAGGCCATGGTGCTGACGCCGCTGACCGTCGGTCGACGACGCGGCAGCATCGCGCCGCAGGATGCAGCCGCGGCATCCGGGCATCAGTTCAACATGCTGCGCAACCTCGGCGGCGCGATCGGCACGGCGGTGCTCGCCACCATCGATCACCAAGCGCGAGCAGTTCCACTCCAACATCATCGGCCAGTCGGTCGACGCTCGGCCGCGAGGAAGTGCGCCAGCGGATCGCCCAGCTGACCGACTATTTCATGGCCCATGGCGTCCCCGACCCGCCGCCGCGCAGCAGCAGGCCATCATCGCGCTCGGCAAGACCGTCAAGCGCCAGGCGCTGGTGATGGGCTTCAGCGACACCTTTGCGGTGATCGGCGTGGTGCTGTGCTTTGCCGCCATCGCGGTGCTTTCACGCGCAAGGTCAAGTCGGCGCGGAGCCATGAAGACACATTCAGTTTCAGCGAAAGTTGTCGGTCGAGCTCGGATCATGAGCCGACCTGCCGAAACAAATTCTGGCGCGCGTTTGAAATAGTGCGCTTTTTCCCGATCACGCCGCGGCGGAACGTCAGCACGCAGGCGACGAAGATGACGCCCTGGATCACCGTCACCCACTGCTCGAAGCCGGCCAGATATTGCTGCATGGCGATGATGACGAAGGCGCCGACCACCGGGCCGAACACCGTGCCGAGCCCGCCGACCAGCGTCATCAGCACGATTTCACCCGACATGGTCCAGTGCACGTCGGTGAGCGAGGCGTTCTGGGCCACGAACACTTTCAGCGAGCCGGCAAAGCCCGCCAGCGTGCCGGAGAGGATGATAGGCGCAGCAGCTTGTACTGGTCGGTCTTGTAGCCGAGCGAGATCGCGCGCGTGCTCGTTCTCCCGGATCGCCTTCAGCACCTCGCCGAACGGCGAGTTGATGGTGCGGTAGATCAGCAGGAAGCCGAGCGAGGAACCCGGCCAGGATCACGTAGTAAAGCATCGTCGGGTTGGCGAGATTGAAGATGCCGAACAGATAGCCCTGCGGAACGCCCTGGATGCCGTCTTCGCCGTGGGTGAACGGCGTCTGCAGATAGATGAAGAACAACAGCTGCGACAGCGCCAGCGTGATCATCGCGAAATAGATGCCCTGGCGGCGGATCGCGACGAGACCGGTGACGACGCCAGCGCGGCAGCGCCGCGCGGTGCCGACCAGAATGCCGAGTTCCGGCGACAGGCCCCACACCTTCAGCGCATGCGCGGTGAAATAGCCGGCCGTGCCCAGAAACATCGCATGGCCGAACGACAGCAGGCCGCCATAGCCGATCAGCAGGTTGAAGGCGCAGGCCAGCAGCGCAAAGCACAGCGCCTGCATCACGAAGAACGGATAGATGCCGGTCAACGGCACGATCGCCAGCAGCACGCGCCATGATCGCGCGAACACGACTCATCTCGTCGCGGCATGGCGCGCGGGGTCACCGGCAGCGTGTCGTCGGTCAATGCTGCTCATGTCAGGCCGCCCGTCCGGTCAGTCCCGCTGGCTTCACCAGCAACACCAGCACCATCAGGACGAAGACCACGGTGTTGGAAGCCTCGGGATAAAAATATCTTGGTCAAGTCCCTCGATCACGCCGAGCGCAAAGCCGGTGATGATCGATCCCATGATCGAGCCCATGCCGCCGATCACCACCACCGCGAACACGACGATGATGAGGTCGGCGCCCATCAGCGGGCCGCACCTGGTTGATCGGCGCCGACAGCACGCCGGCGAGCGCCGCCAGGCCGACGCCGAGCCCGTAGGTCAGCGTGATCATGCGCGGCACGTTGATGCCGAAGGCGCGCACCAGCGTCGGATTTTCGGTCGCGGCGCGCAGGTAGGCGCCGAGCCGCGTCGCTTCGATCAGGTACCAGGTGGCGAGGCAGACGACGAGCGAGAACACCACCACCCAGCCGCGGTAGATCGGCAGGAACATGAAGCCGAGATTCATGCCCGCCCTTCAGCTCATCGGGGATCGCGTAAGGCAGACCCGGACGAGCCGAAATAGTTCTGGAACACGCCCTGCACGATCAGCGCGATGCCGAAGGTCAGCAGCAGCCCGTAGAGATGGTCGAGGCCCGGTAAAGCCATTGCAGCATGCGTCCGCTCGAGGATCATGCCGAAGATGCCGACGACGATCGGCGCGATGATCAGCGCCGGCCAATAGCCGATGCCCGTCAGGTTGAGCAGGAAATACGCGCAGAACGCGCCCATCATGTAGAGCGCGCCATGGGCGAAATTGATGATGTTGAGCATGCCGAAGATCACGGCGAGCCCAAGACTCGAGCAGCGCGTAGAACGAGCCGTTGATCAGTCCCACAAAAGCTGTGCGTAGTAGCGCTTGCATCGATCCAAATCTTTCGTACGGAGCTTTCCTGAATGCTGTTCAGACGCCGAGATGCGCGTGCGAGCCCATCCACTGTCTTAGCTGCAGTCAGCGTTGGCAGAAGCCGTCGATCACCGCCGTGCTCGACGATGTAGTAGCGATCGGCCACGGTGGATGCGAACCGGAAGTTCTGTTCGACCAGCAGGATGGTGAAACCTTCCGACTTCCAGCCGCGCGATGGTGTGGCCGATCTGCTGGATGATGACCGGCGCAAGGCCCTCGGTCGGCTCGTCCAGCATCAGAAAGCGCGCGCCGGTGCGCAGGATCCGGGCGATCGCCAGCATCTGCTGCTCGCCGCCGGAAAGTTTGCGTGCCCTGGCTGTTGAGGCGTTCCTTCAGGTTCGGAAACAGGTCGAAGATCTGATCGAGCGACAGGCCGCCGCTGCGCACGATCGGCGGCAGCAGCAGATTTTCGCGCGACGTCGAGGCTCGCGAAAATGCCGCGCTCCTCGGGGCAGAAGGCGATGCCCATCCGCGCGATCTTGTCCGACGACGCGCGGATGATTTCCTGATTGTCGAAGCGGACCGAGCCGGTGCGCTTGCCGATGATCCCCATCACCGACTTCAGCGTCGTGGTCTTGCCGGCGCCGTTGCGTCCGAGCAGCGTCACCACCTCGCCGGCGTTCACGTCGAAGTTGACGCCGTGAAGGATATGAGATCTCGCCGTACCAGGCCTGCAGATCCTGAACCGACAGCACCTGCGCGCCGGCGCCGGATGCCGCCGGCTTCGTGGTCGGCTTCGGCCATTTTCAACTCAGGCATGACCGGCCCCCAGATAGGCTTCCTTGACGCGCTCGTCCTTGGAAAGGTCGGCATAATTGCCCTGCGCCAGCACCTGACCGCGCGTCAGCACCGTGATGACGTCGGAGAGGTTGGCCACCACGCTCAGATTATGTTCGACCATCAGGATGGTGTACTTCGCGGAAATGCGCTTGATCAGCGCGGCGATCTTGTCGATGTCCTCATGTCCCATGCCGGCCATCGGCTCGTCGAGCAGCATCATCTCCGGGTCGAGCGCCAGCGTCGTCGCGATCTCAGGGCGCGCTTGCGCCCGTAGGGCATCTCGACCGCCGGCATGTTCGGCGAACTCGCTGAGGCCGACATCGTTCGAGCAGTTCGTGGGCGCGGTCGTTGAAACGGTCGAGCACCGTCTTGGAGCGCCAGAAATCGAACGAAGTGCCGTGCTGGCGCTGCAGCGCGACGCGGACATTCTCCAGCGCCGTCAGATGCGGAAACACCGCCGAAATCTGGAACGAGCGCACCAGGCCGAGGCGCGCCACGTCGGCCGGCGCCATGCGCGGTGATGTCGCTGCCCTTGTAGAGAATCTGGCCCGCCGGACGGCTTCAGGAACTTGGTCAGCAGATTGAAGCACGTCGTCTTGCCGGCGCCGTTCGGCCCGATCAACGCATGAATACTGCCGCGGCGCACCTTGAGAGCGACATCGCGAACGGCGAAGAAACCCGCGAATTCCTTGGTCAATCCGCGGGTTTCGAGGAGATGAAGTCAGTGATGCTTTGACATTGCGCCTTCTCCTGGCTACGCCAGGCGAACTGCCGGATGGCAAGCATTTTTATCAACCAGCATCCGCCAGCCGCACGGCGCACTGCTCCGCCGGCGGCATTCGTGTGATGTTAGCGCCGGGATCCGACGCCGATCGATGCGCTTGGTCTTTGACGTCACCGGAACTCAGGTGAGGCCATTCCCTGCCATGCCACGTCACAATATCAGCCAGCGATCGCGGGCGGCCCGCATCACGCGACGCCGCGCTTCTGGTTACCCCAGTACGGCGCGCGCATCGCCTTGCGATCGAACTTACCGAGCGGCGTCATGGCCAGCTCATTTACGAACTCGACCGTCTTCGGCGCCCACGCGGCACCGCGCCCTCCTTGACGAACGCCATCAACTCCGCAGCCTCGACGCGGACGCCGTCCTTCAGCACCACGAAGGCTTTGACCGCTTCACCCCATTTCTGATCTGGCACCCCAATCCACAGCAGCCGACGCCACCGCTGGATGGGCCATCAATGCGTCTTCCGTCTCGCGCGGATAGATGTTGAACCCGCCGGAAATGATCATGTCCTTGGTGCGGTCGACGATGCAAGGAAGCCCTCTCGTCGCGGATCGCCACGTCGCCGGTATGCAACCAGCCGCCGGAAGCGCTTCTTCCGTCGCCTCAGGAAGTTTCCAGTAGCCGTCCATCACCAGCGATCTACGCAGATCTCGCCGGGCTCGCCGATGCCGACCTCCCTCATCTGCGGGTCGAACAGCTTGACGTCCGACAGCGGCGTAGGCCAGCCGCACGATCCGAACCGGTGCGACTTGCTCAGATCGTGATCGCTCTTGCGCATCGCGGTAACGCACAGCGGCGCCTCGGTCTGGCCGTAGAACTGCACGAAGTTCTGACCGAAAATGCCAATGCCCTCACGCGAGCCGGTCCGGCGACATGGGAGATGCGCCATAGGCGATCATCTCGATACGATGACGATCGTACTTGGCGCGGATGGCCTGACTGTCGATCAGCACATAGATCGCGGTCGGGACCAGCACGATGACGTTGATGCGCTCCTTCTCGATGACGGCACAATGGCTCCGGCTGGAAGCCCGGCATCAGGTAGGAGAAGCGCACCCCCATCATTGTAGGCCAGGGAAGAAGGCCGCGGCGTGGCTGACCGGCGTCGACGCCAGATAGCGGATGTCGGACGGCCACTCCCATCGCTGTAGACCGACAGCACCGCAGTGACCATGGAACGATGGGTCATCTTGGCCCCGCCGGATCGTCCGGTCGTCCCACCCGTATACGCGAGGCCAGCCGATATCGCCTCCCGCCGCCACTCGTCGACCAGCGGTGCGAACCGCGCCTTCATAGGCCTTGACGATATCCGGAATGCCATCGGCCCTCGCCGATCGCCATCAGATGTTTCGGTGTCGGCACGCGCCCTTGATGGCGAGACCGCTGCGCAAAGGTCTTGCCGTCCGATCAAGATGTCAGCCTCGGCGTCGTCGACAATAAAGGCCTGATCTTCCTCGGCCGACAGCGGATGCAGCGGCGTGTACCTCATACCCATGACGAGCGTGGCGCTCATGATCGCCCAGACATCGGCGCGATTGGGCGACAGCAGCGCCAGGGAGCTGCCGCTCCGCAGGCCGAGCCCCTTCAGGACCGCGACGATCCTCGCGACGCGGTCGCCAAACTCGCGATAAGTCCACCGCACATTTCATCGGCAATCGCCGGCCTGTCCCCGAAGCGTGAGATCGCGCTCACGACAAGGTTTCCGATGGTGCCGCCGTGGGCGATGCCGTTTGACATGGAGGAACTCCGGACAGATCAGCAGATGTGTAAGCGCGCGTGCCTCGTACCGCTCGGCTTACCCACATGCATGATGATTTATTCGAGTTATAAGGAAGGAACGAATACGTCAATGCCTTGTCACAGTAGAGGGCTTTTGGCTATTTATGCGCGTATTCCACGCGCGTGCGACCTGACGCCGCAGAAGATCCTGCCGACGCGCTCGCATCAGACAAAAAGTCCGGCTGATCGAAACAGCCGGCAGGTGCGGGAGGAATGCCGTGCGCGCGCCAGGCTGTTGCGCCGTTCGTTGCATCAAGCGCGCGTGGATAACCGCCGAAACTGCAGGTGCATTCCTCCAGAACAGTCTCGTCCAGTTCGACGCCGATGCCGGACTGCTTTGCGCCGCCAAACCGACTATCTAGACGGACATCGGCGTGGTTATTGACTCATACGGTGCGGCATCGATCCTCGGCACTACGTCGAGGTCGGGCCGAATTCGAGGCCCGGACCGAACCTCAGAGACCGAACTGCTCCTCGCGCAGACCAGCCGCGCGAAACTGGGGATATCGCGCAAGATGGTGGGCGCGAGAAATATCCTCCCTTCCCCTTCCCTTCGCGCCTCGTCTCCCGCATCCTGCCGGCCATCCTTCTTGGCGTCGGCGATGTGAGCCCCTTCACGCGCTCAAACTGCTGTCGGTTCTGTACCGGCCCCGGCGAGGTGACCGATGACTTTGAGCTTGGACGACCTAACGGATAAGCTGCCATAACTAAAGCGAGATCTATTTACATATTTCCGCGCGCTCATCGCATTCCTATGGAGCTGGCTGTGCCTAAAAGAAGTAAAGAAAATCCCGCCGCCGTCGTCATCCGAAAGCACGATCGATGCCGTCAACAACCGGCTTTTCTTTCGGCTCGTGCAATGCGGTAACCTCTACGAACGCGGCGTGCAGCAGCACCTCAACGTGTCGAGCGTCCAGGGCGCGGTGCTGAGCGCACACTGTCGCGCAACGCAGACCGCAGCATGTCGTTTGCGGGGATCTTGTCGAATATCTCGCGGGTCAGCCGGCAGAGATCTCGATGCGGTCCTGAAGCGGCTGGAACGTCTCGGCTACGTGAAACGCGTGGAAGACCCGGAAGACCGTCGCGTCCGGATCGTCCAGCCTGACCAGCCGGGGCCAAGCATTCTGGACCGACCTCTTCCAGCAGACAGTTCCAGTTCTACGGGAAGGCGACCGTCGGCATCACCACCGACGAAAGGAAGCAACTCACTGCCCTTCTGGTACAGATCGGCCAAAATCTGAAGCGCCCGGACTTCTGAGCCAGGGTCCGTACTCAATAGGTGTGGCGGCGCACCGCGGTTTTGCGATTCCAATGTGCCCCGACAGCGAAGTTGGGACGGCATTGATGTCGAAGCGCGTCGATGCAACCGTCGGAACCGCACCGTTCCAACGATGCCACCGCATGAACGGCGTGCAATCGCCCAGACAAACCTATTCCTCGTCTGCGCCCGGCTCCTTCCGCAGCATGAAATGACCGAATGCCGAGGCGATGGGCTTGGCGGGGTCGTCCTGCCAGGCTTGGGCTTCGAAAGCGACGACGCGCCGGCCCTGCTTGACGATCGACACGTTGGCGTAGCTGTCGAGACGCGCGGCCGGAGCGCAGGTAATTGATCGTGAGACCGATCGGCTTGGGCAGCGCCGACAACGCCGAGGTCGCGCGTCACGCCGGCGATCGCGGTGGTTTCGAGGAACGCGCCGGTCATGCCGCCATGGATGGCGGGCAGGATCGGGTTGCCGATGATCTTTGGCGAGAACGGCATAACCAGCGTGCCATCCTCGCCGACGCGGATGCCGAGACAACGCGCGAAGGGGCTTTTGGCGAATGGGCTGTCCGGATCCTCCGGCGCTTCGAGCATCGGCGGCGCGCGATAGCCTATCGGCCAGTCGGTCAAGCATGTTGGTCCGGTTCGCGCCAACCATGAAGCATGACCGTTGCGGTGGCGACGGGATCGTCCTCGGACTCCTGGTAGGCGGTCGCGCGCACGAAGGCGATGGAGCGGGTTACGCGGTAGCAGACCGAATGCGCCTTGATGTCGAGGCCCGGCGTCGCGGGCTTCGGGTAGTCGATGCGCAGGTCGAGCGTGGCGATCGCGCGCATACCGTCGAGCGCGAGCTGGACGGCCATGCCACAGCTCTCGTCGAGCATGGCGGTGACGACGCCGCCGTGAAGGACGCCCGTCTCTGTGTCGCCGACGAAGACGGGTCGGTGCGGCAGGCTCGCACCAGGCTTCGCCGGGAGCTGCGCGGTCGAGCCGAAATCCGCTGATGAATCCGTAGACGGAGCGGCGCCCCTTGATAGCCTGTACCAGTTCATCAAACGACAGCGGCATGTTGGACATCGATGTTTTGAACATGCCGACGCTTTTAGACTGCTGTCACGAAGCGAGCAAACGATCGCACACTCCGGTTCCCGGATCGCTTTCAGCCTAATTCATCGATCCGGTCGATCGGCGTGGGATACCACGCCGATCGACACGCGAGTTGCCTCAATTCAAGCCACGCTTTCTGCTGGCCTGAAAATCAAGCTAGCGGCACCTTCGCATGCTCTACGAGGCATTGCCCTCATACGCCGCCTGGTGGAGACCTGCGATCAGATCGCATCCCAGTTGAAGATGTCAGCCGAGCGGTCGAGCTTGTAGAACGACGACTTCAGCGCCGGCATCGCGTGCTCGGCGATGGTCTGCGGCGTCCATCCTTCGCTGCGCTGCACCGAGCGAAGCGGGCGCGACTGGCTCATCAGGAAGATCTCGTTCATGCGCACGGCAAAGATCTGCCCGGTGACGTCCTTGGCGGCGTCGCTGAGCAGGTAGGCGCAGATCGGCGCGATCTTCTCCGGCCCCATCTGCTGCATCGTTGGCGACGCGCGCCTTCTCTTGCCTCGGTCTCGGTCGGGATGGTGCCGATCAGCCGGCTCCAGGCGAACGGCGAGACGCAGTTCGAGCGCACGTTGAAGCGGTTCATGTCGAGCGCGATCGACTTCGACAAGCCGACGATGCCGAGCTTGGCGGCGGCGTAGTTGGCCTGGCCGAAATTGCCGATCAGGCCGGAGGTCGAGGTGAAGTGCACGAACGAGCCGCTTTCCTGCTCGCGGATAGAGCCGTGCGGCGGCGTGGGAGACGTAGAACGAGCCCATCAGGTGCACCTTGATGACCTGTTCGAAGGCGTCGACGCTCATGCGGTGGAAGATCATGTCGCGCAAAATGCCGGCATTGTTCACGACGCCGTCGAGCTTGCCGTAGGTGTCGGTCGCCATCTTGACGATCTTGCTGGCCGGGATCGGCTTCCGCGACGCTCTCGAAATTCGCGATCGCCGTGCCGCCGCGCTTCTTGATTTCCTCGACCACTTCCTCGGCCGGCGCGGCGCTGAGTGCCCGAGCCGTCGGCGGCGACGCCGGGATCGTTGACCACGACCTTGGCGCCTTCAGCGGCGCACAGCAGCGCGATTTCGCGCCCGATGCCGCGGCCTGCGCCGGTGACGATGATGACTTTGTCCTGCAGTGATTTGGCCATGATGCTTCTCTTTCCTGTTGCTGTGGGCCGACGCAGAACTCCGCACGTCATGCGCGGTGTGACCCGCGCATCCATCCATTTCAGAAGAGGATGGATTGCCGGGTCAAGCCCGGCAAAGACGAGATTGAGTGCTGCGCTCCTGTTCACTTCTCGTTCGTAAAGATGATCGTGCCGCTTGCGCGCGAACATGCCGCCGACGCCGTGACAGACCGAGATTTTCGCGCCCTGCACCTGCGCCGGCGCGATGCCGCGCATCTGCCGGACGCTCTCCTGCAGCGCGTACATGCCGTACATGCCGGAATGCATGTAGCTCAGGCCGCCGCCATTGGTGTTGAGCGGCAGCTTGCCGCCGGGTCTTGTATTGCCGTCGGCGATGAATTTGCCGGTCTCTTCATGCGGCATGAAGCCGAGATCGCCGAGACCAAACAGCGGCAGATGCGCAAAGGCGTCGTAGATCATCAGATGATCGACGTCCTTGTGGGCGATGCCGGCTTCCTGGAAAGCCAGTCGGGCCGGCCGTGCGGAAGGCGCGCGAGGAGTCGAACGTCTCCATCTGGCTGACCATCGGCGTCTCGACGCTCTCGCCGGTGCCGAGGATATAGACCGGCTTGCTGCGGAAAATCCTTGGCGCGGTCGGCGCTGGTGAGGATCAGGGCGCCGCCGCCATCGGTGACGAGGCAGCATTGCAGGATGCGGAACGGGTAGGCGATCATTTTCGAGTTGAGCACGTCCTCGACGGTGATCGGCTTCTTCATCGTGGCGCGCGGATTCTTCGCCGCCCACTCGCGCTGCGCCACCGCGACCATGGCGATCTGCTCATGGGTGATGCCGTGCGTCTTCATGTAGCGCAGCACCGGGATCAGGAACATGCTGGGCGGCCGTAGACGCCGAACGGCGCCTCGAACTGGCCGTTGAGGCTGTCCGGCGGCGTCGAGCGCGGCAATTTGCCGATCATCGACTTGCCGCTCTCGGCATGGGTGATCAGCACGGTCTTGCAGAGGCCGGCCTCGATCGCCGCCGCGGCATGGCGGACATGCAGCATGAACGAGCAGCCGCCGACCGAAGTGCCGTCGACCCAGGTCGGCGTGATGCCGAGATAATGGGCGATCTGCTGCGGCGTTTCGACGGCGGTGGCGACGCCGTCGATGTCGGAGAGTTTCAATCCGGCGTCGGCGATGGCGTTGAGCGCCGCATCCGCGTGCAGCTGGATCTGCGACATGTTGGGGATGACGCCGAGTTCGGTGGTCTCGGCCGCGCCGACGACGGCGACCTGCATTCCTGCGCATGATGCTTACCCCTTCGCCGGACGGAACACGAGGAAGGGGTGATCTTGTCGTCGAGCTTCTCGAACGCGACTTCGAGCTTCATGTCGAGCTCGAGCGCCTCCGGCGTCTGCGGGCAGTCGATGATGTTGCTCATCATGCGCGGGCCTTCGTCGAGCTCGACCACCGCAATCGCGTAAGGCGGCGTGAAGCCGGGCGCGGCCGGGCGATGGTTGATGACGTAGCTGTAGAGCGTCGCCTTGCCGCTGGCCTTGAACATCTGTGACCTTGCGCGAGGCGCAGGACGGGCAGAACGGGCGCGGCGGGAAATAGACGTGGGCGCAGGCGTCGCAGCGTTGCAAGCGGAGTTCGCCAGCGCGGGTTCCGTCCCAGAAATGTTGCGTTTCCGGCGTCGGGACCGGGCAGGCGCGTGCGGGTTCAGCCATTGAGTCTCTCTTCTGAAGAGCGCTTATGAAGGCGCCCGGATCTTGATTGTCAGAAGGCGCAACCGCCGCGCAAGACGCGGCAGGCATTGCGCGGCGGTCAAATCGGCGCGATCGACCTGAATTTTGGCGGACGGCGCGTCACCCTGCGCGCGGGCGCGCGCGCCAGCACCTCAATCAAACGCGCACGGGTGGTCCGCGGGTCGATCAGATCGTCGATGCCAAACCCCTCAACCGCCTGCACGCGCACTGACGCGGCTTCGCATATCATCGATGATCTCCTTACGTCGCGCCACCGGATCGGGCGCGGCCTCATAGTCCTTGCGATGAGGCCACATCCACTGCGCCGTCGATCGACATCGCGCAGACTTCCGCTGTGGGCCACGCGAACGTGGCGTCGGGCTCAAACGAGCGCCCGCCCCCATCGCCACGTAGCCCATGCCGTACCCCTTTGCGCAGCACCACCGAAACGCGCGGCACCGTCGACTGTCCGATCTCGTGGACGAGCTTGGCGCTGCGCCGCCCTAGCGTGGTTTTCTCGGCGGCCGACCCGACTGCAACCCCGGCACGTCGATCAGATATATAATGGGCAGGCCGAACGCGTCGCAGATCGCGATGAAATGCGCGCCCTTCTCGCAGGCTGGAGCATCCAGCATGCCGCCCGCCACCAGCGACTGGTTGGCGATGAAGCCGATCCGGCCGGCCATCGAGCCGGGCGAAGCTCGTCACGATATTGCGCGCGAAGGTCGGCTTCTTCTCGTAGACGCTGCCTTCGTCTGCGATCAATTCGATAACTCGCCGCACGTCGTAGCTTCGCCGGGTGTTGGCCGGCACGATATCCAACAGCGCCTGCGCCCGCTCCACCTCGGTCTGCGTTCGCGCCGGGACCACGACCGGAGGCGGCCCCGGCCGCATTTGACGGCAGGTAGGAGAGGAACTTCCGAATGGACTCGAACGCCGCCTCCTCGCTCTCGACGCCGACATCCGCCAACCCGTTCTGATCAACCTGAACGTCCGCGCCACCGAGCGTCTCGGCTGAAATCGTCTCGCCGGTCGCCACCTTCACGAGGGCTGGACCGGCAATGCCCATGACGGCGCGCTCGCGCACCATCACGAGATGATCCGCGAACGCCGTAAAATTTGTGTTGCCTGCGAACCCGAAGCCGAGGATGGCGCCGACAATCGGCGCCCAGCCCGAGAGGTGCGCGAGCTCCTGCATGATGATGCCGGCGCCGCTCGCATAGTGGCGCGAGCTCTGTGCCATCCTGAATGCGATGGCCGCCGCCATCCAGCAGCATGATCAGCGGAATTCCGGCTTGCAGTGCGATGGTCGCGGCGCGGTCGAGCTTGGTGCTACCGAGGTGCCCCGAGCTGCCGCCATAGACGGAAAAGTCCTGCGCAATGACGACAACGGGACGGCCATCGATCTTGCCCGTTCCTAAAATCATGCCGTCGGCCGGTGCGTCATCCCTGGCGTATTCCGCCCGCACGAACCCGCCGATCTCCTGAAAGCTGTCGCTGTCGCACAAGGCCGCGATGCGCGCACGCGCCGACAACGATCCGCGCTTCGTCAACTTGGCCATCGCCTCGGGGCGGCCCTCGTCGAGCAGAGCCGCTTTACGCGCGAGCATATCCTCAACGAGGGGCGCGCGACGATTCCGCCGCGCCCGAAATGTCCACGCCCGTCATCCGAGGTCTCTTCAGCCGGCGAGAACATGAAGAGAATATCGCCTGCCTGCACGGCATGGCCGGCGCCAGCGACGATCGTTTCGATCGGCCGGATGCGGACGCGGCGAGGGCATTTTCCATCTTCATCGCTTCGACGATGCCGACCGCCTGCCCCGCTCGCACGAGCGCGCCCTCGGCAACGTGCAACGCAACAGAGCGTTCCGCCCATCGGCGAGCGGAACGCCTCGCAGCCAGGGTGCATCGCCAGCACCGCATCCTGTGAAGTGCTCATCCTTGCTATCCTGAACACCGGCCTGCGCCGGCGGATGCAGCTTGGGGTGGCTGTCCGCGCCTGACACCGCCAGCGCCTTTGCGTGGCGATCGACGTACCCGGTATCTATGCGGCCCGCGATGAACTCGTCGCTGCGAACGAGCTTTTGCAGCAGTGGGAGATTGGTTTCGACACCCTCAATCTGGAATTCGCACAGCGCCCGGTAGGCGCGGGCCGTCAATTCCGGGAACGACAGGTCGGGAGCGGAGACGACAAGCTTCGCCAGCAGCGCGTCAGATCCGGGATGGATCGTTGCGCCGGCATAACCGGCCGTCTCGACGCGAACGCCCCTTGCCGGAGGACGGATTGAAGGCGGCGAGCGTTCCGCTCGCCGACCGCAGCGATCCGTCCGGTGCAAACACCTCAGTGTTGATCCGCAGCTGCATCGCGGATCCGACCGGACCGCGCCGCGCCGCATCACGCAAGCCGATCTCGTCCAGCGACAGGCCGCGCGCGATCTGAAGCTGGGCGCGCACGATGTCCACGTTCAGCACTTCCTCGGTGACCGTGTGCTCGACCTGAAGCCGCGGGTTCAGCTCGATGAATATATGACGCCCGGTCGACGCGCCCTGCTCGTCCACCTCGACGAGAAATTCCACCGTACCGACTCCGACATAGCGCGTAGTCTGCGCCAGCCGCACCGCATCGGCCGCGAGCCTATCGCGCAGTTCGGGCGGGAGCCATGGGCTCAGGGGCAAGCTCGATGATCTTCTGGTGCCTGCGCTGGACGCTGCACTCGCGCTCGAACAGATGCACGACGTTGCCGTAGACGTCGCCGACGATCTGCACCTCGATGTGGCGGGCGCGCGGGATGTATTCCTCGATATATAGATCGGCCCGGCCGAGACGCAGCCTGCGCTTCGGCCGCACAGCGATCCCACGCTTCCTTCAGTTCGGACGGATGCCGCACTACGCGCATGCCGCGACCGCCGCCGCCAGCCACCGCCTTCACCATCACCCAGGTGCCTGGCGTAAACTTACCCATGAAGGCCTCAGCCGCGTCGAAGCTGGTTGGCCCCTGCGACCCCTCCGCGACGGTGACGCCGGCTTCCCTCGCCGCGGCGAGGGCCGCACCTTGTCGCCGAACGCGCCGAGCACTTCGGGCGACGGCCCAACGAAGACGAGGCCAGCCTCCCGCGCACAGGCGCGCGAAGTCGGCGCTTTCGCTAAGGAAACCGTATCCGGGATGAATAGCGTCGCAGCCCGCAGCCTTCGCCGCCGCGACAATGGCCGCACCATCGAGATATGCCGCCGCCCCCGTCCCGGAACGCGAACCGCATCGTCGGCCTTCCTGACATGCAGCGAAAGCCGGTCATCCTCCGGATAGGCCGCGACTGACGCGACGCCAAGCTCCGCGCAGGCGCGCGCAATGCGGATCGCGACCTCGCCGCGATTGGCAATCAGCAGACGGGTGACGGCGGGGCTGACGGAGGCTTGGTCCGACGTTATCGTCATGTCTATCTCACACTCATTCACGCTCAGCCACATTTCCACTCGCGGATTGCAATCTCGCGACCAACGCCGGCGACCAGGACAACCTTTCCTTCAAGCGCCCTAATCACTCGCTTTCCTCCTGTAGTGCCCGGCGAGTTCTGTTAGTGACGCGCTGCGAAAAGCGCAATGAAAAATATAACAACCTGTTGACATATTGTCCATCGACAACGCGCATCGTGCAGTTGCAACGCTCTGCAATATCCGCACTGGTAGGGCCCTAGCGCGAATGAGTTGCGCGACAGCCGAGGCCCCCCGCCCCATCAGGTCAGATCCCCGCAAAGGCTTCCGAAAAATTCATAAATGTAAATAGCTTGACGCTTTAGGTTACGGGTGCAATCCTTCCCTGGTGCCTGCGAAGATCGGCACGCCAGGAAATCGGGAGGAAAAGTATGAGACTGCGGGTCGCCTCAATTTTTGCAGCAGCCCTGTGGCCGTTCGCCATGGTCGGCGCTTCGAACGCGCAGGACAGGCCAGTCAAGATCGGTGTCCTCAATGATCAGGCCTCGGTCTATTCGAGCATCACGGGGCCTGGATCGGTCGCCGCGGCGGGAAACTTGCGATCGAGGACATGGGTGGAAGCATGTTTGGGAAGCCGATCCGGAACTCGTCTTCGCCGACCATTCCGCATAAGCCCGATCTCGGCTCCGCGATCGCCCGCAAATGGTTCGACACAGAGGGCGTGGATGCGATTTTCGACATCTACAGTTCCGGCGTAGCACTCGCGGTGCAGGGATAGCGGAGCAGAAGGACAAGATTCTCGTCGTCTCCATGGCCTCGAGCCGCGACATCAGCGGCAAGTCCTGCTCAGCCAACGGCATGCAATGGGCGAACGACGGCTGTGAGAGTGGCCAATCTCACGGTCAAGGGCGCATCCGGCGACAAGCCGACGTCCCTGGTACTTCCTGACGGTCAATTATACCGCCGGTCATTCGATCGAGCACGACGCGCAGAAATATCATCGAGGCCGGCGGCGGCAAGTTCCTGGGCGCCGCCCGCTTTCCGCTCAATACACCCGACTTCAGCTCGTTCTTGCTGCGAGGCGCAGGTTCCGGCGCCAAGAACATCGGTTTCATTGGCGGTGGCGCCGACATGACGAACGTCATCAAGCAGGCCGCGAATTCGACATCGGGAGGTTGGGCCAGCGCTTCGTTCCATTCTCCCTGACGACGGTCGACATCGAGGCGCTCGGCAACAAGCCTACGCAGGGCATGCCGCTGGTTCTGAGCTATTACTGGGACGAGTCGGACAAGACCAAGGCCTGGGCCGAGGAAAGCGTTTCAAGAAGGCGTTCGGCAAGTTGCCCAGCGATCCGCAGGCCAATGTCTACAGCGCTGTAGCTGCACTATCACGAAATCGGTGAAGGCGGCCGGCACGACGGAGACCAAAGCCGTGCTCGCGAAAATGAAGAGCACGCCGGTCGAGGATCTTTTCCACGACCGGTGCGCGCATTCGTGCAGACGGCCGGCTGATGCGGGACATCTATTACGCCGAGACGAAGAAGCCCGAGGAGATGAAGGGGCCGAGCGACTTGATCAAGCTCGTGCAGAAAGTACCGGGCTCGAAGCCTTCACCCCGTGGGCGAAAGCGAGTGCAAGCTCCTCAAGAACTGAAGGCGCTGCGGCCAGCAAGGGCGGCCGCGCTCTTCTCAACCGTGGAGCTTGGCGAGCTCTTCCTTCTTGACCTTGCCGGTGGCGGTCATCGGCAAGGACTCGACGATCCGGATTTCCGGAATCTTGTAGACCGCGAGTCGTTCGGCGGCAGAATGCTTCGAGCGCCGCTTCGGTCATCTCCGCTCTTCGCTCCGGCAGGACGGTGACGAAGGCGACGGGAACCTGTCCGCGCGCGCCCGTCCGTGCGGCCGATCACACCGCTGCCGGTCACCGCCGCATGCTGGCCCAGCACGGATTCGATCTCCGAAGGGAAGACGCTCATGCCCTTCACCTTGAGCATTTCCTTGCGCCTTCCGAGAAAAATGGATTGGCACCGATCTCGGAAATCATGCCGATATCGCCGGTGCGCAGCCAGCCGTCGACGAGGCCCTTCGCCGGTCGCATCCGGCATGTTCCAATAGCCCTTCAGCAGTGACGGCGTGCGCACGCATAATTCGCCTTACGACGCCAAAGCGGCATGATCTTGATTCGAGGTCGAACTCCGGTATCTTGAATGTCAGTCTGCGGAACCGGAATTCCGACAGAATATCTGGCGCTGCTTCAGATCCCGGTCGTCGTCCTGCCAGCCGCGATTGAACGCGTCGTAAGAATGCGTCTCGGTCATGCCCCATGCAGCCTCGCGCAGCACCGTGCCGGTTGGCTTGCGCCAGCCTTCGCCGGAAGGCCGGATTGAGCTTCTTCTGAGGAGGCGACCAAAACTTCGCGGAGCGACGCGAGAGTCGTATTTTCCCGCGTCCGGATGGTTCATTACCTCGACGGCGTTGTCGACGACCATGTTGGAGATCGTGGCGCGGTCCCGCTCGACGGCGGACATGAACGCCGCGGGGTCCCATCGTGCGAGCTGGACGCACGTCGCGCCGGTCACGATCGGCAGGATGATCCCGACGTCCTCGCCGGCCATCAGAAGATCGGCGAAATTGATGATCACGTCCTCGCGGGTCACGGACATGGAAATCAGAGCCCATGACCGCCCCGGTGAACAGCATGTCGAATTGCGTGTGCACGCAACCCTTCGGCATGCCTGTCGTGCCGCCCGTGTAGTTGAGGGCGGCGATGTCGTCCAGCGAGACGTCGACGACCGGCGGCGCCCGGTCTCCTGCGTCAACGCGCCCATCATATCGATCGAATTGGGGACCAGCGACGCGCGGCGTGGTCAACGCCGCCGGCAACGGCCCTACCGGCTCGTCCGGCAGCGCATCGAGGAAGCTCGTGACGATCACGTGCTCGACCCGCATTCGGCGCGTACCTCGCCAACCAGATGGGCGAGCTGATCGTGCGGGACGACGATGCGCGCGCCCGTATCGTTGAGCTCGTAGATCAGTTCCGGCCGCGTGAACATCGGATTGACGGGCACGTGCACGCAGCCGGCCTTGAGGATGCCGAAGAAGCAGATGTAGAACTGCGGACAGTTCGGCAGGAAGACGGCGACACGGGTCGCCCTTTCGCGCGCCGAGCCGGGCGAGCATGGCCGCGAAACGGTCGCTCAGCCGGTCGAGTTCGCCATAGGTCGTCGCGCGCCCGTAGAACAGGACGGCCGGCGTCGGGCTGGCGGCCCGCCCAGTCGCGCAGATATTCGGTGAGCGGCTTCTGCCCAGCGGAAAGACCGGCTCCCGTGGCACGCCCGACGGCCAGAGCTCTCTCTGCAGGGCGCGCACATGCCCGAGATAGCTCTTCCTCGTCGCGTAGGTAATCCGGCACCTGCCCGCTCATTCTCTGCTCCCTGCTTGCGCTCCACTCACCACAGATCGACGCGCGTTACCTTCCTTTCGCCGAGAAGCTTCTGGGCTGCGGGGCCGACTTGAGCCCTTGAACGATCAGCGACGCGTGTCGCGAGGATCGATCACATCGTCCACCTCGAGGAAGGTCGCGGCGTTCAGCGACTTGTTCTCCTCGTAGGACTTTTGCGACCATACCGTCAAACCATGCCTTGCGGGCGGCCGGATCCTCGATGGCGGCCGGTTCCTTGCGATAGGCGAGCTTGACCCCGCCTTCGAGTCCCATGCCGCCAAATTCGCGCGCTCGGCCATCCGATAATGAAGAAGGACGCCTGGCTGGAGCCCGCCGGCCATGGCTGAGCGCGCCGAGGCCGTAGCCCTTGCGCAGCACGATCGTGAAATAGGCACCGTCACGCGGGCGGCGGCGACGAACATGCGCGAAGCAGTGGCGCACCTGCGCGGTCTTCTCGACTTCCGGACCGACCATCATGCCGGGCGTGTCGCAGAGCGAGACGATCGGCATGTCGAATGCGTCGCAAAGCTGCATGAAACGCGCCGCCTTTGTCGGCGCCATCCGGCGTCGATCGCGCCGCCGAGATGTGACGCGAATTGTTGGCGATGAGAGCCGATGGGACGGCCTTCGATGCGGATGAACGCCGTGATCATGCCGCTTGCCGAATGAGCGGCGCAGCTTCAAGCACCGAACCTGCGTCGGCCAGCGTCTCGATCGCGTGCGCTGATGTCGTAGGCGCGCAGGCGGTCTCTCGGGCACGAGCGTGACGCAGCAGACGCTGGTCGGCGCGGACCCAGTCGGTCGGTCCGTGCCCTGAAGTAGCCGAGATATTGCTTCGCGACCGCGACGCATTCGCGCTCGTCCTCGACCAGGACATCGATGACGCCGCTCGACACCTGCACGCTCGACCGGTCCGATATCCTCAGGGCGGAACACGCCGAGGCCGCCGCCCTCGATCATCGCGGGACCGCCCATGCCGATGTTGGACGTCTTGTCGGCGATCGATGACGTCGCAGCCGCCGAGCAGCGCGGCATTGCCAGCGAAACAGCGGCCGGAGACCGTGCCAATGACCGGCACCTTGCCGTTGAAGCGCGCCGAGCGTCGCAAATCGTCGTGGTCTCAAGGCCTGCAGGCGTCGGCCGGTCGTCGCCCGGCCGTCCGCCGCCGCCTTCGGCGAACAGGATGACGGGCATCGACCATTTGTCGGCGAGCGACAGCAGCCGGTCTTTCTTCTTGTGGTTGATGACACCCTGCGTGCCTGCGAATACCGTGTAGTCATAGCCCATGACAGCGCAGCGCGATCGCTTCCTCGCCGAACAGCGCGCCATTTACCGAACCGACACCGGCGATCATGCCGTCGGCGGGACTCATGCGGCGCAATTCGTCCGCGGTGCGCGCTGCCTTTGCGCCCGCGAGCGTAAGCCCGCCATATTCGATGAAGGAGACCGGGATCGCAGAGATCGTCGATATTTTCACGCGTCGTCCGCTGATTGGTCTTGCGACGGGCGCAAGCGGCGATCCGGCCTGTTCTCGTCGAGCAATTCCGCGCGTCGCGCCAGCGCCTCGGCGAGATCGCCGCGGATATGATCCAGATCGATCGCCTGCACCGTCTCAGCGCTCGTATTCGCGTCGTCGGACGGAACGACATGCAGCATGGCCTCGCCTTCGAAGATCGTGTCGCCGGGCGCGACGAGCATTCTTCGACGATTCCGCCGACGGGCGACGCCACGAGATGCTCCATCTTCATGGCCTCGATCACCAGCACCTGTTGCCCCGCGTGAATTCGGTCGCCTTTCGCGACCGAACAAGCGATCACCGTTCCTTGCAGCGGCATCGGCACGGAACGAGCCCTTCGGGCGTCGGCGCTGATTGCCTTTCCTGCGCAATTCCGGCGCGCGGCGGATCGATCGCCGCAGCGGCCCCGAAAAGCCGAGCGGATCGATATCCCGGACGTCGCGCCCCTTGTTTCGCTCGGCCGTCGCCGGCTTCGGCTCGAACGCCGCCGAAGCCGCAAGAATTGGCCCGATATGGGTTTCGAGAAACGCCGTCGAAATGCGGTCGGCCAGAAATCCTCGTTATCGACGATCGCGCGCAACACCGGAATGTTCGTTTCCACGCCATCGATCCGGAATTCCCGCAGTCGCGGCGCGCGCGGCGGATCGCTTCCGGCATGCCTTCGGGCGACCACGCGATCACCTTGGCAAGCAGCAGATCGTAGCGCGGGTTCGTGCGATAGCCGGCATAGCCAAATGTATCGATGCGCACGCCAGGCCCTGACGGAATTGCGAAGGCGCTTAATACGCCGCCCGTCGGCCGCGTATTGCCGTCGGGCATCAGCTTCTCCATGTTGACGCGAAACTGCACCGCCGCGCCACGCACCAACGGCGCGGAACCAGGCCGATATTCTGGAGTTGCGCGCCATCGGCGACGCGGATTTGCGTCTTGACGAGGTCGACCCCGAAGACTTCCTCCGAGACCGTGTGCTCGACCGCAGACGCGGATTGCCCTCGATGAAGACAGAGTCGTTGCTTCCGGTGTCCAGAGAATTCAAAAGTCCCGAGGCCGCGATAGGCAGACCCGGCGCGCCATCGATACTGGCTGCGTCGCACGCGGCGTCCCGCACGGCGGGCGACAGGCCAGGGCTCGGCGCCATTTCGACGATCTTCTGATGCCGGCGCTGGATCGTGCATTCGCGCTCGCCGAGGTGGACAATCGTCTTTCCGTCGCCAGAGCGATCCGCCTCGATATGACGCACGCTCTGCCAATAGCGCTCGATATAGAGCGCATCCACTCGAAGGCCGACTGCGCTTGGACTTCGCAGCGCTCCCAGGCGGAAGCGAGTTCGCTGCGGTCGCGCACGACGCGCATGCCACGCCCGCCGCCGCCGGCCACCGCCGTGATTATGATCGCCTCGCCGGCGCCGAGCCTGTCGAAAAGGCCTCGGCGTCCTGCAGGGTCGCAGCCTGATCAGCACCCTCCAGCACGGGAACACCACATTCGCTCGCGAGTTTGCGCGCTGCGGCCTTGTCACCGAACAGTTCGAGGGTTTCGGGCGAAGGGCCGATGAAGGTCAGCCCGGCCGCAGCGAGCGCGCGCGAAATCTGCATTTTCCGACAGGAAGCCGTAGCGGATGAACCGCGTCGCAGCCGGCATCGCGCGCCGCTTCGACGATCGCGTCGATGGCGAGATAGGCCGAAGCGCCCTGGCCCGGCAGCTCACGCGCCTCGTCGCATGCGAGCACATGGCCCGAGCCGGCATCGTCGGCGGGAAAGACCGCGACCGTGACGATGTCGAGCTCCGCGGCCGCCCGCGCGATGCGCCTGAGGCTATCTCGCCGCGATTGGCTATGAGTATCTTGCGAAGCGACATATTAAGCCTTCAGTTCTTCAGGAGTTACGGACAAAAACTATGGACGGATCGACATTCTGTCAATATCTTTACTTATTCCGTGGAGGCAAGGCATAATTCCATCGCGACACATGAATCTGCAGACGAGCATAAAAGATGCCGAGATTGACGCGCCGCATCGATGGCAGAATCCGCCGCCGTCGCCCGCGACGAGGCTCAACAATCGACTATTCTTTCGCCTGTTTCAGACGGCAAACCTGTATGAGGCACAAGTAACGCGGGAACTGACCTGTTCCCGCGGTGCAGGGCGCGGTGCTAGGCGGCGCTTTCGCGCGCGACGTCGAGCAGGGCATGTCATTTTCCGCACTCTACACCTATCTTGCCGTAAGCCGACAAAATCTCGACACGCCGTTCTCAAAGGCTGGAACAGGCCGCCTACGTCGTCCGCGTCGAAAGGGAGACGGACCGGCGCGTCAAAATCGTCAGACTGACCGCCGAAGGTGTCGGTGCTTGGCGGGACCTGCGACGGCGCACGATCGAGTTCTTCCGGCAGGGGAACGGATGGGCTTCGACGGCAAGAGTTTCCGCGTGCGTCGAAGCGCTTGCACGCATAAGCGGAGCGTTAAAAGCGACGAAACTCGGATAGGTGCTCACGCGTACGCGTGACGATCTTTGACAAGGAGGCGACGATATGACGGACAGGCGAAATCCATGGACGCGCGAGTGCCCAGCCGCGAAGATTGCGTGCTGCGCTATGTGCTGGAGAAGCGGGCGGATCAGCATCCGAGACAAAGCCTTTATGCGCCTGCCGGACGGCGACGCTGAAGCTTATGGGCGTTCCGCGCGTCCGTGGAGCGCGCGGCGGCGGGTCCGCCGCGCTCGGCGTCAAGCAGGGCGACTATGTCAACGTCTGGCTGCCGAACAGCGTCGACATGGTGCGCATCTGGTTCGCGATCAACTGGCTCTCCGGCGCGGTCTATGTGCCGATCAACACCGCCTATCGCGGCAATGTGTTGCCCACGTCATCGCTAATGGCGGGGCCGAACTCGCTGATTGTCGCCTCCGACCTGAGTGGATCGGCTCGCGAACATCGATCGCAGCCGCAGCTGCGGGACGCTTGTCGTTGCCGGCGGCAGGAGACACGCCATCCGGGAACGGCATTTGTTCCCGCTCGAAAAACTCGACGCTGATCCGGCGACCCTGCCGCCGCTGAAGCAGCCGATCGAGCCCTGGGACGTTCAGTCGATCATCTACTCGTCGGGCACAACCGGGCGCTCCAAGGGAGTGCTGAGTTCGTATGCGCACATGTGGCACATGACCGGCGTGCAGGCATTTCCAACGCTGGACGAGACCGACTGCTATCTCATCTCTGCCGTTTTTTCATGTCGGCGGCACATGCGCTGCCATGCTCAACCGCGGCGGTACTGTCGGTATGGGCGGTGATTTTGCGACCGAGGCCTTCTCGGCCCACTGGTGCGAGCGACCGGCGCTACCTACACGATCCTGCTGGGGATGTCGACCTCTGTCCGAAGTGGGCGCCTTCGTTCGACGACCGCGATCATACGCTCAAGAAGATCACGATGATTCCGCTGCCGGACGATTGGCGCAGACTCGCCGAAAGATTTGGCCCTACGGTGTGGACCTTGTTCAACATGACCGAGTGGAGCGTCCCCACCTTCTCCGAACCGAACCGCAGGCGCCCGGAACCTGCGGCAAACAGAGGCTCGGCGTGGATCTTCGCATCGTCGATGCTCGCTGACCTCGAGGTTCCCGTCGGCGAGGTCGGCGAGCTAATCGTGCGAACCGTGGTGCGCCCTGGGCGCTGAACTCCGGCTATTACAGGAGATCCCGAGGCGACCGCGCAAGCGTGGCGCAACGGCTGGTTTCGCTACTGGCGACGCCTTCGCAAGGATGAGCATGGCAACTATTTTTTCGTTGACCGGATGAAGGATGCGATCTGACGGCGCGGCGAAAACATCTCGTCGTTCGAGGTCGAAGCGGAGATTCTCGCCCACCCGAAAATCCGTGAATGCGCCGTTGTTCGCGGTTCCTGGAAACGAAATGGCCGAGGACGACGTGCTTGCGATCGTCGCTCCGGCGACCGGTGCGGAGGTCGATCCGTTAGAGCTGCTCGAATTCCTGAAGCCACGGCTCGCAATACTTCATGTTGCCGCGGTATGTGCGCATCTCTGACCGACCTCCCGCGCACGCCGACCGCAGAAGGTCGAGAAATACATCCTGCGGCAGCAGGGTCTGACGTCAGACACCTGGGATCGGGAAAAGGCAGGCGTCAAGATCTGTCGCGAAAGGATCGGAGGAACCTAGAGCGATCGGTTCTGATTGATCCGGAACCGAAGCTCTGGATGCTTGTTTTAACGCTTTCCTACGCGAACCGGTATCCACCCCGGATCAAGTCCGGGGCAGGCTTCGCTCGAAAACGCCGCCATAACACTGATCGGTTCGGCGAGGCGCCACTGGCGAACCCTCGCCGAGATAGCTGAGACCGCCGGCATCGCGCTGGGGCTGACGCACAGATCGCACCAGCTCGAGAGCGAGCTGCTTCCGCGATCGGCAGAAGCCGAGCCCGCCGCCGCGAAGGCGGGCTCGACGGCGGGCGTCACGTCGCCGAAGGCGTCGTCACCTTCCTCTGAAGTTCGGCTTGCGCTTTCGCGGAACGCGAGGTTACCTTCGGCGAAGTCCTCGGTCCCGAAGACCACGGCTTGAGCCGTCTCCTCCCGCAACAGGAATGCCTCAAGCGAGTCGTTCTGCGACAGGTTCAGGAGCGACTGGTAAGGCCGATGGAGACGCCCGGTCCCTCGGCGATTTCCTGCGCGATCGCGATCGCGCCGTCGAAGCAGGCCGTCATGCGGGAAGATGCGGCCGATCAGCCCCACGCTGTCTCGGCGTCGATGCGGCGGTTCGTCATCAGGAAATCCTTGCGCCGCCGAGGCCGGATGGCACGCGGCGAGGTTATAGAGCAAGGCGCAGTCCGGCAGCACGCCGACCTGGGAAAGCCCGGCATGAAGTCAGCGCGGTCGGAAGCGACCACGACTACTCCGCCGACCAGCGCGAGCGACGTGCCGGCGCCAACGGCAGCGCCGTTGACCGCCATGACGACCGGCTTCTCGCTGGCCACGAGCAGCTTCATCCAGGCGTGAGTCGATTCACGCGGCTGCGCACCGCGACGGTCCGGCGACGTGGTCATGAGCAGTAGATCGCCGCTGTGCAGAAACATTCCTCCGAACCCGTCAGACGACCGAGGCTCTTCAGATTTTCATCGGAGACGAAGCGCTCCGCGGCTTCCGCCAGCGCGGTTTTCAATTCCGCCGTCAGGGGATTGCGGATCTCGGATTGTTCAGCCGCCATATCGCGACCTGGCCGCGAGTTTCGACGATCAATGGAACCCTGCTCATGCTCTACTCTACGGACAGTCACGAATGGGTTGAAACGGAGTCCAGGGTTAGGCTTTGGTCGGGCGCGCGGCTCAGGCTCGCCGGCATAGTTGCGTCCGCCGAGCAGCGAGATGCCGCCGTCGACGGGTATCAGCGCCCCGGTGATGTAGCCCTGCACGCGTCGAGCCGAGGAACAACGCCATTTCAGCGATATCGCCAAGCTGGCCCACCCGGCGCAGCGGGATCCTTCCCTCGATGCGGGAGCGCTCAGCCTCGGACACCAATTTGGACAAGCCGCCGCTGTCCGCGATCGGCCCGGCATGATCGAGATTGACGCGCACCGCCATACGGGCAAGCACGCGCATGACCTGATCGAGGCCGGCCTTGGCGGCACAGACGTGGACCTGCATCGGTGACGGAAACGTCGACTGCGGAGCCGCATATGTTGATCAGCGACGCGCCCGGGCGTCGCAGAGATCGAAGCCGGCGCGCAACACATGAAATGTGCCCAACCAGATCGATATCGACCACCGCACGGAATCCGTTGGACGAGATATCGAGCGCGGGCGCCAGGAAGCTGCCGGCGGCGCCGGGGAGACCAGCACATCGATCTCGCCGCGAACTTCGTCGTGCGCGCCAGCCAGACTGCGGCGCCGCCTCCATGTCGCGAACGTCGCCGACAAAGCCGAGCGCCTCGCCGCCATGGCGGCGCTGGTTGCGCCGCGGCGGCGTCGACCCGCTCGACGCTGCGGCTCATCACCGCGACCTTCGCGCCGGCCGCAGCATAGGCCTCGGCGATACCGAGGTTGATGCCGCTCGTGCCTCCCGACACGAACACGGTCGCGCCGCGAAAATCGTAACCCTGAAGCGTCATATCGCGCGACGGCTGTTGAGCCTGCGCCGCATTCTTCGCGCTGCCGGTCCATATCGCTCCGTGCCGTCAGTTGCGTGGTCCATACCTGCGATTTCAATCAGCGCATCGAGCGCGTAGGCGCCTTGTCCGCGCGGCAAGGCGACGACGGGGTTAAGATCGACGCCTGCGAGTTTCGGTCCGGCTTTGGCGGCGAACACCGACATGCCGCGACGGCAGCCGCGCCAGCGCGTCAATATCGGCGGCAGGCCGACCGCGTGCGCACGGTAAGGATCGCCGCGCCGCGAGATCCTGCCGATCGTTTCCGCGCAACGTCCTCGCCGAATGGACAACGGCGGAACACCACATCCCGGATCGCTTCGGCGAAAATGCCGCCCAGGCCGAACATCGCGATCGGGCCGAACACCGGATCGTTGTGAATACCCGCGATACACTCGACTCCGCCCTGGATCCGGCGTGCGACGATCACGCCTTCGATGCAAGGCCGACGGAAGCGCCTTGCGCGCCCGCTCCATCAGAAGACCGTAAATTGGCGCGCACCGCGACCGCATCGGCCACCCCAAGCACCACGCCACCGATCTCGGTCTTGTGCTGGATGTCGGGGACAGGATCTTCATGACGACGGGGTAGCCGATCCTGTCGGACCGCCGCGGCCGCCGCGTCCGCATCGGCGGTGGCGAATTCTTCCGCGACCGGAATGCCGCAGGAGGCGAGAAGACGCTTGGCGTCCGCCTCGCTCGGCGTCGCCGGCGGCAGCGCGACGTCGGCGATCTGCGGTGGCGGCGCGGCGGCCGCCCTCGCGAACCGCGTCGCCGAAGCGGCCCATCGCCGCGATCGCGACCACGGCGCGTGTCGCATCCTCGAAAACAGGAACATTGCCGGCTTCGTACTCCGCCTTCCACATCGCCGGAACACGTCCCGACCAAAACGAACAGCCGGTCGGGATAGGCGCGGCGGATCGCCATCAGCTCATCCCGCAGCACTTTTCCGAACACGGCCGTGCCGGCGATCTGAGCAAAGAAGCAGGCGACCGATTTGTAATCGCCCTCCCGCATCATGGCGCCCAGGAACTTATCGAGCAGCGAGGTGTCGTTGATGATATGGGCGGTACAGTCGACCGGATTGCGGAAGGCCGCAAAGGGCAGGATGGCACGCAGCTCGTCTGGGTTTTCCGGCAACGCCGGCATGGCGACGCCCAGTTCCTCGGCCGCATCGCTGATCAGAACGCCGGCTCCGCCGCTGACCGTGATGACGCCAAGCGTGTTGCGCGCCGGATAGATCCTGTTGAGGCGACGTAGGCGATGTCGAGCAGCTCCTGCGCCGACCCGCGCGCGCGACCACGCCGAATTCTTCGAAGATCGCATCGGCCACTGCATCATCGCCTGCGATCGATGCGGTGATGCGAGCGCGCGGCGTGACTGCCGATTTCGCTGCGGCCGACTTTCATCAGCACGACGGGCTTGCAGCCCGGCGCGCGGCATTCCAGCCCCGCCATCAATGTAGGCCCGTTCTTGATGCCTTCCATGTAGGCCGCGATGACATCGGTGTTCGGATCCTCCGCGAGCCAGCCGATCAGATCGCCAACCAGAAACATCGGCCTCGTTGCCGGTCATGACGCACAGCGGCGCGCCGAGTCCGGCGTTGCGCGCCAGCGTTGCCAGATGGCTTCCGAATGCGCCGGACTGGCTGACAATGCTGATTCCGCCGTTGCGAGGCCAACCGCCGTCGAAGGCCGTGGTGAAGGTCGGATACCATCCGATGCGGCCGTTGAAGAGGCCGGAGCGAATTCGGGCCGATCACGCGCATGCCGTAGCGTCTGGCGATGGCGCCAAGCTCGGCCTGGGCGCGAACGCCATCGCCACCCCACCTCGGCGAAGCCGAGCGAGAATACGATCGCCGCTCTGGTGCCGCGCGCGCCCAGTTGCTGCCATGGTTTCGAGCACAAGCGCCGCGGGCACGGCGACGACCGCCGCGTCAGGCGCCTCCGGTAGTTTCAAGACCGATTCATAGGCGCGCAGCCCCTGAATTTCGCTGCGGTTGGGATTGACCGGATAGATCGCGCCGCCAAATCCGGCTTTCAACATCCAGTCGATGGGACGGCCGCCGATGCGCGTTGCATCCGCGGACGCACCGACAATGGCGACGCTTTCGGCTCGATCAGATACCCGATGTTGGCAAAGCGTGCGGCGGACTCGGACTGTAAGCTCATTGCGGTGGGACCCTTTTGCAAGCGAGGACTATCTGACGATTCCGGCCGCCGCCAGCGTGTTGCATGCGGGTCAGCGCTGATATCCGAGGACGTCATCGACCACGCTCCAATTCCGATGCACTCCGCGCGAGCGCTCGCGATGTTCCGGGGCGGCAATGGCAATCATGCGCCGGCTGCGCTCTTCCAGCGTGCACCCGCGCAATTCCGCGACGCCCCATTCCGTGACAATGATGTCGACGTCCGCGCGCGGCGTAGTGACCGTCTCGACGCCGAGGAACAATCCGACTGACGCCTTTGGGGACGGTCGCTGGAAGCGCAATGATTGCACGCCCTCCCGCGGAAGCGTTGGCGCCGCGCACAAAAGTCCAACTGCCCGCCAATCGCCCTATATTGACCCCGTTCAGGGTCTCGGCGTTGACACTGCCCGTCGAGGCCGACCTGAAGCGCGGAATTGATTGCAACGAGCCGGTTAATCCGCGACAGAACAGCCTGACTGTGCGTGTAGGACGCTGGCCGCACGGACACAGCTCTGTTTTGATGAGCGAAATCATGAGCCGCCGCGTTCCGATCCAGCTGGTTCGTGACGGTGACTCGGTATTGATCCCTTTGTCTGCATTGGTGATGGAGCCGCATTCGATCAGATCGACGACAGCGTCGTTGATAATCCCGAATGAATGCCGAGGTCGCGCAGATGCGAGAGGCTGCCCAGGATTGCGTCGGGAATCTTTCCGACGCCGAATTGCAAAGTGCTTCCGTCGGGATGATCCCCGCAGCGTGCCTGGCAATGCGGGCGGAGACGTCGTCAAGACCCGTCGAAGGTAATTCGAGCGGCGGACGCGTGCACGCTACCCGCAGGTGCGGCACGATATCGCTCCGGCCATTCGGCGCCAAAGGTCAGGGCGCATCCGCACTGATCTCCGCGATGACAACGCGCGCCGCGCGCGGATCAATCACATAGTCGTTCGAGAGACTGGCACTCAGCCTTCCGTCGGAACCTTCAGCCAGCTGCACCAGAACCACGTCGGCACGATGTCGTCCCGTAGCGTAGTCGGCGCAAAACGCACCGTAGCTGCTGGGGATCACGGCAAGCTGCTGCGCCTTGGCAAGCAGCCGTGCTTGCCCGATCACGCCGTAGCTGACAAAATCAATTCCGGACACCCGCTCCGGCGTAAACGTGTCCGAGAAGATCGGGCCGACGACCATTGTAAATGGCGGAAGCCCGCTCTTCTGACGCGATCAGCGCCTCCGTGAGGAGCGCGGTTCGGCGGTTGCCTGTCCACATACCACAACATCGCCGGCACGAATGATGCCGGCAAAGTCGAGCGCAACCGCCGCGCCGTCCTTGCCATTGCAGAGTCCCCGGAGTCAGATCGATCCCCGCGCATGACGGCGTCAATAGGACTTCGGCAGGCCAAGCACCTTCTCGGCGACGAAGCTCAGCGCCAGCTGCGGGCTGATCGGCGCGATACGGGGATCAGTACTTCGCGCGCAGATAGCGCTCGACATGGAATTCCTTCGCGTATCCAAAGCCGCCATGGTCGTGACAGCCTGCTCGCAGGCCTGAAAGCCTGCTTCGCCCGCGAGATACTTCAGCGGCGTTGGCAGCCGCGCCGCAGGGCATGCCCTTGTCGTATTGCCAGTGCGGCCGACATCACCATCAGCCAGGCCGCCTCCAGCTTCGGTCCAGTTCTTGGCCAGCGGGTGTGCGATCACCTGGTTCTTTCCGATCGGGTCGATCGAGCACGTTGCGGGTCTTGGCGTAGTCGGTCGCGCGGGACAGAGCCAATTTGCCCAACCCAACCGCTTCAGCCGCGATCAGGATGCGTTCAGGATTCATGCCCTCGAGGATGTATTCGAATCCGCGCCCTTCCTCGCCGATCCGATCCTCCATCGGGATTTCAAAATCCTCGAAGAACAATTCATTGGAATCGACGACCTTGCGCCCATCTTCTCGATTTCGTGGACCTTGATCCGCTGACGATCCGAGATTGGTATAAAAAGACTGAGGCCGTGCGTCGGTTTCGAACTTCCTCCAGCGGAGTCGTCCGTGCCAGCAGCAGGATTTTGTGCGCCACCTGCGCGGTCGAAATCCACACCTTCTGACCGTTGACCACATAGCGATCGTTCTTGGCATACCGCACGCGTCTTCAACTGCGTGGTATTGAGACCGGTGTTCGGCTCGGTGACAGCGAAGCACGCCCTTTCCGCGCCCCTCGACCATCGGCGGCAGCATCCGCGCGTTGCTCTTCAGAGCCGAACACAACAACCGGATTAAGACCGAACACGTTGATATGTACGGCGGATGCCCCGACATGCCGGCACCCGATTCGGCGATCGTGCGCGATCATGATCGCCGCCTCTGTAATGCCAAGGCCGGAGCCGCCGTAAGCTTCCGGCACGCAGATGCCGAGCCATCCCGCGTCTGCGAGCGCCTTGTGGAAGTCGTGAGGGAAGCCGCCTTCGCGGTCCTTCTTCAGCCAGTAGGCGTCAGGAAAGTTACCGCAGATTTTCGCGATCGAGTCGCGGATGGCTTCCTGATTTTCGGTGAGCGCGAAGTCCATGTGTAAATCCCGTATGCTTTCATTGTTGATCTTCAGGCTTTAGCAGCGAGACCACGAGCGAGAGTGACTCATGTCGCTCTCCTCGCGCCAAAGCGAAACGCCGCCGCAACGATGCGGCCAGCGACGCCGCCCTCAAGGCCAGCGTTCCATCGTCGGCGACGAGCGAAGCTCCGTGGAAAAATGCTGGAGCCCGGCACTCCGGCCAGGCCAGCGCGAACACTGACGAGCGATATTCATTGATGGAAGACAGGAATGCCCTCGAGTGTGCCGCCGGTTGTGCGCTGCTTGTAATCCAGCATAAGACTGTCCTCTATTATGGATTAAAGATACATATATCTGAAGCTTTATGTCAATCTGCCTTGAGGTTTCGGTCATATCGCCGGAATCAGCGTTGACATCACCAGCAATGAATTTTTAGATACATAATCAGGAACAATATCCGGCCTTCAATGTCCTACCGTAAACGATAAGCCTCTCAGGAATTTGCCCATGGGTCCTCTTGCGGGTCTTACAATTCTTGACCTCACCACGGTTCTGATGGGGCCTTACGCCACCCAGATCCTGGCGGACATGGGAGCGAACGTCATAAAATTGGAAAGCCCGGAGGGCGACATCGTTCGCCAGATCGGGCCAGGGCGAACGCCCGGCATGGTGCGGAATGTTTCTCAACGCCAATCGCGGCAAGCGCAGTCATACGCGATCGATCTCAAGCACCCGGATGGACACGACGCGCTGCTGCGTCTCGCCGCCAAGGCCGATGCCATCATATATAATGTCGTCCTCAGGCGATGGCCGCGTCTTGGCCTCGACTACGAAACACTCTTCAGGGTCAATCCCAGGATCGTTTATGTCGGCGTGTTCGGTTACGGCCAGACCGGTCCCTACGCATCAGAAGCCGGCCTATGACGATTTGATTCAGGGCGCCGCTACAATACCGACGCTGATGGCAGACGCCGGCGACGGAACCCCGCGCTATGTTCCCGTTACGCTTGCGGACCGAGTCGTCGGATTGATGGCAGTCAACGCCATTCTTGGCGCCCTGATGCACCAGCAAAGACCGGCATCGGACAACGCGTCGATATTCCGATGTTCAGATCGATGACGGATTTCGTATTGATCGACTCATCGGGCGGACTGACTTACGATCCGCCGCTCGATCACGGAGGCTATGCCGGCTATTGTCGCGATACCGCCGTCCGTACCAGACCAGCGATGGGCATCTTTTGTGTGCTGATCTACAATGACAAACAGTGGCGCAGCTTCTTCGAGGCAATCGGCCAGCCGGAATTCCTCAAGCAACCGCGCTTTGCCAATCAATTCCGCACGAACTCAGCACATCGATGAAATTTACGAGGAGATCGGCCGGATCTTCCTCGGCCGGACCACTGCCGAATGGCGCGAGTTGCTCGAACGCGCGGACATTCCGGTGATGCCGATGCATACGCTGGAAACCATCCTCGATGATCCGCATCTCAACGCGGTTGGATTCTGCAAGACGATCGAACATCCAGTCGAGGGACGTATCCGGCAAATGCAGGTGCCCTCCACGTGGAGCGTCACCCAGCCCGAGGCCGGCGGCCCGGCTCCCGCGCTCGGCGAGCACGGACGCGAAATCCTGACTGAAGCCGGATTTTCCGCCGACGAGATCGAGCAACCTCGTCGATCGAAAGGCCGTACGGCTGAACCCAGCAGCTTGATGCCTGCCGCCGATCACCGTGATCAGCGGAGCCGCCGCCGGCTACATACCGAAGAAGCCAGATGACTTCACAAACCAAAGAGGATCCACGCCATGGCCCGGATTGTACTTCGAGGACTTCGAGGTGGGACGGGAGTTCGCACACCCGCTTACGAAGAGGACCGATCCACGGAGGATGGATTCCATACGCCTCTTCAGCCTCGCTGACGCTCAATCCTGCAACCGCATCCATATCGACGCTCATTTTTCAGCCTGCAGCTTGAATTTGGCCAACGTCTCCTTCAATAGCCTTTTTATACGCTGGGCAAGATCGTGGTCGGAATGACCAGTCTGCCGCTGAAGAGCGACGATGGGCACAACGGTGGCCAATCTGCCGAGATGACGCCAGTGTCCAGCTTCCCGAAACCGGTGTTCCACGGCGATACGTTACGATGCACGACGACCAGGTGATCTCCGTGCGCGATTCAAAGTCGCGGCCGAATGCCGGTATCGTCGAATTCGGACACCAGGCGCTCAATCAGAGAACGACGGTCGTCGCGACGAAGTGCCTGCCGTATGGCGCACTGATGCACAAAGAAAAGCCCGCCTGATGCGCTCCATGCTGTTTGTTCCGGGCGATGTAAGTGCAGGTCAATGCACTCGACACCGGGCTAACGTTGAGCGATCTCGCGGCCACGATGCCACAGCGTCCGCGGCGGAACGGGCGGAAAAGGTTGTTGCGGCATTCGCTGCCAGCCGCACCACGGCACGCTTCGCCTCGACGACAAGATGATTGACAAGCCGCACTTGACCGCTGCTAAGAAGATACTCGGACTCTGAGGCCCGTTGAGGGGGGCATGTGAACCAGTCCGCCTCCTGGGGGGACAAGAGATGATCGTTCGCCAAGCCGCGTACGTGCTGAACATGTTTGAGTATTTCTCACAGATCCGGCAACCGGCCACCCTGGCGGATGTCGCCGATCACTTTGGATGGCCTCGTTCACGGTACCTTCAATCTTCTGACGACGCTCGCGGAGAAGGGATATCTTTACGGTGCGCCCGCGAGCAACATCCAACGCCGAGATGGCTGGCGTTAGCGGGAATTATCTCCGACGTCGAACCCCTTCCGGAATGGACGCACGCACTCATCGCCGAACTCTCCGCGGCAACGGGTGAAACCGCCGCTATCGCCGCACCGGCCGGGACAATGGCCGTGTTCATCGATGTCGTCAGATCAAACGCCCTGATCCGGTATTTTGCGCAAAATCGGACACCGGATTCCATTCATACAGCTCAAGCGGCAGAGCCTTGCTGCTTCAATACTCAGCGGAGGAGCGCAACGCGCTTTACCGCAAAGGTAGAGTTCAAGCAATTCGGACCGAATACCCCGATCAGCATCAAGATCGGTCGAAACCGAGCTTCGTAAATCCATCGAGCGCGGCTATTGCGAAGAGCTTTGCCGACTTCAGTCAGGCAATCTCTTACCTGGAATCGCGCAGCCGCTTCCAATCGGCAACCGCCGCCTTGCCGTCGATCGTCGCCGGCCCGGAATTCCGGATGAATACCAAGATGGCGGATGTCGCCGCTCATCGCGACAAGCTCGATCAAGCGGCACTGCCCCGATCCGAAACAGCTCCGAGCTTCCAGTCCGCGCCGCTCTTGCGTAGCGATAATCGCGCCGAAAGACACCCGATCGCGGGTATTTCGGCGCGTCGGCGCTCTGCGCCCGATGGCGGCCTCCCGCTCAGGGCTTCGGCTTGGTAGTCGCGAACTGCCTGGCGGATAGACCACCTGCAGGAGTGTTGTCGGCGGCCCACGAGCGTGCCGAGCGGAATCGCGATCACCTGTACATCCGCTGTTCGGTGAACGAGATGCCCTGCAGATAGGGCAACACCATCTGATCGTCGCCGACCGGCTTCAGCTGTCTCGAAGACGGCTTTCGACCAGCTTCTCCGGATCGGTCACGTTCCGGCGCGCTCCAGCGCGTCGCGCAGAGATGAAGCACCCCCTGCGTCGCCAGCGCCGCATACTGGCCGAATTTCGTTTTCAGATGTCCGTTCTTTTCCAGCGTCGGCGCGGCGATCTCGGCCATTTTTGCCCGACCTTCACCCCGGGCACATCGACGGCGTTTGATGCCGAAAAAGTTCTTGGGCAGCGTCGCCTGGCCGCGACTTCGGGCCGAGATCGCCCCCACAACGGGGATCGCTGCCAGATCCGACGTTGCCGACATAAACGCCTTCAAAATACCTGCAGATTGAAGCGGGCGCGCTGCAACTTCCAGAATGTCAGGATGAGATCTGGAGGCCGACGATCGCATCAGGCAGCGGCCCGATCGGATGTTGAGCGATCATCTGCCGGGACAGGAAATCGCTGGCCTTGGAATCAGCGGGATTTCCGCCACGATGCTGTAACCGAGCTACTCGAAGCTCTCCTTCCAGCACCTTGTTAACCGACTGTCCGGTTTCGTAATTCGCGAACACAAAGAAGCGCGGTCTTCGCCCGATCGGGGAACCTGAACTCGTTCTTGAGCGATTCGATCACGCCGATCGCTGGCGGGCGCGTAACCCAATTTCGGATCGACCCCCAGCGCGAGGCGTGGGTGACCGGCTGGTCTCGAGGATATCAACCCGAGGATCGGGACCTTGTATTCGTCGGCGATCTGCGTCGCGGCAGAGCTGCGGCGTGAACATGGTTCCGAGAGCGGCGCTCACTTTCTCCTCCGGTGACGAGCCGGCGGGCTTCCGCCACCGTGCGCGACGGCTGGCTGGCTGTCATCGGCCGACACCATCTCCAGTTTCGCGCCGCCCATGCTGCGAATGCCGCCTTCAGCGTTGATCTTCTTGATCAGGCCATTCGACGACAGAGCCCCATCTCCTCGCCATACGCAGCGTACGGTCCGCTGAGCGATTGAATATTTCCGATCCGGATTGTCTTCTCGGACTGGGCCGAGAGCGGACCTGCCGACATCAGCACGGCCAGCGCCGCACCCACCAGTTGATAAATTCCTGTCTTCATGACATTTCCCCGTATGCTGGCTTGAAGATGCTGGATTACGCCGGCGGCATTAGAGCTTGCCGCGGAGGCCCCTCGGCTTGGACGTCAGGCGGCCGACGAAACGCTCGATCGCGGGGCGGCGCAATTCCGGTGGGCTGAAACATGATGATCGAAGCACGACCACGACGCCGTAGATCACGTAGTGAATGCGGGCAGCGTTCCACCGAGATGGGCGCGGAGCAGTTCGCCGATCGGCAAAGCACCAGTGCCCCCAGGACCGATCCGAAACAGTACCGAGGCCGCCGACGGTGGCAAACAGCACGATCTCGATGGTCAGCGTCGGCGAGGCAAACAGATACCGGATCGATATAGGACATATAGCGGGCGTAGAGCCGCGCCACGATCCAGGTGCACAACGCGGCGCTGATGACCATCGCCGCCATCTGTTGATTGCGCAGGACGGCGACGCCAACCGCCTGCGCCGCGCTTTCATTGTCGCGCAGCGCGAAGGGAAATAACCCAACGGCAGATTCAGGACCGCCAGATTGACGACCTGCGCCATGGCAGCGCGCCAGCGCCAGGAACAGCCAATAGTAGTTGTGCGCCGAGCCGAACTGGAATTCCGACAACCGTCCGTACGTCGCTTCCGGCAGATACAGGCCGGATGCGCCGCCAAGAAACTCCCAACCGATCACCAGCAGTTGCGCCATCGGCGAAAGCCAGTGTGATCAGCGCGAAGGATAGCGGCCCGAGATGGAAGCGAAATTCAACCAGGCGACAGCCGCACCGACGGCAACAGCGAGAAAGCTGAAGATGACGATCGCTAGCCACATGTTGAAGCAAGATGCAATACAGCGCGCTTGTGAAGATCGCGCCGATCGCGACATAGACAGGCTGTGCGCCAGCGACAACTGCCCGGCAATGCCGCCGATGATGTTCACGACAGGCTGAGTCCAGCAGACCAGGCAGAGGATCGCCAGATGCAAATAATAGGTGGGTGACACGAACGGCACGCACACCAGCAGCGCGACAACGATCAACGTGGCCGGCAGACGCAGGATGGTGAAGAATTCCGGTTTCATTTCTAGGAAGCCTTCAAAGGCCGTGGGCCGGAACAGGATGGTCGGCGCGAAGATCGCGTAGGGGCAGCATCATTCCCAGCGTTCCGCTCACATAGACCGCGCCGATCGCCTCGGAGACCGATCAGAAAACCGCCGAGAGCATTACGCCGTGAAGTTGCTCATCCCGCCGAGCACGGCGAGAACCAGCAGCGTCAGCACCGTGAAGTGAGCCCTGGCTGGGCTGGATGGGGGTGCCGGGCAGCAGCAGCGCCGCGGCGATTGCCAGAACACCGGTACCGATCGCAAACACGATGAGCCGAATGCCCTTGAGCGTTGATTCCCATCAGCGCGGCAGCTTCGGCTGCTGATTGACGGCGCGGACCGAGCGGCCGAAAATCTGTGCTGTTGAGTACCCAGAACGGCAGCCCGGCGAGCAGCACCGAGACGCCGAAGGCGATCAACTGACTCACCCGGATCACGAGATCGCCGATCAGCCACGGGCTGTTCTCGACGACCGACGGGATCCGCAGCAGCTGCCCGCCATATGTCATCAACAGAAGGTTCTGGATGATGAAGGTCAGCGCCAACGTCATCTGGATGACCATCAGATGATGCTGGCCGAGCAGCGGCTGTACCGGGAATATGAAGATTCCCAGGATCGCCAGCACCGGAAAAACGATGAACGCGCGGAAACGCATAGGGATCGAGGCCGAGCGCGGCGTAGAGCTGAAGCACAGATACATCGATTGTCGAAATCGCCGTGGGCGAAATTGACGATGCCGCTGACGCTGAAAATGATGGCCATGCCCAGCGCGACCAGTCATAGCTGCCGCCGATCGAGATCCCTGTGCAGAACCTGAATGAATGTATTCAGTTTGCTCCTCACAGACCCAGGTAGGCTTTGCAGGTCCCCGGATGGTTCTTTACCACCTCGCTCGGTCTTCGATCACCACCGCGCCCGCGCTCGAGGCAATAACGGCGCTGGGCATATACAGCGTCGGTTTCAGATTCTGCTCCACGACAAGAATGGTCATTCCATCGCGATTGAGCGCGGCCAGCGCTTCGAAGATCGTTTTGACGAACAGCGGCGCGACGCCGAGCGACGGCTCGTCCAGCATCCAGGATGCGCCCGGCAGCGCCATCAATCCCGCCCGATCGCCAGCATCTGCTGCTCGCCGCCCGACATCGTGCCGGAAGCCTGGTCGAGCCGTTCGCCGAGGCGCGGGAACAGCGTCAGCACTCGTTCCATCGTCGACTGCCGGGACGCCCTGGCCCGCTTGCTGACGCCGCCGAGCAACAGGTTTTCCCTCACCGTCATCTTGGAAACAGCAACCGTCCTTCCGCCACCTGGATCAGGCGAGTTCGACGACGATGGCGCGCAGCCGGCTGATTTCGTATCCGTCCGAATTTGATCCGAGCCGGCCCGGGTCGGAACAAATTCGCTCAGGCAGTTGATCCAGCGTGGTCTTGCCGGCGTTGTTTGAGCCGAGCAACCCGATGAACTCCGTGCTCCTTCACGGTCAGGCCGACATCGTGCAGCACGTCGAGATTGCCGTAAGCCGCGGAAACCCCCCTCCACCTCAAGCATCGAGCTCATCCCGAGATAAGCGTCGATCACCGCGGGGTCCGCGACCACCCGCTCCGGCGTATCTTCCGCGATCTTTTGTCCAAAGTTGAGCACCACGATGCGGTCGGCCACACTCCTTGATGAGCGGCATGACGTGTTCGACCATGACGAACGTCATGCCGCCGTCGCGCGATCCTCGACGGATGGCGCCGAAGCGGCACCTCCGCCTCGGCGAGCGTCATACCGGCCATCACCTCGTCGAGCAGGAATGAGCCGCGGTTCGGTGGCGCAGCGCTTGGCAATCTCAAGCAGTTTCTTGTCCTGAATCGACAGCGAGGTTGGCACCACATCGGCTTGCTGGTGAGCCCCACTTGATCCAGCACCTCCTCGGCGCGCCGAGGGTGCGCGCATCAATTCCTGAGCAGAGCCATGTCGTGACGGACTCAGGACCGTCATGTCAGGAAAAACCTGCACGGTCTGAAGCTGCGCGCCAAACCCAGCGCCGCGACGCGGTGAGGAGAGGCATGCCGGAAATCGACGCTGATCAAACAGGACCTCGCCTGCGTCCAACTTTTGGAAACCGGACAGCAAGGAAAACAGGGTCGTCTTGCCCGCACCACCGTTCCGGACCGATGATCCCGACGATCTCACCCTGCCGGACATCGAGGCTGACGTCGTTGACGGCAACAGGCCGCCGAAGCGGCGCGTCACCCCGCGAGCCGCCAGAAGCGGCGGCGCCGTCGCATATTCATTGAACGTCTGAGGCACGAGCATCATGGGATCGCTCAGCTAAATCGATTCGCATGCTACCCACCACTCACCCCACATATGAATATTTAATCCACTACCATGAACATCTTTCTTAGCTTGTCAAGGTGAATAGCCAGACAAGACCAATCCATTCTATGGGCATTGTGGAAGATTGCCGGACTGTCGGATAGACAAATGGATCATGGGTGTGGACAACATGTCTTACCTGGCCAGCCTATCCGGGGCTGGATGACGGCGATTCACAGCGACGCGCGGCTTGTGCTCCGCGCGCGAGCCAGCAAGCCCTGATCAATCCGGTGCTACGGGGATGGGTGAACTACTTCGCGGTGGGGCATTCCAGCGAGTGCTTCAGCTTCATCAAAGACTGGGTGGAGAAGAAGGTCAGGCGCCATCTGGCGCATGCTCAGAAACGAAAGGGCTTCGGCTGGGAACGATGGAATAGGCGGTGGCTGTACGACACTCTAGGGCTGTTCAACGCCTATCGAGTGCGACGCGACGGGCCGAAAGTCGCCCCAGCAGGATAGGTCCCATAAGCTTTGGCGTGAAGCAAATGGGGGCGCGCAATGCGGGAAATCCGCACGTTGCGTGCGACGTGTAAATCAATGATGAAAAGAGCCGCACAGTGGACCTTGAGCGCGGTGAGTGCTTCGGGTTCCTGGGCTTTGAGTTCCGCTACCTCCGCGGTCTAAGCGGAGCGATGCGGCCGCATTACACGCCCAAGCTCAAAAAGCGGACGGCGCTGGTGCGGGCGCTCAAAGAGGTGTTCCGCCGACACCGGTCGCAACCGATTGAACGGGTGATAGCCCTGATCAATCCGGTGCTACGGGGATGGGTGAACTACTTCGCGGTGGGGCATTCCAGCGAGTGCTTCAGCTTCATCAAAGACTGGGTGGAGAAGAAGGTCAGGCGCCATCTGGCGCATGCTCAGAAACGAAAGGGCTTCGGCTGGGAACGATGGAATAGGCGGTGGCTGTACGACACTCTAGGGCTGTTCAACGCCTATCGAGTGCGACGCGACGGGCCGAAAGTCGCCCCAGCAGGATAGGTCCCATAAGCTTTGGCGTGAAGCAAATGGGGGCGCGCAATGCGGGAAATCCGCACGTTGCGTGCGACGTGTTGAAAGGCTGAGACAATTGTTGCGATCGGAGGATCGCCGGTGACGTTCGGCGGGATACTTCCGCGCTTCGGGTTTTGCGCCGGCTACGCGGGAATTCTAGAGTCCGACCATTCGTGGACATTATTCATCGACTCAGCCTCGCTCGCGGAAGCGGAGCCTTATGGCGATTTTCTAACGCATCCTCGAGGTCACTTACAGGAGGTGTGGAGTCACTGGCAAAGACGACGTGCAGCTCCCCGCTGGCGTCAGCACAATCCGTTTGTCAAGCAATCGCCTGTCACGAGGGCAGCGAAGATTTCCCTCGTGGGCGCATCGTCTATGAAATCAAGAGTGGCCGCGCTTTATCGTTGATATGCTGATCGACGGCTGCAACAGGAACTAGCAATACGTAACTT
>ERZ1370068.7645-contig-6550_pt1 | contig 47732 bp, 70 predicted proteins | sample MGYA00561227_ERZ1370068 | MGnify/ENA primary metagenome ERZ1370068 (study PRJEB38410, sample SAMEA6850437) | metagenome | study: Metagenomic assessment of the ecological functions of the soil: analysis of the soil microbiota associated with the... | reverse complement strand
GTTGCCATTGCTTCGTTCAGTTACGTATTGCTGAATCAGGACGACGGCGCCCTTCGCCGCGCCGTCAGCGACGCCACCGCGATGAACACCAGCAGAGACCCGCCGTGAAGCAGCACGCCGCTTCGCGCGTACAACATCGCGCCGGCACCCGGCGTAGTGCGCAGCCGCCAGCCTTCGACGACGGTCATGCACTGCGATCGGACATGTTAGAGAGCGAGGCGTAGACGTTGTACTTCGTGGCGGCTGCGCCGAGTCCGATGGCTTCCAGCGCGACCACCGCCGAGAATCCGGCGCCAGGGTCAGCCCAGCGGTGGTGATCAATAGCGTAGGCCATGGTGAACAGGATGTACATCGCCCTCGCTGCGGGGCGACAGCGCCATGGCGACCGCACAGCGCGCCTGCAGCGCGCCGTCGAAGCGCAGTCGGCGGTCCTGCGGTCCATGCGATCGCACCGATAACCGCCGCCCAGGCGGCCCGCCATCGACAGCGACGCCGCTGAAGACGCCGGTGACGAGGGCGACGGTGTTGGCGCTGGCCCGCGCCAGTCATCGGCCACCGACGCCCGAAGATCCGGATTGCGGCGCCGGTGCCGATCGGCAGAAAGACGACTCCAGCAGCGCCAGCGTGCTGCCCGGTTTCGAGCGGGTCAACCTGCCACTGGAGGTCCTTCAAGACGTTGCCGACGTCGCGTCCGTAATCGCCGGTGCGCACCAAGGCCGGCGGCGCTCGCCGCGCGGGCGAGCGAGCGCGTGACGCCGCGCAGCGCGCAGGCCGCGCCGAGCGCGGCACCGCTCATCCAACTGGCGTCTGGCAGGTCCGGCGCGGCGACTGCCATCCACAGGCCCGCGCCGCCACGCCCCAGGCCCTGGCCGCCGCGATTGCCCGCCTGCGCGTTCAAGCACGCTCGCGCGGCGTCAGCTGCTCCGGGCGCGTTCCGCAGACCATGAGGCTTTCCGACGGCCATCGCGAGAAAAGTCGACGCCAGATTCGACAGCAGCACCACGGCATAGAGCATGACGACGATTGCTCGGTCGCGGGCAACGCCGGTGAGGGAAGATCCCGATCGCGCTGAATGCCGAGCCCAGCCAGATACCAGCTCGCGTCCGAGTGTGGTGTCGACAACGAGGCGCCCACAGGAACTTCCACGTCTGCGGAATGAGGGCCACGGCGATCAGCTCGGCGATCTGATCCACGCCCAGCCCTGCCTGGGACAGCCGATACGCGACGCGCGACCGTGAGATAACCGCCCATCGCGCCGAAGGGCAGGATGAGGAACAGGAAAGCGCCGGGGTGCGCGTATTGCGCGTTGCGTGACGGCAGGGTCAGCGATTCCGTCGGCACTGCGTACGCCGCGCGAGTGAGCGTGCGCGGTCACCGCAAGATACTCGAATTCGGTCACCCCGGTGTTCAGCAATCCGTGGATGTCGCCCTCCTCGAAGCGGACGACGTCGCCCTCGGCAAACGGCATCGTCGCATCGTCGGCGAGCAGCGGGGGTACCGGCGCCGCGCGCAACGCGACCCAGACCTGTTCCGACGCGGCGTGCCGGTGGCGTGGACTGGTGGCGCCAGGTTGCAGCACAACCCGGGTGATCGTCACCCGCGACGACGACGAATTTTCCGGGAATAGGAGTTGGTGCGACGGCACGCCCTGATTCGCGAGCACCGGTATTTCATCGCTGCGAATGATTTCCATCGGCGGTCGATATATTTTTGAGGACATCGGTGGCCACAGTGGCCGATAATAACTCCGGCCATGTCCCGGCAGGATCCGCGCAACTCGGATTGCGGCTTTGCGACACACCGCATGAAAATCCCGCATCGCGCTCCACCACGGTGTGCATCGCACCATTACGCCCGGCTCGGCGGGACGACTCTCGCGCTCACCCGGGTGAATTCGCCCTCCTCGGCCGGCTTTCCACCGCTGCGAAGATCCAGGCGTTCCTGAACGCCATCCCCACCAATCACGAGCAGGGCGGAGAAACGATTCTTTCCGTGCGCGAAGTGTTGCGCCAGCGGCGCGCATTGCATCGAAGGCGCGCTCGTTGCCGCCTGCGCGCTCTGGATGCACGGCGACCGGCCGCTCGTCATGCACATGGACTGCGCCGCAAGCGGATTACCCACACGTCCTGGCGCTTGTTTCGTCGCGGCGGCGCTGGGGCGCCATCGGTCCGCGACCAATGGTGCCGTCCTGCGCTTCCGCGATCCGGTCTACCGCAGTTTGCGCGAGTTGGCGATGTCGTATTTTCACGAGTACACAGCGACCGGCGCGGCCGCAAGACGCTGCGCAGCTATTCCGTCGCCTTCGACCTGCGGCGGATCGATCCGGAGCTATGGATAACCCGCGAGGCGGCGTGCGGCGAGGTCAATGCGCCTTCTCGCCGCTCTCCGGCATTACCCGCTTCACTCGGTTCGGCAGGAACGATTGCTCTCCCCGCGCGATGCATTCGAGCGCGAGGCGGCACAGGTCGTGGAGTACCCGAGAGCGGCGAAGCGAGCGAAGCTCCCGGCGCGCCGTAAGCCAACGATGTGATCAGGTAGATTGGGAACCTTAGCGCCGGCCGGAATTGCGCAGCGCCGGATTGATCCGGTCGATGTCCGCCTGCACCGAAGAGCGAGGTCGTTCGTAGACGATTTCGCGTCCCATTGCATTGCCTACGTAGGCCTGCGCGTTACGCGTCGGCGTCAGCTCGCACCGGACGCTGTGGACGCCTTCGCCCAAGACGATCTGAATGCGGTCGGCGCGCTTGTGCAGGACCACGACGTCGAGGAACTGCCCGCTTTCGGTTACGCGTACCTTGATTTTTCGTCGTTCATGGGATCGCCGTTGGTGAATCTCGCGTCACCAGTCGAACGCATACAAGCTCACGTTATCGTCATCCTGGGCGAGCTTAACCGTTTTCAGGAACGTCATTCCGAGTTTTTCGAGTAGGCGGGTCGAACGAGCGTTATCTGGAGAGACTATCGCCACAATGCGCTTCCAGCCCGAAGGCGTCTTTCCCGTACGCCAGCGTGGCCGACGCTGATTCATAGGCATAGCCTTGCTTCCGGAATTCGGGAAGAAAGGCGAATCCCAGATCCACGTCCTCGAGGGAATCCCTTTTGATCAGGCCGCACAGTCCGATCGGGACGCCATCGCCCTTCCGCTCGGTCAGGAACAACCCGAAGCCGACGCGCTCGTACATGGCCATGGGGCCCTTGCGGATGTAGTCGCGGGCGTCCTCAGGCGTACGCACGCCCTTGTCGCCGATGAAGCGCAGCCACGCCGGGTCATTCAGAGCTCGAAGATGAATGCGTCATCCGTCGACCGTGAGTCTGCGCAGGATCAGGCGCTCCGTTTCGAGAACGTGCGCCGTCACGCTCCCCGTCCGGGGCCACGCCTGCGCATTGCAGGCGCCCGTAGCAGAACAGCACGGTGACAACCCCGAAGGCTATCGGCAGCGGCGACACCAGCAGCGCGGCGACCCAGTTCCAGGCGGCGGCCGGGTCAAAGAGGAAGACACCTAGAAAGACTACCAACGCGGACCCGAGTGCCGCGGCGAACGACGCCCTTCGCGTGTCGCGAAAGTAGCATTTCTGATGCATATGCCGATGATCATCCGGGAGCACCAGAAGTATCAGAAGCGGCTTCATAGGCCGTAAGGCGCCAGTCCTTGGGGATTGCGCGGCACGCGTCGTCCATGATAATCCAATGTTCGCGGGGCCTCTTGACGCTTCCCCATTCGTACCGTCTATAATCCGTGTACCGAATATTCATACGGTATCGCCATGCCTCCCCGTTCCCGTGCCCCGTTCAGTGCCCAACGACGTACCCAACGAGTACCGCAAACGACTTCGCGCCGGCCGTGCCACCGCGCCTCACGGCGCGCCAGCAGCAGATCCTCGACTGGATCCGCGGCCACATGGAAGCCATGGGCATGCCGCCCACGCGCGCCGAGATCGCCGACGGGCGCTGGGCTTTCCACCGCCAGTTCGGCGGAGGATCATCTGCAGGCGCTGGCGAAGAAGGGCGCGCTGGAAATCACGCCCGGCGCCGCGCGCGGCTTGCGCCTGAAGGATATCCCCGGCATGCCGATGCAAGGCACGCTGCCGCTGGTGGGCCGGGTGGCCGCGGGCAGCCCGATCCTCGCCGCCGAGCACATCGAGGCGCAGTACCGGCATCGACGCCGCGCCTGTTCGACGCCGCACGCCGACTACCTGCTGCGCGTGCGCGGCACCAGCATGCAGGATGCCGGCATCCTCGACGGCGACCTGCTCGTCGTGCACAAGAGCGCCGAGGCGCGCAGCGGGCAGATCGTCGTCGCGCGCCTGGGCGAGGAAGTGACCGTCAAACGCCTGAAACGCCGCGGGCGTGAAATCACGCTGGTGGCCGAAAACGCCGGCGTTCGCGCCGATCGTCGTCGATCCGAAAGCGACACCGTTCGCGATCGAGGGCATCGCCGTGGGCCTGATCCGCGCCAGCCGTTCGTTCTGAAGCGTTCCAGGGGATTTTCGCATGGCCAACGTCCGCTATCTCGTCAACGATGTCGACGCCGCGCTCGACTTCTACGTCGAGCCGGCTGGGCTTCGAACTCGTCGAGCGCTGGGGGCCGCCGTTCGCGATGGTCCGGCGTGGCGATCTCACCCTTTGGCTCTCCGGCCCGGGGACGTCGGCGGCACGGCCCATGCCCGACGGCGCGCAACCGGCGCCTGGCGGCTGGAACCGGCTGGTGCTCGAAGTGGACAGGTCTCGATGCGACGATCGCTGCGCTGCGGGCCGCGGGCGCGCGTTTCCGCAACGACGTCGTGACGGGTCCGGGCGGACGGCAGATCCTGGTCGAGGATCCGTCCGGCAATCCGGTCGAACTCTTCGAACCGCAAGGCAACTGAGGAGAAAAATATGGCATGAAACCGCTCCGTCCTGCGCAGCGTCGCTCAAGGCCGCGTCTGGCGACGCGCTATCGCGGCAACCGCTCCAGTCCACGCCGGGCCAGTGCTGAGTGTGAAGCGCCCTGGGCGACCCGTTCGGCCTGACGCAGTTCGGCATCAGCTTCGAAACGCTGCAGCCCGGCGGGCGAGTCGGCGCTGACGCCACTGGCATACGCTGTGCGACGAATTCCTCTACCTGCTCCGAAGGCGAACTCGTGCTGCGCATGAACGCGGCGCGAAACACGCGGCGTTGCCAGGCATGTACATCGGGTTCGAACCGGCGTGCGCGACGGGCACTTCGTCAATCGATCCGACCGGCCGAGCGCGCTATCTGATCCCGGGCTCGCGCATTCCCGGCGACGGTTGTTACTACCCCGACGACGACCTCATGTGGGTCGACCGCGGGGACGGTTCTATTTCCGGCGCATAAGGACGGCACGCCGTACTGGCTGCCGGGCAAGAAGCCGTGGCATTCCGCGAGAAGCCACCATGAATTCCTGTCGGAGACTTGCCGGGCGCTAAGCGTTCATCGCGCAACGCTTGGCGTCCGGATCTTTTTCCGTTCGCAGGGCCCACCGTACTTTCCACTTCAGGAGATTCCCATGGCCGTTGCACCCATTCCCCCAGGTTACGCCAGCGTCACGCCCTATCTCATCGTCCGCGGCGCCACGAAGGCGATCGACTTCTACAAAGCGCGCGTTCGGCGCCGTCGAATTGTTCCGCTTCGACGGTCCCGACGGCACGCTCGGCCATGCGGAGATCAAGATCGGCAATTCGCCGATCGATGCTCGCCGACGGCGCATGAGCAGGCTATCCCGACCCGCTGACACTGGGCGGCACGGCAGTGAGCTTCATGCTTTATGTCGCCGGACGTCGATGCCGCGTTCGCGCGCGCGATTGCCGCGGGCGCCACCGTGAAGCGTCCGGTGGCCGACCAGTTCTACGGCGATCGCACCGGCACGCTGGCCGACCCGTTCGGCCACGTGTGGTCGATCGGCACGCACATCGAGGACGTGTCGCCTACGGAAATGGACCGCCGCCACAAGGAATTGATGAAGTCCAGGGCCGGCGCCTGACCACTCACTCAGTTACCACCCAACAAACACGGGAGCGCACGATGTACACCTTATTCGGCGCCAAAGGGATCGGGGTCGGCGTCTGCCGAAGCCGCGCTCACGCTGGCCGCCATCGAATTCCGCAGCGTCGAGGCGGCGTCATGGGGTCGCCCCAGGTCCAGGGCTCGACGAACTCGCGCCGCGTCAATCCGCTGTGCCAGATCCCGACGCTCCAGCTTCCGGACGGTTCGGTGCTGACCGAGAGCGCCGCCATCCTCATCCATCTCGGCCTTCGCGCATCCCGCCAGCGGATTGCTTCCCGCGGACGCCTCGGCGCGCGCGCAAGCCATTCGCGGCCTCGTCTACATCGCGGCGAATTGCTACGCCGCGATCGGCATCATCGACTATCCGGAACGCTGGTGCGCGGACCCCGACGAGGCCACGAACAAGCGCATCAAGGCCGGGACCACGCAACGGCTGCACCATCTGTGGGAAGTTTTCGCCGACACGTTTCCCGCCCGGCCGTTCCTGGGCGGACAGCACATCGGCGCGCTCGACCTGCTCGCCGCGGTGGTCTCGAAATGGTCGGGGTCGCGCAAACATCTCGCGGCAAAGCGACCGGAGTTCAGCGCACTGCTGGCGCGCATCGAAGCGAGCCGCGCGTGGCCCCGATCTTCGCGCGGCACTGGCCGCCGCCTGACGCGCTTGATTCGCCACTCTCATCGAGAGGAACGCCCATGCCTGTCGAAATCGGTTACTTCACGCTCTGCGTGCCGGATGTGAACAAGGGCGCCGCGCTTCTATGGCGGCGTGTTCGGCTGGACGTTCGACCCGTCCCCAGCGTCGCATCCTTACCGCCACATCAACAACACGACGCTGCCCGGGCGGGCTCGTCAGCCACGACCAGGAAGGTGTGGTGCGCGTCCGTATTATCGCGTCGACGACATCCGCGGCGTCGTGGCCAAGGTGCGCGCGCAAGGCGGCAGGGCGGGAGGAGATCACGCAATCCGGAGAGCGGCTGGGCTGCCTGTGCCACGACGACCAGGGCGTGCCCTTCCACCTCTGGCAACCGGCGCCCGGGTTCTGATGCAACATTCGCAGTGCTCGTGATGACCGCCGCCTCAGTCACCTTATCCGCGACCTCGTCTGCGCTGCTCGTCGCATCCCGCGATCTGGCGCGGCGACGATTGCGCGCCGGAGCCCTGCGGCCCGTGCCGTCCGGCTTCGCGGCGCTCGATGCCGCGTTGCCCGGGCGCGGCTGGCCGCAGGGCGCGCTGACGGAGCTGCTGCTCGAGCGCGAAGGCATCGGCGAGATCCGCTCGACGCTGCCCGCGCTCGCGCGCGTGCAGGCGCGAAGGGCGCGACGTGCGTGTGGATCGCGCCGCCGCACTCGCCTTATGCGCCGGCGCTCGCGGCGGCCGGCCTCGATCTCGCGCGGCTTATCGTCGTGCACTGCCGCGAGCGCCGAAGGACGCGCTGTGGGCCTTCGACCAGGCGCTGCGCGCGCCCGAATGCGGCGCCGCGTTCGCGTGGCTGCCCACCGCACGACGAGCGCGCGTTGCGCCGGTTGCAGGTCGCGGCCGCGCGAAGGCCGCACGTGGGGCGTGCTGTGGCGGCGGCCGGGCCAGCGCGGCAGCGCGGCCGCTGCGCCGCTGCGTCTGGCGCTCGCACCCCATGCGGATGGACAGCTCGCCGTGCGCGTGCTGAAGCGCCGTGGCGCCGACGTTGCCGCAGCCGGTGCTGATCGATGTCGGCAGGCCGGCGTTTCGCGTTCACCTCCGCCATCGCGCTGCCGCCGCGCAGTTGCCAATATCCCTTGTCGCGCCTGGCGTCAGGCACGCACTGACTCACGGAGCAACCGCAATGGCGATGGGCCCTCTCTCCCACCACTTCGCGACCATGGCGTACAACAACGCGTGGGCCAACCACCGGCTGCTGACCGCGTGCGAGCAGCTGTCGCAGGACGATTTCGTCGCGCCGCGCACGAGCTTCTTTCCTTCGCTCAAGGCCACGCTCAACCACAACCTCACCGTCGACTGGTACTACGTCGACGCGCTCGGAGCGCTTCGTCCGCGGCCAGCCGGTCGAACACCGAAGCCGGGTCGCTTCTTCGAACCGGAGGAGCCGTTCGCCGCGTGCCGCGAAGCTGCACGCCGCGCAGCGCGACGTCGATCGCCGCCTGGTCGACTGCCTGCGCGGCACTCACCGAGGCGCAACTCGAGCTGCCTGTCGCCGTCCAGCGGCAGCAAGGGCGTCATGCACGAGACGCGTCACGCGACTCCTCGCGCATCTCTTCCAGCACCAGATCCACCATCGCGGGCAGGCGCACGCGATGCTCGCCGGAACCCGCGTCAAGCCGCCGCAGCTCGACGAGTTCTTCTGCGCCAACGAGGCCCACCTGCGCGCACCGGAACTCGCGGAACTGGGCTATTCGGAGGTGGCGAATCTGGGACGCTGCGCCCTGAGCCTGACGGCGCAGGCAACCTAACGTTCCTCGTGGCCATCATGCTGTGGGCCTGCCTCATCTTCCCTTCGCTGCCGCTCGACATCTTCGCGCGCGCGCAAGCGCCGGATGACGCCGCGCATCCGTTCGTCGTCAGCAGCGGCGGCCACTATCCGCGTGTCGTCGCGGCGAATGCGGCGGCGCACGAGACCGGCATCCGTGCCGGCCAGCTGATTTCCGCGGCGCTCGCGTTCGCGCCGGAGCTCAGCTCCCGCGATCGCGACCGTCGACGCCGAGGCACGCGCGCTCGCGCAACTCGCGACGTGGGCGCTGACGTTCACGCCCAGCGCGGGCCTCGCGCCGCCGAACGCCGTCGTCGCCGAGATCGGCGGCAGCCTGCGCCTGTTCAGCGGATTGCCGCGCATCGCGGCACGGCTCGCGGCGGTGCGCATGCGCGCGGGCTATGTCGCGCGGCTGGGATTGGCGCCCACGCCGGGCGCCGCGCTGCTCCTCGCCGCGTGCCGGCCGCACGCAACCCGTGATGGCCGTCGCGCAACTGCCCGAGCTGCTTGCGCCACTGCCGCTTGACCCTCATCGATTTCGACGACGCGCTGCGCACGACGCTCGCGAACGCCGGCATCACGACGTTCGGCGCAGGCGGCGGCGCTGCCGCGCGACGGACTCGCACGCCGCGGCGGCGCCGATCTCCTGGCAACACTCGACCGCGTGCTCGGCCGCGTCGCCGATCCCCGTCCACCGTTCGTGCCGCCGCCGCGCTTTACGAGCAGGCTCGAGCTGCCCGCGCCCGTGCACGACACCGAAGCGCTCGGGTTCGGCGTCAACCGCGTGGTGCAGGAACTCGCGACGTGGCTCACCGCCCGGGGCCTGGGTGTCACGCGCCTGCAACTGACGCTCACGCATGAGCGCTACGTACGTCAACGCGGCCTGCCGGCGACCGTCGTGCCGTTCGCGCTCGGCGCGCCGCGCGCGCATGCCGGCGCATCTCATCGGCGTGTTGCGCGAGCGACTCGCACGCGTGACGCTGCCTGCGCCGGTCGAGGCGATCCTGCTGGCGAGCGAGGAGACGGCGCCGCTGGCCGGCCGCAATCTGGGGCTCTTGCCCGGCGATGAAGCCGCGGCGGTCGAGGTTCCGCTCGTCGATCGGCTGCGCGCGCGGCTGGGCGAAGATGCCGTGGTGCGGCTCACGCCCCACGCCGAGCATCGGCCGAACAGGCAGCGCGCGATGCCGTGGTCTCGGCGGTCGCAAGCGCGGGGCTCGCCGTGAAGCATCCGGCCAGGACGCGGCCGGCAAAGGATTCGAGCCGCCTTGCCGGCCTTCTGCCCGACGCGCCACGCCCGTTATGGCTGCTCGCCGAGCCGCAACCGCTCGCGCATCTGTTCGAGATGAAACCGTGGATGCTGCGCGACGGCCCCGAGCGCATCGAATCCGGCTGGTGGGATGGCAGGCGACGTGCGCCGTGATTATTTCGTCGCGGAGAATCCGCGTGGCGAGGTCATGTGGATCTACCGCGACCACCGCTACGGCATCGACGACGGCGAGTGGTTCCTGCATGGCGTTTTTGCGTGAGTGGACGGGAACCGCGCATATAATCAGCCGATGCCCGAATCGCGACCCCTCGCGCAGCCATCACGACATGGGCGGGCTTGCCGGCGGGGCCGGTGCTGCCGGCCGAGCACGACTACGCGCTGTGGGAGAAGCGGGTGGATGCGCTGATGATGCTGCTCTCCGCAGGACAGGCGGCTGCGTCACGGTGGACGAGCTGCGCCGCAATATCGAGAGTCTCGGCGGCGATGCCTACGACAAGATGACCTACTACGAGCGCTGGATCTACGCCATCACGCAGACGCTGCTGCAGCGCGGCGTCATTACCGTAGACGAGCTGGGCCGCAAGATGGAGGCCATCCAGGCACAGCGAGGCCGAACCGTGGCTGACGCCTGTCTGCTCCCCGCTTCCGCGCCGGCGATACCGTGACCGTGCGCGCGGGCCTTTCCACGGGCCATGTGCGCACGCCTTTCTACATTCGCGGCAAGCGCGGCGTCATCGAACGGCTTTGCGGCGCGTTCGCCAATCCGGAGGAACTCGCCTACGCGAGGCCAGGGCTCCCGGCACAACCGCTGTATCGGGTGCGGTTTCTGCAACGCGACGTGTGGCCGGATTACGCAGGCCAGCCCGCCGACGTTCGTTGAGGTGGAGATCTATCAGCACTGGCTCGAAGCCGAGGAGCACGCCATGAGCCACGACCCGGATGACGAACATGAGCACGATCATGGGCACGAACATAGAGCACGATAATGCCGGTGGTCATCTGCACGAACACCGGAGTCCACCGCGTCCCGATCTCCTGACACGCTGACCTACTACCGCGCGATGGAAGCGGCAGTCCGCGAGTTGCTCATCGAGAAGGGATTGTTCACCGCCGACGATGTGCGTCGCCAGGTTGAGTTCATGGACGGCCGGAACGCCGGCCGCGGCGCGAGATGGTGGCGCGCGCGTGGCTCGACCCAGCATACAAGGCGCGCATGCTGGCCGACGGCTCCCGCGCCGCCGAAGAAGATCGGCCTCGACGTCGGAATGCTCAAGCTGGTCGTGGTGGAGAACACGCCGGACGGTCCACAACGTGATCGTCTGCACGCTTCTGCTCCTGCTACCCGCGGATGCTGCTCGGGCTGCCACCGGATTGGTACAAGAGCCGCAACTACCGCTCGCGCGTCGTGCGCGAGCCGCGCGCCGTGCTCGCTGAATTCGGGACCGTCATCCCGGACGATGTGCAGATTCGCGTCCACGACAGCACAGCCGACATGCGCTACCTCGTCTTGCCGCGGCGGCCGGAGGAACGGAAACGTTGAGCGCGCGCGGAGCTGGAGAGCGCTGGTTACGCGGGATAGCATGATCGGCGTTGCGCCGGCCAGCCGGACCTAGGCGCGCGACCGCCAGTTCACGGGTACCGCTATGGTGTCGTTGCCAGGTCTCACCAGGAAGTTGATGTTGCGGGGTCCCGTCGTAACGCCGTCGCGCGGAACGATGGCACCCTTGTACGCCGCCATACTCGGCATGCGTGCTCGTCTACTGTACTGGCTTTGCGCAGACGGAAGAAATCCACAATGGCGCACGACACGCGCCATTCATCCGGCTTTCCCTGTCACTGGAGAAACGTTTCCGGATGTTCCAGCGGATTGTTTCCGCAGCCGCGCTGGCGGGCGTGTTGTCCGGCTTGTTGCTGACTGCGATTCAGCAGTTTGAAATCGCGCCTCTCATCCGGATTGCCGAGGTGCGGGAGGACGCCGCAATCGCAGCATCACCGTCGGCCCACGATCATTCGCCGGCCGCGCCGGAGCGGAGACCTGGTCGCCGGAAACGTCGGCGTGAACGTCTCCTCGCAACGGCGATATCCAACGTTATTCTCGCCACCGGCTTTGCGCTGCTGTTGATTTCGGCCATGGCCCGAAAAGGCATCACGGGCTGGCGCGCCGGGTTGGCATGGGGGCAGCGGGCTACATGGTGTTTCTTCGTAGCACCCTCGCTTGGATTGCCCCGGAACTGCCTGGATCGATCGCTGCGCACGCTTCGCGATCGTGAGTTGTGGTGGGCCGGAACTGTGGCTCTCTGTCCGCCGCGGGACTCTGGCTCATCCGTGTTCTCGAAAAAATCGGCGGTCCGGATACTCGGCCTGAGCCCTCTTAGCCGCGCCTCACCTGATTGGCGTTCCGCAGCCGGCGCCGCCACGCGGGTTCCATTCCGGCCGCCCTTGCCAACGAATTCTTGCGTGCGACGCTTTGCAACCAATGCTGCGCTCTGGCTGGCGCTTGGCGGATTGTCAAGGTCTTTTCTTCAAAGTAGGGAAAGAGGATCGCGCGACGCTCCAGCTCTGGCAACTTCAAATTCGCTGCGTACCACTGATAACCCTGGTCCTCCCAGTAGCCGCCGCCGCCGCCGGCGATATTGGCGAAGCTGTCGACGACGCTCGATGCCGCATCACGTACTTCGCGTGCTTGTAACCGAGCTGCCGCTCGACGCGCAGCCGCGAGCGGCGCGCCGTTCGTGACCGGCAGCGGCGTCGTCGTTCAATTCGTAGGCGAGGATCGTCTGCGGATGGTAGCGCGTCCTCCAGGTCGATGCTCTCGTAGTAGAAATCGGTGCCGTCCTCCTCCATCGGATCGGCGCAGTGGAACACGACATAGCGCGCCTCGCGGCTTCAGGCCGGACGGCGTCGAGCAGCGCGCCGAGCTTGGCACCCTTCCATTTGCGCGATCGCGCTCCAGCCTTCGACGCAGTCGTGGCGCGTGATCTGCGTGCGACGACGGCAGCGCACGCAATTCGGCAGAGCGAAGGACATCGCGCGTGCCGACCATGCCGCGCCATCGACCTGCAGCTGATAATCGGCGAAGCCATTGGCGGCCAGCGCCTGGTAGGCGTCGGATTGTCGGGGTCCGCGACGTGCCGTTGCTGCGAAACGTCGGGCGACAGATCCGCTTCGGCGAATTCCTGCGCCATCGCCTTGCGCGGCGACGATGGCGTGCGCGGCGGCTGCGCTCAATTTCTCCGCCGCGCACAGCACTTTGCGGAAACCAGCCGTTCTGCGACAGTCGTTCGCAACCCGGCCAGCAGCAACGCCGTGCCGGCCGCAGCGGCGCGCGGGCCAGAAAGCGCCGGCGCTGGTGAATCATGAGCGTCATTCATGCGAGTCCTCCGGCGTGACGCGGTAGCGGCCGGTGATCATCGAGCGCAGGTTGTTCCACAGGCCGGTGATGATCACCTCGAACACGTGGATCAGCACGAACGCGACGAGCAGCCACGCGGCGATGAAGTGGATCGTGCGTGCCGACTGCCGTCCGCCGAAGAGGTCGACCCATCCGGCGAACAGCGCATCGAGCCACGGCGACATCGCGAGTCCCATCAGGACGATCAGCGGCAGCAGCACGAAGATCACCGACGAGATAGGCGAGCTTCTGCAGCACGTTGTAGCGCTTCGCCGCCTCGCCGGTCGGATGCCGGAAGCGCAGGTGGTCCTTGATCGACTGCGCCGATGCGTCGCAGCTCGGTGCCGCGTGGGCGCGAGATCGCGCGCGAGATGGCGGCTCGACCATCGCGTAGACGACGTAGCGCGAGTCCGTTGATGACGAAGATCCACGCGAAGAAGAAATGCCACGACGCGCGCCATCGACAGCCACTTGTTGTCGGGGATCGTCATCCAGGAGGGAAAGCCCGCGCCGCCAGTGCGGCCATCCGGCGGCGCTTCGACGCGCCGAGCACGCCGGTCGTGTCGAATTCGTGGCCGAAGATCCGTGTGTAGCCGGTGATCTCGCCTTGCTCGCGTTCTCGCGCCGCACTGATGGTCGAGAACCGGCGGCGTCCGGTCGTACGACGACTTGCCCCAGTACAGCGCCGGATGCGCGTTGAAGATCTGCAGCCCGCTCATGAACAGGATCGTCAGCGCGACGACGTTGATCCAGTGCATGATGCGCACCGGCAACTTGTGACGGTAGTAAAGATAGCTGCGGGCCGGTGCAGCGGGTCGCGTCGTCTTGCGCGCATTGCCCTCTCCCGATGAGGCATTTCTCAGTGCGGCATCCATCTTTGCCAATCGGCGCGCGGATGGCAAGACCTTCTGATCGCCCGTTGACGCCGAACGTACAATACGGCATGTCCGTTCTCCGCCGCGCCGCCTATGCGAATCCTCACGCCGGATCGGATCCTCGACGCGCTGGACAGCGTCGGCCTGCGCTGGCGACGCGCCGCCTGCTCGCCCTCAACAGCTACGAGAACCGCGTCTACCAGGTCGACCTCGAGGACGCGCTCGCCGGTCGTCGTCGAAGTTCTATCGGCCCGCACGCTGGACCGACGCGCAGATCCTCGAGGAGCACGCCTTCGTCGCGGAACTCGCCGCGCGCGAGATTCCTGCCGTCGCGCCGCTTGAGCTCACGGCGGCCGGACGCTGCACGTTTCGAGGGATTTCGCTTCGCGGTCTATCCGCAGCGCGGCGGGCGCGCGCCGGAACTGGACGATCCCGACGACGCTCGAGTGGATCGGGCCGCTTCATCGGGCGCATCCACGCGGTCGGTGCGCTGCAGCGCCGTTCGCCGCACCGTCCCGCGCTCGACATCGCAGCTTCGGCGACGAGCCGCGCGCGTTCCTGCTCGCCCGCGACTTCATGCCGCCGGACCTGCGCGAAGCGTATCGGACGGTGTCGCGAACAGGCGCTGGCCGGCGTGCGCCACTGCCTTCGACGCGCGCCGGCGATGTCGCGACGCTGCGCCTGCACGGCGATTGCCATGCGCGGCAATGTGCTGTGGACCGACGGACGGACCGCACTTCGTCGACTTCGACGACGCGCGCATCGGGCCCGGCCGTGCAGGACCTGTGGATGCTGCTGTCCGGCGACCGCGCGGCGATGACGCGCCAGCTGTCGCGACGATGCTTGCCGGCTACGAGGACTTCCACGATTTCGATCCGCGCGAGCTGCATCTCGTCGAGGCGCTGCGCACGCTGCGGCTCATCCACTACGCCGCGTGGATCGCGCGGCGCTGGGACGACCCGGCCTTTCCGCCGCGTTCCCGTGGTTCAACACGCCAGCGCTACTGGCAGGACCGCATCCTGGAACTGCGCGAGCAGATTGCCGTCGATGGACGAGGCGCCGTTGATGTACTGAGTCGGCCAAGACCGGCACTCAGTCCGCCGGCAACGCCGCCGCGCTGCGCCGTAACTAGCAGGAATCCGACCCACGCGATGCACCGTGAACGCCGCGCCGCATAGAACGTGACGCGCGGTCCGAACGCGTCCCAGAGCCATCCGGCGAGCGCGCTGGCGATGAGCAGCGCGATGCCGCACACGAGATTGAACACGCCGAACGCCGTCCCGCGCAGGTCGTCCGGCGCCGACGGCGCGCGACGAGCGCCGACAGCAGCCCCTGCGTCAGCGCCCATGTGCAGTCCCCACAGCGCGGCGCCGCCGAGCATCATCACGCCGGCCGTCGGCATGCGCGAGGACGACATCCGCGGCGACAAGCGCGACGCAGTCCGACCGTACAGCAGCCGCGCGCCGCTGACCGCGATCGGCCGCCGCGCCCGCCGGATAAGCGACGATGCGCGTAGACGGCCGACATCACGACCATCACCCAGCGGCACCGAGCGCACGTCGAAGCCCGACGTTCTGCGCGCGCAGGACCAGAAACGCCTCGGAGAATCGGGCGAGCGTCAGCACCGCCGGCGATCGCGACGACGAACCACGATAGCTGCGCGGCAGCCGCCGGACATCGGCCAGCCGCAGGCGGGTTCGTTCGTGCGTCGGCGGCCTTCGGGCGGTCCGGTTCGTCGACGCCGACGACGATGAGCAGCACGGCACAGCATCGCCGGGACGACCGCGATCCAGAACGCCGCGTGGAAGTTGCCCGCGAAATACGCCATCGCGGCCAGCGCCAGCAACGGTCCGCCGACCGCGCCGACCGGTGTCGAGCGCCTGGCGCAGGCCGAAGCTGCGCGCCGCGCGCGCTCGGCCGGCGTGATGTCGGCGATCAGCGCATCGCGCGGCGCGCCGCGAATGCCCTTGCCGACGCGATCGGCGAAGCGCGCGCGACGATCCAGCCACAGTGTCGGCGCCAGCGGAAAGGCGAACTTCGAGACGGCCGCGAGGCCGTAGCCGAGCAGCACCAGCGGCTTGCGCTTGCGAAACGAGTCGGAGATGACGCCGGAGAAGAGCTTGACGATCAGCGCCAGTCGCTTCGGCGACGCCCTCGATCGATGCCGATCGACGAAGACGCTGGCGCCCAGCACCGATGGCCATGTACAGCGGCAACAGCGAGTGGACGAGCTCCGACGACAGCGTCCATGCACATGCTGACGAGCCCAAGCACCCACACGCCGCGCGGAACCGCGGCGAGGCCGCGTCTGGAGCGTACGCGTCGATGCCGCGATTCGCGTCGCGCGATGCGCATCGCAGTGCTATTCGAATGCCGCCGTCAGGTCGCCGGCGCCCGGCGCGCACGCCGGGCAGCGGCTCGAGACCGAAGCGCACGCGTGATGAACTTGAGGATCGACGTCGTATCGTAGGGCGTGTGGTCGACGTAGCCGCGCTTTGCGATACGGCGAAATGATGATCGCCGGAATGCGCGTGCCCGGACCCCAGCGATCGCCCTTCGGGCGGCGCGACGTGGTCCCAGAAGCCGCCGTTCTCGTCGTAGGTGACGATGATCGCCGTCGACGCCCACAGCGGGCTCGCCTTGATCTTCGCGACGAGCTCGGCGATGTGCTGGTCGCCGGACAGCATGTCGGCGTAGCCCGGATGCTCGTTCAGCGTTCCCTGCGGCTTGTAGAACGCGACCTGCGGCAGCTCGCCCTTGTCGATGCCGGCGACGAGATCCGTGTAGTCCTTGAGGTGCGCGCTCGCGGTCGCGCGTGCCCGGCGCGAAGCGCGCGAAATAGTTGAACGGCTGGTGATGCGTGACGAAGTACGGCGCGCCGTGGCTCGCGGTTGTCGATGACCATGCGCTTGGCGCGTCGGGCGGCTGCATGCCGTCCTTGACCGCGAGCGTTCCAGGCGCCGGCGTACCACGCCCACGACACGCCCTTCGCGCGACAGCGTGTCGCCGATGGTCTTCAGCGTCTGCGGCGGCAGCGATGCGCTTCGCCGGATCGGCAAAGCGCGGATCGCCACCTTGCGCCGGCGGCACGCGCGACGGCTGGTACGGCGGCTGCGTCGGTGTTGACCGAATAGCCGTCCGGCGTGAACTCGCCGTCGAGAAGACGCGGCGGCCCGGTCAGCGCCGACGGCGGCGAGTCGGGCGTCGTCTTGAGCCAGCCGCGCTCGTCGAGCTGCGCGCGCAGGTTCGGCGGCGCGTTCGGTCGTCGCGGCGTGCACGCGCAGATCAGCCAGAAGTGGTTGAGGTACGAACCGCCGAACGCGCCCATGAAGAAATTGTCGGCGAGCACGTAATTCCTGCGCCCACTTGCCACATCGGCAGCGTCGAGCCGTCGTAGTAGCCCATCGTCGAGCGCGCCGGCGTCGGACACGGCAACGAAGCGGTCGTTGCGCCCGCCGTTGATCTGCTCCTGGTTGCGGATAGAACTTGTGGATCAGGTCGCGCGTGGTCGCCGACAGCGGCAGGTTGATCGGCGGCGCGTCGATGCGAAACGGCCTGTTCGGCAGGTCCTGCGGAAACGCCGGATCGGCATCCTTGCCCTTCCACACCGGCGGCAGATGCGGCAGCGGCTTGCCGTCGCTGATCGACCTGCGTGTACTGCGCCGGCGTCGCGTTGGCGATGCCGTTGGCGCCGGAAACAGTCCGTACAGATTGTCGAAGCTGCGATTCTCGGCGTAGATGACGACGATGTGCTCGATCCGGCTCGAGTGCCCGGCTTGCCGCATCGTCGCGTCGCGGCGTCGCGCAGCCGGCGATCAGCGACGGCAAGCAGCGCGACGCGGCGTGCATGCGGATCGTGCGTGATTCATCGGATCCTCCATCTGCGGTTGCACGCAGCGTCGCGCGCCGATCTGCTCGAGCTGCACCGTCGACGCGCACGTTCCTGCGCGCTCGTGCCGCGCGACGATGCTACGATCGTCGCCCGCGTTGCCGCGCGACGACCCATTCGACCTTCACGCGGTCGTCGGTGACGTTGTAGTCCGGCCAGAACGACACGCCGGTGTGCTTGTACGCCTTGCCTTCGAGCTGGCCGTACGTCGACGCGCGCGCTTGCCCGTGCGCCAGCGTCGCGCCGTCGCGGCAGCGCGATCTCGGCGATCAGGCCGCGCACGGTCTTGCGCGCCAGCGCGCGCTTCGACACGTACGCCGGCAGCCAGCCTGTGTTCTGCACGACCAGCGTGACCTTCCACGCTCCTGCGCCGCCGCGATCTCGGCGCCGGCGTGCACGAGTTCGAGCTTCGGCGAGATCAGCGCCTGCCAGAGCAGCCACTTCGGGAAGCGCTGCGAGCTCGCGCTCGAGCAGCGGCGGCGGCGGATTGGAGAAGGCGTGGAAGCGGTTCCAGCCGCCGATCTCGACCTTGCCGAGCTGCGGATGGTCGAACGGCTTCCACGCGACGTGCGCGAGACCGCCGAGCTCGTCGTCGCTCCAGCGGATCAGCTTGCAGGTCGTCCTCCGACCGGGTGGTCGCGAAACCAGTCGATGTACTTGTAGTCGGCTGATGCCCGCCTCGCGCATCGGCGACCAGATTTCGACCACCCAACTGAAGATGCCGAGATGCTCGTAGAGCCAGTCGAACGTGCCGCCGATCACCGACTTCGGGTGATAGCGGAACTCGTGGTAGACCGGAGATCGCCGGGATAGCCGGTCAGCTCGGTGCCCTTCTTGCCGGTCGCCTGGTAGACCCACAGGTCCTCGGCATGCATCTCGTCGTCCGGGCAGGTGCTCGAACGGGCGCAGCAGCACGCCGCTCCACGTGTGGAACGCCGTGCCGCCGGTGATGTTCGGGTGGCGCGACGATGAAGTCGACGACAGCGCGCACTTCGGGTTCCGACGTCGGATACGGGCCCGCGCCCAGCTGCTCGAATTCCTGCCGCCAGCTCGCCGGGAAATTGCGGTTGAGATCGAGCCCCTGCTGTCGGCTTCTTCACCGTAGACGTGAAGCCGTCGTAGTCTGTCGACGTGGCCCTCGGGCATGATGCCGGTAGTACGTGCCGCCGGTCTCGATCGGATCGCGGCGGATCATCAGGCGCGGCTCGCTCCGGATGCGCCTTCCACAAGCCGTTCGCGATCGGCGAATGCGCATTTGCAGGATGCGGCCGTCGCCGTCGATGTCCTCGACCGTCAGCCCCTCGATGTCCTCCTCGTCGTGCGGATACGGCCGCGTGCTCGGAGCGGATCCACTTCGGCTTGTCCGCCAGCGCCCATTCGGCGCCGTCGGGATTGATGCGCGGGCAGACGTAGAACGCGCGGGTATCGAGCGCGCGCGTCACGTCGGCGTCATGGCCGTATTGCGTCGACCAGCGTGTGCAGGAAGTAGAGGCTGCGCGGCGGACGCCGCGACTTCCGTCGCGTGGATGTTGCCGTCGACCCAGAACGCCGGCTTGTCCGCGGCCGGGCCGGTCGTCGGTGTTGGTCACCGTCATCACCCAGATGTCGCGGCCCTCGTGGCTCTTGCCGATCGGCTTCCATCGCGACGAGATGCGGATGATTCGCGCGACCAGCGCGTGGAGCAATTCGGTGAGTTCGGCGTAGCGGTAGAGTGGTCGAAGACGAGGGCGGGCATGCGAGGCTCTTTTTGGAATGCGGTCGAGTTGCGAGAGGCACGGCAGTTTACCGGAGGTATTTCGGGGTCCCGGCAGGTCCGGCTGGATTACCGTATAAACATACGGTATCACTGGCGCTGCTCGCCCATCCCGGGGCCGCATGCTTCCCCGTACGCCGAACTCCACTGCCTCTCCAACTTCTCGTTCCTGCGCGGTGCGTCGCACCCGGAAGAATTGGCCGAGCGGGCGCATGCGCTCGGGTACGCCGCGCTCGGCGCTGACCGACGAATGCTCCGGTGGCCGGCGTGGTGCGCGCGCATCTCGCCGCCAGGGACTGCGGGCTGCACGTTCATCGTCGGCAGCGAGTTCACGCTCGCCGACGGCCTGAAGCTCGTGCTGTATGCGACCGACCGCGCGAAGTTACGGCGACCTCGCGCAACTGATCACGCGCGGCCGGCGCAGCGCGGTCAAGGGCAGCTACGCGCTGACCGCGCGACGATGTCGTCGAGCTGGCGCCGCGTTGTCCCGCGCGTATGGATTCCGCCTCGTCAGCGCGTAACGACGCCGATCGACCGCCGATGCGCGCTGGTTCGCCGACGTCTTCGCCGGCCGCGGCTGGATCGCGCGCGGAACTGCTCGCGCGCTCCGGCGATCGCGCGCGCCTCGCACGCTGCAGGCGCTGGCGCCGCGACCGGCCTGCTGCCGCTCGTCGCGGCGGGCGACGTCCACATGCATGCGCGCGCGCGGCGCGCGTTGCAGGATCACGCTCACCGCCGATCCGCCTGCGCACGCCGCTCGCCGAGTGCGGTTACGCGCTCTTCCCCAACGGCGAGCGGCACCTGCGCTCGCGCGCGCGGCTGGCCACGCTCTATCCGCGCGAGCTGACCGATGCGACGCTCGCCCTCGCCGAGCGCTGCACGTTCTCGCTCGACGAACTGCGCTACGAGTATCCCGAGGAGCTGGTGCCGCCGGGCGCCACGCCGGCGACGCATCTGCGCGAACTGGTCGAGGCGGGACTGTGCGCAGCGGCTGTGGCGACACGACCGAGTCACGCCGTCCGACGTGCGCGACCTCATCGAGCACGAGCTCGCGCTGATCGCCGAGCTGCGCTACGAGCCCTACTTCCTCACCGTCCACGACATCGTCGCGTTCGCGCGCGTCGCAGGACATCCTGTGCCAGGGCCGCGGCTCGGCGGCGAACTCGGCGGTGTGCTACGCGCTCGGCATCACCGAGGTCGATCCCGTCGCGGATGAGCGATGCTGTTCGAGCGCTTCATCTCGCAGGAGCGCAACGAGCCGCCCGACATCGACGTCGACTTCGAGCACCAGCGGCGCGAGGAGGTGATGCAGTACGTCTACGGCAAGTACGGCCGCGACCGCGCCGCGCTCGCCGCCACGCTCATCACCTACCGGCCGAAGAGCGCGGTGCGCGACGTCGGCAAGGCGCTCGGCCTCGACTCTCGCGCAGGTCGACCGCCTATCCGGCGTCGTTCGCGTGGTGGGACGGCCGCACGATCGATCGCGCAGCGCATCCGCGAGGCCGGCTTCGACCCGGACAATCCCGCTGATCGCGCGGCTGGTCGCGCTCGCCGGCGAGCTCATGGGCTTCCCGCGCCACCTGTCGCAGCACGTCGGCGGCTTCGTCATCGCGCGCGGACCTGCTCGAGCGCATGGTGCCGGTCGAGAACGCCGCGATGGCCGAGCGCACGCGTCATCCAGTGGGACAAGGACGACCTCGACGCGCTGGGCCTGCTCAAGGTCGACTGCCTGGCGCTCGGGATGCTCTCGGCGATCCGGCGCGCGCTCGGCGATGGTCGCGCAGTCGCAGGCGCACGATCACGGATGCAGGACATTCCTGCGCCGAGGACCCGGCGGTCTACGCGATGATCCAGCGCGCCGACACCATCGGCGTGTTCCAGATCGAGTCGCGCGCGCAGCATGTCGATGCTGCCGCGCCTGAAGCCCGCGCAGCTTCTACGACCTCGTCGATCGAGGTCGCGATCGTGCGGCCGGGCCCGATCCAGGGCGGCATGGTGCATCCGTACCTCAAGCGGCGGCAGGGCTTGGAGCCGGTCACGTATCCCGAGCGACGCGGTGAAGAGCGTGCTCGAGCGCACGCTCGGCGTGCCGATCTTCCAGGAGCAGGTGATGCAGCTCGCGATCGTCGCCGCGGGCTTCTCGCCGGGCGAAGCCGACCAGCTGCGCCGCTCGATGGCCGCGTGGCGGCGCAAGGGCGGCCTCGAGAAGTTCGAGCAGCGGCTTGATCGACGGCATGGGCGCGCGCGGCTTCCGCAGACGTTCGCGCGACCAGATCTACCAGCAGATCCTGGGCTTCGGCGAATACGGCTTTCCGGAATCGCACTCGGCGTCAGCTTCGCGCTGCTCGTCTACGTGTCGGCATGGCTCGAAGCATTACGAGCCCGCGGCCTTCCTGCGCGGCGCTGCTCAACTCGCAGCCGATGGGCTTCTACGCGCCCGCGCAACTCGTGCAGGACGCGCGGCGGCATGGCGTGGAGGTGCGCAACGTCGATGTCACGGTGAGCGAGTGGGACTGCACGCTGGAAGGGCAAGCGCCGTCCGCGCGCTGCGGCTCGGCCTGCGGATGATCGCGCGGACTCGGCGAAAGCCGGCGCACAGCGGATCGTCGCGGCGCGCGCGCGAGCGCGTCGTTTGCCGACGTGGCCGACCTGGCGCATCGCGCGGCAGCTCGACCGGCGCGACCTGGCGCGCGCTGGCCGACGCCGGTGCGCTTGCCTCGCTCGCCGGCCATCGGCACGGCAGCCGCGTGGGACGTCGCCGGCGTGGAGCAAGCTGCCGCCGCTTGCTGGCGCCGGCGCGCACGTTCGCCGAAATCCGCCCGACCTGCCCGCGCCGACCGAGGGCCAGGACATCGTCGCCGACTACCGCACGCTCGGCCTCACGCTGGGCCGGCATCCGCTGGCGCTGCTTGCGCGGCCAGTTGCGTGCGCGGCGTCTCATTACGGCGGCCGAGGTCAGCGGACTCGCCGCACGGCCGCATCGTGCGCACCGCCGGCATCGTCATCGGCCGGCAGCGGCCTGACACGGCGAGCGGCGTCGTCTTCGTCACGCTGGAAGACGAAACCGGCGCGACCAACGTGATCGTCTGGCGCGACCTGTCCGACCGCCAGCGCCGCGAGTTGCTCGGTTCAAGGCTGATGGCGCGTGTACGGCCGCGTCGAACGCGAAGGCGCCGTCGTGCATCTGCTCGCGGGACGGCTGGTGGACCTCTCCATCTCTCCTGGGATCGTTGCCGACACATTCGCGCGACTTTCACTGGAAACAGGCGAGAGCTGGACCCGCCCGCCAGCTACCATGGCATGATCCTCGGCGCTCGCGGCGCCGGCGCTGCCGCCGGAGGATCTTTCGCGATGGCGCAAATCCTGTTCAAGAACGCCAAGCTGCTCGATCCTCACGCCGGACGCGCTGCAGGGCGGCGTGTCGGTCCTCGTCGAAGGCGAAACGATCCGCGAAGTCTCCGCGAAGCCGATCAAGGCGGCGAACGCCGACGTGATCGACTGCAAGGGCCGCACGCTGATGCCCGGCCTGATCGATTGCCATGTTCACGTGATGCTGTCGGAAGTGAACATCCGCTATCTCGAAGGCGATCCCGCTGACGCATGATGACGGTGCGCGCCGCAGGCTCTGATGCGCGCGATGATCGATCGCGGCTTCACGACGGTGCGCGATACCGGCGGCGCGGACTGGGGCATGCGCGACGGCGTGGCGCAAGGTTACCTGCCCGGTCCGCGCATGTTCATCGCCGGTCGCGCGCTCGGGCCCACCGGCGGCCATTCCGACGCGCGCCGGCGCACCGATACGGGCATCGAGGCGCATGCAAGTGCTGCAACGCGATGAGCTTCTGCCTGGAGGTCGTCGACGGCGCCGACGCGCGTGCGCGCGGCGGTGCGCGAGCAGCTTCGCCAGGGTGTCGACCAGATCAAGATCATGGTGTCGGGCGGCGTCGCGAGCCCGTATGATCCGCTCGACAGCCGGCAGTTTTCGCTCGAGGAGATCGCCGCCGCCGTCGAAGAGGCTGCGGCGTTCGGCCGCTACACGCAGGCCCATGCCTATACGCCGGACGCGATCACCCGCGCCGTCAGCCAGGGCGTGCGCACCGATCGAGCACGGCAACCTCATCGACGAGAAGTCGGCGAAGCTGATGAAGGAAAAGGGCGCCTACCTCGTCGCGAACCTCGTCGCCTATTACGCGATGAAGGAGCGCGCGAAGGAATTCGGCATGACGCCCGAGATGCTCGCGAAGAACGACCTGGTGATCGACGGCGGACTGAAGTCGCTGGAGATCTGCAAGCGCGCGGGCATCCAGGTGGGCTACGGCAGCGACCTGCTCGGGCAGCTGCAGGTGGACCAGAGCCGCGAATTCATGCTGCGCCGCGAGGTGCTGTCGCCGATCGAGATCATCCGGCAGGCGACGCTGGTCGGCGCCGAGATCGTGCGCATGCCGGGCAAGCTCGGCGTCGTGAAGCCCGGCGCCTTCGCCGACATCCTCGTGGTCGACGGCGACCCGATCAAGAAGCTCGAGTTGCTGACCGGCCAGGGCGAGAACCTGTCCGTCATCATGAAGGCCGGCCGCTTCCACAAGAACCGCCTGGCGGCCTGATGGCTCAGGGAACGTTGCCGGGCCAGCCGGCGCTCTGCGGCGTGGCGCGCGCCCATCGTCGACTCGCGGTGCGTCGGCCGCATCGCGCTGCTCGGCTGCCGCGGCGTTCGGCTACGCGTTCATCCTGACGCCGATCCTGTTCGTCTGCTGGCTCGAGCTTCTTCAGCAACGAGATCGTGACGTTCCCGCCGCAGGGCTACACGCTGCGCTGGTTCGCGCACATCTTCGACCAGAACAATTTCGTCAGCGGTTTCATCACCAGTCCTGCAGGTCGGCATCGCGGCGATGATCGGCGGGCTCGCTCCTCGGCGTGCCCGCGAGCCTCGTGCTGGCGCGCCGCAGATTCCCCGGGCGCGAGGCATTGAACACGCTGCTGGTCCTGCCGCTGGTGGTTCCCGGCGTCGTCGCCGGCACGGCCATCTATGTGTTCCAGATCGAAGTCGAGCTCGCGACCGAGCTGCCGCTGCTGGGCTCGCTCGCCGGGCTGGTCCTGGCGCACATCATGATCACGATTCCGTGGACCGTGCGCCTCGCTGACAGCGAGTCTCAGCCGGGTTCGACCGCTCGATCGAGGAGGCGGCGCTCAATCTCGGCGCCACGCCGCTGCAGGCGTTTCTGAAGGTCACGCTGCCCGTCATCAAGCCGGGAATGGTGGCGGCCGCCCTGTTCAGCTTCATCATCTCGTTCGGCAATCTGGAAATGACGCTGTTCCTGGTCGCGCCGGGCCAGACGACGCTCGCCCATCGCCATCCTGCAATACCTGCAATGGCGCATCGATCCGACGATCGCCGCCGTCTCGCTGCTGCAAATCCTGCTGATCGGCGCGGGCATGCTGATCACGGACCGCTACGTCAAGCTGACGCGCGTGCTGTGATCGGCGCCATGGCGCGCCTGCAACTCTCGGGTCTCACCAAGACGTATGGCGATGTTCCGCGCGGTCGCCGGCGTCGATCTCGATATCGCGCAGGGCGAGCTCGTCGTGCTGCTCGGGCCGTCGGGATGCGGCAAGACCACGACGTTGCGCATGATCGCCGGCTTCGTCGCGCCCACCGCCGGCGAGATCCGCCTCGGCGGGCGCGACATCACGCGGCAGCCGCCGTGGAAGCGCAACACGGGCCTCGTGTTCCAGAGCTACGCGCTCTTCCCGCATCTGACCGTGGCCGAAAACGTCGCGTTCGGGCTGCGGATGCGCAAGTATCCGCAGCCGCAGATCGCGGCCAAGCTGGCGGAGGTGCTGCGCCTCGTGCGGCTCGAGGGTCTGGCGGAGCGCCTGCCGCGCGAGTTGTCGGGCGGCCAGCAGCAGCGCGTGGCGCTGGCGCGCGCGCTGGTGATCGAGCCCGACATCCTGCTGCTCGACGAGCCGCTGTCCAATCTCGACGCCAAGCTGCGGCAGGAAGTGCGCGTCGAAATCCGCGAGCTGCAACGAAGAAGCTGGGCTTGACCACCGTCATGGTCACGCACGACCAGGAGGAGGCGCTGACCATGGCCGACCGGCTGGTCGTCATGTCCAATGGCGAGGTGCAGCAGGTCGGCTCGCAGCGCGACCTGTACGAGAACCCGGCCAATACCTTTGTCGCGGGCTTTGTCGGCCGCACCAATTTCCTGCGCGGCCGCGTCGGAAGCGCCCGGGCATCTTCCGCAGCGAAAGCGGCTTTGCGCATCCGATGTCGCGACGAAGCCGTCGCCGACGGCCGGATGCTGGCCGCTGCGACCCGAGCGACTGTCGCTTGCCACGCGCGCCGGTCGCCGGGCGCCGACAACTGCTTTCCTGGAACCGTCGAGTTCGCGTCGTATCTCGGCGGCATCCTGGAATACTATGTGCGCTTGACGCCCCAGGACCGGTTGATGGTGCAAGCGCCGAACAGGTTCGCCGATCCCGCGTACGCGATCGGCGATCGGATCCATCTGCACTGGCCGGCAGAGGCCAGCCTCGTGCTTGCCGACGATGGCGGCGGCACGGGCTGATCGACAAACGCCATCGGGAGATCGGGAGGTATCGGTATGGAAAAGCACAGCTCTGGCATCACGCGGCGCCGGTTGTTGAAGGCCGCCGGCGCGCTCGCCGGCGTCGCGGCGATCGGCGGCTGGTCGCCCGCATGGGCGCCAGTCCGGCGGGCCGGGTCGTCCTCGGCACCTGGGGCGGCGACTATTCGAAGCTGCTCGCGAAGAACATCGACACGCCGCTGATGGTGCCGAAGAAGTACGAAGTCGTGCACGACATCGGCGGGCGATCCGGAACGCCGCGCCAAGATGCGCGCCGAAGCGCGGCTGCCGCGCGGCACGAGCGACCTGCAGGGACTCTGCGCGCCGCGCAGATGTACGAGATGAACGACGCCGGCCTGTGCCTGCCCGATCGACTACGCCAAGATCCCGAACGCGCAGTACCTGCTGCCGCAGATGAAATATCCGTACGGCGTCGGGCACATCTACTCGGGCAAGGTCATTCTCTACAACCCGAAGCTCATCGCGCACGCCGCCCACGAGCTTCGCCGATGCGCTCGATCCGAAGCACGGCAACAAGCTCGGCATCATCGACATCCAGTACCAGTTCACGATGATGGCGGCGGCGCTCGGCTTCGGGCGGCTCGATGACCAACTACGAGCCGGGCAAGGAGCGGCTGATGGCCTGCCGGAAGGCCGGCGCGAAGATCCTGCCGACCAACGAAGCGATGGCGCAGGCGCTGCAGAACGAGGAGGTCGGGATCTGCATCATGTGGAAGGCGCGCGCCGTGCAGTGGCAGAAGGCCGGCGCGAAGGTGGAAACCGTCGCGCCGAAGGAGGGCATTCCGCTCTACATCTCGGGATTCGTCATTCCCAAGAACGCGCCGAACAAGGATGCCGCGCACGTCTGGCTGAACGAGATGCTCCAGCCCGTCGGCGCAGGAGGCCTTCGCCGAGGACATGGGCTACAACGGGTCCGTCACCAACGCCAAGATTCCGCCCGAAACGGAAAAGCGCATCGGCTTCAACGCCGACGAGCGCAAGCGCCTGATCGACCTCGATTACGGCTACCTCGCGAAGAACGACGCCGCGCTGAAGGAGTGGTGGGACAAGACGTTCAAGGGCTGACGTCTCGCGGGCCGGAGCGAGGAGAGTCGATCATGACTGCGGTGCTGCACCGCCTGCGCGCCCGGGCGCGTCCGGGTGGACGGCCGCCGCGATGGTCGCGTCCGGCGTCCGATCGTCGTGACGATCGGCATCGTGCTGCCGATCGTCATCCTCTTTCGCTACAGCCTCAATCAGTACACGCCGGCCAAGATGATGGTCGACGCCTTCACGATCGAGAACTACGCGAAGTTCTTCACCGATCCGTTCTATCGTCGCGGTTCTGTTCCGGACGATCCGGGTGGCGGCGCTGTGCACCGGCGATCTGCGTGGTGCTGGCCTTTCCGATGGCCTATTGCCTCGCGCGCACGCGATCGCGTTTCAAGAATCTGCTGCTGATGGCGGTGCATCCTGCCGCTCTTCGTCGGCAACGCCGTGCGCGCGGCAGGTTGGATGGTGCTGTTCGGCAATCGCGGCTTCGTCAACTCGATCGCTGATGGGGTCGGGCATCACGCGCGAGCCGCTGCAGATCATGTACACCGAGTTTGCGGTCGTCGTCGGCATCATCGCGGTCAACCTGCCGTTCGTCGTGCTGACGCTGCAGGCCGTGCTCGAAGGCATCGACCGCGCGATCGAGGAAGCGGCGCTGGGCCTCGGGGCCGGTCCCTGGCGCACGTTTCGCCACGTCATCCTTCCGCTCGCCATGCCGGGTGTGATCGCCGGCACGATTCTCTCGTTCATTCTTGCGATGAATGCCTATGCCGACGCCCGTGCTTCTGGGCGGTCCGACGTTCCAGATGATGGGTCCGACGGTCTACAACCAGTTCGCCGGCCTCAGCAATTGGCCGTTCGGCGCCGCGCTGTCATTCGTCCTGATGACGGCCACGCCTGCTGCTCACGGTCACGTCGAACGGGCTCGCTCAGCGCCGCTACCGGCGCAATGCCGGCTTCAGTAACGTCATCGTCAGACAGCGCAGCGGCACAGTGATGGCCGATTTCGCGGCGCCGATGCACTGACCCACGAAACGCGCGGAGCGCTACAGCAGTTGTTCGGGCACGAAAGGCGCGAGCAACATGTTCTGAAAGCGCATGCACGGTGTGACCTCTGGCTCCTGCGGAAAGCACGACTTCTCCTTGATCATCGGTCGCCAGCCATTCCAGGCTCTGGCCATCAGGGGCGAATCGCAGTCGGTATGAGCTCTGCAGCTTGCTGATATTGATGACGCGGATGACTTCCTTCGCAAGTTCCGGACACCTGGCGAAGAGTCCGAGCTCGGTGTTCAGGCTCTCCGATCTCGGATCGAGATTCACCGACCCGATGTAAACCGTCGATTGGTCGATCACTGCCGTCTTGGCGTGCAGACGGCCAAGCGATGTGCCGGGAAGCATGAGCCGTTCGTTGCGCTGGATGCGCGTTGGGCTGAGCTCATAGATGTCGACGCCGGTTCGCAGCAAGTCCACGCGGTAGCGCGCGTATCCCGCATGAGCCAGGGGCACGTCGTTCGCCGCGAACGAATTGGTGAGGATGGTGACCTTGACGTTGCGCTTTCTCAAGTCGCCGAATGCCTGCACGCCTATCGACCCCGGAATGAGGTACGGGGACGAAATGACAACCTCGCTCTTCGATTCCATGACCCGATCCATGACATTCATCTGTGCGCTCATCGATCGCGCCATTTCGGCCGACGTCGCCATGACCTTGCCGGGCTGATCGGCAAACGCAACCGCGGTGCCCCAAACGAGCCCGAGACGTCCGGCATCGAGATCGTCGCTTATCGGTCCATAACCGAGAATATCGAACGGCGGCAAGCGTGATCGACCTCATTTGCTCTCCGTCGTCGACCAGATGGTCGAAGCTGCGTCGCGCCTCCTCGCGGTCTGCGGATTCGCCGAGGATGGCCTCCACCGGATACACCTGCGGGCTGTTCCAGTAAACGTCGAAGATGCCGGCGAGCTGACGGACGACGGGACCCACGATGAATACGTCCAAGTCCACGAAGTTGCTCGTCGCGCTGCGCGTAAAGTATTCATCTGCGATGTTGCGCCCTCCCATGACAGCGACCGCGCCGTCGGCGATGAAGAGCTTGTTATGCATCCGGTGATTGAGCCGCCTGAAATCGCCGATCGACGCGACGTATTTGCTGGCGATGCTCTGTCGTGCGCAGCAAAACGGATTGAACAGGCGTACCTCCACGTTCGGGAACGCCGCCAGGCCGCGAAACATCGGGTCGCCGCCTGCCGTGTAAAGGTCGTCCACCAGCAACCGCACTCGCACGCCGCGCAATGCGCGCGTCACGCAAGTTGCGCATCAGCAGGCGGCCGGTGCGATCGTCTTGGATCAGGTAGTACTGGACGTCGAGTGAGTGGCGGGCCCTGCGGGCAAGCTGGATCCTGGCATCGAGCGAGTAGAAACCATCCGGCATGAGCCGAAACCCCGTCAGCGTCGGCTGCGGGGCTGGAGTCCTGCGCGATCCGGACCAGCGGACTGTCGGCGGAAGGCTTGCTGCGCCGGTGAAAACGGCCGATCGACCTGTGTCGGCAGCGCGCCGCAAGCGGAAAGCAAGACTGACACCAGCAACGCTACGCAGCCGCGAAGCCGCGATACCAAGAGCGCTGATGTCGGGATGAAGATAGTCACCGGAGCGTTTCTCGCCAAAACAACGATCAGCCGAACGTGAACGCAAAAGCCTCCACGCCCGAATCGAGAAACTCGATCTCGAACTGTCGATCGGCGATGGGCTTCGGTTGTCGGATCAGCTGATACAGCCGCTGTTCGGTCACCGTGCCGTTGCCTTGGTCGTCAACGTCAATTCCGTGAGCGGCGCCCGGCGGCTGTCCATCGATGAGCACGCGAAATCGCACGGAAGCTCCTCGCGCTGCCGGTCCCATGACGAGATGAAGATCGCGGGCGTGAAAGCGGTACGCGATCCGCCCGTTGGGCTTGTTCAGCACGGTGACGGTTTCTCGCACCGTCCAATCGCCCGACAGGGCCCACTGATTGAGTTTCAATCGCGCGGGGGCGGCGTAGACGCGAGGCTTGTCCAATACCGCGCCGCCGGGAGACGCAAAGTTCTCGGTGCGCTCATAGCCGACATAGTTTTCCGGAGACTTCAAGCTGCCCCAATCGGCGGCAGCTTCCGCACCACGGGCATCGACCGAAACCAGGTCACGACCGATGCCGCCTGCTTCCGGCCTCGGCCAGCAATTGTTGAATGACCCTTTCCGACTGTTCGTATTCACCCTCGCCGAATTGATGATGCCGAATGCGCCCCTGCGCATCGACGAGATAGAGGGCCGGCCAATATTCGTTCTTGAGAGCGCGCCATATCGCATGGTCGCTGTCGATCGCGATCGGATAATCGACCCTCATGTCCTTGGCGGCCCGGCGAACGTTATCGACGTCTTTCTCGAATGCGAACTCAGGGAGAGTGCACGCCGATCACGACCAAGCCCTGATTCTTGTATTTCTCGGCCCACGCGCGGACATAGGGGAGGGTGCGCAGCCAATTGATGCAGGTATAGGTCCAGACGTCGATCAGGACGACCTTTCCGCGCAGGCCGGCCGCGCGTCAACGGCGGCGAATTGAGCCACCCGGTCGCACCGCCTAGAGAAGGCAACTCACCTTCGATGGGTAATTGAACCGTTGCGGGAGTCATCTGCTGCGCCACTGTTTTGTCCTCGGCCGAGGTTTCGATCGGAGTCCGCGATCGCGCCGGCGAGTATCGCGGCCAGCAGGAGCTGGTTCGCTTTCATGATGAATGCCTTGCGTGCTGTCCAGACTAACGCCGATCAATAGCCGTCGACGTCGACGACAGCTTGGGCAAAGGCCTGCGGGGCTTCCTGAGGCAGATTGTGCCCGATGCCGCCCGTGATGGTCCGGTGCGCATATTTGCCCGAGAATTTCTTGGCATAGGCGCTGGGTCCGGATGCGGCGCGCCATTGGCATCGCCTTCCATGGTAATGGTGGGCACGGTGATGACCGGGCCTTCGGCAAGCCGCTTGTCCAGATCGGCATATTTCGGCTCGCCTTCAGCCAGTGCGAGCCGCCACCGATAATTATGGATCACGATGGCGACGTGATCCGGATTGTCGAAGGACGCCGCACTGCGATCGAACGTCGCATCGTCGAAGTTCCACTTCGGCGAAGCAATCTGCCAGATGAGCTTCGCAGAAGTCGTGCCGGTATTTGTCGTAGCCGGCCCGGCCGCGTTCGGTGGCAAAATAAAACTGGTACCACCATTCGAGCTCAGCCTTTGGCGGCAACGGCATCTTGCCGGCTTCCTGGCTGCCGATCAGATAACCGCTCACGGACACCATGGCCTTGCAGCGCTCCGGCCAGAGCGCCGCCATGATGTTGGCCGTCCGCGCGCCCCAATCGAAACCGCCGAGGGTCGCCTTCTGGATCTTGAGCGCATCCATCAGAGCGACGATATCGACGGCAACCGCCGACGGCTGGCCGTTGCGGAACGTTTCGCTGGAAAGAAAGCGCGTGGTGCCGTAGCCGCGCAGATACGGGACGATCACCCTGTAGCCCGCCGACGCCAGCAACGGCGCAACATCGACGAAGCTGTAGATGTCGTAGGGCCAGCCGTGCAGAAGGATTACGGCAGGACCGTTGGCGGGCCGGCTTCGGCGTATCCGACATTCAGGACGCCGGCATCGATCTGCTTCAGCGAGCTGAACGACGTGTTCGTTCCCGGCTTGATCGGATTGATCTTGCGGGATTGCGCGTTCGCGGAGCCGATCATGCCGAGCTCGGCGGCAGCGACGGTCAGGACCGCAGCGCCCAGGAAGGCGGCGGCGATCATGGTTGATTTCTTCGGACATCTTGGGCTCTCCTCTCAACTGAATCACTGCCGTTCACCGCTTCTGGTACGGGTGGAAGATGTAGTCCTTCGCTCTTCACCGCCACATGGCATACGTGCCCGCAGTCGGATTTGGCCTCGTCGGCCGTCATCTTGCCGGTCGCGATTGTCATGGTTGAAGACCGCGTATCCCCAGCCGCCGGTGTTCGGAAATCGCTTGCTGTCCTTCTCCATGAGGAAAGCCTGCGTGGGGGCGTCCGGCACATCCACGACGAAGGGGCCTCCGTGCTCTTCTTGAAGCTCCACTGGAGCTTCGCGATCTTGGAGCCTTCCGGGAAAGGCTGGCCGTTGCCCGGAACGCCGGCCTTGTACGCCTTGATCATGATCGGATTGGCGACGATGACCTTGAGCACCTTCATCGGTCCGGGCGGAAGAGACCACCGACCAGTCCTCGTATCCCCTGAAGTCGGAGAACGCGATTCCGCTCGGCGATTTCAGCGAGTACTTGTCCTGTCCTGCGCGTAAACGGCCGCGCCGCCCAGGACGGCGAGCACTGCCGTAGCTATCGCAATCGTGAGCTTGCTTTTGCGTTTCATGGCTGATCCTTTCCGAGTTGTCGTGGACGAGCTTATTTGCCTTGCGATTTGAACAGCGGCACATCAACTCTCTCGCTGGACCGACGCGCGAAAGACGCCGCGACCGCCATGATTCGAGTCGTTTTCATGTGAAGACCTCATTCGCCTCATCCTTCAATCGAAACCTGGTGATTACTGTGCTGGCCGAAGTGACTTGAATGCGGCACGCAGCTCGGCCGCAAAGAGCTCGGGCTGCTCCCACGCGGCGAAGTGTCCGCCCTTGTCGACCTCGTGGAAGTAGATCAGGTTGGGATAGGCGCGCCGGGCCCATGTCTCCGGGGGTCGATAGACGTCCTCCGGGAATACCGTGATGGCCACCGGCAGCGAGATCTCGGCGGTCTTCTGCGCGGCCGCAACAATGACGCTGCCTCGGGCGCCGTTCTCCCAGTACAGCCGCGCCGACGAGGCTGCGGTGTTCGTCAGCCAGTACAGCGTGATGTCGTCCAGCACGTCGTCTTTCGTCGGCGACTTTTCGGGATCGGCGCCGTACGTCCACTGCGCGAAGCCTGGATGCACGAGTATCCACGCCGCGAGGCCGGCCGGTGAGTCCGTCGCGCCGTAGCCGACCGTCTGCGGCCGCGCGGTCATCATCGTGAAGTAGGCCAAGTTCCCCTTCTTGCCGGACGCCGATCGAGCGCGTCGAATACCGCGCGTTCCTTTTCGGAGAGTCCCGCCGGCGCGGGCCCGCCCATGGGGAGCACCGCGGCCACCTCGGGAGGTACCGTCGCCGGCAAGTTGATGTGGATGCCGAGCAGTCCTGCGGCCGCCTGGCGCGCCATCGCGCTGGAGATGGGCGTGCCCCAGTCGCCGCCCTGGGCGACGTAGCGGGTGTACCCGAGGCGCTTCATCAGCTCCGCCCAGGCTCGCGCGATGTGGTCGGGGTCCCAACCGGTGCCCGTCGGTTTGCCGGAGAAGCCGTATCCGGGCAGCGAGGGGATGACGACATCGAAGGCGTCCTTGCGCACTTCCGCCATGAGCGGTCGGGTCGGTGAGCGGACCAATGATCTTGAGCTGTTCGATGACGGATCCCGGCCAGCCGTGCGTGATGATGACCGGCAGGGCATTCTGGCTGGCGGGAGCGGACGTGGATGAAGTGAATGTCGACCCCGTCGATCGTCGTCATGAACTGCGGCAGGGCATTGAGCTTCGCCTCCGCCTTGCGCCAGTCGTAGCCGCTGCCCCAGTACCGAACCAGCTCCTGCAGCTTGGCCAACTGCGCGCCCTGCGACTGATCGGCGACGGTTTCCTTGTCGGGCCATCGCGTGGCAGCAACGCGCCGGCGGAGGTCGTTGAGCGCGGCTTGCGGTACCTGCACTTTGAAGGGGCGGATGGAGCCATCCTCGGCCGCTTGGCGCGTGGCGGACGCCTGTGCGACAACGATGGCGTCCGTGTCGGAGCTTGTCGTGGTCTGAGCGTGGCTGGTAGGGGCGAACACAAACAAGCTGACAGAGAGCGCGGCTGCCGAACGGGCAAGAAAGTTGCGCCGAGTCGGCGACGAGGACAGTTTCTCGAGCGTCATGGCGGATCCTTGTTTGGAAGAGGTCTGTCGTGCGTGCGATTCGATTCCATCGAGACACAATGCCGGTTTGCGGTGCTCATGATTCCTGCCGATCAGTCCTGTTCGGCCAACAGTTGCGCCTGCGTTTTTCCGTACGGAAAGAAATTCGCCTTCTCGCCCTTCGCCCAGGCGGCTCGCTGCTCCGCGCTGCTGATGTCCCAATCGGGACGGCAGCGCTGCAGCACGGCGCGCAGGTCGAGGCGCAGCTCCTCCACCGTCGGCCGGCCGAAGAACCAGTAGCCGTTGTAGATCTTGTAGACACGCAGGCCGGGCTCGAGCACCAGCGTGTGAGGGATCATCGGATTGTGATGCGGGTCGGTGTATTCCGCGATGTCGAGATCCTTCTGCAGTTTGCGCCCGGGGTCCGAGAGAAACGGCCAGTGGGCGCCGACGCCGGCGCGGAACTCGTTCGTCTCGAGCAGGTTGTCGGTCGATATCGTCACGAGACGACAGTAGCCCACCTGTCATCTCGCGATGGAGCTCGACGAGCCCCTCGTGCTGCCTCCTGTCCTTTGGACAAAAACCTCCGCGGGAGAGCACCAGCACGAGCGGATCGCCTTGCTGCAACTCCGAGAGCGTGCGGTGCTTGCCGCGGTGGTCAGAAAGCTCGTAGTCGGGAAAGACTGCGCCGGGGACGATGTCGGCCCTCATCGGCGGGCACCTTCCATGTGGAGCGCAGCATCTTTGGCTGCCTCCTCGGGAGTCCTGCCCGCGCTCGCGCGCGACGATGTAGGCGGCGTACCACCCCGACCAGTGGTGCTTCGGAGCGGTCGGTTCGTACTCGCCATGGCGCTCCTCTGCCTCTCGCAGAAGCTCGGTCAGAGTCGCGACGTCCAGGTTGCTGAGTCCTCGTCCGGGAAGACGCGTCTTGATCTCCTGGAGCAGCCAGCCGTTGCCGTCCGGATCGCTGAACGTGGCGAACGAGCCATAGCTGGCGTGGTCGGGTGCGGGCCCGCTGACTCGACCGCTCGTGCCGTCGCGCTGGAACTGAGCTCCCGGCGTCCCGGCGTGGAACACCTCGCTGATCTCGGCACCGCGGGCGACGAGCTCGTCGCGTGCAGCCTCGATGTCGGAGACGATCAGGTAGAGGCCCTGGGCCGAGCCAGGCGCGGCCGACGTGATGTTCGTGCCGAATTGGACCGAGCACCCCGAGCCGGGCGGCGTGAACTGGACGACCCGGAAGCCGTTATCGAAAGCGAAATCGGCGTCCAGCCGCCACCCCAAGCTCCCGTAGAAGCGCTTGGCGCGATCGACGTCGGACACCGGAATGACGACGACCTCGAGCTTCAGATCGACCGTCGCAGCAGTCGGCGTATCTGGTGGCGTGTTCATTGCTCGTCTGTGTGGTGCTCATTGCGACCTCCGTCATTTGGGTGGTGAGTGGGATCAGGATCGCGCCGCGCTTTGCGGCGCAACCTTCGCGGCGAGCTGCGTCCAGGCTTGCGCCAAGCACCCGGTTGAAGGCGGGGAATGGATGGATGACGTCGGCGAGCGTCTTCAGCGGAGTGCCGCAGCTTGATCGCCAGCACGAGCTCGCCCACGATCTCGCCCGCGCGCGGCGTGACCAGGGTCGCGCCTATCAACACGCCGCGCTCGCGGTCGGCGACCAGCTTGAGCGCGCCCCCGTGAAAGTCATGGATGTAGCCGCGCGCGGTCTCCGCCGGATCGGTGCTGGCGACGACCACCTCGATGCCTCTGCGCGCGCGGCCGCCTCCGACAGCCCGACCGACGCGATTTCCGGATCGGTGAATGTCACGCGAGGGACCGCCGTGTGATCGGCCCTCGCGTCCATGCCCGCAGTCGGCGCGCCACCACCTGACCGTGGTAGTAGGCGAGGTGGGTGAACCCGCCGAGTCCCGTGACGTCGCCGGCTCCGAAGACGCCGGGCTGCGCTTCGAGCGTCGCCGGGTCCACCTTCAACCAGCCGCGCTCCGTCTGTGCGAGCCCGGCGGCGCGCCACGCCTCCACGTTTGGGCGCCGGCCGGTGGCAACCAGCAATCGGTCTGCGCGTACCACTGCTCCGGACTTCAAATGGACGACGACGGCCGAGCGCTCGCGCGAGGGTCCCATGAGTGGCTGTTCGACAGCGATGCATGGGTCTCCGATCACCAGCATCATGCCGTCCGCCTCCAGATGTGGCCGCAGCGCAGCTCCCGCCTCTGGCTCCTCGAGGCCAAGGAACGCCGGTCCGGCTTCGATCACGGTGACCCTGGAGCCGAGGCGCGCGAAGGCCTGTCCGAGCTCGACGCCGATGGCGCCGCCGCCGAGGATCGCCAGCGACGCCGGCAGCTCTCTCGGAATCGCCGCCTGGCGGTTGGTCCAGAACTCGACGGTGTCGAGACCAGGGATGGGTGGGATCGCCGCGGTGCTGCCGTTGGCGATCACCACGGCGCGGCGGGCGATCAGCTGCTCGCTTCCAACCGCGACCGTGCGCAGGTCCGTCAGCGTCCCTTCACCTCGAAAGAGCCTCGCCCCGGTCGCCTCCATCGCCGCGGCAGGCCGGCTGTCGTCGAGGTTGCGGGCCATCCACAGCACGCGTTCGGAGACCTTGGGGAAGTCGACGGTCCATTCCACGCGTGACGCGGCGAGGAGACGAGCGCGATCGGCCTCGCTCAACGTTTCGCCCGAGCGAAGCAAGGTCTTGGAAGGCACGCAGCCCCAGTACGGGCACTCGCCTCCGACGAGCTCTCGCTCGACAACCGCCAGCGTCAGCCCGCTGTCCTGAAGGCCCACCGCGATCGCTTCTCCGGCGACGCCACCACCGAGACACACGACGTCAAACTCCTGCGGCACTTCCTTACCTCCGTGCGAAAGGCGAACGATGGCGACGTTGGTTGCAGTGAGGAGTGCGATTCGCTCTATGTTGGCTATCTGAAAAACATGATGACCGAGCGCCAAGCAGCGGTCCGCGACTGATTCGGCACCTGTCCCAACTGACGCCTCAGATCAAGCTTGGCGTCCAATGTGATCGCGGCGTTCCGCTCACACCGACTGCTTCAACGCTGCGGTGTCGACCGGCGGCTTTCGCAGCCGCTTGCCGGTTGCCGCAAAGATCGCGTTGGTCACCGCGGGGACGATCGCCGAGGTCCCGGCCTCGCCCATCCCTCCCGGCGGCTCGGTGCTGTTGACGATGTAAACCTCGATTGCCGGCGCCTCGTTCATCCTGCAGCATCTGGTAATCGTGGAAATTGCTTTGCTCGACGCGACCGTCCTTCAGCGTGATCTCTCCATGCAGCGCCGCCGTGATGCCGAAGATGATCGCGCTCTGGATCTGCGCCCGGACGGTATCGGGATTGACGACGGTGCCGCAATCGACCGCGCAGACGACGCGCCGGACACGAACCGCTCCGTCCTTCGACACCTCGACTTCGGCAACCTGCGCCAGATAGGTCGCGAAGACGAACTGGACGGAGACGCCGCGGCCGACCCTTTCAGGCAAGGGCTTTCCCCAGCCGGCCTTTTCCGCCGCAAGCTCGAGGACGGCCTTGGCGCGGGGCGCCTTGTCGAGGAGAGCCCGCCGATAGGCGACCGGATCCTGCTTCGCCGCTGCCGCCAGCTCGTCCATGAAGCTTTCGGTCACGAAGACATTGTGCGACGGCCCGACGCTGCGCCAGAAGGCGGTCGGAATGCCCGGAGGTTCCACCCGCAGATACTCGACGTGCAGGTTCGGCAGGGCATAGACCAGATCGATCGCGCCCTCGGTGGTGTCGGGGTCGAGACCCTTGTTGAATCCCGGAGGAAGCCATCTCGCGATGATCGAGGAGCCCGCGAAGCGATTGTTCCAGGCGACCGGCATTCCCTTCGCATCGAGACCGGCAGATAACCGGTCGAAGAAACAGGGCCGGTACATGTCGTGCTGGATATCTTCCTCGCGGGTCCATACGACCTTGACGGGACCGTCGACCTGCATGCGCGATCTGGACAGCGCGCGTCGACGCCGTCAGATCTCCAGCCGGCGGCCGAAGCCGCCGCCGATCAGATGATTGTGGACCACGACCTTGTCCAACGGCAGGCCGGTGGTCTTCGCGGCCGCCGCCTGGGCAGCGTGCGATGGCCTGGTTGCCGACCCAAATTTCGCAGCCGTCCTTGCGGACATGAACCGTGCAGTTCATCGGCTCCATGCGCCGCGTGGCGCGAGGAACGGAACCTGGTAGGTCGCCTCGACCTTGGTGACGGCGCCCGCCATCGCCTTGTCGACATCGCCGATGTTCTGCGCCACCGCACCTGATTTGAGCGTCGCCTTTTCGAGCTCGGCCACGATCGTCGTTCGTGTTGAGCTTGGCGTGCGGACCGTCGTCCCATTCGATCATGAGCGCAGCAAGACCTTTCTTCGCGGCCCCCATGTGGTCTGCGACCACAGCGACGGCGTCGTCGAGGCGCACGATCTGGCGCACGCCCTTGACGGCCTTGGCCGCCGGTGTCATCGACGCTCTTCACGCGACCGCCGAAGACGGGCGATTGGGCGAGGGTCGCGATCTTGACGCCCGGCGGCCGGACGTCGATGCCATAGACGGCCGTTCCGTTGACCTTCGCCGGCGTGTCCAGACGCTTGGCGGGGTGCCGATGAGCTTGAAATGCCCGGCCTGTTTCAGCGTGACGCTTTCCGGCGCAGGCAACGGAAGCTTCGCGGCGTCGGCGGCCAGTGCGCCGTATTTGAGACGTCGACCACTCGCCGCGTGGATGACTTCGCCCTTTTCGGCGCGGCAGGACGCCGGATCGACAGTCCAGCGCTTGGCCGCGGCCGACACGAGCATGACTCGTGCGGTCGCCCCGGCTTGGCGCAGCGGCTGCCATGCCCCGCGTACGGCGTTCGAGTTGCCGGTTGCCTGCACTCCGAGCAAGGGATTTGCATAGAGCTTTTCGTTGGGCGGAGCATGCTCCAGCCGCACCTGTTTCAGGTCCACCTCCAGCTCTTCGGCGATCAGCATGGGGATGGACGTGTACGTACCCTGGCCCATTTCGACATAAGGCATGGTCAGAACAATCGTCCCATCGCGACCGATGCGGATGAAGGCGTTGGGCGCGAAGCCATCGGCGTCGGCCGCTTCGGCTTCGCCGTTTGCGAACGGCAGGCTCAGGCTCAGCAGCAGGCCTCCACCCGCGGCCGCTCCGGCCTGGAGGAACCTGCGCCGCGAGAGACCGTTCGCTGGTAGCGATCGACCAGTGCCGACGGCCAGGGAGTTAGGGGATCTACGATCATGTCAGCCTCCCTTTCCGCTTGATTGCGCGGCCTGCTTGATACGCTTCACGAATGCGGAGATGAGTCCCACAGCGACAGATGTTGCCGGACATCGCGGCATCGATCTCGGAGTCAGTCGGATGTGGGTTGCTCGCCAGGAGCGCCGACGCCGACATGATCTGGCCCGACTGGCAGTAGCCGCACTGAGCGACCTCGCGGTCGAGCCAGGCTTTCTGAATCTTGGCGCCTGCTGCTGTCGCGCCGATCGCCTCGATCGTTGTGATCTGGGATTTGCCGATGCTGCTGACCGGGGTGATGCAGGAACGCGTGGCGGCGCCGTTGATATGCACGGTGCAGGCACCGCAGAGCGCCATGCCGCAGCCGAACTTCGTGCCGGTCATGCCCAGCACGTCGCGCAACACCCAGAGGAGCGGCGTGTCGCCGTCGACATCGACGCTGTGCGTGTTCCCGTTGACTTTAATGGCGAAGGCCATGGCGTCCTCTCCTTTTCTCAACGATGCACGAAACGCAGATGTGATCACACCAGAAGCATGAAGGCAAATCTATTGGACGATGGTATCGAGTCGATACCGCCTAAGTTCGCGCCCGGTAAGTCACATCAGTTGGCTGGAACGCCGTCACGGTTCCAGCCTCGTGCTCCCATCTCGCGACCCACCAACCGCGAGACGTTCACCATCGCGAAATCCGTAACCGCCATGAGCGACTCTAAGCGATGGCGCGCAGATCCTTGCGCAGGATCTTGCCGACCGTGGACTTGGGCAGCGTGTCGAGGAAGCGCACCTGCTTCGGGACCTTGTAGCTCGCGAGCTCGAGCTTGCAGTGCGCGACGATCTGCTCGTCGGTGAGCGCTGGCGTCCGCGGCCTTCACCACGAACAGCCTCACCGCTTCGCCGGTCTTCTCGTCGGGCACGCCGACGCAGGCGCATTCGGCCACGCCCGGGCAGGTAGCCGCCACGGCTTCGACCTCGTTCGGATAGACGTTGAAGCCCGATACCAGGACCATGTCCTTCTTGCGGTCCACGATCTTGAGGAAGCCTCGCAGCGTCGAAGACGCCGATGTCGCCGGTGCGGAAGTAGCCGTCGGCGGTGAAGGCCGCGGCGTTCGCTTCGGGCTTTTCCCAGTAACCGCGCATCACCTGCGGGCCTCTTGCGCAGATCTCGCCGGCCTCACCCATGGGCACCTCGCGGCCGTCGTCGTCGAGGAGCTTGATGTCGGTCGACGGCAGCGGCAAGCCCACGGTCGCCGAGAAGCTGCTTTGGTTCGGGGATTGAGCGTGAGCACGGGCGAGGTCTCGGAGAGGCCGTAGCCCTCGATGATGTCGCGGCCGGTCAGCGCCTTCCACCGCGCGGAGGTGACTGGCATCACGGAGGCGCCGCCGCCGATCGCGTAGCGCAGCCGCGAGAAATCCACTTCCTTGATGCGCGGGTGCGCGACCAGACCGCCGTAGAGCGAGTTCACGCCGGTGAAGAATGTGCAGCGTGCCTGCTTGCAGAATCTCCACGAATCCGTCCATGTCGCGTGGATTGGTGACGAGCCAGTTCTCGGCGCCGCGCGAGAAGCCGCAGATGAAGTTCACCATCAGCGCGAAGATGTGGTAGAGCGGCAGCGCCGTGACGACCACGGCCTCTCCGGGCGGCAGGGCGTCATAAAGGAACGCCTTGAATTGCTCGGTGTTGGCGACGAGGTTGCGGTGGCTCAGCGCGGCGCCTTTCGAAGCGCCCGTGGTTCCGCCCGTGTACTGGAGAAAGAGCAGATCATTGCCTTCGAGCGGCACGGGCGTGAATTCGAGGTTCGCGCCGTCGGCAAGCGCATCGGCGAAGCCGATCGCATTCGCGAGCCGCGCGTCCACGGGCGGGCACGGAAGCGTCGCCGAGGTGGCGTCGCCGGGCGCCACGGTGATCACCGTCTTGACGGCGGTCTTCGCGACGATTTCGGCAAGCGTCGGCGTCGATCCTGCGAAGATGACGATCGTCTCGACGCCGGCGTCGTTCAACTGATGCTCGAGCTCGCGTGGCGTGTAGAGCGGATTCACGTTCACCTGCGCGGCGCCGGCGCGCAGGATACCGATCATCGCGATCGGGAAGGCCGGAATGTTCGGCAACATGACCGCGACGCGCTCGCCCTTCTGCTCAGCTCGAGCCTGCTGCTGCAGGTAGGCGGCGAAGTTGCGCGAGAGACGATCGGTGTCCGCGTAGGTGAGCGTCTGGCCGAAGCAGCGGAATGCGGGCTTGCCGGCGAAACGTTGCATGGCCTCTTCGAGCATCTGCACCACGGAGTCGTAGGCATCCGGATCGATCTCGTCGGATATGTGCCGGCCATGGGTGGCGAGCCAGGGTTGCGCGGACATCGTTTTCTCCTTTCGGTCAGTCTTGGATGGCAGACTAACCGGCGCTGCTCCTCAACGCTGTCAGGTTCCCGACAATTGCTCATAATGTTAGCTCATGGACGACAAGCTCGAACGGATCCTCACCCATCCGCTGCTTGCGCGACCTGCCCGACAGCGTCGATGGCCGAGATCCGCCAGCTCCTCGTGCGGCGCAGCGTCCGGGCCGGCGCGCATATCTTCAGCAAGGGCGGCCAGCCGTCCGGCTGGTTCGGGGTGCTCGAGGGTGAGGTCGCCGTCGTGACGTCGTCCGCGTCGGGCAGCGAGATCGTGCTCACCATCCTCGATGCGGGCGACTGGTTCGGCGAGGTGGCGATTCTGGCGGGCGCAACCAACAGCCACGACGCGGTCGCCCGCGGGAATTGCGAGGTCGCCTTCATTCCGACCACCGGTTTTCGCCAACTGCTCGCCCGGCAGCCGGAGCTCCACGGCCGCTTCGTGACGCTCCTCGCGCAGCGCGTCCGCATGCTCGTGGACATCGTCGAGGATTTCACCACGCTGCCGATGGCGGCGAGGCTCGCGAAGCGCGTGCTCGCGATGGCCGATTCGCAGGCGATGGGGAGCGTCGTCCGCCGCGGCCGCATCTCGCAGGAAGAGTACGCGCTGCTGGTCGGCGCGACCCGTCAAAGCGTGAACCAGGAGCTGCGCCGCTGGGAAAAGGCGGGCTGGATCCGCATCGGCTACGGCGGCGTCGAGATCATCGACCGCGAAGCGCTCAAGAGAGAAATAGCAGGTAACTGAAGCAAGGCGAGAGCGTCGCGACAATGGCCGTGCATCCATTAAGCCTTAGCCGCATTTGGGGACCCTTAGGAGCGCTGCAATGATCACCGTTATAGGCTTTTTCGGGCAGCTTGCGTCGAGGCTCGTACAATGCAGCGGTGCTTCGCGCCGCTGCCTCGCTGATGCCCTCCGACAGCGAGCTTCGCATCGAGTCGATAGCAGGCATTCCACTTTACGACGGCGACGACGAGGCCGCGCACGGTGTTCCCGACCTGGTGTCACGTTTGAAGGACGCGATCGTCGCTGCTGACGGCTTGCTGCTCGTCACCCCGGAATACAACAACAGCATTCCGGGTGTTGCCAAGAACGCGATCGACTGGTTTTCGCGGCCGGTGCGCGACATCGCTCGCGTATTTGGCGGCAAGCCTGTCGCAATCGCCGGCGCCTCACCGGGCGGCTTCGGTACGATCCTGTCGCAAAATGCGTGGCTGCCCGTCTTTCGGACCTCTGGGAGCGGACCTCTGGTCTGGAGGGCGTCTTCTGGTATCGCGCGCGGGGCAGGTCGTCGACGCGAACGGCGAGATCACCGACGCTGCCACCCGCGACAACATTCGCAAGTTCATGGAGGGCTTCGTTGCCTATGTTCGTCGTCGGAAGCAATCGACATCCTGAGCGGATTACCGATTTCGCCATGGAGACAAGTCAGCCATGAGCGCGGATGCGGCACGAACGCGCGCGCGAGGCGGCAGATGCCATCTACCGCGCCGAATCGCGCCGCGTCTTCGCCACGCTGGTCCGCCTGCTCGGCGACTTCGACCTCGCCGAGGAGGCGCTGCACGATGCCTTTCGCGCGGCGCTCGAGCAGTGGCCGCGCGACGGCGTGCCTGCGAATCCGCGCGCGTGGCTCGTGTCGGCCGGCCGCTTCAAGGCCATCGACGGCATCCGCCGGCGCGCGCGGTTCGACTCGATGGAGGATGTCGCCGAGCAAGTCGATGCGCGTCATCGATGAGACGCCGCCATGGGACGACGAAGGCATCGAGGACGATCGGCTGCGGCTCATCTTCACCTGCTGCCATCCGGCGCTGGCGCCGGACGCGCAGGTCGCGCTCACGCTGCGCGAAGTCTGCGGCCTCACGACCGAAGAGATCGCGCAGGCGTTCCTGAGTGCCGCGCCGACGCTGGCGCAGCGCATCGTGCGCGCCAAGGCAAAGATCCGCGACGCCCGCATTCCCTACCAGGTGCCGGCGCCGGACGAGTTGCCGGAGCGCCTGGACAGCGTGCTGCGCGTGGTCTACCTGGTATTCAACGAGGGCTACTCGGCGTCGTCCGGCCAGTCGCTGACGCGGCGTCGATCTGTCCGGCGAGGCGATACGTCTCGGACGGCTGCTGGTCGAGTTGCTGCCGGAGCCCGAGGCGATCGGATTGCTGGCGCTGATGCTGCTGCAGGAATCGCGGCGCGCCGCGCGTACCTCGCCGGCGGGCGAGCTGGTCCTGCTGAGCGACCAGGACCGCTCGCTCTGGAACCGGGACCAGATCGCGGAGGGGTCGGCGCTGGTGGAAAGAGCGCTCGCGTCGCGGCGCTTCGGCCCGTACACGCTCCAGGCGGCGATTGCGGCGGTACACGCCGACGCGGTCAGCGCCGATGCCACCGACTGGAGCGAAATCGTCGGACTCTACGACGTCCTGCTGCGCGTCGATCCGTCGCCGGTGGTCGAGCTGAACCGCGCGGTGGCGGTGGCGATGCGCGACGGCGCCGGCAGCGGGTCTCGCGCTCATCGACGCCATCCTCGCGCGCGGCGATCTGCAGTGACTACCACCTGGCGCATGCGGCGCGCGCCGACCTGTGCCGGCGGCTGGGCAGGACCGCGCAGGCACGCGCGTCCTACCAACGCGCGCTCGCGCTCGCCCGGCAGGAGCCGGAGCGCCGGTTCCTCGAGCGACGGCTGGCCGGAGCTGCCCGACTGACCTGGAGCCGGCTCCGCACTTCAAATTTGGTCGACCTGTGTCGAATTCGATCTCGGTCAGTTCGACTAGCTGGATGAAGACCCAGATGCGTTGCGGGCTCATCCGTAGGCAAGCAGGAGCCGACAAATGCAAACCGTCTTGAGTTATCTTGGGGATATTGCGTCGATTTGGGCAGAATGCGGGCCCTTATCTCATGCTTGGAAATGCTTGTTACCCGGCGGAACCCTGCTGGCGCTTGCTGCTTTTCCTGTACCGGCACGTTAGGCTCGATACAGGCATCGATGCGCCGCGGACCGCGGTGACCTCGACCCGTGTCCTCGGGAGCATTGCCGGGCCAAGCGCATTGAAGCAAGCTTAGGCGTCGCCCGTAATGTTCGAACACGAGCATCTGCGGCATTCCACCGCGAATAGGAGTGAGCCATGAAGTACCTGTGCCTTGTATACCTCGATGAGAGAAAGCTGGATGCCGTTCCCGACAACGAATGCAAGGCCTGCGGGGACGGACTCCGGAAGAGCCGGGCATACACATTGCCGCGGAGGCCCTCCAATCCCGTCGATACCGCGACGACGGTGCGCGTGCGCAACGGCAAGATCTCCGTGACCGACGGTCCTTTCGCCGAGACCAAGGAGCAGCTCGCCGGGTTTTACCTGATCGATGCCGAGGACTTGAACGAAGCCATCCAGCTGGCCTCGAAGATCCCGCCCGCTCGCGTGGGGAGCATCCAGGTGCGGCCGACCCAGGAGTTATCTCTGCAATAGCCCGCGGTGGCGATCGCGCCATCGCACGAAGGTCGCGTCCATCAGCGGGACGATCGCGCCGAGCGAAGGACCCCGATGTTGGCGACGGCGCCTGCTCCGATCGCGTGATAGCCCGGCAGGCGCTTCACGATTCCCGCAGAGGCAGGACTGCGCAAGATCTGAATAAGTCGAGCCGTCGGCGCTGAACGGGGCGGCAGCCCGCACCACGAGCCAATAGCGCTCGCGGATCTGCGGGACGAGAGGTCAGCGCGTACTTAGCGCCGCCGCACGCAAGCCGAATCCGACATCGCGCCACCCGAGGGCAACCGTCGCCGCGACGGCGGCGTGCGTGAATTCCTCATTCACGTAGCCGACGATGCGCGCGACGTCGATGCCATCGTCTCCGGGAGCAAGCTTCGTCGACCAGCAAATCGCTGCTTCGATGCCCGAGCTGCGCTGCCGGTTGACGAGAGCGAAGCCGTTTGCATCCCGGCGATGTCGCGAAGGTTGCTCTAACCAGTGCTGAGGTTCCCGCGCGGCACGATCAGGCCCTGCTCGCGATCGCACCAACCGGAACCAGGCGATCCGTCCGCGCTCGCAGCGACCGCCAGAAACAACGCGCGGTTCTCCTCATGCTGAGTGCCGGTAGGGAGCGTGAAAGCCCGCGATATCCACCCGGCCCTCGGCATATTGTTCGAGCGCGGCGAGGCTACCCATGAATGAGAGCCTCGAGCGTCAGTCCTCGATCGCGCCCCAGCGCCTCACGCAAAGCCGCCAAGGCGAGGTCGTGACTTGCGGCGATCGTAAGGCTAAGCGGCGGTGCGCGCCGCGTGTCCGGTAGCGCATCCAGCTCCATCGAGAGTCGCTGGAAGGTCCGCAGAGACGCCCCCGCGCCAGTTTTCATCGGCGGCGACCAGGCGTTGATTTCGCCCAGGAGCGCGAGCGATGCGCCTCGGCCGCGGCTCCGAAAGCACGACCAGCGGGTCGCCCAGCTTGCGCGTTTATAGGTGCGCAGAGTCCCCAGGCCGCGCGATAGGACAAGCCAGGTCAGGCGACCGCCGCCGCCAGCGAACCCGTTGCGGCGACCGATCTCAGCAGCGGCTTGGGAGGCGGGAGTCGAGCGCGGAGCGGGCGGATCGCCGGCAAGCTCCCATGCGAGCGCGGGCAGCAGGCGCATATTAGGCACCTCGTGCATATTTCGTTGCGTGCAATGAACGGGACTATGACCAGCCTGATGCAATTTGATCGAATCGCATAGTTGCGCCAACGGTGCATAATACCACCCCACCGCGGGCTCATGAATAGCCTATCGGAAGCGGCGTCGCTAGCCGCGCGGGCTGGTCCTGGGCGGTGATCCCAAGCCGGTGGAATCGCGTGGCTTTTCGCTGAGCCTGCGCGTGAGCCTCGACCGCTGTCATGATCGCCTCGCGGATCGGGTTGCCGCTTCTGGCGCTGCCAGTCGCGGTGAGCCGCTTTCCCGGCCGTCGCCCGGTGATCGTCCTGCCTCAACCGCGCGCTGACGGGCTTGCCGCCCGTGGTGGTAAGGCCTGGTCGTCTGGCATCTGCTGCTGTCTCGTGCCGGACCCTTGGGCTCGGCTGCGGCTTGCTATTCACTCCCGACCGCGATGGTGATCGCGCAGTCCATCCTCGTTTCCCATCGTTGCGCGCTGTCCGGCAGGTAGCGTCGAGGACGCGTGGCAGGAGTACCGCGAGCAGCTTCGCTCGCTCGGCGAATCGCGTTTGGGCGCGGCGGGTACGCTGCCGTGGGATCTGGGCGCTTCCTCGCTGGTGACCATCGTGCTGGCCGGCTTCGGCGCGCGGCGGCCGAGGTCGGTGCGGTCATGATCGCGGGCGTGCAAACATCGACGGCGTCACGCGAGTGATGACCACGGCGATCGCGCTGTGAAACGTTAGGCGATCTGCCGCTCGCGCTGGGACTGGGCTTGATCCTGCTTACGATCGTGCTCTGCACTGAATGCGGCGGCTATTATGTCAGAGCGCAGCAGCGCTACGGATGAGCGCCGATGCGGGACATGCGCGCGCTCGCCCTTCTGCCGCTCGAGCTGGACAGGTTGTCTTTGCGGTCGGATTCGCACGATCATGACGGCATCTCGCTCGCCTCGGCGCGGGCTGCGCACGTCATCGTCGGGCCGAACGGCGCGGGCAAGAGCGTGCTGCTGCGGCTGTGCCACGGACTGCTCAACCGACGTCGGCACGATACGCTGGAATCACTGGAGCCCCTGGTGGACCCGGCGTCAGGCAATGGTGTTTCAGCGGCCGGTGCTGCTGCGCCGAACGGCTGTCGCCACTGTCGCTTACGCGTTGGCGATCGGGGTGTGTCGCGCGGGCAGCGACTGGCGCGGGCGTTGGACGCGTTGCGCCGGGTCGGATTGGGACACCCAGCCGCTACAAGCAATACGTAACCGGAACGAAGTACACT
>ERZ1370068.9331-contig-8117_pt1 | contig 47747 bp, 52 predicted proteins | sample MGYA00561227_ERZ1370068 | MGnify/ENA primary metagenome ERZ1370068 (study PRJEB38410, sample SAMEA6850437) | metagenome | study: Metagenomic assessment of the ecological functions of the soil: analysis of the soil microbiota associated with the... | reverse complement strand
GTTACGGTTATAGCTGGCACTGGCGGTGTGACGTGGTTCGTCGACGCACGCCGGCGTCGGAGCACGGTCGGGACAACAGCAGCGGCGGTTTCCAGCATGGCCCCGCGTCGATCGGCACCCACATCGATCACGCCTGACGAGCGGCGGCGTGGCCAGTCTGGTACCGTAACAGCCTACTCGACGAATCCGCTGCCGGACGTTCACGTTCCACAACGAGCCAACCCGCCGAAAAACGGCCAACGTGAACGAGACGCGCTGGACGCCGAATAAACGCGTCAACACGTCGAGCTTCGAAGGTTGCCACGCGCTGACCGTCGACGGTCAGGTAACGCGTCGCTTGCTCTACGTCAGAGAACGTCTCTGATCCTGACAGGGGCTCATAACGCGTCGCTTGGCGGCAACCGAGCACGACGGTGTTCGCGCGGCGACGGGTGACGGCCGCGGGTCGAACACGCCGCTGGATGACAGTTTTCATCAACCCTGCCGAGCGTCACCACGGGGTGCCGCCGAACGACACCGGTGAGAGGCGGAAAGAATATCATCCAGCCTGAGATCGGTACTGCATGAGCGCATCGCCCGTTTATCGAATCTGACGACGAACACCGCCGTGCCGTCGGGCGAAAGACGATAGGGGCTGAAGGACCGGGTCGTGTACACCCAACGCTGTGACAGTAGCTCATCACGACCGGCGCGGAGAAGCTCCAGCAGCCCAGTCGATCCAGGCAGCGTTCCGGGAACGCGGCGGCGCGGTCTGGGGGCAGAGCCATTCTGACCTTTCTGCACGAGAATCGCTTACGGGCCTGTTGCTGCTGAACGGCGCTGTGTAATACCGCAGAGCCACGGCGACGTGCAGCCGGCCGTACCACGGCTGATCTTCGCCGCAACGCAATACCGCTTCAGCGCGCACGTTGATCTGCGGACGTACACCAATCAGAGGCGCGTGGATGAGCGGCGCCGGCCTCGCGCCGATTCGACTGTGCGGGTTGATGTATCGCGCATCATCACCGGCGACGCGGTCGATTTGGCGCAGACTGGCGACTCACGACTGGGCAAGATGCGCTACGTCAGGATGTCGCCGGCGGCGGGTGTGGTTCAGGACTACTTCACGCCGTTCAATCCGTGGACGCGCTGAACCAGGGGGAAACCACGGATCTAGGTTCAGGCGGCGCGACGCCTTCCCGACCAGCCGTAGCGCCCATCCGCGCACGATGGTCAAAGTGGTTCGCCAGCGGGCGATGGTAATGATCTGCCACCTTGGTCGATCAAAGAATAATAGCGGCCACTTCACAGCAACATAATCGGGCACAGAAAACAATGATCAGCCTGAAAAATGCCTGCCGAACACTTTCCTGAACGGTCGCTGAACCGTGGAAACTCGTGGCAGCCCGCCCTACTGGAATGGTTACGTTTTGTCCTGGCGTGCCGATGACAACCAGGTAGCGTTCAAGCCGACGAAATGAATGCTCTTCGACGAGCGCGACTTTACAAATCGAGCATGACGTTCTGACCGCGGCGCGGCGATGGCTCCCCGCAAACGGTTTGTCGAACGGGATTCTCTGGGCCACCCAGCGCAACGGCACGACCAACGGGTCGTGCCGTTCGCGTTCGACCCGACGAACTCCGGGAACGCGCGCGGCGCCTCCAAAGAACTCTGAGGTTCTCAGGCCGGCACCCGCGGCACCATGGAGCGTTATCGCAGCCAAGTTCACCATCCCTGGGGCTGCGCGAACGGCAGGGTCTCGTCACTCGGCAGACGCAGCTTGATCGGCGTACGGCCTCTCCGCCGTAGGCGCGGGTAGAGCCTGCTCGAGGGCCTCGAAAGACGGCGCGGACTGCCGCGCTCGTATCGCAGGCTGACGCCGCTCGGTTCGTCGCCGTCGGCAAAGCCGCGGCGCGCGTCCCCACGTGGGCCTGGCGCCCGACGCAACGCGCCACTCGCGCGACGCCAACACCAGAAGCTGTTGGTCACGCCCGGCGCGGCACTACGCCTGTCCCGTCTCCACGTCTCGAAGAACCACCGGCCCCGTCGACCGGCGCGGCATGCCGCCCGCGGTCGGCGCCGCGCTGGCGACCGGCCCCAGGCGCGCTGATCCCGGGATAACCTGAGCCTGAGCGACGCGGCCGCCTTCGTCGCCGACCGGCAATCGCCGAGCTGCCGGGTTCGACGCGCTCTGGGTGAACCTGCTCTGTAACAGCTGGCACGCCTGGCTGCCCTCGACGGATCAGACGTTACGACGGCAGTACGCGCCCTTCACGCGCGAGGGCGACCTCTCGACGCCGAACTCCGGCCTACTTTGACCGCGCCGCCGCAATGGCTCAACTGGCACAGCAAGCGGGCATGGCTCTGTCTCGACCCGATCGAGACCGGGGGCTGGCTCGGACGTCCTGAGGAGCAACGGCGCGGCCAGAGACCAGGCGTACGGGCGCTTCGTCGGGCAGCGGTTCGCCAGTTTCCACAACATCGTCTGGCTGAGCGGCAACGACTTCCAGACGTGGAAGGATCAAGGCGGGACGACTCGCTCGCCCGGGCATCGCGCCGGAATCCGCTCTGCCGATCCGGCCGCGCTCAGACCGTCGAGCTTCAATCACTGCGACAGCAGCTCGTCCCGCGACGACTCGCGCTGCGAGAGGCGCGATCCACGTCGACGCGGTGCGCAGCCACGTACTACCCAACGTACGCCAAGGTGCTCCAGGAGTGCGAGCGACGGGCCCGCGCTGCCGGTCTTCCTGCTGCGAGTGCCGGCTACGAGTTCGAGCAGAACTTCGCCGTCGGCATCTCTACGGCGACCCGCGCACGCTGCGGCGACAGGAGTACTGACGGCCTTGAGCGGAGCGACAGCAGCTTACGGGAACCGCTACACGTCGCAGTTCGCCGAGGGCTGGGAAGCCGCGTCACCTCGACACCGAGGGGAGCGCACAGCTCGGGTACCCGTCAACCTCTTCGCGCCGCCCCTGGTTCCGGCTCGTCCCTGATCTCCGGCACAGGGATCGTCACCAGGGGCTACGGAGCCTCTCGCTCGACCGGCAACGTCGGTCGAGCAACTACGTCACCACCGCCTCGACGCCGAACAGGAGGCTCGCGGTATCGCATCGCCCAACGGCGCCACGATTCGGGCGACACCGGCCGAATGGCGGCCGGGTACGCTGCGGTGGCATGACCCGACCTCGGGCAGGTACAGGCCGCGAAGGGCTCGCCGTTCGCCTCCGAGAAGCGTCAGCCTGACCGCGCCCGGCCGCAACCACGACGGGATCGCGACTGGGTTCTGGTGCTCACGGTGGCATGAGGCTCGACTTCGCGGTCGTCGGAGGCGGCCTCATCGGGCTCGCGTGACCGCCCTCGCACGTTGCCTCGACCGGCGGCCGGGCGCGCGCCTCGGGCAAGGCGGTGAGAAGGAGGCGAGTTTGGCCTGCACCAGCAGCCGGTCGCGGGCGCGTCGTCCACGCTGGCGTCTACTACGCACCGGGCTCCCTAAGGCGCAGCCTGTGCCGAGAGGGACGCGCAGCTCTATTAGGCTTCGCCGACCAGCACGACATCCCGTACACGGTGCGCGGGAAGTGATCGTCGCCACGTCGCCCAGCGAGCTGTTGGAGGTCGACGAGCTGAAGCGGCGCCGTCGCCAACGGTGTCCGGGCGAGTCGATGCGGCCGAACCCGCGACGAGTCGCACGTCGCGTTCAGATGCCCACAGTTGAGAGTGGTGCAGGATCGATCAATGCGGTCTCAGACGCTCAGGATGACAACCGATTTAGCAGGCGAAAGCTACCGGGTAGAAATGATATGCTGACGAGCTCGCCGCCGATCGTGTCAGTCTGGTGACCCAGGCAGATCGACTCGGTCCCAATGAGAGTTACAGACGTCCCTCTCAGAGACGATTTCTCGTCCCGTGCGTCAAATAAGTTTGTAACTGATCCGCAGCCCGTGTGGTTTGTGCCTCGACCCGTGCTCTTCTGCTGCCTTTGAGTGCGGTAATTTCACGTGGCGCTACTGATTGAGCGTCGTTCGGTAGTTCAACTGCGCAAAGCCTGCTTGGTGACGGCGAGTGCTACTGCGCCTGATGATTCCAGGTGACGCGCCGACTTTGGCTGGTTTCATGGGGCCAGGAGTGTCGGCATGCCGCACGTAGGATGTGGGATCGAGCTGCAGCGGTGATCGTCGGAGCGCGCGGCCAAAGGCAGAGATGCGCGCTACTGCAAAGCCGACAGATCGACCCCGCCAGACGTTTTCGGTCGCGCGTGGGATCCGGTGGACAGGTGCAGTCACGATGGGACGTTTGTAGATTTGACCCCGTGCTCGAGACGAGCGAAACGTCTGCACGCCAGGTAACTGGCGCCCTCCAGCGGAGCATCGCCGTGCGACTGGCGGCGGTGGTCGTTGACATCCTGCTCGATGTCGCAGGATCTCGCCGACTTGTCGTGGCAGAGCCTGACGGTTTGCATGGTAGGTCGCGTCGTGGCTCCAGCCTGCCGGATCTGACGCGCAGCGCGTGGAAGGCAGAACCCCGAAAGCTCGCTCGGCGCAGGCGATTGAGCTGTCGACTGCGATGACGCTTCGCGGCGCTGGCACGGCACGCGATCTGCCGCTCAACAGGGATCGACGCGAGGCGCGGGCAGTATCGCTTGATTGACGACGCCAGTTCTTTCCCAGGTGGGGCCGGCGACGCCCACGTTTAAGGCGGCTCGTCGGGGCAACGCCGGGGCGGCCGCAGTCCGCGCGTTGAGGCGACGCCGGATCGCCGTTATGGTACCGCCGCCTCGATGGATGACCTCCTCGGCGTTCGGTGGCCATGGCGCGCGGTGGTATCCTAATCTGAGCGGGTCGCCGAGGTCGGATCGCCATGATGCCGCAGTTTTGAACCACGCCTCGAGGTAGATCGCGTCGCGACGATCGTGGACGACTGGAACGTGATCAGATCGGAGATGGCGGGTAAGGACGCGATTTAATTCCGCCCTTGTTTAATCGCCCAGCTGAGCACTGACGTCGCCGCTAAGCCTAATTCGGCAAGAGCTGGTCGAGGCTTAATATAGTGAGTTCTACCTGGTGATTGCTGTCTTGGCGCGGCTAATGCTGATTTCGCCTTAATACCCACGCCCGTTGGCGGAGAGCGTGGCCGAAGGCCGGCTCGACCTCGAGGCGCTGAACGACCCAGGGCTGAGCGACGACGACGTCGCCGAGCGCCTGCTCGCGCTGCCCCGGCTGCGGCCCCTAGCGCGACTGCGCACATGATGATGCTGCCTCGGGCGCTACTCACGCCTGATCCTCGACTCCTGGACGCGGCCGACGTATGCCGCGCCTGCGCGGCCGCAAGGCCGCCTGACCCGCACGATCGAGCGGCGCTTCCCGCCGCTACCGCGACTACGCGGGTCTCGCCTTCTGGCTGTACCTGACCCGTGACTGGGCCGAAGCCTGAGGCCGGCTCCGGGCCTGTTTCCCGACGAAGGCGAAGCCGACGAACATCAACGCGATCCCGAGCAGCTCGCCCGCGTAGACGAGCTCGTACGAGCCTGCCCGCGACAGGCCTGGTCGCGCAGAGCGACCACCAGCGCGCCGCCGCCGATCCAGAGGTTCGCCCGCACGCGCTGCCGCCGCGCGATCGAGGTAGACCGCACCGCCGATCAGGAACAGGCTGCCCACGGAGTTGAGCGCGACCGCCCAGAGGAATGCGTGGCCTTCGAGCGCCGCGTTGGCGGGAGGCCGCCCGTGCGCGGTCGCGGCAAGCGTTCCGGCGTGGACGCCGGCGAGCGCCACGGTGACCACTGCCGCCGCCGTCGCGACCGCGAGCCCGCCGGCGAGCCAGTCGCGCGCTCGGCTCGGCAGCAACAGCCAGGCCGAGCCGGCGCCGAGGTAGGCGACCGTCAAGACGCCGCCGGCGAGGTAGTAGGTGCGGAAGAGCTCAGGGCTCCAGCCGGATCTGCTGCGCGACCGCCTCGCAGGCGGCGGCGAGGCGAACAGGAGGAAACCACAGCCCCAGAGCACCTTCTCGCCCGAGCGCCGGCGCAGGAACGAGCGCAGCAGCATGGCGGCGAAGGCGAGCGCGAGCAGCGAGGCGCAGAACGGCAGGAGCGCGTCCAGCACAGCCGGGGCCGCCGCGTGCGGCCGGAAGCTGATCGCCGTCACGGCGACCGAGGGCGGCGACGATGCGGAGGTACGCAAAGTCGCGACCTCCGAACATCCCCTCGTGCGTGGCGACGAAGGCGTAGCTGCCCGGCCGCAGCGGCTTCGCGGGAGCGAGGACAAGCTCGCGGGGGAGGCTTTCGACGCGCCTCAACGGGACGGAGCCGCCAGCGGACGAGGTCGTACAGCGTGGTACGCCTTGGCCGTGTCAGGGCCGAGGCACGGACGAGCAGCGAGCGGACATCGCCGGCGTGGAGCTTCCAGCGCATCCGCGGGCGTGGTGGCCTGGGGCGCGTTCCGAGGCGAAGAGCTTCACCGGGCCACGTTTGGTGCTCACGAACTGGCCGGTCACCTCGGGCGTCAGCCTCGGCTCGTACCGAGTAGCGGACGGTGCTGCCGCCGACGCCCGCCAGCGCCGGCACGAAGGGAATCGCGACGAGCAGCAGCGCGATCCGCCGAGCCGCACGCTGACGCGGGGCGCGATAGCGCCTCCTTCGTCCTCAGGGCCTTGCCGCGCGGCGGCGCGCCTCGAGGCGGGCGCGGCGGCGCGCGTGGGCGCGGTAGAGGAAGGCGGACAGAGCAGCGCCATCAAGGGCAGCCAGATCGATGTCAGACCTTCCAGCCGACTCTCCCGTAGCTGGCCCGTTCCCGTACGGGCTGAAGGCGACCGGGATCACGGCCCACGTCAGCGCCGGCCCCGCCATCAGCAGGATCGACGCCGTCGGCGGGAACCCCGCGAAGAGCCAGCCGACTCCCGGAAGCCCATCAGCCCGAGCGGCAGCTCGTAGCTCGCAAGCGCCGCCGGGCTCCGGCGCCTGACGCGCGTCTCGGGATCGTGCCCGAGTAGACCCGGGCGTGGCGGCGACCGCGGCACGGCCCTCCGCGCGCTGGCGCTCGCTCGCTGCGCCAGGCGGCGGAGGCGTAGGCGGCAAACCCGGCAAGCACGAGCGAGCGCGGCCGGGACGAGCACGAGCGACTGCCGACGGCCTCGAGCGCGGAAACCGCGGAGGCGAACGACCCGCCTCCGGCGACGCGGTGCGCCGCAATCGCCGAAAGGTCACGCCCGCCCCGTAGTACACGGCCATCCCCGATCGCGACCAGACGCACGGTCAGGCGCGCGCGCCGCTCCTGCCGACTCCGGCTCCGAGCGCGTGCAACGCCACGAGCGAGAGCGCCGTCAGGAGGACCATCAGGCCGCCGAGCATGTTCAGCTGAGCGTGGAGGTTGACGATCACGTCGCCCGCCTCGCCGCCGCGGTCGAGCGCGCTCGTTCACGAGCCGGCACCGCCTGTACCGGCCCTGCAGCGTGCCGACCGCCGAGCGCCGCGCAGCCCGGCGAGCACGAACAGCGCGAAGCGAGGCTCTGCGCTTCGCCAGGCACGCCCGCACCGAGCGTCACCGAGCAGCAGCCAGAAGGCGGCGAACATCGCGATCCCGAGCCCATGATCAGCAGCGCGTGCAGCGGTCGTGGCCTCCTCGGCCTGCTCGGGCGTCAGCCCGTGGTGGACGACGAGCCGCCCTCGTGGAAGCCGAGGTAGAGCGCCGAGAAGTAGAAGGCGAGCGAGCCGCCGAGCAGCGAGAAGAAGACGGTGTTCGCGAGCCGCGGGCGAGGGCTCGACGCCGCCCGCGGCCGCGGATGAGCGCGAAGAAGGCGCCCGCGACCAGCATCGTCAGCCCGGTCACGAGGTTGATGTGCGCGTGGCTGATCGGGTCGATCCACTCGCCCGCGTGGCCGGCGCTGGTAGAGCCAGTCGGCGTTCTTCGGCTGCACCTGGATCACGCCCTGGACGGTCCCGACCGTCAGCGCCGCCGCTCGGTCGCGAAGAACTTCCAGAGGTGCCACTGCGGCTTCGGCACGCGCACGAGGCGCGACTGGAAGATGGTCACGCAGACGTTCGCCGCGAAGCACCAGTAGCCGAGGCCCATCACCCCGGCGCCCGCCCCGGTCGGCGCCTTGTACCAGTTGCCCATGTGCGCCTTGGCGGCCGGATAGTTCCAGCCGTGCTCGATCGAGCGGGCCCATGGCGATGCCGTTGCCGATCGAGCGCGACGTAGAAGACGACCAGCCCGGCAACCGTGAACCAGAACGCGCACTGGGCCAGCCCTTCGCTCGCCAGCGGCCGGCCGACGACGCGCGGCAGCGCGTAGCCAGCAGAAGGCCGGTGGCGAGCAGCGTGCCGCCGCCGACGATCATCAGGTGCGTGTTCGAGAGGTCGCGGACCAGGTGACCCGCGTCACCGGTGCGCGCGAGGCACTCGGAGACCCAGGGCAGGTTCTTCAGCACCATGTGCAGCCGCCCGAGCACGAGGAAGAAGCCGCCGGCGAGGAAATACTTCGCGGCTTTGCGATCGTGGGCGTGGAGCTCCTCGTCCGAATACGGCTCGGTCGCGCGTCGGCGGCGTGCGGCCGGGCACGAACCGGAACATCGCCGCGAGCAGCGACGGCGAAGAACGCAGACGTACGTCAGGAACTGGAGCGAGGTGACGTGCCTGACATACACGTCGCGCGCCGTCTACACGCAGGCCAGGCTCGAGGAAGTAGACGGTCAGCGTCCAGGCGAGGTAGAGAGACGATCGAGCACGGCGAGGACCACCCATGCCCGCGTCATCGCGCTGCGCGGAGTGGCGCACGTCTCGCCGACGTCGCGGTAGCCGACGAGCGGTCGGGCCGGGACGCTGAGGCTGCTGTGGCTCTTCCATCAGAACACCTTCTCCATCACGAGGGTCGGCTCGGCCTGGAGACCGGCGACGTCGGCGAGCATCCGCTCGAACGTGTAGCCGCGCTCGAGGAACGCCTCCAGCTGCTCCGGCGTGTCCCACGTCGTGTAGCAGTGCGCGGTAGTCGCCTGCCCAGGGGCGACGAACGCTTCGAGCTTCTGGCAGCCCGGGTACTCCTGGACGTGTCCCTTCAGCGCCTGCATCGAGCCGAAGACGAGCGGCCACTGCTCGCCGGGATCAGCGCGCGAGCTCGAGGACGACCAGGCGACATAGGGCAGCGCCGAGGCCGCCTGCAGCAGGGCTCCATCAGAACATCCTGCCCCCAGACGATGTGGCCGACGATCAGCACGACCGCGAACGTCGGTGAGCCCCACCGTCAGCAGACCAGGAAGAAGCGGTGGCCGGGCCGGCAAGCTCCGTCGTGTAGCCGCCGAAGCTGTCCACCGGTAGATGCTCGCCTTCTGCCGGGTCGAGCGGTACTGCCAGACCCACGAGCAGGATGACCACCGAGAGCGCGATCGCGAAGCCCCAGAGCCACGCGAGGTCGAGCCAGCGCACGCTGCCAGCGTCGCGGGACGCTGCATCGTCAGCTGGTGCGCGTTCAGGTAGTGGTAGTACGCCTGAGCCTTGGCAGGCGAGTCACCGCTAGGCATCGCCATCGAGCCACTCCTCCTCGTCGAGCGCCCAGTCGGGCGTGTAGTAGTCCTCCTCTTCCACGAGCAGCGGCAGGCTTCGCTTGCCGGTCGAGCTCGTGGAAGTGCCCGCCTTCCAGGCCGCCGAGGAACGCGACGCACCGCGAGGCCCGAGAAGATGAAGAAGGTGTCCATCATCCAGTCGGCCATCACCCAGCGCGACTGGCTGCTCTCCGGCTGCGTCGTGAGCGAACGCGAGCGCCGGCAGGTGAGTGCAGAGGCACCGACGACGCGACGGCGACCGCGAGCGCTAGGCGTCTCATTGCTGGCCCGGCACCGTCCGGCGGGATCACCTTCTGCGCCGACGGTTGGGCAGCTTGTCGCCGCGAGCCTTGCGCGTCGCTCCAGGCGCGGTCGAGCATGTCCTGGTAGATCGCCTTGATGCCCGCGCGCGGCGTCTCGCAGCGAGAGCGGCGTGTGCTGCCTGTCGTTGAGCATGAAGCTGGTCGCCCGGCGCGAGGCCGGGGAAGCACGCGCATCGCCTCCTGCATGAACGGATCCGTGACCAGCCTTCTTCGTCGAAGTACGCGTTGCCGGTCAGCTTCTGTTGTCGACTTTGAGCCAGGCCAGCAGCTCCGTCGAGGGCTGCCAGACGATGTAGTCCTTCGGCTCGGGAACGCGGTGCGTGCTCGAGCGTGTCGTTCGGGATCGTCTTCACGAACAGCACGACGCGCCAGATGTCGTTCGACCGAGAGGCGGTCGCCGAAGTTCTCCATCGCCGTGCCCGGCCAGCCGCGCAGGATGCGGTAGTAGAAGTCGCCCGGCCCGGTGTCGCCGCCGCAGCAGGCGTCGTCGGCGCTCGGTGAAGTCGGCCGGCGGCGGCGACATGAACGCCGCGCCCGGCCCCTTGCCGTCCCCGGCGAGCCGTGGCAGCCGACGCAGCGCTCGAGGAAGACCTCCTTGCCGCGCAGCAGGTTCTGCTCGGTCACCGGCAGCGGGTTGCCGGAGAGCCAGTAGCTGCGGTCGATCTGCGCGAGGTTCGGCGCCTCCTCGAGCTGGTCCTTCGGCGGGTTCAGGCTCTTGTCGGTGCGCCTCGAGGATCGGCTTGTGCGCGCCCTGGAAGCCCGTGTACGGCGGCGGGAAGCCCTGGTTCGTCGAGCACGACGTGCTTCGCGTACAGCTGCCCGGCGTAGCGCAGCAGGCCCGGACTTGCCGCTGCGCTGCTCGACGAAGGTGACGAGCTGCTCGACCTGCGTGTCGGAGAAGAGCGACTTCATGTCCGGCATCAGCGAGACGTCGGGTCGATGAAGCGCGGGTCGTAGAAGTGCGCGCCGCTGCCAGTCGTCCGGATGCCAGCCCGACTCCTGCGAGAGTCGGGGCCGGTGCGCTCGGTGCCGAGCAGGTTCGGCGACTGGTCGCTGCCCTAGAAGTCGCCCGGCTGCGAGACCTTCGGGTAGAGGAAGTAGAGCGCCTCGCGCACGTCCTGCGGCCGCGAGTAGCCGGAGTGGCAGACGTAGCAGCCGTTCTGCGCGAACAGGTTGCGGCCCTTGACGCGCCGCATTCGGAGAGCGGCGCCCAGTCGGCGGAGGCCGGCGGGTCGAAGGTGTGGATCGGCAGCCAGACGACGATCGCGACACGACGGTGAAGAACGCGAGCAGTCCGCCGAGCCCGGCCACGAGCGGCGTGATCAGCATCCGCTCGCGCGGGTGGCGCGCCCAGCCGCGCGGATGGCTGCCGCGTCGCTGCCGTGCCTGGCCTCGTCCGGCCATCAGCTCGTCACCGGCGGCGGCGCGATCGCCTCGGCGACGCCGGAGCGTCTCGCGCCGCCGGCGCTCGGCGGTGTCGGTGAAGATCGTCATGCCGATGTTGACGATCTGCACGATCCCGGAGAGGACGATCATCGCCCCGAAGATCCCGCGCGCGATGTAGTACGCGTGCAGCTGCGGCAGCACGTTGACCTCCGGGATCCCGTCCTGCCAGCTGAAGCCCTGCTGGAAGCCGGCGAGCGTGAGCACGCTGAAGAAGCCGGTGAAGCCGACCGTGACGAGCCAGTACTGCCACTCCGGTGAGGCTGCGGCTGCATGAGCGGCCGCTGCGTAGATCTGGGCGACGATGTAGTCGATCACGCCCATCCCGAGGATCGTGAACGCGCCGAGCAGCGCCAGATGCGCGTGCGCGACGACGAAGTTCGTGAAGTGCTGTCAGCTTGTTGAACGGCTGGATCGCCTCGAACGCGCCCTGGATGTTGACCAGGAAGTAGAAGAAGAAGGCCGTCAGCGTGAAGCGCAGCGGTAAGTTCGTGAAGAACTTGTCCCAGTTGCCCTTCATCGTCCCGAGGATGTTGATCGTGAACGCGAAGACCGGGACGAGCAGCATCCAGGAGGAGACCTCCGCGATCGTCTTCAGCCATGACGGCGTCGGCGACTGGAGGATGTGGTGGTCGCCGACGCCGGTGTAGAAGAAGCGCCATCCCCCAGAAGGAGATGAGCGAGAGCGTGTAGCTGTAGAGCGGCGTGTTCGTGACGCGCGGGACGATGTAGTACGTCAGCGCGATCAGCATCGGCGTCAGCCAGAGACCGAACAGGTTGTGCGCGTACCACCAGTTGAGCATCGCGTCCGACAGGCTTCGCGCTAGAGCGCGCCGGAAGGCGCGCCCCAGATGCTGCCCGGGGCTGCCAGATGACGTTGCCGATCGCGTAGTCGACAGCGAGCCAGAGCGGGCTCGCGATGAAGAACCAGACGGAGACGTAGATCGGCCGGATCGTCCGTATCGCGACCGTCGCGAGGATGTTGACGACGTTCGCGAGCCAGATCACGAGCAGGGCGATGTCGATCGGCCAGATGAACTCGCCGTATTCGCGGCCCTGGCTGTGGCCGGTCAGAAGCCCGATGATCCCGAGCAGGTACATCAGGTTCCAGGCCCAGGCGCACCACGATGCCCGAGCCGCTCGCTCCACATCCCGCGCGTGCCGACCAGGCGCGGGAGCATGTAGAAGAGCGCGCCGAAGTACATCATCGTCAGCCAGGCGAGGATCACGCCGCTCACGTGCGCCGGCCGGATCCGGCTGAAGCTCAGCCACGAGATGCCGCCGAAGGCCTCGGTGTGACGAACTCCGTGGCGAGGACCAGGCCGAAGAGGTCGACGACCGTCAGCCAGAAGATCGCGGACAGGAACCAGTGACTTCGCGGCTCAGTCCGGGAACCGGAACGGCCGCTCCGGCCTACCTGGGAGCGGACAGCGGGGCCGAGTACCTCTGAGCCAGGGCCTGTGGTCCTCTCGGACATCTCGCGCGCGCTGAACATATGTCTGTCGCCGCGGCCGAGAGGCGTGGATGACCGAACTGTCATCCGGGAGTCATGTTCATGTCATCCCTCACTCAGTTATGGTCGTCTGGGCTGTGCGCATCCTGGTGATCGAGGATGAGCCTCGGATCCTCGGGTTCCTAGCACGAGGGCTCGAGTCGGAGGGTTTTACCGTTGACGGCGCGCGCAACGGTCGCGAGGGCCTCAAGCGGGCGCAACGCGACACGTACGACCTCGTCCTGCTCGATCTGCTTCTCCCGGGCATCGACGGTCTGAGCGTGCTGCACGAGTTGAACAAGACGCATCCGGAGCTCCCGGTCGTGATCGTGTCGGCGCGGTCGGACCTCGCCGACGAAGCTGCGCGGCTTCGGGCTCGGCGCCGCCGACTACCTGAGCAAGCCGTTTTCCTTCGACGAGCTGGTCGCGCGCATCCACGTGCAGCTGCGGCGGGCGCAACAGGGCGAGGACGGCCACCTCGTTCGCGCGGGGACGCTGGTGCTCGACCTCGCCAGGCGCGAGGCGCGGCTCGGTCAGTTAAGCGCGCAGCTGTCCGATCGAGAGTTCCGCGTTCTGCATCACCTAGTCGTGCATCAGGGTGAGGTGATCAGCCGGGAGCGTCTGCTGTCCGAGGTCTGGGGCTACCACTTCGACCCGGGCTCGAACGTCGTCGACGTCTGCATTCGACGGCTCCGCAAGAAGCTCGGCGCAGAGGCGCCGATCGAAACCGTTCGCCATGCGGGCTATCGGCTTACTGCGGCGTAGATGGCCGGAAGCCGCCTGGGCGGCTTTCGCGATCGCCAATTTCGTCGCCATGGCCGTGTGGCCGGGCTGGGAGACGATCCCGTTCCACTTCGTCTGGATCAGCCTCACCCTGCTCTACGGGTTCCGGTCTGGCGAGCGGCCGCGACGTACTTGACGCTGCTCGCCGTCGTGACGGTGACCGGAGGCCTGATCCTGAGCGACACGTTCTCCGGCGACCAACTCTGGGGCGAGTTGTTCGAAGTTCCATTGATGTCGGCAATGTTTCTCGCCATGGTCTGGCATGCGCGCCGGCGCCAGGAGGCACTCGGCATCGTCGAGAGTCAGGCAGAGCAACGCGCATCGCTGCTGGAACGGCAGGAACGATTTCTCCACGACGCGTCGCACGAGTTGCGCACACCAGTCACGATCGCACGTGGCCATCTCGAGGTGCATAGACGAACGAACGGAAACGCGGCTCACGAAATTGACGTGGCGCTCGACGAGCTACAGCGAATCGAACAGATCCTCGACCGGCTGCTTCTGCTCGCGAAGGCCGACCAACCCGATTTCGTCATTGTCGAAGAGGTCGACCTCGAGCCGTATCTTGAGGATGTGTTCATGCGCTGGTCAGAGGTGGCGCCGCGCGCGTGGAACCTCGGCCCACTCGTTGCGGGGACGCTCACCGTCGATCCCGAAGGCCTTCGTGCCGCGCTGGACGCGCTCCTCGAGAACGCTGTGAAGTACACGGAGGTCGCGGACGCGATCGAGTTGAGCTCACGCGCCTCCGCCGGCAACGTCGTCATCGAGGTCGCAGACAGTGGCGAAGGTGTGCCCGGCGGAGGCACTCGCGCAGATCTTCGAGCGCTTCGCTCGGGCGGACGCCGCGCGCACGCGCGCCAAGGGGGCGTCGGTCTTGGCCTCGCGATCGTCGACGCGATCGCGAAAGCGCACGGCGGCCGCTGCACGGTGAAGAACTCGCAAAATGGCGCAACGTTCGCACTACGCTTGCCACGCTTCGAACAAGCGTCGGTGAGCGCGCTGCAACTCTTACAGAACTCTTAGTCCGCGGGGCCCGTTCTCTCACGGCGTTCTTAGAGCACACGCCTATCTTCACGGTCGAAGGAGGTGATCGACCAATGCATCTATACGGCGAAGTTCTCGATAACTACGTAAAGCGCGAACTGCCACCGCAGACGCTCGACGCGATCGACCTGCACGTCAGCAACTGTCTCTTTTGCGCGCACACGCTCGCAACCGGGACCGCGGCGTCTGCCGACTGGGAGCGGCGGGGTCTGCTTGGACGCCTCGTCCGCGACTAGTGGCTAGTCGTGTGCCGGGGCGGGGCGGCGCCCCGGAATGCGATAGCCGTGGTCGTGGCACAGCGAGCCTGGCGCGTCCTCGGTCAGGGCGTCGCAGTAGCCCTTCCCGTAGGCAGCTCGCATGAAGGCCGCCACGACGTCGAGGTTCCATTCCGTGATCTCCCCGGCCTCCCGCCAGAGGTCGGTCAGGCGGAGGTCGATATCGAGTTCGAGCAGATCGATACGAGACGGCTTATTGACCATGCAACGAGGGTAGGAAGCGGGTCGGACAGCATTCGCGGGAGTACCCTCTCGACGTGGCCGCCCACCGCTTCCCACGCGGCTGATGGTCGAGGAAGCGCGCCTCGAGCAGCTCGACGCGGGCCTGACGCCCGTGACCGACGGCTGGTTCGTCGTGAGCGTCCCTGAGGCGGCCTGGGTGACCAACGAGGTACTGGGCGACGCTTGCATCTTCGAGGGGACGACGCACCATTCCCCGACGTCGGCTTCACGATCGGGGTGCTGGAGCCCGGGGCCTCCGGAGGCAGGTACCACCGCGAGGCGAACCAGGAGGACTTCCTCGTGCTCGCCGGCGAGTGCATCCTCCTGATCGAGGGCGAGGAACGTCTCCTGAAACAGTGGGACTTCGTCCACTGCCCGCGGGCACCGAGCACAGCTTCGTCGGTAGAGGGACCGGCCCCTGCGTGATCTTCATGACCGGCGCGCGGAAGGGCTGGCCCGAGACGGGAACGGTGTACCCGCGCTCCGAGCTGGCGCTCCGGCACGGTGCCGGCGTCGAGACCGAGACGAGCTCGCCCGCGGAGGCCTATGCGCCGTTCCCGAGGTGGCTGCCCGGGCGACCGAAGAGCTGGGCCGGGCTGCCCTGGGAATAGCAGGCGCCGGCAGACGCGAACCGGGTTACCCTCACGGGATGGGCGAGCTTCACTTTGGTCCGGCCCGGGTGCCCTCGCGCGAGAGTCCCGAACAGGCGATTGAACTGCTCCAGGAACGGGGCTTCACGGCCTGCGAGATCGACTTCGAAGGCAAGTTCTGGATGGACTACCCGTGGGCGGAGCGGTTCGGCGAGCTTGCACGCGACGCGGGGATCGTGCTCTCGGTCCACGCCCCGATCGCCGGCTTCATGGGGCACGCGGAGCGCGGCAAGAAGCTCAACATGGCGGTCGGGATGCTCGACCACTCGGCCGGCATCGCGAAGAGCGCCGGCGCCGAGGTCGTCGTCTTCCACCCCGGCTTCCTGCTCGGCCGTGAGCGCGAGGCTGCGATCGATTCGGTCGTCGAGCAACTCGGCGAGCTGCGCGAGCGGTTGGAGAAGAAGGACCGGGCCGTGCCGTTCGGCGTCGAGATCATGGGCCGCGTGCGCGAGCTCGGGACCGCAGACGACGTCTTCGCGATCTCGCGCGCGCTTGGGCTGGGTTCGACCGGTGCTCGACTTCGCACATCTGCACGCCGTCACGGACGGCGGGTTCACCGACGACGTCTGCCTTCGCGGAGATCCTCGCCGGCGCAGACGCGGTGCTCGAGCCCGACGCGCCGTTCCACATCCACTTCTCCGACATCGCGTACGCGAACCGCAACGAGACCAAGCACCTGCCCTACGGCGAGGGACGTTGCGCGTCGCGCCGCTCGGCGAAGCGCTGCGCGACTTCGACCGGCCTGCGACCGTGATCACCGAAGTCGCCGGACGCTGCGTCGGACGAGGCGATTCGAGAGGAGCTCTACGCTGCGGCCGGAACGCGCGCGGCCAGCCGCGCCTCGAGCTCCGCCGCCTCGGCGTCGCGCTCGAGCCCGCGCAGAAAGTCCGCGTAAGGCGGCAGCACGTCGAGGAGGATGCGGCAGTGCTCACTGCTGCCGATGATTTCTGCAGCCTCGGCGAACAGAGCGTCCGGCTTCCTCGTAACGACCCTGCGCTGCGCGCACCTGCGCAAGCGCGACGCGCGTGCGTCGCGCGTGACGTCACGTCCTCGGCGCTGACGGTCTCGCGTGCGGCGAGCGCGAACTTCTCGGCCTCGTCGATCCGGCCTTCGGCGAGCAGGAGCTGGGCGAGCAGGCGCTGGCTCTCGCAGAGCGTCCCGCGCTCCGTGCATCGGCGCGAGCAGATCGGATCGACTCGCGGAAGAGCTTCTCCGCCTTTGCGGGGTTGCCGGTCTCCACGCGACCTGAGCCGAGCTGCCTGGACGTCCACGCGATGTCCGACGCGGATGCCGCTTCCCGGTAGAGGTCGAGCGCCTTGGTCAGCCAGCCCTCCGCCTCCTCGTATTGCCCGCGCGACGCGATGGAGCTCGCCCTTCGACTGCGCGGCGCTGGCGCGCGCGACGATGCTGCCGCTCTGCGTCCGCGAGCTCGAGCGCGCGGTCGATCAGCGGCTCGGCCTTGTCCTCTTCCATCCGGCCGATGTGAGATGCCGGCGAGCTGAAGCGCGGCTCTGCGCTTCGTGATCCTTCCGCTCGGCGGCACGGGCTGCCTCGAGGGCCTGCTGCTCGAACTCTTCGGCCTCCGCGCGGCGCGTCCGCGCCCAGCTCGCAACGCGCGCTCGGCGATCGAGCGCCGTGAAGCGCCCTTCGTGGTCGTCGGGCTCGACGACCTGCAAGCGCCTGGTCGGCGAGCTCTTCCGCGCGACCGAGCTTCACCGTCGAGCGACAGTGCGGTCTCGGAGAGCGCCGTCAGGGCCCTGGTCTGGATCGCGCGCTCTCCCTCGGCGGCCGCTTCCTCGGCGATGTCCGTTCATCTCGTCGCGCACGACAGGAAGGTCGCCGAGCTGCCAAGCAGCGCGCGCGGCGAGGAACGCCGCGCCAGACGTCGACTCGAGCTCCGCTGAGCGGAGCAGCAGCTTGCGCGCCGACATGTTCGACTCTCGCGCGAGCGCGCGCCTGCCCGCCGCCTCGAGTGCCTTCGCCGCCGTGCGCGCAAGCTCCTCCGGCGAGGCTGTCCGTCGAGCTCGGCGTAGAGCGCACGGCGTGGTCGAGGTGGTAGGCGCGGATCTCGAGCAGCTCTTTGTCCGCGCTTCTCCCGCAGCCACTCGGCGAAGCGTGTGTGGTACTCGGCGCGGCCGGACTTCGACGAGACCGCCGTACGCAACCTCGCGGATCAGCACGTGCTTGAAGCGATACGCCGCCTCGCCGCTGATCGTCGAGCGCTGCTCGCGCGTGACGAAGTCGCGCAGGCAGGAGATCGTCGAGCATGTCGTCGAGCTCGTCCGCGTCGTACTCCGGCGACAGGTGATCGATCGCGCCCGCCCAGAAGGTGCGGCCGATCACGGAGCCGCGCTGCAGGATGATCTTCTCGCCGGCCGGCAGCCTGTCGATGCGCGCGCCGATCAGCGCCTGCAGTGAGTCGGGGATGCGATCGCCGCTGCTCGGCGCCTTCCTCGAGGAGCATCCGCACGGTCTCCTCGACGAACAGCGGATTGCCCTCGGTCTTGTCGAGCAACCTCGCGCTGTACCTTCTGCGAGACGTCATGCTCTGCGAGCAGTGCGTCGGCGAGCTGCCTCGCCTCGTCATCGCGGCCAGCGGCTCGAGGCTCGATCGCCGTCGAACGCACGCGCCCTCCGCCCCAGCCCGGCCGCACGTCCGAGCAGTTCGGGCCGGGCCAGACAGAAGCAGGAGCAGCGAGCGCTCGCGCACCCACTGCGCAAGGTGGTCGATCAGCTCGAGCAGCGGTTCCTCGGCCCAGTGGATGTCCTCGAAGACCATGATCAGCGGCTGCACGTCTGGCGAGCTCGTCCGCGAACTCGCGCGCTGCCCACGCGATCTCCGGTTGACCGCGCTCGCCCTCGACGGCTTCCATCACGCCGGAGGCGAGGCCGAGAAGCTCGGCGATCGCCTCGTCTCCGCAGCACTCGATCAGCTTCTCGCTTGGCCGTTTCCATCGGGTCGTCGTCCGTGATCCCGCGCGGCGGCCTTGACCATCTCCGGCCAGCGGCCAGTACGTCGATGCCTTCGCCGTACGGCAGCGCGCGGCCGGTGAGGATCGTCGCGCCCTCGACGCCGGCGAGGAACTCGCGGATGCGAGCCGGCTCTTCCCCACTCCCGGTTCGCCGTAGATCGTGAAGACCTGCGGCCGCCGGTCCCGCAGCGTGCGCGCATGCGTGTTCTCGAGAAGGTCGAGCTCCGACTGGCGGCCGATGAACGGCGCCGTGACGCGCGCTCGGCTGGGGCGGGCCGTCGATCGCTGCGATAGGGCGCGGAACGCGACAATCGGGTTGCGAAAGCCGCGCAGCTCGAGCGGACCTGCGGGCTCCGTCTCGATGCGTCCCGCGGTCAGGCGGTTGGCAGACTTCCCCGATGAGAATCTCTCCCGGCGCCGCCGCCTGCTGGAGGCGGGCCGCGACGTTCACCGCTTCGCCCGTGGCGAAGGTCGAATCGGTCTCGTCGACGACGACCTCGCCCGCCTCGATTCCGATGCGCGCCTCGAGGCCCAGGTCGGTGACGTGTTCGAGGATCCCGAACCCGGCCGCGCGCCGCTCGATCGGCGTCGTCTTCATGTGCGCGCTGGGAATTCCGAAGGCCGCCATGACGGCGTCCCCGGCGAACTTCTCGACCGTGCCGCCATGCGGCTCGATGCAGCGCGGCAACGCCGTCGAAGAAGTTCGTCACGCGCCTGCGCGTGATCTCGGGATCCTGAGCCGCCAGCAGCTCCGTCGAGGCGACCAGGTCCGCGAACAGGACCGTTGCGAGCTTTCGCTCCATGGCCAAATTCTAGGTACGCGCCCCGAGGTCACCGCGGCGAAAATCCAGCTTGAAACAGACACAGAGCCGCGTCGGGCGGCCCTGAGCCTGCTAGCGCGGTTGCCGGCGTCGGTAGAGGAACGTGCCCGGAACGATCAACGCAGCGGTCCCGGCTCCACCGAGGAGCAGAGCCCACGGAAAAGAGTCTCCGCTCGGAGCATCGAGCGACTTCCCTGCTTCGAGCCGTGTAGCGAGGTCATTCGGGACACCTTCACGAACTGGATGCTCCGCCAGAGAACGTTCTTGCTCGGCGAGTACTCGAGCGTGGCGGCGTTCGAGCTCCATGGGCCGGCCCGGCCTGTGACGATCCTGATCGGCTGCCAGTCCGGTTCGTCCGGAAGGCTCTCTGCCTTCCCTTGCAGGGTGAAGAGGCGGACGTACGACGCCGGGCCCTGCACAGGCCTGCCGCCGATCGTGACACGGGAGATCCTCGGCTTGGCGAACGGCGTCACGCCGAGGGTGGCCCGGTCGAGCAATGGCCGAAGGTCACCGGCCCTCACCCAGGTCAGGCCTCGGGGTCGGTCTGGAGCAAGACAAGGCCGCGCGAGGGTGCGTAGTACTGGACGAAGCTCGGCCCGTGCGCCGGGTCGCCGCGAACCCAGAACTCGAGACGAAGGTACGCGGTCGGCGCCGGAATCGGGACGCTGACCGGGGTGCCCTGAGCCTCGACCGAGCGGATCAGCTTCCGCAGCAGACCGGTGTCCTTCACCGTCTTGCACCCCGCCGCACCGCAGGCTCATGAAGGCCGAGGCTCCTTCGCCTGCGCTGGGGCTGCCACCGCGAGCGCGCAGGCAGCGCTGAGAGTCACCAGGAGAGCCTTCATGACGGCCTTACACCTGCCGTCCCAGAAGGGTTCCAGCGGTACCGCGCGCAGTAGCATCCCGCGGATGCTCGATCCCACGGTCTTCAAGGCCTACGACGTGCGCGGGATCTATCCCGACCAGCTCGATGAAGCCGGCGCGTACGCGATCGGGCGCGCGTACGTGGAGGAGTTCGAGCCTCGCTCGCTCGCCGTCGGCCGTGACATGCGGGTCTCCTCGCCCTCGATGGCGGAGGCCGTCATGCGCGGCGCAGCGGAGGCCGGCGCGGACGTCATCGATCTCGGCATGGTCGGTACGGAGATGGTCTATTTCGCCGTCGGCGACCTCGACCTCGAAGGCGGGATCATGGTGACCGCCTCGCACAATCCCAAGGAGTACACCGGGATGAAGATCGTCCGGCGCGGGCGCGCTTCCGGTCGGCGGCGACTCGGGGCTGATGGAGATCCGTGCGCGGGCGGCGTCCCATGAGGACGAGGTCCGAGGGACAGTCCGTGGGACGTGTCCGGCAGGAGGACATCTGGCCTCGCTGGGTGGACGCGGTGCTCTCGTTCATCGACGTCGACGCCGTCAAGCCGCTGCGTGTCGTGATCGACGCGGCAAACGGCATGGCGGGAGTCATGCTGCCGCCCGTGCTCGAGCGGCTGCCGATCGACGTCGTCGCGCTGCTTCTTCGAGCCCGACGGCACGTTCCCGAACCACGAACCGAACCCGCTGCTGCCCGAGAACCGCGAGTTCATCGTCGGCAAGGTCAGAGGAGGAGGCGCCGACATCGGCGTCGCGTTCGACGGCGACGCCGACCGCTGCTTCTTCGTCGACGACACCGGTGAGTTCGTGCCCGGCGACTTCGTGACGGCGCTCCTCGCCGAGTCGATCGTCCAGAAGGAGCCCGGCGCGAAGATCCTCTACGACGTCCGCGCGAGCTGGGCGGTGCCGGAGACGATCGAGCGCGCCGGCGGCATGCCGCTCGTCAACCGGGTCGGGCATGCGTTCTTCAAGCACCGCATGCGTGAGGAGGGTGCCGTGTTCGGCGGCGAGGTCTCCGGTCACTACTACTTCCGCGACTTCTCCCAGGCCGACTCCGGCGTGGTCCCGTTCCTGCTCATGCTCGAGCTCATCTCGAAGCGCGGCCAGAAGCTCTCGGAGATCCTGCGCCCCTACAACGAGCACTACTTCATCACGGGCGAGCTGAACACTCCCGTCGACGACGTTGCCTTGAAGCTGCAGGAGCTCAAGGAGCGTTTCGGCCCGGAAGGAACGTCTCCGCACCTGGACGGTTTGTCCGTCGAGGCCGATCAGTGGCACATGAACGTCCGGCCGTCGAACACGGAGCCCCTGCTCCGCCTCAACCTCGAAGCGCTCTCGCCCGAGCTGATGGAGCGCAAGCGCGACGAGGTCCTCGACGTGATCCGAGCGTGAAAGAGAAGCCGCCCTTCAGGTTCAGCGCACAGACACGCGTCGGCTTCTCGGACACCGACGCGCAGGGATCGTCTACTACGGGCGTTACCTGCCCTACTTCGACCTCGCGCGGGTCGAGTACCACCGGAACCTCGGCCTGCTCGGGATGGATATCGGCGACGAGGGCCAGGAGTTCGTCATGCGCGCGCTGCACCATCGGAGTACCTCGCCCCCGCGGTCTTCGACGACCTGATCGAGGTGTACGTCCGCATGGCGCGAATCGGCCGCACGAGCGTGACCTACGAGCTGGCTGCCTACCGTGCCCGCGACGACGAGCTGATGGTGACCGCAGCGCAGACGCTCGTCCTCGTCGACCTCGACGAGCGCGAAGGCCGTTCCGATTCCGGAGTCGTACAGGACGCGATCCGTTCCTTCGAGGGCGAGACCCTCGAGGTGTGAGCGGGCACTCGAGCGCGGTCGAGGCGGTCGGCCGGCTCATCGAGCAGGGCAGCGAAGCCGACGAGTTGCTCCGGGAGTAGGTCGCCATCCTTCACGAGCGCTATCTCGTGGGTCGGAATCTCGTTCGTCGAGGAAGGTGACCTCGTGCTCGGCGCCGTCGGAGGGAGAGCGAACAGGAGACCAGTGCGGATCCCGATCTCCTACGACGGCAAGGTGGTCGCGGAGCTCGGCGTCAGCGGTGACTGACCAGGACCGGACGTCCCTCGAACAGGTGGCGGAGCTGATCGCGCCGTATTGCCTCGTCGGGTGGGACACAGGCGGCGAGACATGGTCGCCCTAAAAACGCGCGAAGCACCTGGGCGACCCAAAGCCGGACGCTAAGACTCAGGCGAAGCCGGGCTTAGCTGCAGGCAAGCTGATGCAGGCGCGGTCGCGCCAGCGCCCGTGCCCGCACGGAAGGGAACAGACGCCGAGCAGCGACGCCAAAGGAGTGCGCGGGGCTTTGCCCGCGCACGTTCAGCGCGAAGCGCCAGTACCCACAACCCCGAGCGAAAGCGAAGCTTTCGCTCGGATCCTGAGCAAGCGAATCTGAAGGGCCGCGCGCCCGCCCGTTGTCCTCGAGAACGGTCGGGCGCCGCAGCTTGGTGCCCTCTCCCCTTGCACTCTTTGTAGTCGCGTTTCAGAGCGGGCGCTATCCCTGAAACGAGGTACCTCGCCCATACGAGGGATGATCCCTCCATCGAGGGACGCCGGTTACGAGGCGTTACGCGGTACGCGTCGAACGACGGCCTCGATGTTGCGCAAGCGCGGTCAGCAGGCCGCGCAGCTCCTTCACGTCGCCGACCTCCGCGACGTACCAGTTCTTCGCCATCTGATCCTCGACGGTGCCGCCGTAGCGAGACGATGTTGGCGCCGTGCTCGGCGAACGTCCGGGCGACGTCCTCGAGCAGCCGCGGACGGTCCCACGAGTCGACCGCGATCTGGACGCGGAAGCTCTGCGAGGCGCCGCCGTCCCAGCTCGACCGGCGTGAAGCGCTCGGGCTGGCGCGCAAGCGCCTTGACGTTCGGGCAGTCGCTCGCGGTGGATCGTGATGCCCTTGCCGAGCGAGATGTAGCCGACGATCTCGTCGCCCGGCACCGGCGTGCAGCACTTGGCGAGCCGCACGAGCACGTCGTCGACGCCGTGCACGTTGATGCCGTAGTTGTCGCTGCCGACCGTCGTGCTTCGCGCGCGGCGCCTTGAGCGGAACGGCCTCCTCCTCGGCGACCTGCTCGGTCTTCAGCCGCTGCAGCACCTTGTTGACGACCTGCTGCGGACCGATCTTGCCCGAGCCGAGCGCGAGATAGAAGTCCTCCGCCTTCTTGAAGTTCATGTCGCGGATGACCTCCGCGAGCACGGCGCGACCCAGCGAGCTTCCGGTACGGCAGCTTCTGCCGCCTTCAGCGCCTGCTCGAGCGCGTCGCGGCCCTTCTGCTCTGGTCTTCGCGCGCGTCTCGCGCGAGAACCACTGGCGGATCTTGTTACGCGCGCGCGAGGAGGCAGCCAGCGAGATCCAGTCGCGCGACGGGCCGCGGCCGACCTTCGACGTGAGGATCTCGACGAAGTCGCCGTTCTTCAGCCGGTAGTGCAGCGGGACGATCCGGCCGTTGATCTTCGCGCCGACCGTGCGGTGGCCGACGTCGGTGTGCACCGCGTAGGCGAAGTCGATCGGCGTCGAGCCGGCAGGCAGCGTCTTCACCTCGCCCTTCGGCGTGAAGACGTACACCTCGTCGTCGACGAGGTCGGTGAGGAATGCGCGCTTGTACTCGCCGGGCTCGTCGATCGTCTCGGGCTGCGCTGTCCATCAGCTGCCGCACCCAGCTCGTCCCAGGCCTCGTCGGTCTTCAGGCCGGCGCGCCGCCTTGTAGCGCCAGTGCGCGGCGATCCCGAGCTCGGCCGTCTCGTGCATCTCGCGCGTGCGCACCTGGATCTCGAGCGGTCGTCCCTCGGGCCGATCACCGTCGTGTGCAGCGACGCGGTAGCGGTTGAACTTCGGCATCGCGATGTAGTCCTTGAAGCGGCCGGGCATCGGCTTCCAGAGCGAGTGGATCAGGCCGAGCGCGCCGTAGCAGTCGCGCGTTCCCTCGTCGCCCGAGCGCTCGACGATCACGCGCATCGCCGTCAGGTCGTAGATCTCGTTGAACTCGCGGCCCTTCTTGGCCATCTTGTCGTAGATGGAGTAGAAGTGCTTCGCGCGGCCGGAGATCTCCGCTGGGATGTCGACCTTGTCGAGCTCGAGCTGCAGCACGCGCGCCGCCTCGCGCGACGTGTCCCTCGCGGTCGGCGCGGCGCTCGCTGACCATCGCCTTGATCTCCTCGTACTTCCGCGGATGCAGCGTCTCGAACGCGAGGTCCTCCAGCTCCCACTTCATCGCGTGGATACCGAGCCGGTGGGCGAGCGGCGCGTAGACCTCGAGCGTCTCCTTCGCCTTCTGGATCTGCTTCTGCTTCGCCGAGGTACTCGATCTCGCGCAGGTTGTGCAGCCGGTCGGCGAGCTTGATCAGGATGACGCGCACGTCCGCGGCCATCGCGACGATCAGCTTGCGGTAGTTCTCGGCCTCCGCCTGCTCGCGGCTCTGGAACTGCACGCGCGTCAGCTTCGTCACGCCCTCGACGAGCTTCGCGATCTCGTCGCCGAACTCGGCGCGACCTCCTCGAGGTCGACGTCGGTGTCCTCGACCACGTCGTGGAGGAGCGCGGCCGCGATCGTCTCGTCGTCGAGCCGGAGCTGCGGCGCAGATCTTGGCGGCGCCCCAACGGGTGGATGCACGAAGTCCTCGCCCGAGCGCCGCTGCTGGCCCTCGTGGGCGTTGGCGGCGAAGAGGAAGGCCCGCCGGAGCAGGTCTCGATCGACCTCGGCGTTGTAGGCGGAAACCGTCCGCGATCAGCTCGTCGATGAGCTCCTGATGCTTCTCGTGAGTCTCAATGACCGCCATACCTTCAGTGTACTCCGGGGTTCCATGGCTCCCTCCCCGGTCGAGGCGCCGTATCTAAAGGGCAGGAATGCGTGTTCCGATGATGAAGGGGAGTCGTTCATGCACTGGTACAGACGCCGACAAGAACGCAGGGCCGCAGCGCGCCGCAGCGCGCCTGATCCTCGCGCTCGACGCACTCGTCCGGCTCCCGGCCGAAGGCGCGCCGCGCGCGCCGGGCTCTCGCATCGGCCACGCGCGCGCTAGCTGGCCGTCCAGAAACGCGTCCGAATAGATCGCTTGCCCGCGGAGCGCCGGGTCGATGCGCGGTCAGCGTGCGCGACCATGAAGTACTGCGGCCGCTCACGCCGGGCGGAGGCTCGATCCCGGCGCGGGTCGAGCGCGGTCGAAGCCGAACTCTCCGTAGTACGCGGGGTTGCCCTCGATCAGGATCAGCGGTTCCTTGCGCGCGTCGAGCGATCGGAGCGCGTGCCGCATCAGCGCCGCTGCCGACGCCGCGCCGCTGGTGCGACGGAAGCACCGCGAGCGGACTGACGCTGCAGCACGGGGTGTCCGCCGGGCTCGATCGAACGTAGCTCGAGCAGCACGTGTCCGATGAGCTCGCCGCCCGTCTTCCGCGACGAGCGAAAGCTCCGGGACGAATCGGTCCGATGCGCGGATCGCGTCGACGAGATCGGCCTCGACCGCCCTGCCGAATGCCTCCTCGTTGATCTTCCAGAGGGCGGCCTGCTGCTCATCCGCGGTCTCGGGCCGGATCTTCACGCCGCGCGCAGCAGCGCGGGCTCGGCGAGCAGCGAGCGAAACGTCTCGGACTCGAGCGGATGCCGCTTCGGTCCGCCCTCCTCGACCTCGAGCTCGTCGAAGATCGCCTGTGCCTGGCGGTCGCGCGACGGTGCGTGCCACTGCTTGCGCAGCCACGCGTACAGCCTCGTCGAAACGATCGTCGGCGTCGAAGACGCGGCGGACCGCGAGCTGTGGCGAGACGGTGCCGTTCCAGTGGTTCTCCTGCAGGCGGAACGCCACGTCGTAGCGGCCTTCACCTCCGGAAGCGGTCGAGCTGCGTGCCCTGACCGAACGCGATCGCACCTCCCGCGTCGCGACCGTCGCGCTGCACGCGGAAGCGCAGATGCTTGCCTTCGCCGACGGTCGCCAGCTCGCCGAGCTCGCAGCCGGGTGCGAGCAGCGTGACGTCGGGGTTGGCGAGACCGAACGGCGCAGAGTCGTCGCAGCTCTTCGCAGAGCTCGAGCGTGAGCTTCGCGCCGCGAGGCAGCACCGCGTCGACGACAGTCGCGGGGACGAGGTCTTCGGGGTCGAGCAGGCCTTCGGCTTGCTCCGCGAACGCCTCGGCGAACTGCTCGATCTCGTTCCGGTGCGATCGAGAGGCCGGCGGCCGCTCGATGGCCGCCGAACCGCTCGAGAAGGTCGAGCAGGCGCCGAGGGCGCCGTGCAGGTCGAACGAGGAGATCGAGCGGCCCGACCCCTTCCAGAGGCCGTTCGCCGCCGGCGATCAGGACGACGGGCCGGTTGATAGCGCTCGACGAGACGCGAAGCCACGATCCCGATCACGCCTTCGTGCCAGTCTTCGTCCCAGACGACATACGCGCGCCGACGTCGCTTCGCCTCGGGCCATTCTTCGACCTGCGCGATTGCCGCACGCAGGATCTTGTTCTCGACCGCCTGCCGGTCGCCGTTCAGCTCCTCGAGACGATCGGCGAGACGGCGCGCCTCGTCGGCGTCTTCGGTCAGGCAGCAGCTCGAGCGCTGCGCGCGGGTGACCCAGCCGGCCCGCGGCGTTGATCCGCGGCGCGAGCCGGAACCCGACCTTGCCCGCGTCGACTGCCGCCGGATCGACGCGCGCGACCTTCATCAGCGCGCGCAGGCCCAGCTTCTGCGTACGGGCGAGCGTTCGCAGCCCGGCGATCGCCAGCGACCGGTTCTCGCCCACGAGCGGCACGACGTCGGCGATCGTCGCGAAGCGCGACGAGGTCGAGGTGACGCCGCAGAAACGTCGGACTCTGGCCCGAGGAGGGCCTGGCCGAGCTTGTAGACGACGCCCGTGCCGCAGAGCTCCTGGGAACGGGTAGTCGGACGGGCGAGTCGCGACGATCGGACAGTCCGGCAGCTCGTCGCCCGGGCCGGTGGTGATCGGTGACGACGACGTCGAGCCCGAGCTCGCGCGCCCGGCGCACCTCCTCGACCGCGGTGATGCCGCAGTCGACCGTGAGGACGAGCCCGCAACCTTCCGTCGGCGAGTCGTTCGAGCGTCTCGCCGCTGACGCCGTAGCCCTCGTCGAAGCGGCTCGGCAGGTGCCACTCGACGTCGGCGCCGAGCTCGCGCAGGACGAGCACCGCGAGCGACGGTTGCGCAGATCCCGTCGACGTCGTAGTCGCCGTGGACGCAGATCCGCTTGCCGGCCGCGATTGCCGCGCTGATCGCCTCGACGGCCGCGTCCATGTGCGCCGAGCAGGCTGTGGATCGTGCAGGGGCTGCTCGCCGGCCAGGTAGGCCCGCGCCACGTCGGGGTCGCCGTAGCCGCGCCGGACGAGCACGCTTGCCGTGATCTCGCTGAGGTCGAGCTCCTTCGCGAGGCCGCTCGCCTGCCGGTGCGGGCACGGACGGATCGTCCAGATGCCCTCTGACATGCACGACTACCGTACGAACGGTGTCGGACAGCACCGCCCTGAGCGCCGGAGTTCCTGCTCGATCCGAGTGTGACGTTTCTGAACCACGGCCTCGTTCGGCGCCGTGCCGCGCGCGGTGTTCGAGCGGTATCAGGCGTGGCAGCTCGAGCTCGAGCGCCAACCGGTGCTGTTTCTGGCCCGGCGGGTCGACGAGCTGCTCGGCGAAGCGCGAGCCGCGCTCGGCGCTTACGTGGGCGCCAACCCGGACGACCTGGTCTTCGTCCCGAACGCGAGCACCGGCGTCAACATCGCGGCTTGGCCACTCGGGCTCGGGCCCGGCGACGAGGTCCTCTCCACGCGACCTCGAGTACGGCGCGCTCGACCTGGCCTGGGAGCACGTCTGCGGCGACTTCGGCGCGCGCTACGTCAGGACTCCCGTCCGTTTGCCCGTCACGAGCGCCGAAGAGGTGGCGGACACGATCTGGGCCGGAGTCAGACCACGCACGAAGGTGCTCTTCATCAGCCACTACACCTCCGAGACGGCTTTCGCGCTGCCCGTCGCGGAGCTCTGCAGACGCGCGCGTGAGCGTGGGATCCGAACCATCGTCGACGGAGCGCACGTCCCGGGCCACCTTCCTCTCGACCTCGCCTCCCTCGACGCCGACTACTACAGCGGTAATTGCCACAAGTGGCTTTGCGCGCCCAAGGGTGCGGGCTTCCTCTACGTGCGGCGCGAACTGCAGCGCGACGTGCACCCGCTCATGATCAGCTGGGGGTACAAGGGCGACGATCCCGCCTTTGTCGCGCGCCACGAGAAGCAGGGCACGCGGGATCCCCTCGGCGTATCTCACCGTTCCCACTGCGATCGAGTGGCAGCGAGAGCGCGACTGGGACGTGGTGCGCGAACGGTGTCACGAGCTGGCGCGGCGCGCGCGCAACGAACTAGGGCTCGAAGGAGTGACGCCCGACTCGAAGGACTTCTTTCGCCAGATGGTCACGCTCCGCCTTCCGAAGGAGGCGCCTGCGGACCTGAAGGAGCGCCTCTACGACGAGCACCGGATCGAGATCCCGGTCTTCGAGCGCGGAGACGACCGCTTCATCCGTCCGTCGTTCCAGGGTACAACGACGCCTGCCGATCTCGAGCGGCTGCGCAGACGCGCTCGCTGTGCTGCTCTAGGCCGCGTACGCGAACGGGTGCTCGAACACGTCGAGCGCCTTCTCGGCCGGAGCCGGGAGCACGAAGCTCTGCCGGAGCGGCTGTCCTCCACCGCAACCGTCAGCGCGTTCGTCACACGGCTCCAGAGCAACGAGACTTCGATGCCGTCAGCGGAGCGGTGATGGAGCTCTGTGAGAGTCGATTCGGTCATGTCGTTACCGTCGCAGGTCGAGGGTTTTCGGGACACCGGGCCAGCCGGTGTTTACGGGTACGGTCAACCCCCGTCCTCAGCCCCAGCTAGTCCTGCCTACTCGCGCGGCAGCTGGACGCCGAGCAGGGTCAGGCCCACAAGCAGAAGGACGAACGCCAGAGCGGCTGCGATGACGAGCCTCGGGTGGCGGGCCTGCCGGAATGAGTCCCAGCCCACCCGGCCCCAGAAGACGACGAGCCCGGCGACGGCCGCGAGGCCGATGACCAGAACGGGCGCGAGCAGCGCAGCGCGCTCGAACGAGAGGTCGCTCACCCAGACGGCGACGAGCACGACAGCGGTCACGGCGCCGGAGGCTGCAGCCAGTCTCGTACTCATGAGACGAGCCTACCGCGGAGCTATCGTTCAATCGTGATCGAAGCCAACTACGTCTCCGGGGACGACTACGTCGTCGAGTTCCTCGGCTACCGCTTCGGCTTCAACCGCTCCGACTTCGAAGAACGCGTCACCGCCGCGGCGGTCAAGCTCGGTCTCGTCGGCGACAACGAGCTCGACGACGACGAGACCGCCGACCTCGTCGAGCTCGTCGAGCGCGACTGGATCGACGAGCCGCGCAGCGGTCTCGGCCGTTACCTCGTACGTCACTGGGAACGCGTGTCGCTCGTCGGTGGCGAGTCGCTCGTCTACTGGCTGAAGAAGCTGGTCTTCCGCGGTGCGTGGCTCGACCATCGCGTGAAGGAAGGAGCTCCTCGAGGTCGCGTGGGACGACGACTCCTCCGACTTCGGCTACCGCGACCCGAACGGCGACCGCGCACTCCTGGAGCTTGCACCCGTGCCGTCCTGGCACGAGATGCAGTTCCGTCGGTGACTCGCGCCGCTCTCATCGCCGCGTACCTCGGCGGCGCTGCTGGCGGTGGATACGCAGGTCGACCTGCACGGCCAGCTCGCGCTCGGCGCGTTGACGTGGATCGTCCTGATCGTCGCGGCCTGGCCGCTAGCGGCAGAACGGCGCGCGCAGGTGGCCGTCGTGATCTGCGCCGCGACGGTGGCGGAGCTGACCGGCTCGATCCTCTGGGGCGTCTACTCCTACCGCCTGCACAACCTGCCGACGTTCGTCCCACCCGCGCACGGGCTCGTCTTCATGGCCGGGCTCGCGCTCAGCGAAGGGCTGCGGCGCCATTCGCGGCGCGCTGGTGCTCGTCGCCGGCGGCGCCGCCGTCGCTCTGGGGCGTGCTCGGACTGACGGCGCTGCCACGCCTCGATGCGGCAGGCGCGCTCGGCGTCCCGTTGCTGCTCGCTTTTCTCTGGCGCTCGCGGGCGCGCGCGGCCTACGCCGGGGTCTTCCTCGTCGTGGCGGCGCTCGAGCTCTACGGGACTGCGATCGGAACCTGGCGCTGGGCCGAGCAGCTCCCGGGCTCGGCATCCCCGACGGCAATCCGCCGAGCGGCGTCGCCTCCGGCTACGTCTGGTTCGACGTCATGGCCCTGCCTCTTCGCCCCGTGGCTCCTCGCAGCGGCGCGGACGTGGCCGTTGCGGCGCCGTCCCGTGCCTGGCACCGGACAGGTCTGAGATGGGCGGTCGCAGGGCAACCCTGCGACCGCCGCGTTGGAGGATGTGAGCTGCGGCCCCTCACGATCCTCCTGGGACTCACATTGAGGCGAAAAGCCGTTTCCGCACTCCCCCTGGTGGGTGAAGTGAAGTACCTGGATGAACCACCCGAAGGGGAGGAATCAACCAGCGTGGGTGATTCATGCTCCTCACGTACCACTTGTCCTCAAACGCTCTGCACTGCGGGTAGAGCGAAGCCCCGGGACACTGCGGCCGGGGCGGACATTTCATGAAGGGCCGGAACCAATGCGGCGGTTCCGGCCCTTCACCTCTTTCCTGGTTGGGCGGGGCCCGGGCGGCGGGTTTCGCCCGCTGGACCAGATCAGAAGAGCTTCGTGCCGTCCGCAGCCGGCGGGGCTCCGAGCTGCTCCCGGCCGAGCTCGGTGATGATGCGGCCGCGCGGCGTGCGCTGAAGGAAACCGAGCTGCAACAGGAACGGCTCGTACACGTCCTCGATCGTGTCCTGCTCCTCGCCGAGTGCGACGGCCAGCGTCGAGAGCCCCACCGGCCCGCCGCCGAACTTGAGGAGGATCGTCGAGAGCAGCTCGCGGTCGATTCGCTCGAGCCCGCGGTCGTCCACCTCCAGCAGTTCGAGCGCCTCCCGTGCCACCTCGTTCGTGATCACGCCGTCGTGCTTCACCTGCGCCACGTCTCGCACGCGCCTGAGGATGCGGTTCGCGATGCGCGGCGTTCCGCGCGAGCGCCGGGCGATCTCGTCTGCGGCGTCTTCCGCGATCTCGACGTCGAGGATTCGCGCCGAGCGCCGCACGATCGTCCCGAGCTCAGGCGCGTCGTAGTAGTCGAGCCGGAACGTCATGCCGAAGCGATCGCGAAGCGGTGTCGTCAGGAGGCCCGTGCGCGTCGTCGCCCCGATGAGCGTGAACGGCGGCAGATCGAGCGTCAGCGTGCGTGCAGCGGCGCCTTGACCCACGATGATGTCGAGCCGGAAATCCTCGAGGGCCGGGTACAGGATTTCTTCGATCGCGCGGTTCAGCCGGTGGATCTCGTCGACGAAGAGGACGTCGTGCCGCTCGAGGCCGGTGAGGATCGCCGCCATGTCGCCCTTGCGCTCGAGCGCGGGACCAGCGACGCAACGTATGCCGACGCCGAGCTCCTCGCGCACGATGAACGCGAGGCTCGTCTTGCCGAGCCCGGGCGGCCCGACGAGGAGCACGTGGTCGAGCGGCTCGTCGCGCGCCTTCGTCGCGTCGAGCGAGATGGCGAGCTGCTCCTTGATCCGCTCCTGCCCGACGAACTCGGCCAGGCGTCGCGGACGCAGAGACTGCTCGAGGTCTTCTTCCTCGGGGACGACCGCCGGTGCCAGGAACTGGGTGGACATGTCTAGGCCGCTTTTAGCGCTTCGCGGACGCGTTCCTCCGGCGGAAGCTCCGGATCGACCCGCGCCAGCGCCAGCTCCGCCTCGCCGAGCGAGTAGCCGAGCTCGACGAGAGCGTCGCGGGCGACCAGATGCGGCTGGCTCCCGCTGTCACTGCCACCCGCTGAGGTGATCGGCACCGGCGCCTCGCCGATCTTCTCCTTCAGCTCGAGCACGATCCGCTCGGCGGTCTTCTTCCCGATCCCCGGGATGGCCTGGAAGCGCGCCGTGTCCCCGAGCACGATCGCGCGGCGCAGGTCGGCGGCCGGGGAGCCGGAGACGATTGCGCAGCGCGACCTTCGGGCCGATGCCGTTCACCGACAAGCAGTTGGAGGAAGAGCTCACGCTCGGCCGCCTCCACGAACCCGTACAGCTGCAACGCGTCCTCGCGCACGTGCAGGTAGGTGTGCAGCGCGACCTCCGCCGCACCGTCGGCGGCGCGGATCGCCGAAGGCGTCGCGGCGACGAGATAACCGATGCCGCCGACGTCGACGACGAGCCCGTCCGGCGTGTTCGCCACGGGCTTGCCCCGAAGGCGCGCGATCATCCCGCGATCCTCAGCAGAGGCGGCGCGAGCGCATGGCAGATCGCGACGGCGAGCGCATCGGCGGCATGAGTCGGAGGCAGGCTCGACCTCGAGCCCGAGGATCACCTTCACCATCTTCTGCACCTGCTGCTTTTCGGCGCGCCCGTAGCCGCAGACCACCTGCTTGACGCGGGCGGGCGGATACTCAGCGCACTCGACTCCCGCGCTGGCGGCCGCGACCATGACGGCCCCGCGTGCCTGCCCGACGGAGAGTGCGGTGCGGGCGTCGGCGCCGACGAACGACTCCTCGATGGCGACGGCATCTGGGTGATGAACCTCGACGAGCTCGGCCACGGCGTCGAAGATCGTCTTCAGCCGTGCCTCCGGCCGCTCGGAGGCGGCTGTTTTCCACCACCCGTGGTCGATGGCCCTGAGGCGCCCGTCTCTTTCGTGGACGATGCCGTACCCGCAAGAAGCCGTCCCTGGATCGATGCCGATGACCTTCACGGTCAGAGGTTAGGGAGTGACCCGGACGTATCCTTCCGGCCATGCCCGGGGACATCTGGCTGACCTTCCCGGACGGGACGGAACACGAGCTGAAGGAAAGCGTCACGATCGGACGCGACGATTCGAACGATCTGACCTTCAGGTCGACCACCGTCAGCCGCGACCACGCTGCCCTCACGGTCACGGACGGCCGCTGGTACGTCGAGGATCGGGGCAGCTTCAACGGCACGTTCCTGAACGGGACCCGGGTACAGCCGGGAACGCCTCTCCCGCTGCGGCACGCCGACCGCATCGGAATCGGCGCGGAGACGGTCCTCTTCTCCTGGCCGGCTCAGCTGCAGGACCCGGACACAACCGAGCCGCTCGAAGAGGTCGCGCCCGCGGATTCCGCGCAGCTGTCCTCGTTCCAGCGCCAGGTGGTGCAGTCTCTGTGCGGGCCGTGGCTCGCCGGCGCCAGTCTCGAGACCCTGCCGTCGAACGAGCAGATCGCCGCACAACTCGGGACGCCCGGCGCGACAGGAACCGTCAAAGCAGCACTACGCCGCATCTATGCAAAGGCCGGGCTCTCGGATCAGCCGGCACATGCGAAGCGTCGCGCACTCTGTCGCGTCGCACGCCAGCGCGGCTGGGTCTAGAAAAACGGCGAGGGAGCACGCGGCTCCCTCGCGACCCCTCCGTTCGAACTGCGAAGGCTAAGCCAAGCCGCTGAGACCGGGGTGGCGCCGTGAGTAACCGGGGTGACCAGCACGGTCTTTTCCAGACACGTGCCAGGGACTGTCCCTGGAACATGTCCCTACGAAGCGACGGTCTCGAGGACGCGCTCCGGGATGTCGAAGTTCGCGTAGACGTCCTGGACGTCGTCGTTGTCCTCGAGCTCCTCCATCAGCCGCACGATCTTCTTCGCCGAGGATTCGTCTGCGACCTCGATGGTGGTCTTCGGCACCATCGTCAACTCCGCGGAGTCGACGGGAAAGCCCGCCGCCTCGACTGCCTCGCGCACCGCCGTCAGAGCCTCCGGTGCCGACACGCACCTCATAGGTCGAGCCGTCGAGCTTGACGTCGTCGGCGCCGCCTTCGGCAGCGGCCAGCGTCAGCTCGTCCTCGTCGACGCCGTCCGCCGGCACGACGACCACGCCGCGGCGCTCGAAGAGCCAGGCGACCGCGCCCGACGGTCCCGAGGTTGCCGTCGTTCTTGTCGAACGCATGGCGAACGTCCGACGCGGTGCGGTTGCGATTGTCCGTCAGCGCCTCGACGATCACCGCGACGCCGTTCGGGCCGTAGCCCTCGTAGACGACCGTCTCGAAGGCCTGCGCATCGGAGTCCGCGCCCGAGCCGCGCGCGATCGCGCGCTCGATGTTGTCCTTCGGCATGGAATAGGAGCGCGCCTTCTCGATCGCGTTCTGCAAGCGCGAGGTTGCCGGCTGGATCGGGTCCGCCCTCCTTCGCCGCGACGATGATCGCGCGCGAGAGCTTCGAGAACAGCTTGCCGCGCTTCGCGTCGGCGGCGCCCTTCTTGTGCTTGATCGACGACCACTTGCTATGCCCGGACACTCATCGCCTCCTCGACCGGCATTCAAGAACAGCTCGTGCACCCGCGTGTCGTCCGTCAGCTCCGGGTGGAACGATGCCACGAGGATCCGCCCGTCGCGAACGAGCACCGGCTCGCCCTCGTGCTCGGCGAGCACCTCGACGTCCTCACCGGTCACCCGCACCCGCGGCGCCCGGATGAAGACCGCGCGGAGCGGCGCGCTCGTCCCCGCGAGCTCGAGGTCGGCCTCGAAGGAGGCCACCTGGCGGCCGTAGGCGTTCCTGTCGACCTCCACGTCGGCGAGGCCGAGGTGGTTGCGATCGAGGACGATCATCCCGGCGCAGGTACCGAGGATCGGAGCCTCGAACGCCCGGATCGCCTCGTCGAGCCCGTAGAGCTTCATCAGCCGCATGAACGTCGTGGACTCGCCCCCCGGGACGACCAGCCCGTCGAGCCCGGCGAGCTCCTCCGGCTTCCGGATCTCGACCGGTTCGGCGCCGAGCCGGCGCAGCATCGCCTCGTGCTCGCGGAAGTTTCCCTGGACTGCCAGTACGCCGATCCGCATTTGAGACCAAGTGTAGATTCGTCTACCCTGAGAGCGTTCCGAGGGGCTCCAAGGGGAGGAGAATTCGTGAAACGTCTGTGGCTGTTGGCGCCTGTCGCCGTGCTTGCGCTGGTGCTCGTCTCGCCCATCCCGGCGGCGAAGCCGGGTCCCGGCACTTCGACGGGGACCGGGCGCGTCTTCGTGCCCAACCCGGTCCAGATCATCGGGTGACGAGTCGCTCACCGACCAGAAGGACTCAGATTCGGCCGTACCGGCCGCCGCGTACTACGGAGTGACGCTGACCAATCTCGACGGCAGCGGCTTCCTGCGCGGTGACTGGGCGAACGTGGTCAGCGAGACCGGGAATCCCGCGTACTCGCCCACGAACACGTTCAACTACACCCGCAGTCAGGACGAGTTCGAGCAGGTGATGGCGTACTTCTGGATCACCGAGGCGCAGAAGTACATCCAGAGCCTCGGCTTCGGTACGAAGTACCCGCCGGTGAACAAGGAGTCGCAGGACGTCCGGATCAACCAGTGGGGCCAGGACAACTCGTTCGAGACCGACCACCCGAAGGACGAGCTCCGCTTCGGCAAGGGCGGCGTCGACGACGCCGAGGACGCCGAGGTGATCCTGCACGAGTACGGGCACGCCATTCACGATGGCTCCGGCTTCGTCTTCGGCAGCGAGGAGGCCGGCGCGATCAGCGAAGGCTTCGGCGACTACTGGGCCGTCGACTTCTCGGACGTCGTCGCGAAGCGCATGGGCGTGCCCGAGCTCGAGCCGCTGCCGTGCGTGATGGACTGGGACGCGACGTTCTACACCTCGACCGTCCCGCACTGCCTCCGGCGGCTCGACACGAATCTGCACTACCCCGCCGACCTCGACGGCGAGGTTCACGACGACGGTCGCATCGGTCCCACGCCCTCTGGGACATTCACGAGACCGTCAAGAACCCAATGGCGGACACGATCATTCTCAAAGGCCAGATCGGCTTCATGGGCAAGACGATGACCGACCTCGCCAATAGCACGATCTCGACGGCGCAGAGCCTCTATGGCAGCAGCGTGGCCGACGAAGTGTCGCGCCGCGTTCCACGCCCGCGGGATCGTCTAGGACAGATCGACAAGGCAGCTCGCGGCTTCGGCCGCGGGCTGCTCTTGCTACCAGCCGCGCGTCTCGAGGAGTTCTTCGGGCGCGAGCGCTGCGGCCGACAGGCCGCTCATCGCATCGCCGAGGCCGCGGGATACCCGCGCGAGGATCTCTGCGTCGTTGTAGTGCGTCGTCGCCTCGACGATCGCCTTCGCACGCTCGCTCGGATTGTCCGACTTGAAGATCCCTGAGCCGACGAAGACGCCGTCCGCGCCGAGCTGCATGCAGAGCGCCGCATCCGCCGGTGTCGCGATTCCGCCGGCGGTGAAGGTCACGACGGGCAGCCGACCGTTCTCCGCCACCCAGCGCACGAGCTCGACGGGAGCCTGGAGGTTCTTCGCCTCGCTGTACAGCTCGTCGGGATCCATTGCGCCGAGTCTCTTGATCGATCCGAACACGGAGCGCATGTGCGTCACGCGCGTTGACGATGTCGCCGGTCCCCGCCTCGCCCTTCGTCCGGATCATCGCGGCGCCCTCGGCGATGCGGCGGAGCGCCTCGCCGATGTTCGTGCAACCACAGACGAACGGGACGGTGAACTTCCACTTGTCGATGTGATTCGCCGTGTCCGCAGGCGTCAGGACCTCGGACTCGTCGATGTAGTCGACCTCGAGCGCCTCCAGGATCTGCGCCTCGACGAAGTGGCCGATGCGCGCCTTGGCCATGACGGGGATGCGTCACGGCCTCCTGGATCTCGATCGACCTTGTCCGGGTCGGCCATGCGAGCGACGCCGCCCTCCCGGCGGATGTCGGCCGGAACGCGCTCGAGCGCCATCACCGCGCAGGCGCCCGCCGTCCTCGGCGATCCGCGCCTGATCGGCGTCGGTGACGTCCATGATCACCCCGCCCTTGAGCATCTCGGCGAGGCCGCTCTTGACCCGCATCGTCCCGATCTCAGCCATCGCCGGTGATTCTATCCGGAGGGCTCAGCCCTTCAGACAGGCGACCACCTTGTCCAGACTCCTCTTGCGGTGGCGTGACCGTCCAGAGGAGGACGGCGTTCTTCTCGGTCCGCATCACGTCCGTGATGTGCGGTTTCAGCTTCTTCGGCGCGGAAACGCTTGAAGGCGCCGGCGATCTGGATGGCGTCGTCGGAGTTCTGCGCCGAAGGCGATCGTGAGAGCGTTCCCGGCCTCGTTCGCCCGCAGGCCCCCGTTGGGCGCATTGGCGGCGACCACCCCGACCTTGGCGTCGTCGGTGGTGACGGTGTAGCCCTTCCCGCTGAGGGCACTTCGCCGTCGGGCCGGCCTTGTAGGTGGAGGGCTCACCGGAGGTGCAGCCCGTGAGCACAAATGCCGGTACCAAGAGGACGAGGAGCACGAGACGCATGGCGGGCCGGACTGTACCGAGCGCCCAGGTACCGCCGGGTTTGGTCAGACGAGAAGCAGGCCCTGGGGGCCGCATCTCGCTTGGTGCTTGTCGCAGCTAAGAGGTGGCGAGACCTGGACCGAGTAGTCCGGGGCCGGTACCGCCGAAGCCGAGTGCTGACAACCGTCAGCAGCAAGAGCAAGGCGCCGAATGCGACCGAAGCGCCGATGCCTGCGTCGCCCCGAGTTGAACCCGGACTGCGAGGTGACGCGATCACCCTGCGTCGGTGTTACTCCGGCGAACGATTGGTAGGCCGCTACGCCGACTGGCCCCGAAACCGCGCTGTAGCTCGCCGGCGTCGCCTGCGAACTCCGATGGATCACGCTGTAAGCCCATGGATCAGAGAGGGCCGTATCCGCCTGTCGGCTTCGCCAGCACTGCAGGAGCGCTGATCGCTGCGATCGCAAGGCTGACCGCCGGTGCCGAGAACCAATCTCTTCAACCTGAGGTGCTTGCGGATCATCTGGTGCTCCTTCCCCTAGATTGCGTCCAGGATCGCGCCCACTAGCAACGACCTGGTCACCAGCGACGCCACCTGCACCCACCGCTCGGTAACTCGTTCGCCGCGCTGGGGAAGTCGCTACTGCGGCTACCCGCCAGCAGCGGTTCCGGGCTGCCGGGATGTGGTCCGTACGCGCCGCGAGCGACCATGAGCGGGACATGTTCGGCCGCAGATCACTCTCCCTCCTCGGCGCGTTGCCGGCTCACGGTGCTTGCCCTCGCCGGCTGCGGCGGCAACGCGTCGCACGCGCTGCCGACAACGAACGATGGACGCCCAGCGAGTGTCGGAGTGGCGAGCACCGGGCTCGGCGACGTCCTTGTCGACCGGCAAGGGCGCACGCTGTACCTCTTCGAGCGAGACTCGGGCACGATGAGCGCCTGCACCGACGCCTGCGCGGTCAACTGGCCGCCGCTGCGTGTCCGCGGCACTCCGCTGGTCGGCAGCGGCGCCAAGCGCTCGGACGTCGGAACGACGGCTCGCCCCGACGGGATCAGCCAACTCACCTACAACGGACACCCGCTGTACACCTTCGTGAATGACAAGAAGCCGGGCGACACGAACGGCGAGGGGATCAACGCGTTCGGCGGCTCCTGGTTCGCGGTCTCCGCGGCAGGCGCCAAGGTCGTCCCCCTGGCTCGCAGCCGCAGGGCGGGGGCGGGTACGGCTACTAACGATTCCGGCTCGCCGCGATGCGCGCCGGCGCGCCTCGAGGAACGCTGACAAGGTGCAGATTCGCTCCTCATCGTCGACGACAACCGACCTTTCCTCGACGCCGCGCGCCTGCTGCTCGAGCGTGAAGGCGTGGCGGTCGTCGGGGTTGCGACGACGAGCGCCGAAGCGCTGCGACTCGAGGAGGAGCTTCGGCCGGATGTCGTTCTGGTCGACATCCGCCTCGGTGACGAAAGTGGCTTCGACCTCGCACGGCGGCTGAGCAGCACGGTGATCCTGATCTCCACCCACGCGCAGAGCGAGTACGCCGAGGAGATCGCGGCGAGCCCGGCGGCGGGATTTGTTCCCAAGGCTCAGCTGTCGGCGCTCCGCGGTCGTGCGCCTTGCCGGCGGCCCCAACCGATTGAGGACGCTAGCGCGCGTTGAGGTACGTGACCACCGCGAGCACGCGGCGCTGATCGTCCTCCCCGCGGGCAAGCGCAGCTTCCTGAGGATGGCACGGACGTGCTTCTCGACGGTCGACTCGGTGATCCACAGCGCGTGCGCAATACCCGCGTTCGAGCGGCCCTCTGCCATCAGGGCGAGCACCTCCCGCTCGCGCGGCGACAGGACGTCGAGCGGGTCCCGCACGCCGCGTGCGGCAACGAGCTCCTGTACGAGCGCGGGATCAACGACCGAGGCGCCCTTGACGATCCGCTCGAGCGTGTCGACGAAGTCCTCGACGTCCGTGACGCGGCTCTTGAGCAGGTAACCGCTCCGCTCGCCGCTCGCGAGCAACGCGGTCGCGCGCTCCACCTGCACGTGCGCGGAGAGAGCGACGACGGCGGTATCCGGAAACTCCTCGCGGATCGCTTCTGCGGCTTCGAGGCCCTCGGTCGTGTGCGTGGGCGGCATGCGAATATCGACGATCACGAGGTCGGGCCGAAGCTCGCGCACCAGGTCGATCAGCTCGGACGCGTTCCCGGACTGACCCACCACCTCGAAACCGGAGCGCTCGAGCAGGCCGGCGAGACCCTCGCGCATGAGAACCTCGTCGTCCGCCAGCACGACCCGGGTCGCGTTCGTGCTCATAGCAACGATTATGGGCTAACGTAACGTGATGAGCACATCCGCCCCGCCGGCGGATCCGGCACAACGAGCTGCACCGGCTCGTGGAGGAGCAGGCCGCGTTGCGCCGCGTCGCGACGCTCGTGGCGTCGGGCGCGCCGTCGGCGGAGGTGTTCGCCGCCGTTGCGCAGGAGGCCGTTCAGGTCCTGCAGCTGATGAATGCCGCCGTCGGTCGGTACGACCAGGACACCTCGACGATGACGGTCCTTGCGGTCCACGGCGAGAGCCCGGAGGCCTTTGCGCCCGGCTCTTGCTGGCCACTCGACGGGCCGTCGATGTCGGCGGAGGTGCTGCGCACGGGCCGCCCAGTGCGAATTGACGAGTACGCCGACCTTCCTGGTTCGCTCGCAGCCGCGGCACGCGAGTACGGATTCAGCAGGGTTGCCGGTGCGCCGATCATCGTCGACGGTCGCGTCTGGGGAGTGATCTCGACATCGTCGCCGGACGCACCGCTTCCCGACGATCTCGAGGACCGGCTCGCCGAGTTCACCGGAATTGGTGGCAACCGCGATCGCCAACGGCGAGGCTCACGATGCGCTCACGCGGCTCGCGGAGGAGCAGGCCGCGTTGCGGCGGGTGGCGACGCTGGTTGCAGCCGGAGCGCCGCCGGCAGACGTGTTCGAAGCCGTGAGCGCGGAGGTGGCGGCATTGATGGGCGCCGACGGATCTGCTCTGACGCGCTTCGAGGCAGACGGGACCGTCACTGCGGTAAGCGGCTGGACGACCGAGGGCGGGTACATCTACGTCGGCAGGCGCTACGAGCTCGAGGGCACCGTGTCGGGCGTCATCTTCGAGACGGGCCGACCCGGACGCGTCGAGAACTACGCAGAAGCGCCGGGCGAGGCGCCCGAGGCCGCCCGCGAGATGGGCTGGCGGTCGTCCGTGGGAGCGCCGATCACGGTCGAGGGCCGCCTCTGGGGCGTGTTGGCCGTCGTTTCGAAGAGCGAGCAGCCGCTGCCGCGCGACACCGAGCACCGACTGGCCGAGTTCGCCGAGCTCTTCGCGACCGCGATCGCAAACAGCGAGGCACACGAGCAACTCGCGCAGCTCGCCGACGAACAGGCAGCGCTGCGCCGGGTCGCCACGCTCGTCGCCGAGGGGGCGACGCCGCACCGGGTGTTCGAGGGCGTGCGAGACGAGGTGGCACGGATGTTCAACGCCCCCTCAGCGTGTTGCTCCGCTACGACGCCGACGGAACCGCGACCGTGCTTGCAACGTCCGACGGCTACCTCGGCCCGATCGGGAGGAGCTGGCCCGTCGAGGATGACGAGCAGCGCGATCGCGCGGGTCTGCCGCACCGGCCTCCCGGCGCGCGCCGACTACACCCGGCCCACGCGGGGCCCGGTCGCGGCCGCTGCGCAGGCCGCAGGCGCGCGATCCGCGGTCGGCGTGCCTGTCGTCGTCGACGGAACTCTCTGGGGCGTCATGGCCGTCGGCTCGCGCGAAACCGAGCCGCTGCCGCCTGACTTCGAAGGCCGGCTGGCGAAGTTCACGGAGCTCCTCGCGACGGCAATCGCCAACGCCGAGGGCCGCGCCGAGCTGGACGCCTCACGCGCACGAATCGTGGCTACGGCCGACGCGACCCGGCGCCGGATCGAACGCGACCTGCACGACGGCGCGCAGCAGCAACTGGTTTGGCTCGCGCTCGCGTTGCGCGCGGCGCAGGCGACGGTTCCCGAGGAGCTCGAGCAGCACCGAAGCGAGCTGGACCGCGTCGTCGACGGCCTCACGGCCGCGCTCGATGACCTCCGCGAGGTCGCCCTCGGGATCCATCCGGCCGGGTCTCGGAGGACGGCCTGACGCCGGCGCTCAAGCGGCTCGTTGCCCGCTCGCCGCTCCGCGTCAACCTCGAATTTCGCGCTGATGGTCGCTTTCCGGAGCCGGTGGAGGTGGCGGCCTACTACGTCGTCTCGGAGTCGTTGACGAACGCAGCCAAGTACGCCGGATACCCCGGTTGTCGACGTCGCGCTGGCCGCTGACGACGGCGCCCTTCGTGTGGAGGTTCGCGACGACGGGCGTGGTGGCGCGGACCCGGCCGCGGGCTCGGGACTGCTCGGCCTGAGGGACCGCGTCGAGGCGATCGGGGGACGATGCACCTGACGAGCCCGCCGGGTGCGGGCACGTCGTTGCGCGTCGAGTTGCCGCTGGTCGACCAGGCCGCTCGCTGATCCGAGCGGACGCTCGAGCACACGGCTCGCGTCCAGATACCGCTCGACGTTCCCGGGCCGCGGGTCGGATAACACCAGCACGGCCTCGACGAACCGGCTGACCGCGTGGGCCTTCGGGGGCTGGCGGCTCGGCCCGGCTCATGCGAAGCGCGACGCCGTCGGCGAGGAAGATGAGGAGGCCGCAAGGGGCACGACGACGACGAGGACGACCCCGGCCAGGACGACGAGAGACAGCGTGCCTGTTGCCCGGCGATCCGTCGCAACCCACCGGAGATGCCCGTGCCACATGTGTGTCCACATTCGCGGCCACGGGAGCCGCATGTCTGCGGCCACCTCCAAACCGCTCTGGGGGCAATCCACAGTTCGACGACTGGCGGGCCCCGTTCCCCGGTAGCGCAGACTCCGGGATTCCGGCTAGCCGTAATGCGTGCAAGGACGCAGTAGCTGCGACGCTGATGACAGTGCCGATTGCGCTGTCTGATCGTCGATGACAACCGATCCGTTCCTCGAGGCCGCCCGCGTGCCTGCTCGAGCAGGAAGGGTCTGACCGTCGCGGGCGTCGCGTCGACGAGCGCCGAGGCGCTCCGCCAAGCCGAGACGCTTGCGACCCGACGTCGTGCTCGTCGACATCTCGCTCGGGCGAGAGAGCGGCCTCGAGCTGGCGCGGCGCCTGGTCGACGAGAGTGGCCAGGCTCCGAGTCGGCGGTGATCCTCATCTCGACGCACTCCGAGGCGGACGTCGCCGATCTGATCGCCGCGAGCCCCGGCGGGCTTCGTTCCGAAGGCGGAGCTGTCGGCGCGGCGCGATTCGCCGGATCGTCGACCGCGGCTCGGCCGCTGAGTGACGTTAGCGGGCGTCGAGGTAGGTGATCACGGCAAGGACGCGCCGCTGGTCGTCCTCGGTGGCCGGCAGGCGCAGCTTCATGAGGAGGCTGTGGACGTGCTTCTCGACGGTTCCCTCCGTGATCCAGAGCTGATGCGCGATGCCGGCGTTGGAGCGACCCTCGGCCATGAGGGACAGCACCTCGCGCTCCGCGCGGCGAGAGCACGTCCAGCGGGTCCTCGGCGCGACGGGCGGCGACGAGCTCCTGGACGAGCGCGGGATCGACCACCGACCGCCCCTTGACGATGCGCTCGCAGCGTCTCGATGAACTCGTCCACGTCCGTGACGCGCGTCTTCAGCAGGTAGCCGACTGCGCTGGCCGCCGGCGAGCAGCTCGGTCGCCTGCTCGACCTGGACGTGCGCGGTCAGCACGACGATCGCCGTGTCCGGGAACTCGTCGCGGATGGACGCGCGCGGCATCGAGACCTTCCGTCGTGTGCGTGGGCGGCATCCGGATGTCGACGATCACGAGCTCGGGTCGATGCTCGCGGACGAGCTCGATCAGCTCGCGCCGCGTTCCCGGTCTGGCCGACGACTTCGAAGCCCGAGCGCTCGAGCAGGCCTGCCAGCCCCTCGCGGAGAAGGACGTCGTCGTCCGCCAGCACCACCGGCGTCCGGCTCGTCGCTCACACCGTCGATTATGGGACACCGTTGACGCGATGGGCACGTCCGCCCGGCTCGCGGAGCCTCACGCGAAGGACCGCGTCGAGCCGAAACGGCTGGCCGAGGAACAGGCGGCGTTGAGGCGCGTCGCGACGCTCGTCGCGCGCGGGGCGTCGTCGACAGAGGTGTTCGCGGCCGTCGCCCGGGAGGTCGCCCAGGTCTTACAGCTCACGAATGCCGCGGTCTGTCGCTACGACGACGAGGGCAGCGATGATGACGGTCATCGCGGTCTGGGGTGACCATCCGGGTGCCTTCAGCCCCGGCTCGCGCTGGCCGCTCGACGGCCCGTCGATGTCCGCCGAGGTTTTTCGCACGGGCCGTCCGGTGAGGGTCGAGGACTACACGGATCTTCCGGGCTCCCTCGCCGGCGCAGCCCGCGAGGGCGGGTTCAGACAGGGTCGCCGGTGCCCCGATCATCGTCGACGGCCGGGTTTGGGGAGTGATCGCGACGCTCTTCCTCGGACGCGCCGCTTCCGGACGACCTCGAGGATCCTCTCGCCGAGTTCACCGAGCTCGTGGCGACCGCGATCGCGAACAGCCAGGCGCACGACAGACCTGACGCGGCTCGCCGAGGAGCAGGCGGCGCTGCGGCGGGTGGCGACGCTGGTTGCGCGCGGGGCGCCGCCGGCCGAGTTGTTCGAAGCGGTGATGCGCCGAGGTCGCTCGGCTGGTCGGCGCCGAGGCTGCCGCTCTCGCTCGGTTCGAGCCCGACGGGATGGTCACGGCGCTCGGCGGCTGGAGCAAGTACCGGCTACGACTACGTGGGGACGCGCTACGCCCCTGGAAGGCACCGTGTCCGGACTGATCCTCGAGACACGCGGGCCTCCGGCGGATCGAAGCTACGCGGGAGAGCCCGGCTCAGCGCGCAGCCGCCGCCCGCGAGCTTGGCTGGCGCTCGTCGGTGGGGGCGCCGATCACCGTCGAGGGCGACCTCTGGGGTGCCGCTGGTGGTCGTGTCGACGCGCGACCGAGCCGCTGCCACCCGACACCGAGCGGCGACTGGTGGAGTTCACGGAGCTCGTGGCGACCGCGATCGCGAATGCCGCAAGCCGCGAGGAGCTGACCATGCTCGCCGAGGAGCAGGCGGCGCTCCGGCGGGTCGCGACGCTCGTGGCGCCGAGGGCGCACGGCCGGATGAGGTCTTTGCGGCCGTCGGGGACGAGGTCGCGCGAACGCTCGGTGTCCCCATCGCCGCGATCGCTGCGATTCGACCCGGACGGGATCGCTGACCGTTCTTGCATCTACCGGCGCGGAACTCGATCCAGGTCCCGGGCACGCGCATGCGGATCGGTCGCTCGAGTCTCTCTGCCGAGGTCTTCAGGACGAGGCGCGCAGTCAGGATCGACGATTGATCGGAGGTTGCCGACGAGGCGCTCGGCGAGTTCGCCCGCGAGAAGGGCATACGCTCGACCGTCGGCGTGCCGATCGTCGTCGAGGGGCGCTGTGGGGGTGATGAACGCCGGCTCAACCGAGCTGCTACCTCAAGAAACCGAGGGCCGGCTCGCGAAGTTCACGCAGCTCTTGGGCGACAGCGATCGCGAACGCCGAGAGCCGCGGCGAGCTCGAAGCCTCGCGCGCGCGGATCGTCGCCACCGCCGACGCGACGCGGCGGCGGATCGAGCGCGACCTGCACGACGGCGCTCAGCAGCAGCTCGTCTCGCTCGCGCTCGAGATACGCGCTGCGCAGGCGGCGACGCCGCCGGAGTTCCGCGAGCATCGCGCCGAGCTGGCCCGCGTCGCTCGAAGGTCTGACGAACGTGCTGGACGATTTGCGTGAGATCGCCCTCGGAATCCACCCGGCGATCCTGGCCGAGGGCGGGCTGGGGCCGGCGCTGAAGACGCTGGCTCACCGCTCGCCGATCCCCGTCGAGCTCGACGTGCGAGTCGATGGACGACTACCCGGGCCTGTCGAAGTGACGGCCTACTACGTCGTCTCCGAGGCCTTGACGAACGCTGGCACGCGGCGGCGTCGATTGTTCGTGTGGCCGTCGAGGTTGGCGACGGCGTGCTCGGTGTCTCGGTTCTCGACGACGGCGTCGGCGGTGCCGATCCGGTTCGCGGCTCGGGCTGGTCGGTCTGAAGGACCGCGTTGAGGCTCGGCGGCAGGCTCTTGCTCGAGAGCTCGCCGGGTGCGGGGACGGCGCTCCGGGTCGAGCCTTCCAATTCCCGACCGAGAGCCGTTCTCCGGCTAGAGCTCCTCCGGCGGCGCGAACCGGTAGAAGACCGGCGGAAGCCTGACGAAGACGCCGGTCACGAAGCCCTTCCAGCGCCCGCGCAGTGCTCCAGCCCGCTGCGCCAGGCTCTCCGGCTCGTCGCCCGCGTCCCGGATCAGACCCTGCGTGACGTCGACGGCCTCTCCTGGCGTCGGCCGCGAAAGAGGCAGCGCCGGGCCGGACACGCGCGTCGGCGATGCGGTCGAAGAGCGCGGCGCTGTTCGCGTTGAACGCCTTCGCGACCGGGCCGTTCGTCCGTGCCTTGACCTCGTGAGGCCAAGCGACTCCGTGGCTGCTCGTCGCGCCCGGCGAAGGCATTCGATCGCGTCGATCGCGATCGCCTGCCCTCGAGACCCGTCCACCCGTCCCAGTGCCTCCGAGATCGCGCCGGACGGCACCGCGATGAGCACGACGTCCGCAGCGGAGACGTCACCGCCGTCGCGTCCGAGCAGCCTGACCGCGTGCCCCGCGCTTAGCGCGCCAGCGTTCCCGAGCCCGCCGCCGATCCTTGCCCTGCCGATCGTCGTGATGTTCACCGTGATTCCTCCTGGGTTGCCGCGGTTGTGTGGACGACGGCTTCCACCCCCGGCTACGCCGCCTTCAGCACGACGGCGTCGGTGTGGACGATCAGGACCGCCGACGGGCTGTGGTTCAGCACGGCGTGACTGACGCTCCCGAGCAGGAGCGAGGCTCGCACCGCCGCGACCGCGTGCCCCCATGGCGATCACGTCGTGCCGGCCTTCCCTTCGCCACGTGCCACGATCTCGTCCGCAGGCCGACTACGACGCGGACGACCGTCCGGTCGCGAAAGACGTCGACGGGCACCTGCGCGACGGCGTCCTCGACGACGGCTCGCGCCGCCTCCTCCACCTCGGTCGTCGGTCACGCGCGACTGGTAGAGACAGGCCACAGCATCGGCGGGGCGCCCACGGCTGACGAGGGTGAGGCGACCGTTCTGGCTCCGCGCGAGGTCGATCGCCTGCTCGAGCCAGCGCGCTGTGGGCGGAGCCGTCGACGGCCACGAGGATCGTTGCGTAAATCATGGCTCCTCCACCTTCAGCCTGCAGTCGGCGGCACGTGCGGACCGACCGCCTGCGAGGCACCGGTGGGCGCGCGGCCTCGCGGCGGGCCTCCGGCCGAGCGCGCCGGGCATTGTCGCGCGCGGCCTGATCGCGTGGGCAGAAGAGCGGGCGAGGCGCGCCCCCTGCGCCCGCGCCACGGGCAGCGTCTCGGCGTCCGGGCCGAAGCGCGCAGCCGCCGCTCGTGAACGAGGCCCCGTCTGCGGATTCCCGCCGCCGTTGCAAGACCCTGCGGCCTCGAATGTTATTACCAGAAGCGGGACGACCACGACGCCCGATCAGATTGGTACAGCGTGGCGTTGAGGGCCAGGATCGTCGACTCCTGCCCGCCGTGCCATGCCGGTCTGCCGCGGACGTGAACGTCGATGGGCGACCTTGTCGATCAGCCGTCCCCTGCTGCCCGAGGTCGTTGGCGAGGTCGAGGGCGAGCTTGAGCTGGGCGGCGACGTTGCCGAATCGGCGTCGGCGTCAGTGCCAGAACGCGATTCCGTCGGCCCAGACGAGTGTCGTCGAGCTCCGGCCTTACCGGAGTTCGGTCTCGACCTGCGAGCCGGCGACAGCGCCCCCAGAGCTGGCTCAGCCGAGATCATCTTCTCGTCGGCGCTCGGCGACGTGGCAGGCCATCGGCCCCCTGCCCGCGGCGCCAGCAATACGTAACTGAACGAAGTATT
>ERZ1370068.38-contig-10030_pt1 | contig 47747 bp, 63 predicted proteins | sample MGYA00561227_ERZ1370068 | MGnify/ENA primary metagenome ERZ1370068 (study PRJEB38410, sample SAMEA6850437) | metagenome | study: Metagenomic assessment of the ecological functions of the soil: analysis of the soil microbiota associated with the... | reverse complement strand
GCCAAGGCGAGCCGGGCGCTGGTGACCGTGACCCGGTCGGGTGACCTGCTCAACGTGGCCATCAGCGACGACGGCGTCGGCGGCGCCAGCCTGGCTTACCAGGGCCTGTCCGGGCTGGCGGCCCGGGTCGCGGGCATCGACGGCCGGCTGCTGGTGACCAGCCCGGACGGAGGCCCCACGCGTGATCGAGGCGGTGCTGCCATGCGGGTAGTGGTCGCCGAGGACTCGGTGCTGCTGCGTGAGGGCCTGGCCCGGCTGCTCACCGAGGCTGGCCACGAGGTCGAGGCGGCGACCGGGACGCCGGAGGAGTTCCTGCGCGAGGTCGACGCCCACCGGCCCGACGTCGTGGTGGTGGACGTCCGGATGCCGCCGACCTTCACCGACGAGGGCCTGCGCGCCGCGCTGGTGGTCCGCAGCACCTGGCCCGATGTCGGCGTGCTCGTCCTGTCCCAGTACGTGGAGGAGCGGTACGCCACCGAGCTGCTGTCCGACCGCTCGCAGGGCGTCGGCTACCTGCTCAAGCGACCGGGTCGCCGACCTGACGGAGTTCCTCGACGCGCTGGAGCGGGTGGCCGCCGGGGCAGCGCCTCGATCCCGAGGTGGTCGCGCAGCTGCTCGCGCGCAGCCGTCATCCGCTGGCCGCCCTCACGCCCGCGCGAGCGGGACGTGCTCGCCTGATGGCGGAGGGCCGGTCCAACGCCGCGATCGCCGCCGAGCTGGTGGTCAGCGACGGCGCGGTGGAGAAGCACATCAACAGCATCTTCGGCAAGCTCGGGTCTGGCGCCCGCCGACCGCGACCACCGGCGCGTCCTGGCCGTGCTGCGCTACCTGGGGGCTGAGGGGACATGACAGGCCCGACTGCCGATGACGCCCGGGCGCTGGGTGGCGCTGGTCATCGGGATCCCGCTGGCCCTGCTGGTCATCGGCTGGACCGCCCTGACCGCGGTCGCCTTCGCCGGGCTGGGGCAGCTCCCGGGTCAGCCTGGCCGTGCCCGTCCACGGGCGCACCGCCGCGGTCAGCGTGGACGAGGGCGACGTCAGCGCGCTCCCGGTCCGGCTGCACCAGCTCCAGGTGCACGGGACCCTCCGCTACTCGCTGGTCCGCCCCCAGCTCAGCTGGCAGCGCTCGCCGTCCACGATCGCGCTCCACGCGCACTGCCGGGTGCCGACCGGGGTGTGCTCGTTCGACTACGCGGTCGCCGTCCGCCGGGGGGCCAGGTCGGAGTTCTCCAGCGCGTCGGGCAACGTGACCGCCAGCGGCCTGGCGGGCACGGTCACGCTGAGCACCGCTTCCGGGACATCCATGCCACGCGGGCTCTCCGGCCGCGCCACGATCAGCGACCATTCCGGCGACATCACCGTGACCCTCCCTGTCCGCGGACCCGGGTGCTGATCAGGAATGACTCCGGGAACATCACCGGCCGCGGCGTGTCCAGCCAGCAGCTGACCGCGCAGGACCATTCGGGGGACATCACCGTGGTGTTCACCAAGGTCCCGGACCTGGTCCGGATCAGCAACTCATCGGGCAACATCACGCTGGTGTTCCCGCCCGGGCCGACCGCCTACCGGGTCAGCGCCAGCACCTCGTCCGGCCAGACCTCGGTCAACGTGCCGCAGAGCCCGCACGTCACCGCACGTGGTCTCGGTGACCGACCAGTCGGGAGACATCACCATCGCCCAGTGAGCAGCCGGAGCTGCCCAGCGGCCGGGCCGGGTCACACGCTGGCGAAGGCGTCCTCCAGGATCGACAGGCCCTCCTCGAGCAGGTCCTCGCCGATCACCAGCGGCGGCAGGAACCGCAGCACGTTGCCGAACGTCCCGCAGGTCAGGGTGACCAGCCCGTGTGGCGTGGCAGGCCTTGGCCACCTTGCCGGTGGTGGCCGCGTCCGGCTCCAGGCTGCCCGGCTGGGCGAGCTCGATCGCGAGCATCGCGCCGCGCCCCGGACGTCCGCGATGATCGGGTAGGTGTCGGCCAGCTTGTGCAGCCGCGGGCAGCATGATCTCGCCGATCCGGCGGGCCCGCCCGGCCAGGTCCTCGGCCTCCATCGTCTCGATCGCCCCGAGCGCGCCCGCGCAGGCGACCGGGTTGCCGCCGTAGGTCCCGCCGAGGCCGCTCGGCGTGCACGGAGTCCATCACCTCGGCCCGCCCGGTGACCGCGGCCAGCGGCATCCCGCCCGCGATCCCCTTGGCCGTGGTGATCAGGTCCGGCACCACACCCTCGTGATCGCAGGCGAACCAGTCGCCGGTCCGGCAGAAGCCGGTCTGGATCTCGTCGGCGATCAGCAGGATGCCGTGCTGCGCGGCAGAAGTCCGCCAGCCCGGGCAGGAAGCCGTCCGGCGGCACCACGAAGCCGCCCTCGCCCTGGATCGGCTCGATGATCACCGCGGCCACGTTGTCCTCGCCGACCTGCGTGTGGATCGAGCGTGCTGACCACGTCCAGGGCCTCCTCGGCGCACTGGCCCGGGCCGCCGGGCCAGCGGCAGGGGATAGGCCATCGGCATCCGGTAGATCTCGCCCGCGAACGGGCCGAACTCTGTCCTTGTAGGGCATGTTCTTCGCGGTCAGCGCCATGGTCAGGTTGGTGCGCCCGTGGTAGGCGTGGTCGAACGTGACGATCGGCCTGGCGATCGGTGTACGTGCCGGGCGATCTTGACCGCGTTCTCCACCGCCTCGGCGCCCGGAGTTGAACAGCGCCGACGCGCTTCTCGTGGCTGCCCGGCGTGCGCCGGGCCGAGCTCCTCGCACACGGCGACGTACCCTCGTAGGGCGTGACCATGAAGCAGGTGTGGGTGAACCTGGCCGCCTGCTCGCGGACCCGCTCGGCGACCCGGGGCGCGCTGTTGCCGACCGAGACCACGGCGATGCCCGAGCCGAAGTCGATGAGCGAGTTGCCGTCGGCGTCCACCAGCACGCCGCCGCTTGCGGCGGTGATGAACACGGGCAGGATGTTGCTGACGCCGCGGGCGACCGCGCGCTCGCGCCGCGCGAGCAGCTCGCGGGAGGCGGGCCCGGGAATCTCGGTGACGAGGCGGCGCTGCTGGGGAGCGCCGGGCCGCCGCTGGCTGGCGGGTTCGTCGTCATAGACCTGACGATAAGGCACAGGCCGCCGGATGGGTCCACCAGGCCGGGATCCGGCGGCGGCGGAGGTGCCGGTTGGCGTGCCAGCGGCGAGGGCCGGTTGGCGTGCCAGCGGCCGCCCCGGCCTGGCACGATTTTGCTTATGGTGATCCCCTGTCCACGACATCAACCCGCTGCGCCGGACCCCCTGGGTGACCTACGGGCTGATAGCGGCCAACGTGGTGGTGCTGCTGCTCACGCCGGGCACGCTGCCGGGCACCGCCTCCTCCAGCGGCCGCCGCCTGCTCTAGCAGCAGGCGTTCGACGAGCCGGTACGGGGCGATCCCGCACGAGCTGATCACGGGCCAGCACGCTGCGGCTGGTGCCGACCGGCCGGGAGGTGGACACCGCGCAGGGGCCGGCCTGCGTGGTCGCCCGGCCGTCCTACCCCAAGAGCCCGCCGCTGTCGGTGCTGACCGCGATGTTCGTGCACGCCGGGCTGGCTGCACCTGCTCGGCAACATGCTCTTCCTGCTGATCTTCGGCAACAACATCGAGGACCGCTTCCGCAAGGTGCTGTACCTGATCTTCTACCTGGCGTGCGGGTACGTCGCGCGCCTACGGCTTCGCAGCCGTGAACCCGGGCTCGGTCCAGCCGCTGGTCGGGGCCTCCGGCGCGATCGCCGGCGTGCTCGGGGCGTACATCGTGCTCTTTCCCAGGGCGCGGGTCTGGAGCCTGGTCCCGTTCCTGTTCTTCATCCCGCTGCGCATCCCGGCCTGGCTCGTGCTCGGGCTCTGGTTCGTGCTGCAGTGGGTGCTACTCGGTCCAGCCCGGCCACGGGCGGCGCGGTGGCCTACCTCGCGCACGTGTTCGGCTTCCTGGCCGGGGCGCTGGTCGGGCTGGTGGTGCGGGCGGCCAGCACCGGGTCACAGTCCGACGCGCCTGCCGCGACGGGAGCGCCCGGCCGTGGCTGAGCGGGGGCTCTTCAGCGGCGTGTTCGCCCGTGGCGGCGCCGACACCGGCGACCAGGCGTGGCTGACGGCGATGCTGGACACCGAGGCCGCGCTGGCGCGGGCGCTGGAACGGGCCTAGCTGGCTCCGGCGGGCGCTTGCACGCGGCGGTGACCGAGGCCGCGGACGCGGGCACCATCGACGCGGCGCGACTCGGCCGCCGGGCGGCCCTCACCGGCAACCCGGTGCCCGCGCTGGTCCGGGCGCTGACGCGCGAGCCGTGCCCGCGGCCGCGGCGGCGGCGGTGCACCAGGGGCGCGACCAGCCAGGACATCATCGACACCGCCGCCATGCTGCTCGCCCGGAGCGCGCTCGCGGCGGTCGCGGACAGATGTCGGCGGCCGCGGACGCGACGGCGGCGCTCGCCGCCGAGCACCGCGACACGGTCATGATCGGCCGGACCCTGCTGCAGCAGGCGGTCCCCGTGACCTTCGGCCTGGTCGCGGCCTACTGGCTGACCGGCCTGGACGAGGCGCGCGGGCCTGGACCCGGAGGTGCGGCCGGGCGCCTTGCCGTCCAGTTCGGCGGCGCCGCGGGCACCCTGGCCTCGCTGGGCGCCGACGGGCCTCGGGTCGCCGCGCTGCTGGCCGAGGAACTCGGGCCTGCCGCTGCCGGTGCTGCCCTGGCACACCGACCGGCTGCGGATCGTCGAGGTGGCCGCCGTCCTGCGCCGGCGCCGCCGCGGTGCTGGGCAAGATCGCCAGGGACGTGACCCTGCTCGCGCAGTCCGAGGTGGCCGAGGTGCGCGAGGAGCCCGAGTGGCCGGGGTGCGCAGGACCGGCGGGCGCGGAACCCGCTGCGGCGGGTCGTCGGCGATGCCGCACAAGCGCAACCCGGTCGCCGCGATCGCCATCTCTCGGCTGCACACGCCAGGTGCCGGGCTGCTCGCCACCCTGGCCGCCGCCGCCGAGCAGGAGCACCAGCGCGGCGGCCGGGGCCTGGCACAGCGAATGGGAGCCCTTCGCCGGACCTGCTCAGGCTCACCGGTTCCGCCGCGTCCTGGGGGCGGAGCTGCTCGCCGGGCTGACCGCCGACCCGGCGCGGATGAGGGCCAACCTCGACGCGGCGGGCGGGTTCCCGCTCGCCGAGCGCGTGTCCGGGCTGCTGGCGTCCGGCGGTCGGCGCCGTCGCCGCCCACGACCTGGTCGCGGAGGCCAGCGCCGAGGCCGCCGCGGCGGCCTGCCGCTGCGCGCCGCCCCGCTCGGCGCACCCTGGCCTCGCGGCGCGTGACTGACGCCGGCGGCGTCACCTCGGCCCAGGCCGAGCCGCCCTGACCCGGCTAGCTACCTCGGGGCGGCCGGTGAGTTCGTCGACGCCGCCCTGGCCGCGCACTGCGCGGCCGCGGGCTGACGCACTATCCGCCTATCCGTGGCGCCCATGGCCGCGGATGCGAGACGATTGCAGGCGGGGATCGCAGGGGCGCAGATCGCCGGGGCGGGATGGCGGGCGGCGGCGCGGTGAAGTGGTGCGGCCGCGCCTGCCTGCCCGCGATGGGTAGTTGTTCCCGCCCGATGCAGTCCGCCACCAGCACCGGAGAGCCAGCATGGACGACCCCGGCCGCGCAGCGCAGGCAGTGCTGGCGGAGGCGGGCTGAGCGCGAACGGAGCACTGACGGATCATGCCATTGCCCAGGTACGAGTTGTCCGTATCTCGCACGACTGTGCTGATTGCGTCCAAAATTTCAATATGACCATGATAGAAATCTGCGGAGAGAGCGGGGAGGGAATGGCGGAGATCGTGTCACTTGGCGACGCCGTGGCTCGCGGCCATCGCGACGGCGACGCGGTGGCGATGGAGGGCTTCACGCACCTCATCCCCTTCCGCGGCCGGGCATGAAGTCATCAGGCAGGGGCGTCGCGGATCTGACTCTTGATCCGCGATGACGCCGGACGTGATCTATGACCCAGCTCATCAGGCGGGGTGCGCGAGCAAGCTGATCTTTCCCGGGGCGGGAATCCCGGATCGGGTCGCTGCACGATTTCGCGACGCGGTGGAGAATGGCTGGCCGGGGCCGCTCAGGCTGGAGGAGCACAGCCACGCGGGCATGGCTAACCGGTACACGGTCGGCTGCAGCCGGGGTGCCCTTCGCGGTCCTGCGGGGCTACCGCGGCACCGGCCTGGAGGGCCTGCCGGGACTGGACGGCCGCCCGTCCGTCCTCCCGATCACCTGCCCGTTCACCGGTGAGACCCTGACCGCCGTGGCGCGCGCTCACCCTCGACGTGGCGGTCATCCACGCGCAGCATGCCGACCGGGCGGGCAACGTCCAGCTGTGGGGCATCACCGGGGTGCAGAAGGAGGCGGTGCTGCAGCGCGCGGCGGGCGGTGGTCACCGTCTGAGGAGATCGTGCCGGAGCTGCGCCCGCAGCCGGGCGCGATCGTGCTGCCGGGCTGGACGGTCGACTACATCGCCGAGGTGCCGGGCGGGGCGCACCCTCCTACGCGCTCGGCTACTCCCGAGCGCGACAACGACTTCTACGTCGCCTGGGACGCCATCAGCCGGGAGCGGGACAGCTTCCGCCGGTGGCTGGAGACCGACGTCCTCGCCCTGGCCGGAACGGCAGCCCGGGACGGCCGGGGACGCGAGCGAGGGCGAATCGGGATCATGAGCGCTCCGGCACCGCGGTGACCGGGGGCGGCGCGTTCACCGCTGCCGACGAGATGATGACCGCCTGCGCCGCCCGGGCGCTGCGCGACCGCGCATGACCTGCTTCGTGGGCATCGGGCTGCCCAGCGTGGCGGCCAACCTCGGCGCGCGCCACCCACGCCCCTCAACCTGGTGCTGATCTACGAGTCGGGCACGATCGGCGCCAAGCCCGGCTTCAGCTGCCGCTGTCGATCGGCGACGGCGTGCTCGCGGAGACCGCGGACGCGGTGGTCAGCGTGCCGGAGATCTTCAACTACTGGCTGCAGCCCGGCCGGATCGACGTGGGCTTCCTCGGCGCGCGACCAGCTCGACCGGTTCGGCAACATCAACACCACCGTGATCGGCCCGTCCTACGCCGAGCCGAAGGTGAGGCTGCCCGGCGCGGGCGGCGCCCCCGAGATCGCCGCCTCCTGCCGGGAGGTGATCGTGGTGCTCCGGCAGTCCACCGCGTCGTTCGTCGAGCCGGGTGGACTTCATCACCTCGGTCGGCTTCAGGTAGGGCCCCGGCGCACCGGGAACGGCTGCGGGCTGACCGGCGCCGGGCCGCGGAAGGTCATCACCGACCTGGGCATCCTCGAGCCCGACCCGTAGACCCGCGAGCTCTACCCTGACCGGGGTCTCTCCCCGGGGTCAAGGCGGCCTGACGATGGAGGCCGGGACCGGCTGGGACCTCGCCGTCGTCGACTCTCGACGAACTCATCGCCGCCATCCGAGCCGAGCTCGCCGCCCTGCGCGCACTGCAGGCGACCATCCCCGCCCAGGAAAGAGCGGCCTGATGACGATCGGCGCGCTCGGCCGCCCGCGCTCGGGCCGGGCCTGCCTCACACGAGCGCCCGGTGGGCGTCAACCCGCCGCTCGACTACCCGGCCTACCGGTCGACCGCGCTGCGGGCGCCCGCGCCAGCCGCTGCAGCGTGCTGCCGCAGGGGCTGACCGAGGTGACCGGCCCGCTGCTCGGGCCGGGGACCGGGTCATCGCCGCCGACGCCGACCTGACCACCCAGCACGACGGGCGAGCCGCATCGGCGAGCGGATCATCGTGACCGGCCGGGTGCTCGACAGCGACGGCCGGCCGGTGCCCCGACACGCTGATCGAGATCTGGCAGGCGAACGCGGCCGGGCGCTACCGGCACGCGGCCGACCAGCACCCGGCGCCGCTGGACCCGAACTTCACCGGCGCGGGCCGGTGCATGACCGACTCCGAGGGCGCGTACCGGTTCGTCACCATCAAGCCGGGCGCGTACCCGTGGGCGAACCACCCCAACGCGTGGCGCGCCGCAGCACATCCACTTCTCGCTGTTCGGCCGGGCGTTCACGCAGCGGCTGGTCACCCAGATGTTCTTTCCCGGCGATCCGCTGTTCTCCCAGGACCCGATCTTCAACTCCGTCCCGACGGCGGCGCGGGAGCGGCTGATCTCGCGGTTCAGACCTCGAGCCTCACCGAGCCGGACTGGGCGCTGGGCTACGGATGGGACATCGTCCTGCGCGGCCGCGGCGCCGACCATGTTCGAGGCCGGAGCGGGCGCATGAGCGCCCGGCTCACCCCTGTCCCAGACCGTGAGCCCCTACCTGGGCATCGGGCTGCCCTGGCCGGATGGCCCGTTCGTGGTGACGGAGGGCACGCCGGGCGCGATCACCATCACCGGCGTGGTCTGGGACGGGGCCGGGAGCCGGTGCCCGACGCGCTGGTCGAGGCGTGGCAGGCCGACCCGGATGGCCGTTTCGACCACCCCGGCGACCCGCGTGGTGGCTGGCGGCAGCCGAGCCTCTCGTTCCGCGGGCTCGGCCGCTGCCTGACTAGCCCCGGCGGGTCGTTCCGCATCGTGACGCTCAAGCCGGGCCCGCTGCCCAGCCCGGACGGCGGCACCGAGGCACCGCACCGTCGACGTGTCGGTGTTCGCCGCGCGGCCTGCTCGGCAGGCTGGTGACGCGGATCTATTTCCCCGGCGAGCAGGCGGCGAACCGGGCCGACCCGGTGCTGCGCGCGATCGCGGACCCCGGCCGCCGGGCCACACTGATCGCCGCGGCGCAGCTCGAGCCCGCCGGGCGCGTTCCGGTTCGACATCCACCTGCAGGGCGACCGGGAGACCGTCTTCTTCGATGTATGAACGGCCACCCGCCGGAGAGGAGCATCCACGTGCCGCTAGTTGTGCAGAACACCCCCGGACGGATCTCGAGACCGTCGACGGCCTCGGCTGCCGCGGGGGTGGCGACGGTGCACGAGGCGCAGGGCCGGACCGGGCTGCTCCGCTCCGACATCCGCCCGATCTTCCGCCCCGCCCGCGTCGCTAAACAACGCGCTGACCTGCGAGGTCGCTCCCGGCGACAACTGGTCGATCCACGTGGCCGTGGAGCAGGCGCGGCCCGGTGACCTGCTCGTGGTCACCCCGACCAGCCCGTGCGATGACGGGTACGTGGGCGACCTGCTCGCTGGCAGCCTGCGGGCGCCACGGCGTCCGGGGCGTGGTCATCGATGCCGGGGTGCGGGACGTGGCGGCGCTGACCGAGATGGGCTTCCCGGTCTGGTCGAAGGCGATCTCCGCCAAGGGCACGGTGAAGGAGACGCCGGGGAACGTCCAGACCCCCATCGTCTGCGCTGAGCGCGTACGTCCGGCCCGGTGACGTGATCGTCGCCGACGACGACGGCGTCGTGGTCGTCCCGCGCGAGCAGGCGGCGACGGTGCTCGAAGGCGGCCCGGGACCGCGAGGCCAACGAGGCCGCCAAACGGGACCAGCTGAACGCCGGGGAACTCGGCCTGGACATCTACAACATGCGCGGTAAGCTCGCCGACCGGGGAGTCCGCTACGTCGAGTTCCCGGAGTCGCCGTGACGCCAGACCGCCATTCCCTGCGCCGTCATGCGGGGCGGGACGTCAAAGGCCTGGTGTTCCTGGCCGCGGACCTGCCCGCTGACCGCGCGACGCGCTGACGCGGTGCTGCTCGCCGCGCCATGGGATCCCCGGACCCGCGGGAGATCGACGGCATGGGCGGCGCCCACCCGCTGACGTCAAAGGTGGCCGTGGTGAGTTTGTCGCCCCGCGACAACGCGGACGTCGAGTATCTGTTCCTGCAGGTCTGGCCAGACCGGCCGAGGTCTCCGACAGTCAGAACTGTGGCAACATGCTCTCGCCGCCGTCGGCCCGTTCTGCGATCGAGCAGGGGCTCGTGCCCGCGAGCTGACCCGGTGACGCCGGTCCGGATCTGGATGCGCAACACCCAGACCCTCGCGACCGCGTTCGTCCAGACCCCGGGCGGCCGGGTCCGCTACGACGGGCCCGCGCGCATCGACGGCGTGCCGGGCACCCACGCACCGATCCCGATCGAGTTCGCCGACGTCGCCGAGCTCCTCGTGCGGTGCGCTGCTCCCGACCGGGAACGTCACGCGACGTCGTCGAGGGCACGAAGGTGACCGCATCGACAACGGCATGCCGGTGGTGCGCATGGCCGCGTCCGGCCTCGGGCTGTCCGGGCAGGAAGACGCCGGCCAGAGCTCGAGGGCGACGCGCGGGTGACCCGGCGGGTCGAGGCGATCCGGCTCGCCTGCGGGCCTCGCTGGATGAACCTCGGCGACGTCAGCGAACCCGACCGTGCCGAAGATGAGCCTGCTGTCGCCAGCCGCGCGCAGCGGCGCCATCTCGACCCGAGAGCGTTCATCCCCACCGCGTGCACGAGGCGATCGGGGTGCTGGGCGCGGTGTCCGTGGCCACGGCGTGCATGCTGCCCGGATCCGTCGCCCACGCGATCGCGGAACTCAAGGAGGAGAGCCGGCGGCCCCACCGACATCGAGGTCGAGCACCCACCGGCTTCTTCACCGTCACCCTCGAGGTGGAGGCGTCCGGCGGCACCTTCACGGTGAGCGCAGGTCGGCGCTGCTGCGCACCGCGCGCCTGCTCATGCTGCGGCGAGGTCCTCAAAGTGCCGTCGTCGGTGTGGAGCCCGGCATGACCCGCGTGACGCTCATCGTGCCTCGGCGAGGTGGGGACGGTAGTTCGGCGGAGGGACCTCGTGGCCGGTAGCCAACCGACCTGGTCGCCTGGGACGTCGCGTTTCGCCGACCCGGGCAGCCCGGCCGCGCGCGCCGCCGCCGTCCTCCCGGTCGCCCACGGCCGGATCCGCGACACCGCGGCCCGCGGCACTGCGCCTGGTCGTGAGCGCCGTGACCGCGGCGAACTGCCAATCAGGCACGCCGCCGCGCGGCGCCGGGCCTGACACCCGGGGCCTGGTTCTTCGACCTGAACTCCAGCTCGCCCGACCAGCAGAGCAGGCTGGCCGCGCGCGCCGTGGAGCAGGCGGGCGGGCGCTACGTCGAGGCCGCGCTGATGTCGCCGATCGCCTCCCGGCGGCTCCGGCTCGCCGTTCCTGCTCAGCGGCCCGCACGCGGCGGAGTTCGCGCTCGGTCGCCGCGCCGCGTGGGGCCTGTCCGGCCTCACCGTGTACTCGGAGTGAGGTCGGCCGGGCCGCCCGAGCAAGCTCTGCCGTTCGGTCATCATCAAGAGACTCGAGTCCCTGCTGACCGAGTCAGCTGCTCTGCGGCGCGCCACTACGGCGTGGAGAAGGAGGTGCTCGACTCGCTGTCGAACATCCTCCCCCAGCCGACTGGCAGGCCGTGGCGGACGTACTTCATCTCCCGCTCGCTGCTGCACGGTATGAAGCGGCGCGCTGATGGAGATGGCCGAGGCCCACGGCCACCGTCAGGAGGCAGGCGTCGAGCCCTGATGTCGCGCGCGGCGTCGGGCGCCAGCTCGGGCGGTAGACCACATGCCGATGCGCCACTCGCCGAGGCCGACCTGGCCGCGGTCATCGACCACATCCGCCGTTCCGCCGGCCGCCGCGGCGGCCAGCCGCGCCGGGAGACGCCGCTGTGATCATCGACTGCCACGGGCACTACACCACGGCGCCCGGCACGCACACCGACTGGCGGGCCAGCCAGCTCGCGGCGTTCCGGGAAGGCCGCCCGGCGCCGGACTACCCGGCGCATCTCCGACGACGAGATCCGCGAGTCGATCGAGGCAGAACCAGCTCGCGGCTGCTCCGCGAGCGCGGCGCCGACATGACGATCTTCTCGCCGCGCGCGTCCGCCATGGCCCACCACGAGGGCGACGAGGCGGGTCAGCACGGCGTGGGCGCAGGCGCTGCAACGACCTGCATCGCGCGCGTCGCCGGGCTGTTCCCGGAGACGTTCATCGGCGTCTGCCAGCTGCCGCAGTCACCCGGCGTCCCGCTCGGCGCGCTCGCGTCGCCGAGCTCGAGCGCTGCGTCACCGAGCTCGGGTTCGTCGGCTGCAACCTCAACCCGGACCCGAGCGGCGGCACGTGGACCTCCCCGCCGCTCACCGACCGCGTACTGGTATCCGCTCTACGAGAAGATGGCCGAGCTCGACGTGCCCGCCATGGTGCACGTCTCGGCCAGCTGCAACCCCAACTTCCACGCCACCGGCGCGCACTACATCAACGCCGACACCACCGCGTTCATGCAGCTTCATCCAGGGCGACCTGTTCGACGACTTCCCGACCTGCGGCTGGTGATCCCGCACGGCGGCGGCGCGGTGCCCTACCACTGGGGCCGCTACCGCGGGCTCGCCGACATGCTGGGCAAGCCGCCGCTGAGCGAGCACGTGATGAGCAACGTGTTCTTCGACACCTGCGTCTACCACCAGCCCGGCATCGACCTGCTGTTCCGGGTCATCGACGCCGACAACATCCTGTTCGGCTCGGAGATGGTCGGCGCCGTCCGCGGCATCGACCCGGAGACCGGCCACTACTTCGACGATACGAAACGATATATCGACGCGCCGCCCTGCCCGAGGCCGACCGCGCGAAGATCTACTCGGGCAACGCCCGGCGGGTCTACCCGCGCCTCGACAAGGCCCTGCGCGAACGAGGACTCTAATTGGCTCGCCACCTTCACCCCCGACGCCGACTGGCTCGCGCGTTCGACCCGGACCCCAGCAAGCCGAGCTACGTCCCGCCGCCCGGCGCGGTGGACGCCACTGCCACGTGTTCGGCCCCGGCGACGTGTTCCCCTACGCGCCCGGAGCGGAAGTACACGCCGGTCGACCGCGGGCGAGGAGCAGCTGTTCGCGCTGCGCGACTTCACTCGGCTTCTGATCGCAACGTCATCGTCCAGGCGACCTGCCACGGCGCCGACAACAGCGCCATGGTGGACGCGCTGCGCGGCCGGCAAGGACCGGGCCCGCGGCGTGGCGACCATCCGGCCCGGCGTCGTCCCGCGCCGGAGCTCGCGGACCTGCACGCGGCCGGGGTCGCGCGGCATCCGCTTCAACTTCGTCAAGCGCCTCTGGCCGACCCCAAGCCGGATGACTACTACCTGGCGGCTGGCCGAGGCGGTGGCCGGGTTCGGCTGGCACATCGTGGTGTACTTCGAGGCCCCGGACCTGGCCGAGCGCTGGCAGCTGTTCACCAGCCTGCCCACGATCGTGGTCGTCGATCACATGGGTAGGCCCGACGTGTCGCAGCCGGTCGACGGCCCTGGCTTCGCGCAGTTCACGCGCTTCATGCGCGAGCACGAGAACGTCTGGTCCAAGGTGAGCGGCGCGGAGCGCCTGTCGGTCTCGGCCCGCCGGGCTACGCCGACGTCGTCCCGTTCGCACGCCACATCGTGGAGGCGTTCCCCGACCGGGTCATCTGGGGAACCGACTGGCCGCACCCGAACATGAAGAGCCACATGCCCGACGACGGCAACCTCGTCGACCTCATCCCGCGCATCGCCCCCACCGATGACCTGCAGCGCCGGCTGCTGGTCGCCAACCCTCAGCGCCTGTACTGGGAGGCCTGACATGACCGAGTACAGCTCAGAGTTCGACGACATCCCCGGCACCCGGGTCTTCACCGCGCAGCGCGCCAAGCAGGGCTACCAGCTGAACCAGTTCTGCATGAGCCTGATGAAGCCGGAGAACCGCGAGCGGTTCAAGGCCGACGAGCGGGCCTACCTCGACGAGTGGCCGATGACCGAGGCCCAGAAGCAGGCCGTGCTCGACCGCGACTACAACGCGATGCTCGACCTGGGCGGCAACATCTACTTCCTGGCGAAGATCTTCGCCACCGACGGGCTCAGCTACCTGCAGGCCGTGTGCACGATGACCGGCATGAACATCGACGACTACCAGCAGATGATGCTGCACGGCGGGCGCTCGCCGGAAGGCTGGCGCTCGGTGAAGGAGGGTAACTGACGATGGCCCGCATCACCGCCGGGCTGACCACCAGCCACATCCCGGCCATCGGCGCGGCGATCGACCTCGGCAAGACCGAGGAGCCACTACTGGAAGCCGCTGTTCGCCGGGTACGAGTGGACCAAGGCGTGGGCGGCCGGGAAGTCCCGGACGTGGTGATCCTGGTCTACAACGACCACGCGTCCGCGTTCACGCCGGAGGTGGTCCCCACCGTTCGCGCTCGGCTGCGCCGACGAGTTCAAGCCAGCCGACGAGGGTACGGCCCCCGGCCGGTGCCGGTCGTCCGCGGCGCACGCCGACCTGGCGGCGCACCTGGCGCAGTCGCTGATCCTCGACGAGTTCGACCTCACGCTGATGTACAAGCTCGACGTCGACCACGGCCTCACCGTGCCGCTGTCCCTGGTCTACGGCCAGCCGGACGAGTGGCCGGTGCGGGTCATCCCGCTGGCCGTGAACGTGGTGCAGTACCCGCCGCCGACCGGCCACCGCTGCTACATGCTGGGCCAGGCGATCCGCCGGGCGGTGCAGAGCTACGGCGAGGACCTCACGGTCCACGTCTGGGGCACCGGCGGCATGAGCCACCAGCTGCAGGGGCCCCGCGCGGGCTTCATCAACTCCGACGTTCGACAACGCGTTCTCTCGACCGGCTGATCAGCGACCCGGACAGCCTGGCGCTGGTGCCGCACATCGAGTACGTGCGCGAGGCGGGCTCCGAGGGGATCGAGCTGGTCATGCAGCTGATCATGCGCGGCGCCATGGGACCCACCGTCGAGGAGCTGTACCGCTTCTACCACGTCCCCGGATCCAACACCGCGGTCGGGCACCTCGTGGTCCGGCCCTCCGGCCAGTCCGCCAGGAGAGAGCTAGACCGCATGCGGATCGCACTCGCCGGGGCCGGCGCCTTCGGCATCAAGCACCTCGACGGCCTCGCCGGTCATCGACGGCGTCACCGTCACGTCCGTGGTCAGCCGCAGGCTGGAGCAGGCCGAGGAGGTCGCGCGGAAGTACGGCATCGGCCACGCCTCGGACCGACCTGGACGAGGTCCTCGCCCGCGACGACGTCGACGCCGTCATCCTCGTGCACCCCGACCCAGCTGCACGCGCGGCAGGCCATCGCCGCGATGCGCGCGGGCAAGCACGTGCCAGGTCGAGATCCCGCTCGCCGACAGCTGGGCGGACGCGCAGGAGGTCGATCGCAGGTGCAGCGGGAGACCGGCCTGGTCTGCATGGCCGGGCACACCCGCCGGTTCAACCCGTCGCACCAGTGGATCCACCGCCGCATCGCCGCCGGCGAGCTGTCCATCCAGCAGATGGACGTGCAGACGTACTTCTTCCGCCGCAACGAACCTGAACGCGCCTCGGCGAGCCGCGCAGCTGGACCGATCACCTGCTCTGGCACCACGCCGCGCACACCGTCGACCTGTTCCAGTACCAGACCGGCGAGGACGTCCAGATCGCCCACGCCGTGCAGGGGCCGATCCACCCTGAGCTCGGCATCGCGATGGACATGTCCATCCAGCTGCGGACGCCCAGCGGGCCGCATCTGCACGCTCTCGCTGAGCTTCAACAACGACGGGCCGCTCGGGCACGTTCTTCCGCTACATCTGCGACAACGGCACCTACATCGCCCGCTACGACGACCTGGTCGACCGGGCGCGAGGAGCCGATCGACGTGTCGCACGGTCGACGTCTCCACCAACGGCATCGAGCTGCAGGACCGCGAGTTCGTCGCGCGCCATCCGCGAAGGGCGCGAGCCGAACTCCAGCGTCGCGCGACGTCCTGCCCTGCTACCGGGTGCTCGGCGAGCTGGGAGGCCCAGCTCGCCGGGCAGCGGTAGCCGCGGTGAGCGCAGGCCGATGTCTGAGCCGGTCCCGGTCGCGGCCACTCTGGAGGGCCCCGCAGGCGCGCCGGTGGTCGTGCTCGGCAACTCGCTCGGCACCACCCGCGAGGTCTGGGAACCGCAGGCGGCGGTGCTGGGCGAGCGGTTCCGGCTGCTGCGTTTCGAGCACCGCGGCCACGGCGGGTCGCCGGCGCCGCCCGGCCCGTACACGATCGACGAGCTGGCCGCGGACGTGATCCGGCTGCTGGACGGCTTCGGGGTGCGGACCGCCTCCTACTGCGGCATCTCGCTCGGGCGGGATGATCGGGATGTGGCTGGCGGCGCACGCGCCGGAACGGATCGACGCGCTCGGCCTGCTGCTGCACGTCCGCCCACCTGCCGCCGGTGCTGCAGATGTGGGAGCCGGGGCGGCGCAGGCGCGGGCGGGGGGCATGGCGTCGCTGTCCGGGCAGGTGGTGGGACGCTGGTTCACTTCCGCCTTCGCGAGCGCGTGACCCGGCGACGGTGGCCGGGTTCGTGACGACGCTGGGAGGTGGACCCGCAGGGTTACGCGGGCTGCTGCGAGGCGATCGCGGCGCTGGACCTGCGGTCCTCGCTCGGGCGGATCTCCGCCCCGGCGCTGGTCATCGCCGGGGCCGAGGACCCGGCGACCCGCCCTGGCACGGGGCCCGGATCGCCTCAGCCGTCGGCCGTTCCCGCCTCCGGGTGATCCGGGGCGGCTCCCACCTGGCCAACGTCTCCCAGCCCGGCGAGGTCACCGCCGCCTTGCTGGCGCACCTGACCAGCCCCGCCGGGCCTTAGGCGCTCGGCCCTTAGGCGCTGGCGGCCCGAGGGTCCCCGCCGTCGCCTGCCCGCTGCGCGCTGGCCTGCCCCCGAGCAGCACCCGGGTGAGCTCGGTTGCGGGTGTCGAGCAGCTGGTCGAGGGCTGCTGGGTCATGCGCGTCGGTGAACCCGGATCGGCGTGCTGGCCTCACCTCGTGCTCCGACTCGTCGGCGGCGCGCAGGGCGGCCCGGCGCAGCAGTTCCTTCATGAACGAGGCGGTCACGCCTCGGTCCGGCCGATCACCGCGTCCGGGTCGGACAGGTCGAGCACCAGGCTCCCTGGTAGAGGTGAAGCAGCCGGAGCCGGGCGTCGGCGTCGGGCACCGGCAGCAGCGCCGCGTGGTCCACCCGCCCCGGCCGCTGGGCCAGGAGCGGGCTCGAGCAGGTCGCGCCCGGTTGGTCGTGAGCAGGAACGTGATGTCCAGGTCCTCGCCGAGCCCGTCCATCTCGTTGAGCAGCTGGAACAGCAGCGGGTGCTCGCCCCCGCCGTACTCGCGCTGCTCGGCGATGAGGTCCACGTCCTCGACGACGACCACCGAGGGCTGCAGCGTCCTGCGCCACCGAGCAGGCCTGGGCGATCATGCCGAGCGCGCGCCCGGAGAGCAGCACCACCGTGACCCCGGACAGCTGGCCGAGCAGGTAGCGGATCATGTGCGTCTTGCCGGTGCCGGGCGCGCCGTGCAGCAGGACGCCGCGCTTGAGGTGCTGGCCGCTGGCGAGCAGTCGGCTCACGTGCCGGGCGACGCCGATCACCTGCCGCTCGATGCCGTCCGAGCACCTCCGGGGGCAGGATCACCTGCTCCCGGCGCGACGTGCGGGCGGGTCAGGAAAGCTGAGCAGCGCGCCTCGCCGTCGTGGCCAGAACACCTCCGCGCCGAATTCGATGACGTGGCCGCGGAACACGCTTCCACGGTGCGAGCCGCCGGATGTCGTCGATGCGCCGCTGCGCGCGGTCCCGGTCGCCGCGCGGCCACCGCTCGACGGTGACGCTCTCGCACCGGACTGTGCTCGCTCGGGGCCCGCGGACCAGCAGCAGCGCGAGCGGGCCGTCGGTCCTCGGTGACCAGGTAGACGCGCACACTGCACGCAGGCGAGGGTGGCCCCGCCCGGCCCCGACGGCAGCGTAGTCCGTGGTGACGCTGCCCAGGCCCAGGCCGTGCGACCAGCCGCTGGGCTGGGTCAGGTCAGCCAGCCCGAACGTGCGGTGGCGGAACCCGGTGATCCCGGCGACCTCGTGCTCGCGGCCCGGCTCGGCCAGCCAGGCGTCCAGCCCGGCCTGGACGTTCACGTGGTCGTAGCGTGCCACGAGCCGCTGGCCACCGGGAGTGCGCCGCTCTGCCCGCCGAGGTGGTCAGCCAGCAGGCGCTGGATCGAGGCTTCCTCGGCCCAGGCCACGGTGGACCACCTGCCGCACCAGCCGCCGGGCGAGCCTGCCCACGTCGGCCAGCTCGGGACGGTCGCCGCCGTCACCGTCGGCCCCATCGCCGGCATCCCCGCCCAGGGGCGCGTAGCGCGATCCAGCCGCTGTGGCTTGGCATGCCAGCGATAGCGCCCGAGCGGATGAGCGCGCCAATTTCGGGCGCGGGATCAGCGCATGAATTCCCGGGCGGCCGTCTCGATGCCCTGCTGGGAGAGCAGCACGGCGTCCGCCGCGTCGCCGAGCGGGACGAAGCTGTCCTCGCTCGTCACCCACTTCACCCAGCCGCCGAACCGGTCATCGGCGAGGATGCTGAGCACCGCCTCCGACACCCCGCGGATGCGCCGGGTCTCGTCCGCGATCAGCACCCGCCCGGTCGCCCTCGCCTCGCGCAGGATGTCCTCCGCCGGCAGCGGCGCCAGCCAGCGCAGGTCCATCACCCGGCACCGGATGCCCTCCAGCGTCAGCCGGGCCGCCGCCCGCAGGCTCAGCCGCAGCCCGTTGCCGAACGTCATGATCGTCAGGTCGGTGCCCGTCCCGTGGGTCCGGGGCCCGGCCGACCGGCACGTGCCCGGGCGCCCAGCGCCTCGGGCGGCTCGTAGGGTGCCCGCCACGCGCCGTCCTCGCTCTTGTACAGGTCCCGCGTGTGGTACAGCGCGATCGGTTCCAGGAACACGCAGACGCTGCCGTCGGCGGCCGCGGCGGCCAGGCAGGTGCGCAGCATCGCGGCGGCGTCCTCGGGCCGGGCGGGTGAGGCGATGATCAGGCCCGGGATGTCCCGCAGCGCCGCCACCGCGTTGTCGTTGTGGAAGTGCCCGCCGAAGCCCTCCTGGTAGGCGTAGCTGGCGATCCGCACCACCATCGGGTTGCGGTACTGGCCCTGGGAGAAGAACGGCAGGGTGGCGGCCTCGCCGCGGATCTGGTCGGCGGCGTTGTGCAGGTAGGCGAGGTACTGGATCTCCGGCACGGGCAGCAGCCCGGCCAGGCCGGCGCCCAGCGCCAGGCCGAGGATGGCCTGCTCGTCCAGCAGGGTGTCGAACACCCGGCCGGCGCCGAACCGGGACAGCAGCCCGCGGGTCACCCCGTACACGCCGCCCTTGCGGGCGACATCCTGGCCGAACACCAGCATCTCCGGCCGCGGCCGCCATCGCGTCGGTGAGCGTGGCGTTGATGGTCTGGGCCAGGGTGAGCGGCTCGGCCGCCTCCGGCAGGCGGCCGCCGAGACGCGGCGTGCCGCTTGTCCTCGTCGGCGGCGGCCAGGATCGCGTCGGCCCAGACGGCGTCCGGGTTGCGCGGCGCCAGCGGCGCCATCACCTGCTCCGCGGTCGTCAGCCGCGGAGCGCTTAGCCACCTCCTGCGCGCGTTCCAGCACCCGGGCGCGGCTGCGCTCGTAGCGGTCCAGCACCTCGGCCGGGGTGAGCAGGCCCGCCTCGACGAGCAGCCGGGCGGTGCCGACCAGCGGGTCGGCGGCCAGGTCGGCCGCGACGTCGTCGCGGTCGCGGTAACCCGGCCTCGGCGTCCGCCCCGGCGTGCCCGCCGAGGCGGACCATCGACAGGTGCAGGAACACGGGGAGCGGCGGTGCCCGGGCCCAGGCCGCGGCGGCCAGGGTGGTGTCGTAGACGTCGGCGAGGTCGGACCCGTCGGCGTGGAAGTAGGTGATGCCGGGCCGGCTCGAGGTGGCCGCCTCGACCCAGCCGGGCGCGCGTGCGCACGCTGATGCCGAGGCCGTTGTCCTCGCAGACGACCAGCAGCGGGAGCGGCAGGCGCTGGTAGGCGCAGTACCCGGCGGTGTTGAGCGCGCCCACCGCGGTGGAGTGGTTGACCGAGGCGTCGCCCAGGCTGGCCACCACGATCGCGTCGGCGGGCCAGCGGCTGGCGGCGCCCAGCCGGGCGGCGCGGCCCAGCGCGAAGGCGAGCCCGACCGCGCGCGGCAGATGCGGAGGCGATGGTCGAGGTCTGCGGGATGATGTGCAGGTCGGCGTGGCCGATCACCTTGTGCCGCCCGCCGGAGATCGGCTCGGCCGCCGCCGCGACCAGCCCGAGCAGCACGTCGCGCACGCCGTCCCGGGGCGGGCTGGCGCAGGCGGCGCGCACCAGGTAGAACGCCCCGGACCGGTAGTGCAGCAGCGCCGGGTCGTCCCCCGCAGCGCCGCCGCGACCGCCGCGTTGCCCTCGTGGCCGGAGGAGCCGATGGTGTAGAAACCGGCCTTGCGCTTGCGCAGCCACCGCGCGGCCAGGTCCAGGTGGCGGCTGGCGAGCTGGGCGTCGAACAGCTCCAGGCAGCGCTCCCCGGTCAGCGCCGAGCCTGGCCCGGATGGCGCCGGGCCAGATCCTGGCCGCCGAACGAGGCCTGGCGTGCTGGCTGCCCGCAGCTTCAGGACGGAGTCGGCGAAATTCTGCTCGACCTCGTCGCGGCTCGTCAGCCGGGTGGCTCATGTTGTCTACGGTAAAGCCGCTGCGCCGGATCTCCCCAGCGGAACCGGTCTGCCGGGCTAGCCGTCCAAGTGACATGAACTCCCTGCCTCGCCGGGCCCCCTCGCCACGGTAGCCGTTCTGGCCGCCGGCGTCACCGGATGCGCCGAGCCCGCCAGCCGGCTGGCTTACGGCCGCCGCCGGACGGGGCAGGATCGGGGAGCGGGAGCCCGCCCGCCCGGTCGCTGAGGAGGCCCCATGCTGCCCTGGTCCGCGGACCTGGCCGGACGGATCGACGAGCAGGTCGATCACCAGCGAGCTGCTGCGCGGGAACCCGCTCGGTGACCCGCACGAGCGGCCGCTGCTGGGTGTACCTGCCGCCGGGGTACGACGACGAGCCCGACCGCGGTCCTACCCGTCGGTCTACGTGATCCAGGGCTACACCGGCCACGTCGCGATGTGGCGCAACCGGTCGGCCTACCGGCAGCCGTTCCCCGAGACCGCCGACGCGGTGTTCGCCGGCGGGCAGGCCCCGCCAGCGATCGTGGTCTACGTCGACGCGTGGACCGCCTACGGCGGCAGCCAGTTCGTCGACTCGCCCGGCACCGGCCGGTACCACTCCTACCTGTGCGACGAGGTCGTGCCCTGGGTGGACGGGCGGTACCGCACGCTGGCCCGGTGCCGCGCACCGGGCGATCATGGGCAAGTCCAGCGGCGGGTTCGGCGCGATGATCACGCCGATGCTGCGGCCGGACCTGTTCGGCGCGCTGGCCACCCACGCCGGGCGACTCGCTGTACGAGCTGCTGCTACATGCCCGAGTTCGGCAAGGCCGTGCGGCACCTGCGCGACTACGACGGGGACATCTGGCGCTGGTGGGACGACTTCCGGTCCCGGACCTCCTTCACCAAGGAGGCCGACATGACCTGCTGTCATGCTGCTCGGCGTGGCCGCCTGCTTCTCGGCGGACGCCGGACGGCACCGTCGAGCTGCCGTTCGACCCGCGCGACCGGAGTGCTCCGGCCGCGGGTGTGGCAGCGCTGGCTGGACTGGGACCCGGTGCGGATGGTGCCGCCGCTACGCCGACGCGCTGCGGTCGCTGCGGGCGATCTGGATCGACGCCGGGACCAGGGACGAATGGTTCCTCGACGTCGGGGCGCAGGCGTTCCGGGCCGCGCTGCGGGAGGCAGGCGTGCCCGACGACGTGATCCACTTCGAGCTGTTCGAGCGCCAGCCACATGGCGATCGACTACCGCTACCCGCTCTCGCTCGCCTGGCTCTGCCAGCGCATCGCGCCCTGAGCGCAGTGGCGCCGTGCCCAGCCGCGGGCCGTCGCAGCAGCTTCTGCCGACCGGACTCAGCTGACTCGTCGAACAGGTGGCTGCTGACCCGGGCCAGGTGCGTGCGCATGGCCTCGACCGCCTGGTCGGCGTCCCTAGCCCGCAGGGCGGCGACGAGCTCCCGGTGATCGGCCTGGTAGAGGCGCTGGCGTTCCCGCGACGCGCTGCGGCGCTTGAGGTCGCCCCAGAACTGGCCGTGCCGGGCCTCCTCGATGACGGCGCATACAGCCGGGCGAGCAGCGGGCTGTGGCTGGCGGCCATGATGCAGCGGTGCAGGGCGAGAGTCCCACAGCTCGAACTCGTCATAGCTGCCCGCCTGCTCCCATGCAGCCAGGCGGCGGTCCATCCTCGCCGAAGTCGGCGGCCGTCGCCCAGGCCACCACCAGCCGCATCGCGGACGGCTTCGAGCATCCGCCGGATCGCCATCACATCGGCGGGCGCGAATGCGACCGGGCACCGCCGGGGCCTGGCCGCACGCTGCCGCCGCCAGTGACCGGCCCTCGCCGCCTCGCCCTGGCCCGCCGTCAATGCCGTCCGCGTGGGCCCGGGCCCAGCGTCGCGCGGGAACGTCCCGCGCCCGACCTCGCGTGAGATGTGGCCCTCGGCTTCGAGCACCGCCAGGGGCGCGCCGGATCGTGGTGCGGGTGGCACCGAGGTCGGCCGCCAGCTGGCGTTCGGTGGCAGCGCGCGACCCCGGTCCAGGCCCGACCGCCGTGAGCTGGCGAGGATCACCTCGGCCAGTCAGCGTCCCCGGTCAGCCAGGATGGCCGGGCTGTCCCCGGTTGCTATCGCCATCGGCTTCCCATCTCTGATCCCCTGGCCGCGTCCCCATTGGCGCAAACCAATCATACCAATTGATATCAGACCGTAACCTGCCTGGGCTGGGTTTTGTCTTGGTAAACGCCCTTGACCCTCTTTGTATACGGACCTAAGCTCAACCAATCCGTAGTAGCCAACCAATCAACTGGCCAGCGCTGGCCCGCCCGCCCGGCGCCATCGGCGGCTGGCACCGGCCGTGACCAGGCACTGGCTGACCGGGCATCATCCCACGCGCCGCCGGGCGTCACCACCCTGCCATCCGAGATCACCACTCGGCCCGCACGAAGGAGATCCGGCACGTGAGACTGGCCACGATTACCACCGCCCAGGGACCGCGGCTGCATGTCAGGGGCCGCTCCGGCTACATCGACGTCGCCGACGGCTACCGGCGATCCCCGGATGTCAGAACTGGCGCTACGTGCTGGCGGCGGGGGAGCCAGCCATGGGCGCCATCCACCGAGCTGGAAAGCCAGGACGGCCGCGAGGTCGCGCCCGGCCGACTTCGCCGCCGCGCAGTCCCCGCGCCGCCGCATCCTGCTGCCTGGGGCTGAACTACTCCGAGCACGCGCTGGAGGGCGGCCGGGCGGTGCCGACCTGGCCGGACGCGTTCGTCGCGCGGCGCCGACAGGCGTGCTCGGACCCCTACGCCGACCTGGTGAAGCCCGCCCTGACCAGCAGGTTCGACTACGAGGGCCGAGCTCGGGATCGTGCATCGGGAGCGGGCGGCCGCTACATCCGCGCCGAGGACGCGCTGGACGCCATCGCGGGCTTTGTGGTGCTCAACGACGCGTCGTGCCGCGACTGGCAGCGGGCCGCGCACCCAGTGGACGGTCGGCAAGAACTTCGTGGGCAGCATGCCGATCGGCCCCGAGGTGGTGACCGTCACGACGAGGTGGACGTCAGCGACCTGGCCATCAGCTCGACCCTCAACGGCACCGCGTCAGTCGCAGTCGGCGCGCACCTCGCAGATGCTCGTCAGCGTCCCGGCCGCCGTGGAGTTCTTTCTCCTCGTTCACCCACCTGGCCCCGGGAGATGTCATCGCCACCGGCACGCCGGGCGGTGTTGGCTTCGCCCGGACGCCAGCCGGTGTGGATGGAGCCCGGCGACCTGATCGAGGTCACGGTCAGAGAGGTGGGCGCCATCCGCAACCGCATCGTCGCCGAACAGGGCGCGCCCGCCGACTGGCGGTGGCGCCCGGCCGATAAGCCGGTCACCAGGTTCTGACCCGGCGGCCGAAGCCGACCTCCCACCGGTGGTCACCCGATTCCACCAACGCAGCACGGAGGGGACTATGAAGTCCAGGACGCTCAGACCCGCGGCCCCGGCCGCGGGCGACCGCGACCCTCGCCGGGCCCGCGGGCCGGGCGTCAGCGGCCGGCGCGGTTCGCTGGCGGTGGCCATGACGGCCGCGTCCGGCGCTCGCGCTGCCGCCGCCTGCGGCAGCGGCGGCAGCTCCAGCGCGGCATCCAGCTAGCGCCCAGCTCCGGGGCCAAGCTGACCGTCGCCGACGTCGCCCCGTTCAGCGGCCCGGACGCCGCGCTCGGGCCGACCTACCTGGCATCCTGCTACGGCGCGACCAGTGCCATCAACGCACGCGGGCGGCGTGCTCGGGCCACATGCTGACCTGCAAGAGCGTGGACACCCGGGGTGACCCGGCGGACGCCGTCCCGGCCGTCAACCAGATGTTCGCCTCCACGCCCAGCCTGGCCCTGGTCATCGGCTGCACCTCGGACGAGGCGGCCTCGGTGGCGCCGATCATCAACTAGCCACAAGATGGCCATGTTCTGCATGACCGGGCAGTCGGAGTTCGACCACATCGCACTACCCGTACTTCTACCGGCGCTGGTCCGCCGGACCTCGAGGAGTCCTACGCGATGGCGGTCATCGCCCAGCAGCTCGCACTACAAGCGGATCGCGCTCGCGTTCGGCAACGAGCATCGGCTCAGCAGACGCTTCATCCAGCCCGCCGGTCGCGCGCGCTCAAGAAGGCCGGGATCACCCTGACCACCAACCAGTCGCTGGACCTGAAGGCCACCACGCTTCCGGACCGAGGCGGCGGCGATCCGTCCAGTCCCACCCGGACGCGATCATGACCGAGGCGCTCGGGTCAGCCGACCCGACCGCTGTTCTCGGAGATCAAGCAGCTCAACGGCGGCAAGATCATCCCGATCATCGGCACCTCGGCGGCCATCTCGTCGGCCTTCTTCAAGTCCTCGGCCGCGGCCGTAGGCGCGAACGACGTTCTCCAGCAGCTTCCACGCCGACAACCTGGTGCGTGAGTCGAGCGGCCCGGCCTACCAGGCCTTCTCCAAACGGCCTGCTGTCGCAGCAGGGCAAGGTGCCGGGCGCCACCGGCAACTTCACCACCTACCTGAGCGCGCCCGGAGGCGTGCATCTCTACGACGGGATCAACCTGGCGGCGCTCGGCGATGATCATGGTCGAAGAGCACCAACCCGAGCGTGTACGGTCCCGACATCGTCAAGATCGGTGAACGGCGTGCCGGGCGCCACGGTGTGCTACTCGTTCGCCCAGTGCGCCAGCTGCGCTCAGAGGCAGGCAAGGCGGTCCGGTACGTGGGGCCGGGCGGCCCGACCAGCTTCGACAGCTTCACGACTCGACCGGCATCTTCCAGATCGACACCTACACCCCGAGCGGGCAGGTCAAGACGGTCGGCACCATCTCGCCCGCGCAGCTGAGGGCCCTGACCGGATGACTCACGCACCAGCAGTCTGCGCCCGCCCAGGTGCCGGTAGTCCCAGTGGGACCCCTGGGCGGGCGAGGCGACCCGGCCGCGGTCCCGCCAGGTGCGGCGCCAGTGACGCTCTTCCTCGCCTCGCTCGGGTTCGGCCTCGGTAACCGCCTCGGTCCTGGCATCGCCGCGGTCGGCTTCACCCTCAGTTCGGGGTGACCGACGTGCTCAACCTGGCCTACGGCGCGATCATGATCTTCGGGGCGTTCGTCGCCTACGCGGTCAACAGCAGCAGCCATCTCGGTGTGGCTGGGCCTGCTGGTCGCGGTGATCGCCTGCTCGCTGCTGTCCACGCTGGTGAATCCCGGGCGTGTACTCGCCGTTCCAGCGGCGCGGCGCGTCCCCGATCACCATGGTGATCGTGTCGCTCGGGATGACCCTCATCATCGAGTTCGGCGTGCAGGCGGTGGCTAGCGGGGTCGCCGGTCTCTTACACCATGAGGCAGGGGCCCACCTTCCAGAGGCGGCGGCTGGCCTGACCGGCCTCCAGCTGGGCATCATCGCTCACCTCCGTGGTGGTGATGGCGGGCGTGCATGCTGCTGCTCCGCTACACCAAGCTCGGCAAGGCGATGCGGGCGACCGCGGCCAACCGGACGCTGGCCCGCAACTGCGGCATCCGGACCGGCCGGGTGATCACCGTCGACCTGGGCGCTGACCGGCGCGCTGTGCGGGCTTGGCTCGGCGTCGTTTTCGCCATGGACGCGGGCAGCTTCGACGCCACCGCCACCGACCTGTTCCTGGTGCTCATCCTGGCGGCGGTCTTCCTCGGCGGGCCGGGCCAGGCGTACGGCGCGATGCTCGGCGCCGTCATCATCGGCATCGCCACCGAGGTCAGCGCCGCCTTCATCCCGGCCGACTATAAATACGTCATCGCGTTCGTGGCGCTGCTGGTCATGCTCGGCGTGCGCCCCACCGGGCTGCTGGGTGCGCGGGCATGACCGCCGGACGGGACAGCAGATGACGTTCTACTGCGATCAACCTGCTGATCTACGCCGCCGTCGACGCCATGGCCTGCCTCGGGCTCAGCCAGCAGTTCGGGATAGCGGGCGTCACCAACTTCGGCTTCATCATCTTCCAGGCGGCGGGCGGTACGCCGCGGCGATCCTGGCCACGCTGCCGCCAGACCGCGAACGGCGGGTTCAGACCTACATCGGCGGGTGGAACCTGCCCTTCCCGCTTCCGTGGATCGGCGCCGCCGATCGTCGGCGGGGTGATCGCGCTGCCGTTCACGTTCCTGGTCGGGCAGGCGGCTGCGCGGCGACTTCGCCGCGGTCGGCCTGCTGGTCACGGCGGTCCTGCTGAACCTGGTGCGTCACGAACTACCGGCCGCTGCTGAACGGGGCCGTGCCGGCCTGCTCGCCTGATCCCGCAGCCGCTGCAGGGCGCAGGTACAACCCGGCAGACGGCCAGCTACCCAGTGGGTGTTCGCGGCGGTCGCGATCGTCCTGGCGCTGGCAGTCTACCTGTTCGTGCGCCGGATCACCGAGTCGCCCTACGGCCGGCCGTCGCTGCGCGGCCATGCGCGACAACGACGTGGTGGCCGACTCGCTCGGCAAGAACCTGCTCTCGATGCGCACCGTGATGCTCGTCGCTCGGCGGCGATCGCTGGCCGGTCTGAGCGGCGGGTGCTCGTCTCCTACATCACCACCTGGTCGCCGGCGTCGTGGGGTTACGCCGAGACCGTGGTGCTGTTCGCCGCGGTGATCATCGGCGGCGCGGGCAACCACGTGGCGCGGTGCTCGGGGCGATCCTGGTGCCGGTGGGTTTCGAGGAGGTGACGCGGTTCATCCCCAGACGTCGAACAACCTGCCGCCGAACCTGATCCCGTCGCTGGAGTGGGTGGCGATCGGGCTGCTCATCGTGATCTTCCTGTGGGTGAGGCCGCAGGGATCCCGCCGGAGCGTAAGCGGGTGATCGGACTGTGCTGGCTGGGGATCGGGCGCCGGGGGTGGCGGGGCGGCGGGCTGGCGTGGGATCAGGGGCGGCACCGTAGTGCCTGGGCGCGCGGTGCGGTGACGGTCAGGAACGACGCCCCGGCTCCCCCACCCCCGGCCGCCAGCTGCGCTGCCGTCGGTAGCATCTGCACCCAAAGCGGCGGTCAGCCCGGCTCGCCAGTCCACCTCGCGCTGCGGCCGCTCCTCGGAGCGTCGCCGGCGGATGGCCGACGGCCGGGCTGCGCACCCGTCCAGCGGACGCGCCCGCCGGCGCGCTGCGGGGCGGCCGTCTCGGAGTGGCTGACGATGGCGAGAGCCCCGAGGCGCGGCTCTGCCGCTATCCTTCGGCGGCGGGCCCTGCACGCCTCGGGGTGGTGCTGGAGGCGGTGGGTGTTCGCGGGAGTTCGGGGGAGTGCGGGCGGTGGCCGGTGTGTCGTTCTAGGTGCGGGCGGGGACGCTGACCGGGCTGATCGGGCCCAATGGGGCCGGGCAAGTCGACGCTGCTGGCCATGCTGGCGGGGACCCTGCCGGTGACCTCGGGCAGGTGATCTACGCGGGGCGGACGTTACTGGGCTGGCGGCGTTCACCGGCGCGCGGCTCGGGCTGGTCGGACGTTCCAGCTGGCGAGCGAGTTCAAGCGGCTGACCGTGATGGAGAACCTGCTCTCGGCGGTGCCGGGAAACCGCGGTGACTCGTTCCGGGGCGCGGTGCTGGGAAGCGGTACTGGCGTGCCGATGAGACGGCGGCGATCGCGCGGGCCGAGGCGCGATGCTGAGCGGTTCGGGCTGGAGGGGCTTCGCCAACCATCTACGCCGGTGACCTCGTCCGGCGGGCAGCCGCCAGCGCTGGTCGAGATCATGCGGGCGCTCATGGCCGAGCCTGGCATGCTGCTGCTCGACGAGCCGATGGCCGGCGTCCACCCGAAGCCTGGCGCGGCGGATCGGCGACCAGCTGCGTCGCGCTGTGCGCGGAGGGGATGACGATCCTCATGGTCGAGCACGAGCTGGCCATCATGGACGAGTTCTGCGACCCGGTGGTGGTGATGGCCGGAGGGCCGGTCCTGGCCGGAGGGAACCATGGCCCAGCTGCGCGCCGCAGCGAGGTCGTGGAGGCCTACCTTGTCGGCTGAGGTCAGCCTGCCGGCGTCCCGCTGCGCGCGGAGGACGGTGACCGCCGGATACGGCGGCGACCCGGTCATCCGCGGCATCAGCGTCGGCGTCGACCCGGGTGAGGTGATCTCCCTGGTCGGGCCGAACGGCTCAGGCAAGAGCACGCTGCTCAAGGGCCTCGTCGGGGTGGTGCGCATCTCGTCCGGCACGGTCTCCGTCGGCGGCAGGCAGATCACTGAACCTGCCGCCGGAGGAGGTCGCCCGCGCCGGGGTGCGGCTATGTGCCGCAGGTGGATGACGTATTCGCCCCGCTCACCGTCAGGGAGAACCTGGAGATGGGCGGCTACCTGCTGCCATGCGCAGTGGCAGCCGCGGATCGAGCGGGTGCTGGCGGTCTTCCCGCGGCTGTCCGGCATGCTGGGCCGCAGCGCGGGCAAGCTGAGCGGCGGCGAGCGGAAGATGCTCGCCATGGGCCGGGTGCTGATGCTCGATCCCGGCGTCTTCCTGCTCGACGAGCCGACCGCCAACCTCGCGCCCATGATCGCGGCGTCGCTGCTCGCAGGAGCACGTGCGCGGCCTGGCGGCCAGCGGCGCGGCCGTGCTCATCGTGGAGCAGCGGGCCAAGGCGGTGCTGGCCATCTCGGACCGGACGTACGTGCTCGGTGGCGGCGAGGTCCGGATGGAGGGCACCCCGGCGGAGCTGTCGGCCAGCCCCGAGTTCGTCGAGTCCTTCCTCGGCGGGGGCTCCCGGCGGCCCGCCCGCCTCCGCGCCAGGAGCTGAGCGAGTGCTGACGACGCCGGCGTGCCCCGGCGCGATCCTCCCTCTCACCACGCCGTCCCGCCAGACCGGCCGTGACCAACCGGGCGTAACATCGGTTGCCATGTCGGGTCAGGGCGAGTGTGGCTGCCAGCGAGGTGCCCCCGCAGAGCATCCATTACCTCCAGGTGCAGACCACCACCTGGACTCGAGGGCGGAGGCGATGGAGCTTGCCCGGGAGGCCGTCGAAGAGCGGCTCGCCGCTTGTGCCCAGGTGGCCGGGCCCATCGCGAGCATGTACTGGTGGGAGGACGGGATCGAGCGCGCCGAGGGTGGCTGCTGATGCTCAAGCTCCCGGCCGCCGGGTACCAGGCGCTCGCGGACTTCCTGGCCCGGCGGCACAGCTACGACGAGCCGGAAATCGTCGCGACGCCCCGATCGTCGCCGGGTCGGACGCCTATCTGAGCTGGATCACGGAGGAGACCCGCCAGAAGTGACCGCGCAGCGCGCCCGGGGTGACCACCGGCCCGCCAGAAGTGACCGCTGAGCAGCCGCCGCGGAGGCCGCTCAGCTGGAGGGGATGACGATCCCGTATTCGTGGATCTTCCGGTAGATCGTGGCCCGGGACATCCCCAGCGACTCGGCCGTCTTGACCTTGTTGCCCTCGGTAGTCCAGCAGGCCCTGCACGATGGCGTCGCGCTCCATCGACTCGAGCGGGCTGAGCAGGCGGCGGCTGACCGTCCAGCATTCCGGCGGCAGGTCGGCCGGGTGGATCGTCCCGGTGCGCCGGTGCCTGGACGACCCGCCTGAGCACCTCGCCAGAGCTGCTCGGTGTTGCCCGGCCAGCGCGAGCGCAGCAGCAGCTGCATCGCCTCGGGCGAGCAGGCCAGCCGCGCCTGCTGGCTGAGCTTGGCCAGGAAGAACGGCACCAGCTCCTGCAGGTCCTCGATGTGATGGCGCAGCGGCGGCAGTTCCACGCGTGCCCGGGAAATAGCGCAGCAGCTTGGTCAGGTCCTCGCTTGGTCGCGCTCTGCCGCTCAGGGTGACCACCACCCGCAGCGAGTGCTGCCGCTCGGCGGCCCGCGCCTCCTTCAGGGCGCTCGACACGGTGTTCAGCTGCCTGCGCGCCCAGCATGTCCACGTGCCGCAGGACCAGCGTGCCGTCGCCTTCGAGCAGTTCCCGGCGCACGCGCACCAGCCAGTCATGGCCGGTGGCGTCGGCCGCGTCCAGCACGCTGAAGTGCCCGGCCGGGTCCTGGCGCTGGTGCACGGCACGGATCACGGCGAGCTTGCCGACGCCGCGCTCGCCCTCCAGCGCGAGCCATTCGCCGCTGTTGTAGGCCGTCTCCACCTGGGTGCAGCCGCGCAGCCAGAGCGGGGCCGAGCCGACCAGGCCGGGCAGGAACATCGGCTGTCTTCGGGCTGCGGCCTCGGCGGTGCCGGGCGGCGGCCTGCTCGATCAGCTTGACGTGGACGACCCCGTGGGCGGAGCTCCCTCCTCGGCCAGCGGACCGGCACTGGATCCGGGCCCGGGCGCCGGTGGGCAGGGTGACGGTCGACCGGCGCCCGGCGTGCCGACTGGCCAGCGCCTCGGTCGCGTGGCCGAGCACCGCGACCTGGTCCGCCGGGTCAAGCACCTGCCGGGCGCAGTCGTTCATCATCACCACGTCGTCGTGGACAGCGCCAGCACGATCCCGCTGGTGTGCGTAGGCAGGCCCGCAGGTATTCCTGCATGAGCCGGAACTCCCGGGCGGTGCTGTCGCTGATCAGGTCTGGTGGTGATCTGGTCGGCGGTCGTCTTGGCCAGCGCGATCAGCAGCGCGTCGGCGTCCTTGCGCCAGCAGGTCAGGTCCACCGCGCCGACCGTCTTCCCGGAGAGCGGGTCATTGATCGGCACCCCGGCGCAGCCGAAGACCTCCAGGTCCTCCGCGTAGTGCTCGTGGCCGAACACGTGCGCGGGCTGGCCGCCCTCCAGGCGCGGTCCCGATCCCGTTCGTGCCGACCTGCTCCTCGGCGTAGCTGAAGCCCGGGGCGAGCTGGACCGCGTCCAGCTCGCCGTTCGAGGTCGTGGTCCGCCGTCATCCGGCTCAGCACCACGCCCGCCGCGTCGGTCAGGATGATGCTGATCGGCTGGCCGTCCAGGTGCTCGTACAGGTTCCTCAGCACCGGCATGGCGCTGCGGGTCAGCGGGGTGTCGAGGTTCGGGTCCCGGATGTAGGACAGCTCGACGCGGTCGGCCGCGACCTGCCACTGCCGGGACCGCCACCACGAGGCCAGGATGGGCCCGCGGACTAAACCGGGGCGACGGACTCGCTCGTCAGAAACCGCTCCCGCGCCTCGGCCAGCCGAGCGCTGTAGCCCGAGCGGGGGCAAGGGCGCTCCTGAGGACACCATTGCGCCTCCCGTGCCTCCCCGGTACCTGCGGGGAACCTGGGTCAAGCCCGCCTGGGTTCGGGCATACCGGGGCCGCGTCGTACGTATGAACCACCATAAACGGGCCGTTACCGGATTGTGTCTCATGTTGAGACCGATATTGCACGGCGGGCCCGTTTGATGCCGTCTCGTGGGCCGCCTTCCGCCCGGCGACATCCCGGGGAGATGATGGTGCCATGGATCAGCCAGGGGCACCCACGGCGAGACCTCCAGCCAGCCAGGGGCTCGGCGACGAGACCTTCAACCCCTGGAGCGTGGTCAACCTGGTGTTTGAGCACCTCGCCGCGCAGGGACTGCATCCGGTCCTCGGCGAGACCGGCGATCCGGGCAAGCCAGCGGCCGACCTGCTGCGGGCGCTGGGCATCGAGCTAGGCTCCCGAGGGTAACCGCCAGCAGTCCCAGCAGATCCAGGACCATCTCGCCCAGATCCGGAACGCCGTCTTCGGCGACGGCTGATGCCCCGCCGCCATCGCGGCGGCGGGTGACTCCGGCGCTGGGCGCTTCGCCCACATGTGTCTCATGTTGAGAGCGCAGCCGCTGCCTGGCCTGGGTTGTGATCCGTACATAAGGACTTGCGGCCGTATAGGTGCGCGCGCATTCCGCTGTCAGGCGGCAGTGCCCGCGCCCGCGAGGCGGACAGGGCAGCATGCCCGCCGCCGTCGGCAGGCGGCAGACCCGGTGACCGGGGAAAGGGGTGACGATGAGTCGCCAGAGTGTGGCCAGGGCTCACCAGAAGATCCAGGAGCTCTCCTGGGAGCCGCAGTACCACGAGCCGGTAGCCGCAGTACGGCACCGACTACACGTTCCAGAAGGCCGCAGAAGAAGGACCCGCTCAAGCAGGTCCTGCGGTCCTACTTCCCGATGCAGGAGGAGAAGGACCACCGCGTCTACGGCGCCCAGGACGGCGCCATCCGCGGGCAACATGTTCCGCCAGGTGCAGGAGCGCTGGCTGGAGTGGCAGAAGCTGTTCCTGTCGATCATCCCGCTGCCGGAGATCTCGGCGGCGCGGGCGATGCCGCTGCTGTTCCACACGGTGCCCAACCCGGAGCTGCACAACGGCCAGGCGATCCAGATGATCGACGAGGTTCGTCACTCGACGATCCAGCAGAACCTCAAGCGCCTGTACATGAACAACTACATCGACCCGGCGGGCTTCAACAACAGCCTGCGCAACTTCCAGAACGACTACTGCGGCACGATCGGCCGGCAGTTCGCCGAGGGCTTCATCACCGGTGACGCGATCACCGCGGCGAGCATCTACCTGACGATCGTGGCCGAGACGGCGTTCACCAACACGCTGTTCGTGGCCATGCCCGCCGAGGCCGCTGCCAACGGCGACTACCTGCTGCCGACGGTGTTCCACTCGGTGCAGTCCGGACGAGTCGCGGCACATCAGCAACGGCTACGCCACGCTGCTCATGGCGCTGTCCGACGAGGGCAACCACCAGCTGCTCGAGCGCGACCTGCGGTACGCGTGGTGGAACAACCACCGCGTGGTGGACGCGGCCATCGGCACGTTCATCGAGTACGGCACCAAGGACCGCCGCAAGGACCGCGAGTCCTACGCCGAGATGTGGCGGCGGTGGATCTACGACGACTACTACCGCAGCTACCTCGTCGCCGCTGGAGAAGTACGGCCTGGTGATCCCGCACGACCTCATCGAGGAAGCCGTGGAACCAGATCTGGAACAAGGGCTACGTCCACGAGGTCGCGCAGTTCTTCGCCACCGGCTGGCTCGCCAACTACTGGCGGATCGACCCGATGACCGACGAGGACTTCGAGTGGTTCGAGTACAAGTACCCGGGCTGGTACGACAAGTACGGCAAGTGGTGGGAGAACTACAACCGGCTGTCGATGCCGAACGGGCACAACCCGATCGTGTTCGAGGACGTCGACTACGCAGTACCCGCACCGGTGCTGGACCTGCATGGTCCCGTGCCTGGTCCGCGAGGACATGGTCTACGGCCGAGGTCGACGGCAGTGGTACGCACGTACTGCCACGAGGAATGCAGGTGGACCGACGTCAGCGCGTTCCGGCCGACCTACCATGGGCCGGTCCACCCGAACATGGGCCAGCTCATCGGGCACCGCGAATGGGAGACCCTCTACCACGGCTGGAACTGGGCCGACGTGGTGTCGGACATGGGCTACGTCCGCGACGACGGCAAGACCATGACGGCGCAGCCGCATCTGCAACCTGGGCGACCAGAAGAAGATGTGGACGCTGGACCACCTGCGCCGCTGCCGCCGCTGCAGAGCCCGAACGTGCTGTTCAACGAGATGACGCCGGAAGGAGCGCGCGGCGTACCACGCGAAGCTACATCCGCGGCGGCCCGGCGTCGCTTCGCGCCCGCACGACTGAGCGTAAGTCGGCCTAGAGCGGAGAGCAGCGCAGCAAGGAAGGAGGGCCGGAGGCCTAGGCCCTCGGCCCTCCTTTCCCTTACCAGCGACAAGACCGCGCGAGATGCCCGGAACGGGCGGAGCGCGACACGCTGAGGAGCCATGGCCGACAAGCATGTCGTGCGGTTCGAGCCGGTCGGCATCGAGATCGAGGTCGACGAGGACCAGACGATCCTGCGCGCCGCGTTCGAGCAGGGCGTCATGCTCATGCACGGCTGCAAGGAGGGCAGTGCTCGGCGTGCAAGTCGCTTCGTCCTCGACGGCGACGACATCGAGCTCGAGAAGTACTCGACGTTCGCGCTGCCCGACTACGAGCAGGAGGAGGGCTACACGCTGCTCTGCCGGGCGCACGCCTACGAGGACCTGACGATCGAGCTGCTCAACTTCGACGAGGACATGATCCGCTCCGGGCTGCCGATCCAGCGAGACGGTCGCCGAGGTCGTCGTCCAACGACCCGGTCACCCACGACCTGCGGCACCTGGTGCTCCGGCTGGTCGAGCCGACGGAGCTCAAGTTCTTCCCCGGGCAGTACATCGACATCAAGGTCCCGGCACGACGCCACCCGCTCGTTCTCGATGGCGAACACCTCGAGCCGGGAATCCGGCCAGCTCGAGTTCGTGATCAAGGTCTACCCGGACGGCCTGTTCTCGCATTTCCTCGACACCCAGCTCGCGGTCGGCGACCGGCTCGACATCAGCGGGCCGTTCGGCGTCTTCACGCTCCGCGGAGGGCGAGAACGACCTGATCTTCGTCGGCGGCGGCGCCGGGATGGCGCCGATCCTGTCGCTGCTGCGCTCGATGGCCGAGCGCGGGATCAGCCGCAAGGCGACCTACTACTACGGCGCCCGGCGGCCGCCGGGACCTGTGCTTCGAGGAGGAGCTGCGCGGCGCTGGAAGGCTCGCTGCCCAGCTTCCGGTACGTGCCCGCGCTGTCCGAGCCGGCCGACGGCGACGGCTGGGACGGCGAGACCGGCCTGATCACCGACGTGCGTGAAGCGGCACGAGACCGACCTCGACGGACGCGCACGCCTACGTGTGCGGGCCGCCGCCGATGGTCGAGGCGGCGCTGCCGCTGCTCGGCATTCTCGGCGTGCCCGAGAAGCGCATCTACTACGACAAGTTCACCACCACCGGCGATCCCGGCGAACAGTGAGGAGCAATCGAGGAACGCCAGGCCTGCGTGAACCGCCTGGCCGCGACATCGGCCGAACTCTCAACGTAAGGGAGACCTCATGACAACCGCGCCGACGGAACGCAGCGTTCCCAAGCCGGTCTTCACCGACGCCGAGGCCGGGCGCCAAGGAGTTCCCGGACTCGAACGCCCGCAGGTTCAACTACTACACCCCGCAGAAGCGCAAGCAGACCCACTACGAGGACGTGACCGTCGAGGTCCAGCCGGACCCGCGGCACTACCTCAGCCAGGGCTGGCTGCTACGGGTTCTCCGACGGCCGCGGCGGCTACCCGCTGGACTGGACCGTCGCTGAAGGCGTGGGGCTCGGACCGGCCCGAGCCCGAGCGCTTCCCCGGCTCCGGCGGCAAGGGCTACGACTGGCCCGCGCTCGGCTGGCACGAGTTCCGCGACCCGAACGAGGAGTGGGAGCTCACCCTCTACCGCTACAACTCCAACGTCGGTGCGGCAGGTCACCCAGAACATCGAGGCCGCCCGGCAGGCCAAGGCGTTCGAGCAGTGGAACCGGAACTGGGTCCGTCTTCGTCGAGCGCAACGTCGGCGCGTGGATGCACGTCGACCACGGCCTCGGCCTGTACCTGTACGCCAACGCCAACCGCCGGGCGCCGACCAACATGCACAACAACGCGATCTCGGTGAACAGCATGCACCGGATCCGGTCCGCCCAGGACCTGGCGCTGTACAACCTGACGCTGACGCGAGGAGATCGACGGCTTCGACGGCACCGCGCACCTCGGACGCCTGGAACAGCGACCCGGCCTGGCAGGGCGTCCGCGAGGTCGCCGAGCAGCTCACCGCGATCGACGACTGGTGCGAGGCGATCTTCGCCGCGAACGTGGTGTTCGAGCCGCTGGTCGGCGAGCTGTTCCGCAGCCAGCCTGGTGCAGCAGGCGGCGCCGCGCAACGGCGACTTCGTCACCCCGACGATCGTCGGCGCCGAGGAGTACGACTTCGCCGAGCGGGACCTGCGCTACACCACGGCGATGTTCGAGCTGCTGACCAGCGACCGCGAGTTCGCCGACCACAACAAGGCGATCATGCAGCGAGTGGCTGTCGACCTGGAGTGCCGCGGTGCCATCGCCGCGGCCCGCACGCCTGCAGCCGATCTGGTCGCAGCCCGACGCGAAGCCGCCGCGATTCGAGGACGGCCTGGACGCCGGCCAAGAACCGGTTCAGCGGAATCCTGACCGACCTCAGCCTGGCAGCACCGAAGGAGCTGGCGCAGTGACCACGTTCAAGACCGCTGAGAGCCCGTTCAAGTCCGACAACACCGCGTCCAACATGTGCGGGTTCACCCTGATGAACAACCAGGTCGGCGCGGTCGTGGCCCAGGTCATGAGCACCAAGCCCAACGTGACGGTGACGCCGCTGCCGTCGATGATCCGCGTCGATGCGGTCCGGCGGATGGACGTCGTCTACGACGAGATCTCCGAGGCGCTCGGCGAGGAGCCGGGCTATCTTCGACGCCGCGGAGTTCGAGGAGAACATGTCCACCCACTACGGCCGCATGATCCACGAGGACGACCGGACGATCATGTTCGCCAACCCGGAGGACGCGGCCGAGTACCTCGGCTTCGACCTGACGCCAAGTAGGCCTTGCGGTGCCGGGCCGCGGCTAGGACGCGCCGCCGGGCCAGCGCCATCAGGCTGACGCAACGGTCAGCGATCAGGTTCGGTCCAGACGAGGAGGACCGTGTACGAAAAGGACGGCGAGAAGTACTTCGTCGTCGATGGCCATATGCACTACTGGAACGCGGCCCCGGACAACTGGGTGCCGGGTGCCGGAGCAGTACGCCAAGGGCTGGATCGAGTGCTTCCACGCCTACCAGGGCCTCGGCCCGCCGGAGACCCACTGGACGATCGAGCACTTCCAGAAGTACTCCGAGGACGACCTCATGAAGGACGTCTTCGAGGACGGCTACGTCGACGTGGCGATCTTCCAGCCGACGTACCTGAAGGAGTGGTACAAGGAGGGCTTCAACACCACCGAGCGCAACGCGACTCATGGGCGAAAGCACCCGGGCAAGTTCATCTACAACACGCCGCTGGGACCCGCGCGACGGCGACGCGGGCCTCGAGGAGCTCGAGGCAGAACGTCGAGCGGTACGGCTCCAAGGGCGTCAAGCTCTACACGCGCCGAGTGGAACGACGGCTCGCGCGGGCTGGAAGCTCACGCGATCCCGGCGGCGTACCGCTACCTGGAGGCGTGCCAGGAGCTCGGCATCAAGAACATCCACGTCCACAAGGGCCCGACGATCTGGCCGCTGGACAAGGACGCGTTCGACGTGTCCGACGTCGACCACGCCGCGACCGACTTCCCGGAGCTGAACTTCATCGTCGAGCACGTCGGCCTGCCGCGGATCGAGGACTTCTGCTTCATGGCGACGCAGGAGCCCAACGTGTACGCCGGCCTGGCCGTGGTCATCGGCGGCCTGATGCACGCCCGGCCGAAGTTCTTCGCCAAGGTCATGGGCGAGCTGCTGTTCTGGGTCGGCGAGGACAAGATGACTCTTCGGCAGCGACTACGCGCATCTGGGAGCCCAAGTGGCAGGTCGAGGGCTTCGTCGACTGGGAGTATCCCGGACGACGACGCGTTCTCCGACTACCCGCGGATGAACACCGCGTCAAGAAGAAGATCCTCGGCCTGAACGCGGCCAAGCTGTACGGCATCGAGGTCCCGGCCGAGTACCAGCTCGACAGGACGGCGGCACGCCCGGCGCCCACGAGGTGCTCGGCGGCCCAGCCCGAGTAGCACGCGGCCTCGGGGCATGACGGCCCAGTGACAGCCGGATCCCCGACGCGCCCCGGGAACCCCGGGGCCGCGCGCGGTACTGGCCGCGCTGGACGACGGTGCGCGACCCGGAGCTGGACGAGCCGATCACCTCGCTCGGCTTCGTCTCGTCGTGCACCGTGTCCGCGGACGGGGACGCGCAGGTCCGGCTGCGGCTGCCGACCGTACTTCTGCGCGCCCAACTTCGCCTTCCTGATGGTGGCCGACGCCTACGACGCGGTGTCGGCGCTGCCGGGCGTGCGCGGCGCCGAGGTGGTGCTGGAGGACCACTTCGCCTCCGACGCGATCAACGGCGGGGTGGCCGCCCAGGGCCGGGTTCGCCCGGTCCTTCGACGGCGAGGCGGTCGGCGAGCTGCACGAGCTGCGCGCCGACTTCCTGCGCAAGGCGGTCATGGCCGGCACCGACCTGGTCTGCCGGCCGCTGCTCGCGGCGGGCGACGGAGCCGCCGGCGCTGGCCGCGCTCGACCCTGGGCGAGCGTGCCGCCGTCGCGCGCGCTGGACCGGCTGCGGCAGCGCCGGGCCGAGCTGGGCCTGCCGATCGGCGACGACGCCCCGCTGCTGATCGACCCGGCCACCGGCGCGACCGCTGCAGCGCCGACGCGGCTGCCGCTGCACCTGCGCCGGGCGCACGACCACGCGGGTCAGCATGCGAGGCGAACAGCCGGCATCTGCCGCGGCATGCTGCGGCACCGGTACGCGCACATCAGGACTAGGCGAGGAGGAGCCAGTGAAGGCCGTCCGGTTGCACGGTTACCACCAGCAGCCCGTGGTCGACGAGGTACCCGGAGCCGACCATCTCGCGGTCCGCTCGACGTCATCGTCAAGATCGGCGGCGCCGGCGTGTGCCGCACCGACCTGCACATCATCGAGGGCCAGTGGGACGCGGCGATGAACGCCGCCGCTGCCCTACATCCTCGGCCACGAGAACGCCGGCTGGGTGCACGAGGTCGGCTCCGCGGTCACCAACGTGGCGGTCGGCGACACGGTGATCCTGCACCCGACGCCGACCTGCGGGCTGTGCCGTGCCTGCCGGGCCAGGCGACGACATGCACTGCGATCAACAGCGCGTTCCCCGGCCTGTCGCAGCGACGGCGGCATGGCCGAGTACCTGCTCACCTCGGCCCGGGCCTGCGTCAAGCTCGACCCGCAGACCCAGCCGAAGGACGTCGCGGCGCTCGCCGACGCCGGCATCACCGCCTACCACGCGGTCCGCAAGGCCATCCCGCTGCTCTACCCGGGCACCACCTGCGTGGTCATCGGCGCGGGCGGCCTCGGCCACATCGGCATCCAGTGCCTCGCCGCGCTCACCGCCACCAAGATCATCGTGGTGGACCGCAACCCCGACGCGCTCAAGCTCGCCGAGCAGCTCGGCGCGCACCACACCGTGGTCGCCGACGGCGGCCAGGTCGACGCGGTGCAGGACCTGACCGGCGGCGGCGGCGCCGACGTCGTGCTCGACTTCGTCGCCGAGCAGGGCGCCGAGAACGACGGCTGCGCGATGACCGCGCAGCGGCTGGCTCGTACTTCGTCATCGGCTACGGCGGCGACGCTGCACATCCCGACCCTGGACATCATCTCCACCGAGCGCAACATCATCGGCAACATCGTCGGCACCTACAACGAGCTGGCCGAGCTGATGGTGCTGGCCCAGGCCGGCAAGGTCACGCTGCACACCGGACCTACCCGCTGGACGCCGCGCCGGAGGCCATCGCCGACCTCGACGCGCGGCCGGGTCCGCGGCCGCGCCATCCTCGTCCCCTAGTACTCCCACCCGTCCCACCCGTCGTCCCGAGACACCGACCGCAGGAGGACCGCGATGGCCAAGGAACTGCGCTTCGGCGCGGAAGCGCCGCAGCCTGCTGCTGGCCGGCGTCGACCAGCTGGCCGAGGCCGTGAAGTCGACGCTCGGGCCCCAAGGGCCGCAACGTCATCCTGGAGAAGATCACCGGCTCGCCGGTGGTCACCAACGACGGCGTGACCATCGCCCGGGAGATCCACCTGAAGGACCAGTTCGAGAACATGGGCGCCCAGCTGGTCAAGGAAGCGGCGATCAAGACCAACGACATCGTCGGCGACGGCACCACCACGGCGACCGTGATCGCCCAGGCGATCGTCCGGAGGGCATGAAGGCGATCGGCGCCGGCGGCCAACCCGGTGCTGGTCAAGCGCGGCATCGACCTGGCCGTGGGGCGGCTGGTCGAGCACCTGCGCGGCGTCGCCCACCCGGTCGTCGACCGAGCAGGACTACGCGCGGGTGGCGGCGATCTCGGCGAACGACGACGACGCGGTCGGCGCGGTGATCGCCAAGGCGCTGCACACCGTCGGCGACGGCGGCATCGTCACCGTGGAGGAGTCGGCCGCGCACGGGATGTCGCGTCGACTTCGTGGAGGGCTTCGAGTTCGACAACGGCTACCTGTCGCCGTACATGGTGACCAACCCGGCCAGCCTGCGAAGCGATCGTCGACGACCCGTACATCCTGCTGTGCAGCGAGAAGATCACCAAGGTCGCAGCAGCTGATGCCGCTGCTCGACAAGATCATGCGGGCGCCGCGGCCGCTGGTCATCATCGCCGAGACCGTCGAGGGCACCGCGCTGTCAGCATGCTGGTGCACAACCACGTGAACCGGATCTTCCAGTGCGTGGCCGTGCGGGCGCCCGGGTTCGGCGACCGCCGGCTGCACAAGCTGGAGGACATCGCCGCGATCACCGGCGGCGCCGTGCACAGCAAGCACTCCGGCGTTCACCCTGGAGACGATGACGCTCGACCAGCTCGGCCGGGCCGGCCCAGGTCCGAGTCACCGCCGACCAGCACCGCGATCATCGGCGGCGCGGGCTCGACCGGACGCCGTCGAGTTCCGGCTCAGCCCAGATGCGCGCCGAGCTGGAGCGGGCGCACCTTCGGCATCGACGAGGACGTGCTGACCGAGCGGATCGGCGCGCTGTCCGGCAAGGTCGCGCGTGATCAGGGTCGGCGCGCCGACCAACCGCCGAGCTCGAAGGAGCTGCAGCACCGGGTCGAGGACGCGCTCGTCAGGCCACCCGCGCGGCGATGGCCGAGGGCATCGTGGCCGCGCGGCGGCGCGCGCGTTGCTGCACGCCGAGCCGGCGCTGGACGGCCTCGCAGGTCAAGGACGACCACGCGATCGGCGTCGAGATCGTCCGCCGGCGCGCTGACCGAGCCGACTATCTGATCGCCGCCAACGCCGGCTACTGCCGGCGCACGAGGTCGTCAGCCAGATGACGCGAGATGGGCGTCAGGACGACGGGTTCGACGCGCTCGCAGGGCCGCTTCGGCAACATGGTCGAGATGGGCATCATCGACCCGCTGCGGGTGGTCCGCTCGGCGCTGCAGAACGGCGCGTCCGGTGGCCGGGCTGCTGCTGACCACCAACACGCTGGTCGCCGAGGAGCAGACGCCGTGGGGCGGCAGCCGGCGCTGATGACCGAGTTCGGCGCCGCTGGACGAGGGCCTGCACCAGCCGTCGCCCGACTCCAGCACGCCGCAGTCGCTCGGCCTCGGCCCGTCGGTGCGGCTGAGGGGCCTACTGGATCCGCCAGCCGACGCGGCGCCGTCAGCCGACCGCCAGGTGGCCGCTGGCGCGCCGGTCACGCGGCCTCGCCGGGCGAGGCCCGCGGGCTCAGGCAGCCTAGCGTGGCTGCTGCGCCGCGCAGCGACGCGGTGCGTGGTCCGGCCGGTCCGCTGCGTTCCTGGGCCCCGCGTTCGTGGCCGCGGTGGCCTACAGTCGACCCGGGCAACTTCGCCACCAACTCCTCTGCGGGGGCTCGGTGCTCGGGCTACGCCCTGGCCTGGGTGATCGTGGCCGCCAACCTGATGGCCATGCTGGTGCAGTACCGTCCGCCGAGAGCGCTGGCGTCGCCACCGGCCGCGAGTCTGCCCGAGCTGTGCCGGGACCATCTCCCGCGGCCGGGCCCTGGCTGCTGCTGTGGGTGCAGGCCGAGCTGGTCGCGATGGCGACCGACCTGGCCGAGTCTCGTCGGGGCCGGCGGTCGGCCTGAACCTGTTGTTCGGCGCTGTCCACTGTGCCCGGCGCTGATAACCGCGGTGGTCGCGTTCGATCATCCCGGCCTCTGAGCAGCGCGGCTACCGGCGGTTCGAGCTGGCGATCACCGGGCTGCTGGCGCATCGTGCTCGTGCGGTTCGGCCTGCAACCTGCTGACGGTGGGCGCCGATCGCGGCGTGCGTCGCGCGGGGCCTGGTGCCCAGCTTCCCGGCAGCAGCCTGGTGCTCGCTGGCGCTGGGCATCGTCGGCGCCACTGTGATGCCGCACGTGGTCTACCTGCACTCGGCGCTGACTGAAGTCGCGCGCGTCGCGTGCCGCGACGACGCCGAGCGCCGGAGCTGCTCCGGTTCCAGCGCGCTCGACGTGATAATCGCGCTCGGCGCGCGCCGGGCCGTCAACCTGGCCATGCTGTTCGTCGCGGCCGCGGTGTTCCACGCGCGCCGGAGCGGCGCGGACGTCGACTGCCGAGGCCGGCTCCACGGCCCGGAACCACCCGCGTCGGCGGCGGCGCAGCGCTGGCGTTCGGCTGGTCGCCCTGCTCGCGTCGGGGCTGTCCTCCTCCAGCGTCGGCACCATGCAACCGGCCAGGTGGTCATGCAGTAAGCCTCCTGCACCGGCAGAGATCCCCGATCTTTCGCGCCCAGCCGCGCCATCACCATGATCCCGCCCTGACTCGTGATCGGCGTCGGCTGCGTCCCGATCAAGGCCCTGGTCCTGAGCCAGCGTCTTCCTCTCCTTCGGCATCCCGTTCGCGCTCGTACCGCTGCTGCTCTTCACCAGCAGCCGCGAGCTCGTGGGACCGCTGGTGAACCGGCGCCCGGTGGTGCAGGTGGCCGCGGGCCCTGGTCGCGGTGCTGATCATCGGGCCAGAACGCGTACCTGCTCGCCCCTGGCGTGAACGCCGCCTCGTTCGGGATCCTCTACGGGCGTACCCTGCTGCGGTGAGCCCGATTTCGCGCAGGCTTCCGCCTGCAAGCGACAGTAGGCCGCCCATGCGACAAGGTCCCGCCCGGCCGGTACGTCACCGGGCGACTTCCCGGTCCTGTCGGCCTAGGCCTGACGCCGCACACCGCCGCTGTCGGCACTGGACGTTCTCCATCGACCGGCGGCCAGCGAGCCGAAGAGCTGGACCTGGGAGGAGTTCCGCTGCCCCGCCCACCGAGACGCTGACCACTGACATCCACTGCGTAACCCGGTGGTCCAAGCTGGACACTGTCTGGCGAGGGCGTATCGCTGGACGTGCTGCTCGGCCGCGGTCGACTGACGCCGGCTACTGCTCTGGCCTTCTGCGACGGCGGCTACACCACCAACCTGCCGGTGGCCGACCTGCTCGGCGGACAGGCCTGGCTGGCGTTCGGTTCGGCGGCGAGCCGCTCGAGCGCCGAGCACGGCGGCCCGGCCCGGCTGCTGGTGCCGCACCTGTACTTCTGGAAGAGCGCAAGTGGGTGCGCAGGCTCCGACTCACGCGACGACCGACGAGCCTGGCTTCTGGGAATCGAACGGCTACCACATCTACGGAGACCCATGGCGGGAACAGCGGTACTGCGGGCGACTGACCTGGCACGACCGCCGCGGTGCGGTACGGTCTGGTCAGGAGACTGCTCACGGGTCCGGACCGCTGCCGCTGCGACGCCGGACTGGCCCGGGCACCGGGCCGGCCAGCACGTCGACGTCCGGCTGACCGCCGAGGACGGCTATCAGGCCGAACGGAGCTACTCCATCGCCTCGGCACCGGGCGAGCCGCTCGCGCGATCACCGTCGGAGCGGCTCGACGACGGCGAGGTGCTCGCCTCACCTGACGGAGGAGGCGCAGCGCGGGGACCGGTTCGAGGTGCGCGGGCCGATCGGCGGCTACTTCGTCTGGGAGCCAAACGGCACCAGGCGGTCCGCCGCTGCTCGCGGCGGGCGGCTCGGGGCGTCGGTGCCGCTGCGGGCCATCCTGCGGCAGCCAGTCGCGGACAGGGTAGCGCCGTGCCAGCCGGCCCGGCTGCTGCACTCCTCGCGCAGCTGGAGAGACGTGATCTACTCCAGCGAGCTCGACGCCCGCCGGACGGCGTCGAGGTGATCCACACGCTGACCAGGTCCCAGCCGCCGATGTGGCAGCGGCTACAGCCCGGCGGGTGGACGAGCAGATGCTGGCCGAGTGGCCTGGTAGAGCCGGCGGACGGCCGCTGGCCTACGTCTGCGGGCCGACGAGCTTCGTGGAGTCGGTCGCGGCTATCCCGGTCGGCTCGTATCCGGCGGAGCGGGTCGACGGAACGGTTGGCGCGACGGGGCAGTGAGTAACGGACAGGAGATTAGCGTGATGGGAACTCCGGACCTGGGTGGCCCGCCGAGGGCGGCTCGGCGGCGCGGCCCCCGCAGGTGGCTCGACGGTGAGTGGCACGGCGGCTGTCGGCGCGGTGGCTCGTGGCGGTGGCGGATGCTGCCGTGGACGACTTCGCGCTGGACGGCAACGCCAATGGCGGGATGCTGATGGAGATCTTCGGCTCCGACATGACCATGGCGGTGGCCATCTGCGGTAGCTGCGGCGCGGTCGGCTGCGGCTGAGCTCGCCGTGTACACCCGACCCGGCACTGTGGTCCGCTGCCGCAACTGCGGTGCCGTGCTGATGGTCTTCGTCCGATCCGAGGTCACCTGCGTCGACCTCGAGGGCCTGGCCAGCCTGAGCTAGCGGCGTTGTCCCGGCTGACGGCAGTCCGGCCGGCGGTCCGGCCTGTGGCGGTCCTGCCTGTGGCGGTCGACGGCGGCGGCCCGGCCAGTGGCGGCCCGGCCAGCGGTGGCTCGGCTGAGCCAGCGCGCTGGTCCGGTAACAACAGTCTCTTTAGACTACAAGTGGTCGGTGTGCACGGGCCGCTCGGCGGGCTGCTCCGGTTTCTGCGGCTGGCCAGACCGTGGACATTTACCCCGCGTTTTCCGCAGGCTATGGTCCACGATCAGCTGGTGCCCGGCCCTGGCGCCCATGTGACCAGCGAGCTTCCTGAGGTGCGGTCCGTGGTGCTTCTACCGTTAACGTACTTACCCCCTGAAAGCGGGGCACAATAATGATCGCGGCTGTCGAAGTGGTTTCACCTTACTGAGGACACGTCCCTGGTGTTGCGAGCGGGGTCGGTGGTGCGAGTGGGTCAGGTGGTGTGCGGGCGGGTTAGACTGCGGCGGGTTGAGACCGCTTTTGGCGCGGACGCCGGCTCGATCCGGTCGCCGAGGTCCTTGTCCACGTTGCGCCAGTACTCGAAGGCGCGCGACAGGATCGGCTCGCTCACGCCGTCGGAGCAGATGGCCGACGATGTTGTCGACCAGCCGGTCGCGCGCGGCGTCGTCCAGCACCTCGCGCACCATCGGTGCCGGCCTGGCCCCAGTCGTCGTCCTCCGGCCGCAGCGTGTACGCGGCGCGCACCATGTCGCCGTCGGCATGCCAGTGCGCCTCGGCCGCGCGCTCGGGTGTCGGCCTGCCGGGCCGCCCATCGGAGTTCGGCGCGTACACCGGGTCGGTGGCGTTGCGGATCCGCATCGCGCCGTCCTTGGAGTAGCTGTGCACCGGCGACCTTCGGCGCGTTCACCGGGATCTGCTTGTAGTTCACCCCGAGCCGGGCGCGGTGCGCGTCGGCGTAGGAGAACCCGCGGGCCAGCAGCATCTTGTCCGGGCTCAGGCCGGTGCCGGGCACGATGTTGTTCGGCTCGAACGCGGCCTGCTCGATCTCGGTGTGGTAGTCGGTGACGTTGCGGTTCAGCGTCAGCCGTGCCGACCTCGATGCAGCGGGTAGTCGCCGTGCGGCCACACCTTGGTCAGGTCGAACGGGTTGAACCGGTAGGTCTTGGCGTCCTCGAACGGCATGATCTGCATCTTGCAGCGTCCAGCTCGGGTAGTCGCCGCGCTCGATCGACGTCGTACAGGTCGCGCTGGTGGTAGTCGCCGTCCTCGCCGGCCATCCGGTCGCCGTCCTCCTGGGTGAGGAACTCGATGCCCTGGTCGGTCTTGAAGTGGTACTTCACCCAGAACTGCTCGCCGTCGGCGTTGATCCAGCATGTAGGTGTGGCTGGAGTAGCCGTTCATGTGCCGCCAGGTCTTCGCGGGATGCCCCGGTCGCCCATCAGCCAGGTCACCTGGTGCGCCGACTCCGGCGACGAGCGTCCAGAAGTCCCACTGCATGTCGTGGTCGCGCAGGTTGTTGTCGGCGCATGCGCTTCTGCGCTGCGGATGAAGTGCTGGAACTTCATCGGGTCGCGGACGAAGAACACCGGGGTGTTGTTGCCGACCATGTCGAAGTTGCCCTCGCGGTGTAGAACTTCAGCGCGAAGCCGCGCGGGTCGCGCCAGGTGTCGGGGCTGCCCCGCTCGCCGGCCACGGTGGAGAACCGGATCAGCATCGTCGGTCTCGGTGCCGGGCTGGAACACCGCGGCCTTGGTGTAGGCGCTGACGTCGTTGGTCACCTCGAAGTGGCCGAACGCGCCGCCGCCCTTGGCGTGCGGCTGCCGCTCCGGGATGCGCTCCCGGTTGAAGTTCGCCATCTGCTCGATCAGGTAGTGGTCCTGCAGCAGGATCGGGCCGGTTCCGGGGCCGACGGTCAGCGAATGCTCGTCGCTCTCGACCGGGATTACCGGCGTCGGTCGGTCGTAGTGCGGAGCTTGATGTCTCTGTCACTGTCCGTCCTCGTGGTGGTGGGTCCGCGCCGGGCTCCCCGTCCCGCGTGCCGCCTGGCACGCGGGCCCCAAACTGAAGACCACCTCCGCCTCGTCGACGGCGACGAAGCCGTGCTGCCTCGGCCGCATCCACGCACGGCGCCGCCCCGACGGCGCAGTCGGTGTCCTCGGTGCGTGCCGCACCCGCCGTGCACACCACGTGATGGTGGTTGTCGGCGACGCGCCGCTCTGAAGCGGCGGGATGGCCTTTTTACCACTGGATCCGGCGAAGGTGGCCCGCGCGGGCGCACACGGCCAGCACGTCGTAGACGGCCTCGCCGGGACAGAGCGCCGAACTGCCGCGGACGCCCTCGGCGACCGCGTCGCGGTGGCGTGCGGGTGCGGTCAGCCAGGTCAGGACGGCCTGGCGGGCCATCGTCACGCGAAGGCCAATACTTCGCGCAACTCCCGGACCACGCCGCCCCGGCGCCGCCGCCGCCGCCCACGATGATGCATCACGTTCAATATTTCCGGAACCAGCTTCAAGAATTGGATCACCTTGGAGATGCAGACGCAGGGCGCGGAGGGGAAGCCGACGCTCGGGGCGGGTGAAGGGGCAGAGACGGGCGTGCGGCGAGGAAGTGCAAGCGCGGCGGGGGCGCGTGGAGGCACCGCGCGGGGAGGTGCAGGCCCGGCGGCTCTGGGCCTGGCCAGACGGCCATGCTGGCCGGGCGCCGTGTTCCGCCGCTCGCGGGCTCTCCGGGGGCGCGCGCCCGGGCGGGGGCGGGTTCTGTCACGATGGCGGGCGCTGACAGGAGACAGCCATGGCACGCTCAGCCGCCGGGAGGCCTCGGACGCCGTTACCGGCCTCGGGTGGCGGCTCGTGCTCGGCGAACTGAGGACGCAGGTGCTCGCCGGGCCTGCTGCCGCTGGCGGCCGACGTGGCGGGTAGCGGGTCGCCGCGCTGCCCGGAACCGGACGGGCACCTGCGGATGGACGTGCGCCCGGACCGGGCGCCGTTGTCGGTGCAATCGTTCGCGCAGGCGCGGGTGACGCTGCACGACGTCGAACTGGCCAGGCGGATCTCGGCGATGATCGGCGAGGAGCTCCGGCTGACCACGCGGGCCGGGGCGGACGGCGAGGCGGACGGTCCAAGCAATACGTAACTGAACGAAGTACAAT
>ERZ1370068.10970-contig-9623_pt1 | contig 47752 bp, 66 predicted proteins | sample MGYA00561227_ERZ1370068 | MGnify/ENA primary metagenome ERZ1370068 (study PRJEB38410, sample SAMEA6850437) | metagenome | study: Metagenomic assessment of the ecological functions of the soil: analysis of the soil microbiota associated with the... | reverse complement strand
CACGATCTGTTGGTCTTTCGATGGAAGCGCCGGAAATCCGGCTGAACCCACTCGACGATCCCCTGATTGCCGGAGTTCGCTGCGCGACATCCGCGCCATACCGAGAAAATCTTGATCCCTTCTTCGCCACCCGCCTTGAGTTTCTGCGTCATCTCGGTCGAAAAATCGGTCATCACGGCCTCCCATGGATCGTGAAGGTTATCACGTTCCCCGCTCCAGACGTAGCGAACATAGAAAAACCCCTCGACCTCGTGTTCGGATGAAACAAAGCCCCCGCCGAAGCGGGGCTCTGTGATGTCGACTCTGAAGAGCAGTTACGGATTTGGCGCAGGGTTGGTCGGTGCGGCGGGATTAGGCGCCGTTCGCGGTGCCATCTGGTCTCGTTGTCGCGGGCGGAATGCTCTGCGTTCCGCCTTGGCCCGTCGTGGTCGGAGGAGGATTGCTCGCCGACGTGCTTGAAGCGATCGTTCGCGGCAAAGAACATAATGCCGACGATTGCGGCTACTATGACCGCCATGACAAGGATGCTCTCGATGCCAAGGCCGTCCGGAGCCGGGAGTACCGGGGCGGGTTTCGGCCCAATCCGGGATCAGGAAGTTTGGGGTCTTGGTACGTCATGTCGTCCGTCCTCCTGTTAGTTGTGCGCAAGGAAAACGCAGGACGCGGAAGACGGTTCCCATCCCACGTGTTGTGATGGTTAGCATTTTATCACGCTCTAAGTGTTGTGGAGGCGCGGCCGGTGCGTGTAACATCGCGGGCAATCGACGCCGGGAGACTGACATGACCCGAGTGATGTTGGGGATCGCTATCGCTGCATTGGCTATAGAGCCGGACTGGACGGAAATATCGGAGAAGCTCGTGCAGCGGAAGCTTGGCGCTGCAGTCAGCGCTATTTCGCGGCTCACGCGACATGCGTGAAACGCAGCAGCCAAGCGCAGTGTGATCGCGTGCTCGGAGCCTCGACAGGCCACGTGCATGAAAACTGGATGCTGGCGCACCACTCGCACCAATAAATGCGGCTATACCCGACTCTAGCAAGCAGCGGGGTCACATGCGGAGGATGGTCCCGCATGTCGCTTCGCTCATGCGTGGCTACATCAGACCTCATATCTCTGTAATTGTGCCGCGTGCTCAGCCGCATGAACACCACGGCGAGCGTCGTCATGCCGGCGGAGATGACGGTGCTCAGCGCGGCGAGCTGCGGCACCTCGCCGTTGTTCCACAAATCGAGGATCACCACCGACACGATCGAGTTGTTCGCGCCCGAGAGCAGGATGGCGGTGGAGAGATCGCGGATCGCGTGCATGAACACATAGATCGCGGTGGCGACGATCGCCGGCAGCGTGAGCGGCAAGACGATCGCGCGCAATACCCGTAACGTGCCGGCGCCGCACACGCGCGCGCTCTCTCGAGCTGGCGATCGATCGAGAGCAGGTTCGAATAGCAAAACCGCATGCCATAGGGCAGGAATTTGACCGAGAGAGCGAAGATCACGATCCACACCGTGCCGTAAATTGGAATGAAGCGCAGGTTCAGGAACTCGACCAGCACCGCGATCCCGAGCACGATGCCGGGAAACACCAGCGGCAGCGAGGCGAAAACGTCAAGAAGCCAGCGGATCGCCTCGCGCCGACGCACCACCACCCAGCTCAGCACGAGCGCGCTGACCGCGACCGCGGCGGCACTTCCGGTGCCGACCAGGAGGCTGTTCCAGAGGCCTGAGACGGTGTCCTCGCGGCGTCACGACCGCCGCATAATTCGCAAGCGACATGCGGCCGAAATCGCCGAGCGCGGGCGCGGTATAGATCGGCAGGAACGACGCCCACAGCATGCAGCAGGAGCGGCGCGCCGAGCGCGAGCAGGAATGATCAGCACCCAGAGCGCGCACGGAAATTTCCACGCGGCCGAGATCGATGCGCGAGGGCCGAAAGCCCTTGCCGGTGATGGTCGCGAATTTTTGGCTCTCCTTGGTCGCGCGATAATAGAGATAGAGCGGCACCGACACCGCGGCCATCAGCAGCACCGCATAGGCGCTGGCGTCGCCATAGCGCGGCACGAAGCCGGAATGGATCGATTGATAGAGCGCCGTCGTGACGGTGATGACGCCGCCGGGAATGCCGATCAGCAGCGGCACCTCGAAGGATTCAAGCGCGCGGATGAAGGACAGGAGCAGCACGGCCAGGATCGCGGGCCGCGCCAGCGGGAGCGTCACGCGCCGCAGCGTCTGCCAGCGCGAGGCGCCGCACATCAAGGCGGCCTCTTCGAGCGCGGGGTCCATGGCGGAGAGCGGCGGCAGCGCGAGCAGGAGCGCGATCGGGGTCCACAGCAGGCCCTCGACGAAGATCATGCCGCCGAAGGCCGAACAGCTCGATCGGCGTACCACTCGATGCCGAACCAGGAGCGCAGCCACACATTGATCAAGCCGTTGTTCGGGCCGAGCAGCAGGATCCAGCCGATGCCCTTGACGATCAGCGGCGCTGCGAGCGACAGGAACGCCGCCACGAACACGGTCTGGCGAAACGGCACATTGGTGCGCGCCAAGAGCCATGCGGCCGTGAAGCCGAGGACGATCGCCATCACCGATGAGCCGAGCGCGAAGACGAATGTCGCGCCCCACAATTGCAATCCGCCGAGGTCGAGCACCCGCTGGTAGTTGTCGAAGCCGAATGTGGTGCGGAAGCCGGGCAGGGGAACCGTGACGCTGCTCTTGAGGAGATAGAAGAACGGCGGCAGCACCACGAGCGCGCTGACCACGATCAGCAACGCGAGCCCGCCGCCCCCGGAGTCCACCTGCGGCAGCCACGCTTTCCGGGGGCGCAACTGGCCGTGCGAGCCTGCGATGATGGTCTCGTCGGCCATACAGTCAGTCGAGCAAATATGCGCGAGGGCGGCAAGGCAGTAGCTTCTGCCGCCGCCCGGTTGACTACACTCCATCCGATGCAGAATCCGGCTGATCGAATCCAGGAGGGAGCCAAGACGTGTGCCAAGCGATGAGGCGTCCATCGTCGGCGGCAGCCGCTGCGTTGCTTGCCCGCGCTCGCCGGTTGGCCCGTCGCCGCCATGGCGCAATCACGCACGGTTGCCGCGGATCGCCAACTACACCGGCGCCGACCGCCAAAGAGTCCTGGAGGAGGGTGCCCGCAAGGAAGGCGTGCTGCTGATCTATACGACCGGCACCCAGATCCAGCCGCTGATCGACCGCTTCAGACAGAAATATCCGTTCCTGCGCGCCGAGTTTGCCCGCGCCCCGTCGATCGACGTGGCCGGCAAGGTGCTGGAAGAATATTCGGCCGGGGTCTATCTCGCCGACGCCTTTGAGCTGGCCGCGCATGGTCTGATGGTCCCGCGCGACCAGGGACTCTTGCAGCCGTTTACCTCGCCGGAAGCGGCCAATTACGAGCCAACCGCGATCGAGCCACGCCGCCACTGGATCAGCGTTCGCGAGGGCTATACCGGCATCGGCTACAACACCCAGAAAATCTCCCCGGCCGAGGCGCCGAAAAACCTACGAGGACCTGCTCGACCCGAAGTGGAAGGGCAAGATGGCGATCAGCTCGCTGTCCGTGACCGCCGCCAATTGGGTCGGGACCATGCTCCTCACCCACGGCATCGACTTCGTCCGCAAGCTCGGCCAGCAGCAAATCCGGCCTTATCGGGTCACCGCGCGGGCGGTCGCCAACCTGATGATCTCGGGCGAGGTCGCGCTCTCGCCCACCACCTACCTCTCGCATGTGCAGGCGAGCCGCGCGCAGGGCGCCACGCTCGCCTGGGTCGCGCCCGGCCCGGTGCCGGTGACGGACACGTCGGTCGCGGTCGCCGTCAAGGCGCCGCACCCGCACGCCGCCATGCTGTTCGTCGATTTCCTCTGAGCCGGGAGGCGCAGCTCTCTATCGCGACCTCGGCTACATGTCGTCACGCGTCGACATGGCGGCGCCCGATGGCCTGAGGCTTACGAAGCTGGTGCTCGAAAACCGCCCCACCTACATCCAGGACTACGAGCAGTGGACGAAGCTCGTGCAGGACATCTTCGTGCGCGGGCAGGGTAGCGGGCGTTGATCTTCGTAGCCCGCATGAGCGCAGCGACGCATGCGGGGGCAGTTGTCCCGCATATCGCCATAAGCGCAGTCGCAGACGCGCGTGAACGCGCTGGTAAGGCTCATGCGGGCTACAGCCGCGTGCAGTGATCGAGAGTTGTCAACAGACGTTGCGGAGGACAGATGTTCGAGAGCCATATCCCCAAGCACAAGGTCGGCGTCCTCGTTGCCGCTGGCGATCGTCGACAACGCGGCCTACGAGTTCTATCGCCTGGCGCCCCCGGGCGTGATGCTGGTGATGATCCCGATCGGGCTGGCCGAATTTTCCGCAGCCGACGTCGAGCGCGCGCTGTTCAAGCCGCTCGCGAGCAATCTCGACAAGCTCATGGAGCGCGAGATCGATCTGGTGGTGCAGAGCGGCACGCCGCTGCCGATCCTGATCGGCGTCGCGGCCCACGACCGGATGATCGAATTCATGGCCAAGCACGCGCGCGTGCCGGCCTCGTCCACGGTGCTCGCCGTCGGCCGCGCGGCCAAACACCTCGGCGTCAAGAAGCTTGCGCTGGTCAACAAGTGGTCCGACGCCATGAACAAGACGCTCGGCGAGTTTTTGGCGCGCGAGGGCGTGTCGGTCTGCGGCGTTGCCGCCATGGAAATGGCTCCGGCGGAGTTCCAGAAGATCAATTCCGGCGACCACATGCGCTCGCCTACGAGCTCGGCCGCCGCGCCTTCCTCGACAACCCGGACTGCGACGCGATCTATATCGGCGGCGGCACCTGGATCGCCCAGCCGGTCGCGGCGCGGCTGGAGGAGGAATTCGGCAAGCCCGCGATCTGCAATCAGACGGCGCAGCTCTGGGACATCCTCCATCTGCTCAAGGACTGGCAGCCGATCAAAGGCCACGGCCGCCTGCTGGCGGCGGCGTAGCCACCCTACGCCGCCTGGATTAGACTATGTCCAACCTTCGCCCCGCATTGAGGAGGACTTTCCGATGACAGTCAGCTTCACGGTCAACAGCAAGGCGGCTACGTCCGGACGCGCCGCCGCACACGCCGCTGCTCTGGGTGATCCGCGAGGAGCTCAAGCTCACCGGCACCAAATTCGGCTGCGGCACCGGGCTGTGCGGCGCCTGCATGGTGCACATCGACGGCAAGCGCGCGTTTTCCTGCCAGACCCAGGTGTCGGAGGTTGCCGGCAGGTCGGTGACCACGATCGAGGGCCTGTCGCCGGATCCTCGCCATCCGGTGCAGAAGGCCTGGCTCGCCGAGCGCGTGCCGCAATGCGGCTACTGCCAGTCCGGCCAGATCATGAGCGCGGCCGACCTGCTGCAAGCAGAAGCCGAAGCCGACGCGCGACGCAGATCGTCGAGCACATGAGCACGAACATCTGCCGCTGCGGAACCTATCCAGCGGATCGTGCGCGCGGTCGAGCGCGCCGCGCGGGAGGCGCTGAGCCATGAACAAATCGCATCACGAGAGTCGTACCGCTACGCTGTCCCGCCGTCAGGTCATGATCGGCGCCGCCGGTCTTGACGTTTGCCATCGCGCGTCCGCGGTAGCGCCGAGCGCCGCGGTGCTTGCGGCCGAACGCACCGGCGCGGAGCTGAGCCCGTGGGTCAGCATCGCGACCGACGGCACCATCACCATCATGTCGGCGGCGACCGAGATGGGGCAGGGGTCGATGACCTCGCTGCCGCTGATCATCGCCGAGGAGCTCGACGCCGACTGGTCGCGGGTGCGCATCGTGCCGGCGCCGCCGATCGAGCAGATTTACGGCAATCCGGGCTTCGGCGGCATGATGTACACCGCCGGCTCGAACGCGGTGACGAGCTACTACACGCCGCTGCGCATATTGGGCGCGCAAGTGCGCCGCGTGCTGCTCGACAACGCCGCGCAGCAAGCTCGGCGTGCCGGTCGAGGAACTGACCACCGAGCCGAGCGTGGTCGTGCACGCCAAGTCCGGCCGCAGGCTGAGCTATGGCGACATCGCGGCGTTTGCCGAGGTGCCGGCCAAGGCGCCGGAGATCAAGCCCGAGCAGCTGAAGAAGCCTGCCGACTTCCGCCTCATCGGCAAGGACGTGATGCGCGTCGAGCTGCCGAGCAAGGTCAACGGCACGGCAACGTATGGAATCGACGTTCAGGTGCCCGGACATGCTGTACGGCAACGGTGCTGCGCGCGCCCGGTCGAAGGATCGGTCCCGGACAAGATCGACGACGCGAAGGCGAAGGCAGTAGCCAGGTGTCACGGCCGTTATCAGGCTGCCGCACGGCGTCGGCGTGGTCGCCGCAGACCGCGTGGGCGGCGTTTGCTGCGCGCCAGGCGCTGATCGGACTCGGTCACCTGGACCCGGACCGGCGTTGCCTGGGGCTTCGACAGCGACAAAGGGCCACGACGCCTTCGCCGCCGATGCGAAGAATCCTGCGCAGTCCGGCGCGCGACTGGAGCGGGCAAGGCAATGCCCGCGGCGCATTCCAGAAGCGCCGCCAGCATGGTCGAAGGCGAGTATCGCTGCGACTATGCCTATCACGCGCAAATGGAGCCGCTGAACGCGGTCGCCTCGGTCGCGCCGGGCGGCGATGCGGTCGAAATCTGGGCGGGGACGCAGAGCCAGACCACGGCTACCGAAGCGCCGGCCAAGTTCCTCGGCATCTCGCGCGACAAGGTGAAGCTGCACGACCTGCTGATGGGCGGCGGTTTCGGCCGGCGCGGCAACCGCGACGTCGATTTCATCATGGACGCGGTGATGCTGTCGAAGGAGGTCGAGCGCCCTGTCAAGGTGATGTGGACGCGCGAGGACGATGTGCACAACGGCCGCTTCCGGCCGCTGTCGGCGCATTACCTGCGCGCCGGCTTCGATGCCTCCGGCAAGCTCACGGCCTGGCATCATCGCCTCGCGGCGGATCGCATCGCGCCGCTTCATGGATCCGGTCCGCTTCCAGCAAGGCGGCGGCAGGGACGGCATGGTGATGGCCGGCACCGATGTGCGCGGCTACGACGTGCCGCATCAGCTGGTCGAACAGCTCTACCGCGACACCGGGGTGCGCACCAATCCGCTGCGTGGCATCGGCGTGACCGCCAACAAGTTCGCGACCGAGGCCTTCATGGACGAGGTCGCGCGCAAGCGCGGCATCGATCCGCTCGCCTTCCGGCTCGAGCTGCTGAAGGGCACGCCGCGCGCCTACAAAGCGGTCGAGCGCGTGGCGCAGATGGCGGACTGGGGCCGCAAGCGCGACGGCCGCGCGCTCGGGCTTGGCCTATATCGACTATTCCGGCAGCCAGGTCGCCGGGATCGCCGAAGTGTCGCTCGACCGGACGAGCGGGCAGATCAAGGTGCACAATTTCTGGTGCACCATCGACTGCGGCGTCGCGGTGCAGCCGGACAATGTCGTGGCGCAGACCGAAAGCAGCATCGTCTATGGTCTCGGCGTGACGCTCACCGAGCGCATCTCGATCAAGAACGGCGCAGGTCGAACAGTCGAACTTCTACGACTACCGCGTGCCGCGCATGAACGAGGTGCCGGAGATGCACATCGAGCTGATCCAGACCGACAACCATCCGACCGGCGCCGGGCAGATGGCAACGCCGCTGATTGCGCCGGCGATTTCCAACGCAATCGCGCGGCTCACCGGGGTGCGGTTGCGCGAGACCCTGATGACGCCTGAACGCGTGCGGAAGGCGTTGGGGTAGTCACGGCGGGGCGGCGGCGCGATGGGCGTTACCGCCGCATCGGTCTCCGCCTGCCTTAAGGCAGCCGGCTTCGGCGCTTCCGCCGTCGCCGAGTGGCTCGCCTGCGAGCCCAGCGACACCGCCGACTACGACGGTGACAGCCGGAGCTATTCGCAGTTCTGGGTCCGATCCTACGATCTGATTGCTTCCCTGCCGTCCAAGCCCACGCGAAGCGCGGCCGAGACCGCGGCGGCTGCGGCGATCTTCGAGCTTGCGCGCGAGCATCGCGAGCGGTTTCTCGTCCGCGCACGGCGAGGCGGTCTACGACCGGCTGACACACGGTCGCTCGCGGTTCGTCTCGTCCTCGAACAGCTCGTGTTCGAGGCGGCGGTGGCGGTTCCCGGCCTCACGCCGACGCGCGAGCAGATCGGCGCGAAAGCCGATCGGCACCAGCGCGACAAGGACGGCCTCGGAAATCGATCAGGGCATTTTTCTCAGCCACATGCTGGCGAGCGAGCGCGCCGGCCGTCACCTCTGCCACGCGATGCTGCTGCCGCGGCCGGAGACCGCCGAGCTGTTGGCGAAGCTCGACGCCGACGGCGCGGTCGATCTCGGCACCGCGACGGTCGAACGCCGGGGCAAGGCGACGCTTCTGACCATGAAAATCCGCGCTTCCTCAACGCCGAGGACCAGACGACCATCGACGCCATGGAGATCGCGGTCGACCTCGCCATTCTCGATCCCGGCAACCGAGATCGCGGTGCTGCGCGGCGGCGATGCTCGATCATCCGAAATACCGCGGGCGCCGCGTGTTCGGCAGCGGCATCAACCTGACCCAGCTCTATCGCGGCAAGATTCCGTTCCTGTGGTTTCTCCAGCGCGACATGGGCTTCGTGCACAAGTTCCTGCGCGGCGTCGCGCGGCCCGGAGGCTGCTGCCCGACGATGTCCACGGCGCACGGCATCGAGAAGCCGTGGATCGCCGCGCTCGACGGCTTCGCCATCGGCGGCCATTGCCAGATCCTGCTGACCATGGACTACGTGCTCGCCGCCGCACGATGCGTTCATGACGCTGCCGGCGCGCAAGGAAGGCATCATTCCGGGCCTTGCCAATCTGCGTCTGCCGCGCTTCACCGGCGACCGCATCGCGCGGCAGGCCATCCAGTACGAGCGCAAGCTCGTATGCGACAGCCCGGAAGGCCGGCTCATCTGCGACGAGATCGCCGCCGCCGCAGACGATGGACGCGCGCCATCGCACGCGTTGTCGAGAGCCTGACCAGCGCCGGCGCCGTGAGCGCAATCGCCAACCGCCGCGCGTTCCGCATCGCGCAGGAGCCGCTCGATCTCTTCCGCAGCTATTGCTCGGCCTACGCGCGCGACCAGGCCTATTGCTATTTCAGCCCGGCGCTCATCGCCAATCTCGAGCGCAACTGGGATGCGCGGAACCGAAAGATCTAAGCGTCGCGCCGGCCTACGCGCCGTTCACAGTCCGCCATACCATTGATAGCCGCGGTCTTCCCAGTAGCCGCCTTTGCCGCGGCCGATACGGTCGAGCCGTGCGACGGCCTCGATGCGGGTGATGAACTTGGCGTGCTTGTAGCCGACGTGGCGCTCGACCCGCAGCCGCAGCGGCGCGCCGTGGCGGACCGGCAAGTGCATTGCCGTTCATGCCATAGGCGAGGATGGTCTGCGGGTGGAAGGCGTCGAACAGGTCGATGCTTTCGTAATAGAACGCGCCGCGCGACCATCTCGTCGAGGCAGTGGAAGACGATGTAGCGCGCCTCCGGCGTCAGCTCCGCCATCTTGCAGGACATGGCGCGAGCGGAACGCCGGTCCACTGGCCGATCGCGGTCCAGCCCTCGTCGCAATTGTGCTGGGTGACCTGCGTGCGCGCCGGCAGTTCCTTGATCTCGTCGAGCGAGAGCGACAGCGGATTGCGCACCAGGCCATCGACCTTGAGGCGCCAATTGGCGAATTGCGAAATCATCAGCTCGAAATAGCCAAAGCCGCTCGGCATCTCGGTGCCGTTGGGCGGGAAGTCGGGCGAGACGTCGGCGAGCGTGTATTCGCGCACCAGCGGCTGGCGCGGCGAGCAGCAGGCGGTGCGCGCGCAGCGACATCAACTGGCCGAAATCGAGCGAGCGGCTGCATCGACGGCCCTTCGTCGAGCGGATCGCAGCCGGCGAGCAGCGTGCTGCCGAGCGGTCGCGGCACCGGCGGTGAGCAGTCCGCGGCGGGTGATGGTGCGGCTCATGACGTGCGCTCCGGCTTGATCGACATAGCGTCCGGTGATCATCGAACGCATGAGGTTGAAGACGCCGGACAGCAGCGACCTCGATGACGTGGACCAGCACGAAGAGCACCAGCAGATTGGCGGCGATGAAGTGGATCGTGCGCGCCGACTGGCGTCCGCCGAACAGGTCGAACAGGAACGGCAGCGCGGCGGTGACCGCCGGCGACATGGTCAGCCCGGTGAGCACCATCGCCGGCAGCAGCACGAAGATCACCACGAGGTAGGTGAGCTTCTGCAGCACGTTGTAGCGCTTGGCGGCCTCGCCGCGCGGATGACGCAGCCGCAGATGATCCCAGATGTCGCTGCAGGATGTGGCGCGGGCGAAGCTCTCCGGCCGCCGGCGCGAGATCGCGGCGGAAATGGCCGCTGAACAGGCCGAACAGCAGATAGATCGCGCCGTTGAGAACGAACACCCACGCCATCAGGAAATGCCAGTCGCGCGCCAGCGCGAGGCCCGCCCCGCCGGTTGCCCATGACGGGAACGCGCCGCGCATGGCGCGCCCGTTCGGAGTCGTAGGTGACGCCGAGCACACCGGTGGTGTCGAAGCTGAAATCGCCGATGCGGGTCGTGCCCGACCGGGCTGTCGACGTTGTCGGGTCGACGGCGCCGGTGATCGAGATGAACGGACGGCACGCCCTGGTAGCCGTAATTGCCCCAATAGAGCGCGCGGGTGGTACGTTGAAGATCTTGAGCCCGCTCATCAAGAGCAGCGTGAGGCACAGCACGTTGATCCAATGCGTCACGCGCACCACGACCGTGTGCCGGTAGATGACCTCGCGCTGCGGGCGCGGCTTGCGGTCCGGCAGCGAGGTCTTGCTCGCTGTAGGTCTGTTCGCTTACGGCCATCTGCGTCGTCCCAATGCCATCCAGTGTGCGGCGCGCGGCGCAAGGCTAGCACCGCGGTGCTTGAATGCAAACGCCGCTGCTACGCTGCCGGCCGCGACCAGCCGGCCGTCAGTTGCGTGTCTCTGCGATCGCTGCGCGCGCGCAATGAGCTCCGCGGAAAAATTCCCGCTACCCGCGATAGCGGCCTGCAACGCCTCGCCCGCGAGCGGTTCGAGGTCGAGCTTGCTCTTCTCCACGTCCTGCAGGAATGCCGGATCGCGCATCGTCTCGATGAAGGCACGCCGAAGCTCCGCCACACGCTCGGGCGGCAGACCCGGCGGCGCCACCACCGAGCGACCGATCGTCGAGGGCGAGGAGAACAGCGCCAACAGCGCGAGGTCGTCGGCATTGCGCGCAAGATCGATCATCCTGGGCACGTCGGGGAGGCCCGGCGACTTGTCGGCGCCGGTCTGCACCAGCAGGCTGATCTTGCGTTCGCGCAGCCAGTGCGGCAATTCGGCCTTGATGATCGGCCACGGCTGGCTCATGGCGTCGACCTCGCCGCGCTCGAGCGCAATGCGCGCCTCGCCGGTGCCGGAATAACCGCTGATCAGCTTCAATTTCGTTCCGACCACGGTGTTGAGCACGACCCAGTTGAGCCGCGAGGCGGCGCCGCGTCGCCGCGACGATCAATTCGCGCGCGAACGCATCGTCGATCTTCTTCACCGGCGAGCCATGCCACGCGTAGAGCACCGCGCTGTTGCTCACGATCCGTCCGATCCAGTTGAACTTGGCGGTGTCGGCGCGCAGTTGCGGCAATCCGGAGAATCTGGTTGAGGAAGATGCCCTGGTCCACCGTGCCGATCGACGGTGCCGTCCTTGGACGCCTCGTTGTAGAGATAGTTCGTAGCCCGGATGGTGGCCGCGCCCGGCATGTTGACCGCGATCACAGATGGCCGCCCGGCAAGGTGACGGCCGAGATGCGCGGCAACGAGGCGGCTGTAGGTATCGTAGCCGCCGCCGACCGGGTAGCCGATCAGACTGATGGTCTTGCCCTCGGTAGAAGTCGGCACGCGGCGGCGCTACCGCCGTGCAGCGCACAGATGACGGTGCTGATCAGGAGGGTGACGCCAAATTTCATTCAGTTCTCCCCGACCGCCGCCTTGCCGGCAAGCCGTCCGAACACGGCGTTGCGGGTCTGGCCGGTGAACGACGGATAGTTGTGGAAGAACAGACCGACGATGTCGCCGGACGCGAACAGGCCCTTGATCGGTTGATCGATCGTGCTGAGCACCTGGGCGTTGCGGTTCACCTCGACGCCGCCGAACGTGAAGGTGATGCCGCCGGTGACCGGATAGGCGCGGAACGGCGGCTCGTCGATGCGCGTCGCCCAGTTGGATTTCGGGATGACGAGCCCGCACGTCGCCTTGCCGTCCGGTTCGCGTGGATCGAACGGCGTGCTCGTCGGAGACGGCGCGGTTGAATTCCTCAACCGTGTGCGCGAGCACCGTCGGCTCGAGTCCCGACCTTCGTCGCCAGCTCCGCGATCGTGCCGGCCTCGACAGAAGGTCGCGCTTGTGGTGCGGATAGCGGAAGCACTTGATGCCGGTCTGATCGTAGATCTGGTAGGCGATCGCGCCGGGCTGGCCGAGCACGGCGCGGCCGGTCTTGGCATAGGTGTAAGGAGTGCTGCGCCTCGCCTTCGTCGAAGAAGCGCAGGCCCAGCGCCGTTGACGCTGATCCCGTACGGGATAGTCGTAGCGGCTCTGGGTGTTGCCGCGGCCGTCCTCGTGCTGCGGGTGTCTCGAAGTCGGGCGCGTTGGCGTCGATCGGCGACATGTGGCCCGACTGCCACTGGCCGGCCGGCCGCGCGCCGAGGTCGATGAGCATGCGCAAGACCTCGCCGGTGTCGTGCCGGCTGCCGCGCACCTTCATCATGTCGGTGTTGCCGGCGAGATAGCGCGCGCCGCATCTCCGGATTGGCCTGGAAAGCCGCCGGCGCAGGCGATCACCGACTTGGCCATGAGGTCGTAGCGGCCATCGGACCCGCTGACGGCGACGCCCTCGACCCGGCGCAGGTCGCCGTGAACGGCGCAAACGGGGATCTCGAAACGCAGCTCGATGCCGAGCCTTCGGCGATCCGCCGCCACTGCGTGAGCTGGCCGATGCCGCCGCCGGCGACATGGATGGCGATGCCGCGCTCGAAATAGCGCTTGCCGTCGACCTTGGCGTGCTCCTTGAGCGGCTCCCATTTGATACCGACATTGCGCACCCAATGGACCGCGGCGTTCGACTCGGTCAACCAGCGTGTGCGCGAGCTCGCGGTTCATCCGCGCCTTGCGTCATGCGATCGAGGTCGGCCAAGAATCGTCGGCGCCGTAGGGCGCGATGTGCATGGTCGCAAACAGCGCGTCGTCGACGTCGGGGACGAATTGGCGGATTTCGCTCGCGCCCGCATGCACGAAGCGGAAGCCCGTTGCCCGAATAGCGCGCGTTGCCGCCGTACTCGCGCCTCCGGCGCCTTCTCCAGCATGACGATCCGCTCGGCGCCCGCCTCGCGCGCCGCGACCGCTGCCTCGAAGGCGCGCGCTGCCGCCGCCGATCACGATGATGTCGCACCGCTCGACGCGCGCCTCTCTCTACTCCTCCGGCTTGAGCCCGGTGAACGCCAGGTACTCTTTAACGACGGGCTCGGGCACCGAGGACAAGCTTTTGGCGATGATCTGCTGCAACTCGGCGCCGCCCAGCGCGCGTCCGACGGGAGGCCGCGGCGGTCGGCCTCGGCGCGGTACTCATCGTCCGCCATGAGCCGCAGGTAGGGATTTCCGCAAAATATCCGAGCCGGTCGGACGCCATCCCCGGCGGCCCGATCAGCGGCAGCCCGATATGGCTCGGCGTCGTCACCAGGCCGAGCAGCGCCTTGGCCCTGCCGTCCACAATCACGTCGGTCAGGAGCGGCACATTCGGCAGGTTGTCGAACGACTGCACGATGGGTTTCAGCGCCTGCGAAGCGATCATGTCGGGCCGCGAGGTCTGCACGCTGCCCTCGTGCGTGAACATCCGTCGACCTCGCCGCGCTCGATGGCGATCAGCACCTCGTGGAATGCCGGCATAGCCGGTGACCACCTGAGCGGCCAGCGTTCGTAAGTCCCGAGCACGCGCGGGGCGATGGCGTTCTCCGACCGCAGCGACAGCGCGCCGATCACGATCTCGTCTTGGCGGCTCTGAGCTCCGCGACCGAGTTGATGCGTGTGGTCCGCCGACTCACCCACAGCACGCTGGCGCACTGCGCGCGCCGACATACGAGAACTTGGTGAGATCGTAGCTGACCACCTTCTGCGGCACGACACGTTGCTCAAGAGGAAGCCTGAGCGCCCCGGCATGGCCAGCGTCAGTCCACTCGGCTGCGGCCTTGTTGAGGAAGTTGCCGAGGATCACGCCGCCCGCGCCCGGCATGTTCTTTGGCGACGATCACCGGCCGTCCGGGAATGTACTTCGCGAAATAGCGGGCGAGCGTGCGCATCTCGCCGTCGACGCCGCCACCCGGCGGCAGGCCGGCGATGATGCGTCAGCGTCTTCCCGGCGTAGAAGTCGGCTCGTCGGCGGCGCGCGCGCCGCTCGATCCGAGGCACGCCACCAGGAGACCTGACGCGAGGACGCGGGCAAGCTGCAACATGTCCGCCACCATAAATGATCTCTGCTTCGCCGGATAAACCGTTGCCAACCATCGATTTTTCGTGTGCATCAGGCGGGCTGCCGGGCCCGGCATGGCGTGAGCGATCATGCTATGGTCCGCGGTTGCCGCCGGCGGGTATCGTCCCGTCTTCCGGCCGTTCTTGGGCCATGGTTGAACAGAGTTGCCGTAGAGAAGGACCCGCCCATGCCGCAAACTTTGTTCGACAAGATCTGGGACGCCGCATCTCGTGGCGCGCGCGCGCCGATGGGCGCGATCTCATCTATATCGACCGCCACGTGCTGCACGAGCTGCACGCCCCGCACGCCTTCGAGTCGCTGGAGAAGCAGCACCGCCCGGTGCGGCGGCCGGACCTCACCTTCTCGATGCAGGACCACACCGTCGCCGACCAAGCCCGGCCGCGACGACACCACCAATCCCGACGGCGCGCCGTTCCTGCGCGCCATGCGCGAAGGCAGCCGCCGGAACGGCATCCGCATCTTCGACCTCGGCGATCCCGAGCAGGGCATCTCGCACGTGGTCGCGCCCGAGCTCGGCATGGTGCTGCCGGGCGCGACCCATGCGGTGCCCGACAGCCACGCCAGCACGGTCGGCGGGCTCGGCGCGCTCGCCTTCGGCTGCGGCACCACCGAGCTCGCGCACATCCTCGCCACGCAGGTGATCGCGATGAAGCGGCCCAAGCGCATGCGCATCCGCCTCGACGGCAGGCTCGGCCGCGCAGGTCACCGCCAAGGACGTGGCGCTGCGCATCATCGCCGAGCTCGGCGTCGCCGGCGGGCGCGGCCACGTGGTCGAATATGCGGGCCCGGCGGTGCGCGCGATGCCGATCGAGCAGCGCATGACGCTGTGCAATCTCAACATCGAGATGGGCGGCCGCTCGGGCTTCGTGGCGCCGGACGACGCGACCTTCGCCTGGATCGCGGGCCGGCCGTGGGCGCCGAAAGGCGCGCAGTGGGATCGCGGCGCTCGCGCATTGGCGCACGCTCAAGAGCGACGACGGCGCGGAGTTCGACCGCGACGTACGTGCTCGACTGCAGCACGCTCGAGCCGCAGATCACCTGGGGCACCGATCCGAGCCAGGTGCTCGGCATTTCCGGCCGCGTGCCCGATCCGCCGGCGCGCGCGACCAGAGCCGGCGCGCCGCGATCGAGAGCGCGCTCAACTATATGGGCTTCGCGCCCGGCATGGCGCTCGCCGGGCTGCCGGTCAACCGCGTGTTCATCGGCTCCTGCACCAACGCGCCGCCTGCCGGACCTCGAAGCCGCCGCCGCCGTGGTGCGCGGGCGGCACGTCGCGCGCGGGCGTGATCGCGCATGGTGGTGCCGGGCTCGATCGACGGTGAAGCGCGAGGCGGAGGCGGCGGGCCTCGACCGCGTATTCCGCGAGCGCGGGCTTTCCTGGGGCGAATCCGGCTGCTCGATGTGCGCCGGCGGCAACGGCGACCGCGGCGAGCCCGGCGAGCGCATCGTCTCGACCACCAACCGCAATTTCGAGAACCGCCAGGGTCCGAAGGTCGCGCACCCATCTCGCAAGCCCGGCGACCGCGGCGGCCGACCGCCGTCGCCGGACGCATCGCCGACGTGCGGCAGCTGCTCGGGGACGCGCCTGATGCAGCCGTTCACCAACCATACCGGCATCGCCGTCCCGCTCTTGCGCGACGACATCAACACCGACCAGATCGCGCCGGTCGCAGGCGATGCGCCGACTCAAGCCGGACTACAAGACGCTGCTGTTCATGCGCGCGCGGCAGCGCGACGACGGCAGCGAGGATCCCGACTTCGTGCTCAACCAGCCGCAGTTCCGCGAGCCCGGCATCCTGGTGACCGGCCACAATTTCGGCGCCGGCTCCTCGCGCGAGTCGGCGGTGTGGGCGATGCTCGCCAACAACATCCGCGTCATCGTGGCGCGAAGCTTCGCCGACATCTATCGCGAGAACTGCCTGCAGAACGGCGCTGCTGCCGATCGTGCTGCGCGCCGCAGGACGCGGACGCGTTCGACGCAGCGCGTCATGGCGGTGAATGGCGCCGGCGCCGTTCACGGTCGATCTCGAAACGCAGACGCATCAGCGGTCCCGGCGGCGCCGATATCGCCTTCGACATCCCGGCCGCCGACCGCATGCGCCTGCTCGAAGGCCTCGACGACATCGGGCTCACGCTCAAGCACGCCGACGAGATCGCGGCTTGGGAGAAGCGCACGGCGGCTGCGCAGCCGTGGCTGCAGAGCGGCGCGCGACAGCCGGCAACGTTGACCCTGGGAGGCAAGCGACATGAGCGCGCGGAAGAAACTCGCGAGCGATCATGGCCGGCAAGCGCCTGGTGCTGATGCCGGGCGCCTATGACGCGCTGTCGGCGCGCATCATCGAGGCCGAAGGCTTCGAGGCGGTGGTGGCGGGCGGCTATGCCGGCGATCGGCAGCATGCTGGCGCAGGCCGACATGGGCCAGTCCAACATGCGCGACTATGCCGACCACTACGCGCGCATCTGCGCCGCGGTGGAGATCCCGGTCTATGTCGATGCCGACACCGGCTTCGGCGGCGTCAACAATGTGCGGCAGATGGTGCGCGCCTTCGAGGCGGCCGGCGTCGCCGGCCTGTTCATCAGCGACCAGGTGTTTCCCAACCGCTGCGGCTACCTGCCGGGCAAGCAGGTCGTTCCGGTCGAGCAGATGCTGGCCAAGGTCAAGGCCGCGCTCGACGCGCGGCGCGATGCCGACCTGTTCATCGCGGCGCGCACCGACGCGGCGGGCGTCGACGAGCGTCGATGCCGCCATCGCGCGCTGCCAGCTGTTCATGGAAGCCGGCGCCGACATGGCCAAGCCCATGGGCGTCGACACCATCGCCGAGATCAAGCGGGTGCTGCGCGAGGTCGGCGGGCCGCACATGGCGACGCTCTCGCAGGCGGCCGGCCCGAAGGCGCGCAGCCTCGCAGAGCTGGAAGCGGCCGGCGTCTGCGCCGCGACCTTCCCGTCGGTCGCGCTGTTCGCGGCGGCGGCGGCGGTGCGCAACGTGCTGCGCCTGCTCAAGCGCGAGCGACTCGCTCGCGCCCGTGCCAGGAGCATCTCATCGCGCTCGACGACTATTACGACCTCGTCGGCTTGAAGCCGCTGTTGGCGCGCGAGGAAAGCTACGACCGGTTCGCCGTCCGAGCTGACGAAGAAGCGCGCGGCCGAGTAGCACGCCGATGCTTCGACGACTTCCTGCAGCGCAGGCCCTACAACGCCGCCGCCGATTTCGTCGACGCCAATGTGGCGCGCGGGCTCGGCGACAAGACCGCGTTCGTCGATCCCGAGCGGTCCATGACCTATGCGCGAGCTGCAGGCGCGCACCTTCCAGTTCGCGGCGGCGCTCAAGGCGCTGGGCCTGCGGCCGGAGGACCGGCATCGCGCTGTTGCTCTACGACACCGTCGACTATCCCGGTGGCGTTCTGGGGCGCCGTGCGCGCCGGCATCGTCGTCATTCCGCTCAACACGCTGCTCACTGCCCGAGCAGTACGCCTACATCCTCGGCTGACAGCCGCGCGTCCACGATCGTGCGCGGCCGCGCCGCTCGCCAGAACTATCCTGCCGATCCTCGACCGCCTGCCGCGGCTGCGCACGCGTCGTGCTGGTCGGCGCGAGCGCCGACGACATGGCCGCCTTTCGCGGCCGCGACGTGCATGATTTCGAAGACATCCTCGCGCGCGAGCGGCCGGAGCCGTTCACGGCGCCGACGCTTTCCGACGAGGTCGCGTTCTGGATGTACACCTCCGGCTCGACCGGCGACCCCAAGGGCGTCAAGCACGTCCACACCACGCCGATGGCGGCGGCGCAGCTCATGGGCCAGGGCGTGATCGGCATCCGCGAGGACGACGTGGTGTTCTCGGCGGCAAAGCTGTTCTTCTCCTACGGCATGGGCAACGCCATGGCGTTCCCGATGTCGGTCGGCGCCACGACCGTCCTGCTGCCGCAGCGGCCGACGCCCGACGCCGTGTTCGAGATCGATGCGCCGGCATCGCCCGACGCATCTTCTACGGCGTGCCGACGCTTTATGCGTCGTTGCTCGCGCACAAGGACATGGGCCGCGGCGCCGGCTCCGACCGGCTGCGGCTCTGCGTCTCGGCCGGCGAGGCGCTGCCGGCGCATCTCGGCGAGCGCTGGCGCGCGGCCGCCGGCGTGCGACGTGCTCGACGGCATCGGCTCGACCGAGATGTTCCAGACGTTTCTGAGCAACCGGCCCGGCGACGTCCGCTATGGCTCGACCGGCAAGCCGGTGCCCGGCTACGACGTCGAGATCGTCGACGAGAACGCGCCGCGAACTGCCCGATGGCGAGATCGGCGAACTGGTCGTGCGCGGCGCCACGGCCGGCGAAGGCTATTGGAACCAGCGCGCCAAGAGCCGCCGCACCTTCGTCGGCGAATGGACCCACACCGGCGACAAATATCTGCCGCGACCCGGACGGCTACTACCACTACTGCGGGCGCACCGACGACATGTTCAAGGTGAGCGGCATGTGGGTGTCGCCGTTCGAGGTCGAGGCGGCGCTCGCCTCGCACGAGGCCGTGCTGGAAGCCGCCGTGATCGGCAAGGCAGGACGCCGACGGGCTGATCAAGCCGAAGGCGTTCATCGTGCTCAACGCCGGCTATGCCGCCGACGAGCGGCTGCTCGAAACGCTCAGGGTGCACGTGAAGGAGCGCGCCGGCTCGTGGAAATATCCGCGCTGGATCGACATCCGCCCGGAATTGCCGCGCACAGCGACCGGAAAGATTCCAACGGTACAAGTTGAGGGAGCTGGAGACGTAGAAAGCCAAGTCGTTGCCAATATGCAGGAGAGCCTCAAGCGCTTTTTGCTCGTCATCGAATAATTTTACCACCAACCTCCTTGCCAACACGCCGGCGACGCGGCGGCGGTAGTGGCCGGGCGTGAAGGTGGTCTTCATCGACATGATCTGGTCGCGCACGAGGTCGTCGAGGCCCTTGAACACGCGATCGTCGAGCGTGCCGCCGCAGAGCTTCGCGGTGCCCTCGAGCAGCACCGGGCGCGGATTGGTGCCGGTGAAGGCGACGCGCAGGTCGGCGAGCGTGTCGCCGTCGCGGCGCAGCGCCACCGCCACGCCGGCGACCGGATACTCGATCGAGCGGCGGATGCGGATCTTGTCGTAGGCCGAGCGCAGGCCGGGCGTGTTCTTCGCGCGCACCGCGGTGACGAGCTCGCCGGGCCGCAGCGAGAGATAATGCTTGCCGTCGCCGCGGGTCTCGCTGATGGGCTCGTCCTGGCGCGCGTAGCCGATGTAGAGGCGGTCGAGCGGCAGGTGCGCGATGCCGGCCGGGCCCGGCGAGATCGACCTCGGCGCCGAGCGTCAGCAGCGCCGGGCGCGAGGTCGCCGCTGAAGGTGGCAAAGCACACGCCGCGGCTCTTGGGCGCGACGTGGCAGATGTCGCCGGTGGTCTTGAGGCAATGGTTGTTGGCCGCGCGCCACCATTCGCTCTGATTGTAGAAGATGCAGCGCGTGTCGAGGCAGAGATTGCCGCCGACGGTGCCCATGTTGCGCTGGGTCGGCCCGGCGATCGACGCCGGCGGCCTGCGCCACCACGGGATAGTGCGTCAGCACGCTGCGGGTGTGCGGCGAGCTCGGCCAGCGTGACCGACGCGCCGATCTCGAGCGCCCTGCGCGTCGGCCGTGATCGCGCGCAGCTCGGCGACGCCGGTTCATGTCGATGAGCACCGGCGGTGCGACGATGCCGCGGCGCATGTTGACGATCAGGTCGGTGCCGCCGCCGAGCAGCTGGCCGTCGGGATGCGCGGCGCGCGCCGCGAGCACCTCGCCAAGCGTGGTCGGGCGCAGCAGCTGCGAACTCGGGCAGCGCCTCCATCAGGCGCCGCCGTTGCGCTTGGCGCCGTCTCGCGCGCGCGCTGCGCGCTTCTCGATCGCGGCGAACACGCGGTCGGGCGTCACCGGCAGGTCGTTGAAGCGCATGCCCGGTGGCGTCGGCGATGGCGTTGGTGAGCGCCGGCAGGAAGGCGGCGAGCGAGCCCTCGCCCGCCTCCTTGGCGCCGAACGGCCCGTGCGGGTCGTTGCTCTCGACGATGCCGACCTCGATCGGCGGCGAGTCCTGGATGGTCGGCACGCGGTAGTCGAGCATGTTGGCCGGTGAGCAGCAGGCCCGTCGTGGTAGCCGGTCTCCTCGCTCATGGCCTGGCCCATGCCCATCCACACCGAGCCCTGCACCTGGCCTTCGACGGTGAGCCGGTTGAGCGCCTTGCCGCAGTCGTGCGCCACCCACACCTTGTCGACGCTGACCTCGCCGGTCTCCTCGTCGACGCGTCACCTCCGACCACCTGCGCGGAGTAGCTGTAGCCCATGGTGCCGCCGATGGCGGCGCCGCGGTATTTCTTGCCGCCGTGCGATTCCGGGATGGTCGAGTAGTTGCCGGTCACGGTGATGGTGCCGCTGTCGCTTCAGCGCCTCGGTCACCACCTCCTCGAAGGTGAGGCCCTTGTCCTGCGCGCCGGCGCGATAGAGCTCGCCCAGGCACTCGATGTCGCCCGGCTCGGCGTCGAGCTTGCGCGCCGCGGCAGCGGTGAGCAGCGCCTTTGAGCTTGTTGGCCGCATCGATCGCCGCATTGCCGACGATGAAGGTGACGCGCGAGGAGTAGGAGCCGTTGTCCTTCGGCACCACGTCGCTGTCGCCGGAGACGATGCGCACGCGCGAGATGTCGAGGCCCAGCACCTCGGCCACGGTCTGCACCAGCACGGTGGAGGAGCCCTGGCCGATCTCGGCGGCGCCGGTCAGCACCACGATCGAGCCGTCGAAATCGAGCTTCGAGCTTGACGGTGGCGTGCGGCTCGCCGGTCCAGTTCACCGGCTTCGAGGCGCCGCGAGATGTAGTGCGAGCAGGCAAAGCCCAGACCCTTGCGCTTGCCGTTGCCGCGCGGCAGCTTGCCCTTGCGCGCGCGTCCAGCCGCTCTCCTTCTCGACCCAGTCGACGCACTCCGGGCAGGCCGTAGCTGTTCACCATCAGGTCGTTGTCAGTGAAGGTCGGCGCAGTCGAGGAAGTTGGCGCGCCGCACGCGCGAGCGGATCGAGGCCCATCTCGGCCGCCATCTGGTCGAGCAGGCTCTCGAAGGCGAAGCGCACGTCGACGGTGCCGTGGCCGCGGAAGGCGCCGCACGGCGGCGTGTTGGTCATCACGCGCTTGCCGATGTACTTGACGTTGTGCAGGTCGTAGATGGCGTACAGCATCGAGCCCGAATAGAGGATCGTCACCACGCCGTAGCCCGAGTGCGCGCCGCCGCGCTGGATGCATTCGCATTCGACGGCGGTGATGCTGGCCGTCCTTGCGCAGCCCGAGCTTCAGGCGGATGTCGGTCTCCGGCCGGCCGCGGTGGGTGATGAACGTGTCCTCGCGGGTGATCATCATGCGCACGGCGCCGCCCGCCTTGCGCGCCAGCAGCGCCGCGATCAGCTCCACGTTGAGCGCACTCGGTGCGGCAGCCGAAGCCGCCGCCGACGAACGGCTTGATCACGCGGATGCGCGACATGTCCATGTCGAGGATCTGCGCCAGCATCAGGTGCACGTAATAGGGCACCTGCGTGGAGGCATGCACGGTCATGCGGTCGCGCACGGCGTCGTACTCGGCGACCGCGGCGTGCATCTCCATCTGGTTCTGGCACACCTCGGCGCAGTTGTAGGTGGCCTCGCGCACCAGATCGGCCTCGGCAAAGCCCGTCCGCGACATTGCCGAGCTCGAAGCAGCACGTCGCGCTCGAGATTGCCGCGGCTTCTTGTCGTGGAGTAGCGACGGCGTCGGGCGCCATGCGCCTCGCTGGCGGTGAAGTAGGCCGGCAGCTCGCGCACCTTGCATCTTGATGAGGCGAGCGCGCCTTCTCGGCCGTGGCCGTCGTCGATGGCCGCCACCGCCGCGACCGGCTCGCCCCGATAGCGCACCTTGTCGCGCGCGAGCGGATGCTCGCTGCGGGCGATCGGCAGCACGCCGAAGGTCTTGTCGCAATCGGCGCCGGTGACGATGGCCATCACGCCCGGGCAGCTTCGCGCGCCTCGGTGACGTCGACGTCGAGGATCTCGCGCGTGCGCGTAGGGGCTGCGATAGATGCGCCCGGCCAGCATCCCGGGTGCGATGAAGTCGGCGGTACTTGGCGCGCTGACACCTTCTCCGGCCCGTCCACCATCGGGACATAGCCGCCGATCGGATGCATGCGTGCGATCTCGTTCATGGGCTATCGTGCAGCATGCGAAGCGAATGCACCGCTGCTGCGAGGCGAATACGGCGCGCCGATGGCCCTGCGGTCCTCACGGCGCTCACCGTCCGGCCGCGTTGCCAGCAGGCGCGACGGCGTGCTGCACGGCCTCGATGATCTTCACGTAGCCGGTGCAGCGGCAGATGTTGCTGCCGAGCGCCTCGCAGGATCTCGTCGTCGCTTGGGCGCGGGTTGCGCCGCAGCAGGCCGGCGGACGCCATGATGAAGCCCGGCGTGCAGTAGCCGCACTGCGAGCCAGCTTCTCGTGGAAGCCCGCGTTGCACGGCCGACAAGCGCGCCGTCCTTGCCGAGCGATCCGACCGTGTCCACCCGCGCGCCCAGCGACGCGTGGCGGCCAGCGTCAGGCAGGACGAGGCGTCGGCTGGTCGTCGACCAGCACCGTGCAGGCGCCGCACTCGCCGCCGTCGCAGCCGGTCTTGGTGCCGGTGAGGCCGACGCGTCTCGCGCAGGTAGTCGAGCAGCAGCCGGTTGTCGGGCACCGCATCGACCCGCTTGCGCCCGTTGAGGATCAGCTCGACAATTCGTGCCATTGCGGGCCCTTCCCAGAGAACGGCGCGCGGCTTCTCCAGGGCCGCGGTTCGGAATGGTTATAGGACAAAATGGATGGGGCTACCAATCAATTCCCGTTCAATTCCGTTCCGCGCACGGCACCGCAACTGCCGGAGCCACCGGGCCGGAATTCCACAGAATGGCAAAAATAAGATGCTGTACATCCTGCGCAGGTTATCCTAGCATCCTGTCCGATATTCGGGTCCCGCGCGGCCAGCGGAAACCCCAGGCCCGCCAAACCGGCGCCATTGTCTGGCGCACGACTGTACGGCAAGTGATTCGCGCGTTGCGTCGGTTTGCGCAAAGACAGCACATCGCGAGGACTCAGCACGATGTCGAAAATGCTCCAGCTCGTCGAGGAGATGCACGTCCGGCTGAACGAGATCAGCACGAGCGAGCAGGCTTTGTTGCGCGCGCTGCGCGATGCGCTCAACCGCGTCGACGTCGACAGCTCATGCAGGACGTGCGCCACATTTCCGCCGAGCACGAGACGCGGCGCCGGGCGGTGCTGGGCGAGCTGCAGGATCCGGCCACCGCATCGGTGCGTTTCCCTGCGCGGCAGGCCGCCCGAGCTGGCGCATGCGCAGAACGGCGCTTGGCCGCAGGGCGTCGTCGAGGACTTGCCGCGTTCGATCACGCGTCACAGCCAGCAGCGGCGCCCGACCACGGGCAACATCACCGCAGAGCTGGATCTCTACTTCAAGGCGCGCGCGTCGTAGCGGCCCGACGACTCAGAATTTTCTCCATGCAGCTAACGGCAACCGGCCGCAGCGAGCCGTCTAGGGCGTCCAGCCTTTGCTGCCGAGCAGAATACCGTGGTTTCTGCCCTCGGCATTGAGCGCCGCAGACCCCGCAGCTCCGACCAATCCAGGACGCCCTGGAGGTCGGAGAGAGAGGCATTCCAGCTTCTCGTACACCTGCGTCGCGAACAGAATGGGGTGATCGGCGAACGCGTGTCCCAGGCGGCCGATGATATCGGTGATGGGGAATGGTCCGCCGCAAGTCCAGCCCGTGACCTCGTCAGGGCCGTCCCCAAGGCGGTGCCACAAAGACGATCAGGACGCAGCCGGGCGGGAAGCGGCGACCGTCCAGCAGCGACTGGTAGTCACCATTGATCAGCTCGATCGCTGGTATCGAGGCTGGCAACGTTGCGTTTGCTCAGCTCGTACACCGTGCGGGTCGAGTTCGAACGCGATGCCCTCCGCATTGGGGACATGGTGCAAGATCAAAGAGAGGGTGTTGCAGGAACCGGCGAACGGATCGATCACCGCGAACCGGGTTCCCGGCCGATGCCCGGCGAGTATCCCGGCGACATCCCGGCCGATCCGATCGCCCAGCGCATCGCGGGTGCATTCCACCGCGGTCCGCGCCCCAACAGGCGAATGCCTCGGCCGTACCATTCCGCCGGCGGCATGCCGTAGATGCGGACGTAGTCGGCATCGGAGAAGCTGTCGAGGCCGTACTGTTGGACCTCGTCGAGGTCAGCACCTCGTTGCGCTTCGGTCCATGCAGCAGCAGTGCGCGATCGTAGATGGGGTACCTTTCGCTCGACGCGGTCACGGGCTGCACTCTAGAACTTCTCCACCCACGGCCGCACCTCGACCTCCCAGGCTCCAGGCGCTGCGCGGCTGCTGCGAGCACGTGCCATGTAGGTCTGCGGCGATGGCGTCGGGATCGAGCAGGCTGTCGGGCGTGCTGGATCGGCGGGCCGGCCGCGCTCGCGTTGCTGACGCCGCCGTCGATGACGAAGTGCGCCACGTGGATGCCCTGCGGCTGCAGCTCGCGCGCCAGCGACTGCGCCAGGCCGCGCAGCGCGAACTTGCCCATGGCGAACGGCGCCGACTGCGCATAGCCCTTCACGCTGGCCGAGGCGCCGGTGAAGAGGATCGCGCCCTGACCCCGCGGCACCATGCGCCGCGCCGCCTGCTGCGCCGACCGAGGAACCCGCCGAAACGCCGACACCGTCGATCGACTATCGCCACCTCCTTGGGGTCGAGGTCGAGGAAGGCGGCCGCGCGTGCGGTAGCTGGCATTGTAGCAGCACAACATCGATGTGGCCGAACGCGCGGTCCACCTCGGCGAACAGTGCCGCGACGCTGTCGGCTCTTTGTGGCGTCCGCGGCAATCGGCCAGCGCGCCGGTCTCTTGGCCAGGGCGGCCAGCTTGTCGGCCGTGCGCGCGGCAAGCGCGACGCGGTAGCCGTCGGCATGCAGGCAGGCGCGCGGGCGAACGCCGCGCTGATGCCCGATCCCGTGCCGACGATGAGGGGCGGTCTTGGTCATGGAACGTGCTCGCGCATTCTGCGTAGGTTGGGGTCAAGCGAGCGCAGGCCCAACCAATGTCATGGAATTCGACTTGTGTCGGGTCATCGCTGCCGCCGGCGACCAACTTCGCCCTATTCCAGCGCCGTCACCGTATATCCCGCTTCTCGCGGAACAGCGCGACCAGGCCCTGCCTGCCCGGCAGATGCAGGGCGCCCACACCGATGAATGCGCCGCCCTCGGCGAAGGGGCAGCGCCTTGTCGCGCATGCCGAGGTTGCGCGTTCCCAGCATGGCCTGCTCGGCGGAGTCGAACACCTTGGGTGACACACCCACCTTCTCCGACAGCGCCAGCTGCAGCTGGCCAGATGGCGCCGAGCTGCCGGCGCAGGTAGAGCTGCACCATGAGTCTCGATCATAGTCGTCGATGCGGTCGTAGTAGCGCACGCCCGCCTTCAGCATCTCGATCTGGTCAGCCTCCGGCACGCCGGCCAGCGCCCGGAACTGCCCTTCGACGGTCTCCAGGCCCAGTGGCTTGCTGCCCTTCTGCTCGGCATGCTGGGCGAGCCGCGCATCGAGCGACAGCAGCCCGGTGGTCATGCGGCGCTGCTCGCGTTCGGAAAGCGCCAGGGATCAGCGTGGCGAGCCACGGCCGGAACAATCCCTGCCGCTTGCGCGGGCCGCCGAGAGCGCACCAGCACGCCGCTCAGCTGCAGCGAAGTCTTCAGCGCTCAGCATCTGCTCGAGGCGGCGGCACGTCGGTGAACATCATGAGGCCGCGCGAGCTGGGGCGACTCGGCGAGCACCTTGGCGAAGCCGCCGGGCGACAGGTCGTCGAGCTCGAGCACGAGCCGGCGCGATGCTGCGAGCGCCGCCGCGTCACGGCCGGCGACAGCGCGTTGATGCGATCGTCGGTCAGGTGCATGGTGCCGAACAGGTAGGACGCCGGCGCACCTGACTTATCCACGCGCCAGAAGATCGAGTCTGGCGTTCTCGGTGGCGGCTGCCGCCGCCATCACGCGGGCATGCGCGCCGGCATCGGTGCTCTGGAGCTCATCGAGAAGGTTCGTGCCGGTGCAGGCCGGCGCCTGGGCCTGGGCCCCCAGTGGCCAGCCCGCGAGCAAAGCCAGCCCGACGATGGATTGCGGATCAGGCGCAAAGCGCGACCCTCCAGCGAAAGAATTGGACGCTAAACAGCCCGCCCCAGCTCGGCAGACGGCCTCGTGGCATACTGACATAGGAGAGGCCCCGGCAACGGCAACTCGAGATCGGGGCGTGATCGTGGGCGAATGCGCCCGGAGCGCAGCCCTCATGAAGCGCTTGCATTACAGTCCCCGCGCCGGCGAGAGTTGGGGAAGCTCTACAAGTGACGTATAATAGCGGCCTCGTGAAAGGCCCACACTGTATGCGCTGCGGCTGCGGTCGCGGCGATTTTCGTGCTTGGTTTCGGAGCAGAAGCGCAAGACGCCAAGAAGGCGCCGGCTAAGCCCGCGTCGGCGCAAGGGCCTCGCCGAGGCGGCCTGCAAGGGGGCAGCGCTGCGTGCGCCTGGATCGTGCCGAGGAGCGGGCGCGCTAACGGCCCCACTGCCGCGACAAGAGCGCCGCCCCGAGCAAGGCCAAGGCAGAAATGGCCTCGACGAGCCTGCGCCGCCGGATCGCGCATCCGCGCCGCCTTGGTGGCGCGGCTCAGCTCGCCTTCAGCGCGGCCGCGATCTCCGCCTCGCTGCAGCCGGCCTCCCGCAGCATCCGCCGCACAGCTGACGGCGCCGAGCAGCGGCGGCGGCGGGTCGCGCGCCGCCTTCCACGCGTCCTCAACAGCTGCGGCTTCGCGCGGCGGTTGCGCCTCTCACGAGCCCCGTGAGGCAAAGCGCGTTCGCTGAAAAAAGCCGACGTCCGGTCAGGTGCGGGTCGGTGAGCAGCGCTCTGTGGCATGCTGCACCGGCTGCGCGCGGGATGTCGAGGCCGCTCGAAGACGGCGCAGCCACATCGCGCCGGTGGTGCGCTTGGCAGCCCGCCGGCCAGGATGTCGTACAGCTCGTCGACGCGCCGGCTGCGCTCGGTGGCATTCGTGGAAACTCGGTCGAGCTCGGCCACGCTCGGGCCATGCTGATCTCGACCAGGATCTTGGTCCAGTTGCGCTGCGTGTAGGGCAGTACGCCGACCCAGCCGTCGCTGGTCTTGTAGGGCCGGCGGCTCGGCGAGAGCACGCGCACGCAGCCGACCTTGCCGTCCTCCTCGAAGGTGCGCGTGCGCTCAGGTGCTCGCTCAGGCTGAAACGCGGCCATCAGCTCGAACATCGGCACCTCGACGTAGCCTGCGGCGCCTCGCCGGTGCGCTCGCGATAGAGCAGCGCGGCCATCACCGCGTAGGCCAGGTGCGATGCCGGAGACCTTGTCGGCGGCGATGCCGGGCGTAGAGCGAGCGGCCCCGTCGCGCATCTGGAACAGGCCGGCGAAGCCTGACGCCGCCTGATCACGTCGTCGTGGCGCGGCTTGCCGGCAACGCCTGGCGGCCAAGCCGACTGCGGCCGTAGACGATCCTCGGGTTGGCCCCGGCGCACACGCCTTTGAAGGTGAAGCCGAGCTTGTCCAGCGCCTCCTGGCCATGTTGTCGCACGAGCGCGTCGGCAGTCGGGAGCAGCTTGCGCAGCGCCGCCTTGCCGGCCTCGCTCTTCAGGTCGAGCATGACCGAGCGCTTGTTGCGGTTGAAGTTGGCGAAGATGGCGCAGAGGCCTGGCGCGGCGGCCAGCGCCACCAGTCGCATGCTGTCGCCCTCCGGCGGCTCGACCTGATCACCTCCGCGCGCCGAGGTCGCCCAGGATCGCGTGCCGTAGGGCCCAGGATAACTGAGGTCAGATCCAGGATGCGCAGGCCTTTGAGCAGCGGGATCATGCGGGCGCCGTGGTGGGTGAGACGATGCCACCCCTCTGACGTAACACGTGAGGCGCGGCGGCGCCTGGCCGTGAGGTTCGCGCCGGCGAGCGAGCCGCGCGCGCAGCAGCCTCGTGGAGGCACGACCAGCCTCCGCAGCAGCGTGCGGGCGCTTTGCTAATCTTTACATCGCGGAGAAGCGGGGGGAAACCGCGCGCCGCCGCCGTGAGCCGGGTCTCTGAACGCTGTGGCGAAGGGATCGAGAGGGGGCGCGCGATGGCTGGACGACATTTCACTGCAGTGCTGGGGCTCGGCAGCGCCTCGCCTGGCCTGCTGGCAACGAGGCAGGACCAGGACGCACCTATCCGAGGTACGCGCAGCTCCGGCGAGTCCGCCCATGCGAGCGCACGTGCACCTCCGATGCTGCATCGCACGCCTCCACACAGTCGTGATCCAGCCTCGCGCCTTAACAATAGCGCCTTTGACATCGGCCCCTTTCCTCGCAAATAAAACGGCCGTTCTGTTTTTTATGCGCCGCGATGCGGCGCTGAAACTTCTGACCGCAGGCGAGGGGAGGGCGGGAAGCGGCACGTATCGGGCGGGAGTGTCGACCCCCGAAGCCACGTGGCGTCCCATCCGGGCAGGAACGCGCAGCCTGCACGCAAGGCCCAGACGGGAAGCCGATGCCGAAGCTCAAGCCAGACCATCCAGCGCGCCCGCGCGCGAGCATCCTCGATGCGGCCGAGCAGTGCTTCGCGCCGCGCCGGCTTCCACCGCACCACCATGCACGACATCTGCAAGGAGGCCGGCGTCAGCCCCGGCGCGCTCTACGTCTACTTCGACAGCAAGGAGGCGCTGATCGCCGGCATCTGCGAGCGCGACCGCGCCGAGTTTGCCGAGCGTCTCGGCAGCGCTCGCCGCCGCGCCCGACTTCTCCAGGCGCTGACGGGAGCTGGGCGAGCAGTATTTCTCGAGGCAGCCCGCGCTACAAGCAGCAGATGTGCCTCGAGATCGGCCTCGAGTCCACGCGCAACCCGCGCGTCGGCGAGATCTTCCAGCGGCAGTCGACGCGCTACATCGCTCGGAGCTTCCGAGAAGCTGTTCCAGCGCATGCGAGACGAGGGCCGCATCGCCCCGCGCTCGACATCCCGACCGCTGGCGAGGCTGTTCACGGTCATAGGCGACGGCATGTTCTGGCGCCGCGCCGTCGATCCCGGCTTCGATCCGGCGGCCGCTGCATGCCGGCCGTGCTGCAGCTGATCGCGTGCGCTGCTCAATCCCGTGGCCGGCGCCGCCCGCATCCGCAACAACAACTGCGAGCCCGGCGAGTGAGGGATCGGTCATGCGAGAAAATTACTGATCGGCGCGCGTGCTCGCGCGTCTGCTTCGCTGATGATCTCGCTCACGCTGGTCGGCAAGCCGCTGCCGCGGGCGACCGGCCCGGCGGATGCCGAGCGCGCCAAGCAGATGCCTGCGCGACAGTAGCTGCTCGCCGCGGCCGTGACGGTCGCCCGCGTCGCGCCGGCCGATTTCGCGCGAGACCGGTGCTGGCCACCGGCTCGCTGGTGGCGCGCGAGGAGATCCTGGTCGGGCCCGAGGTCGAGGGCCTGCGCGTCACCGAGGTGCTGGCCGACGAGGGCACGCGCGGTGAAGAAGGGCGACGTGCTGGCCCAGCTCGTCGCCGACACGCTCGATGCGCAGGTCGCCCAGAACGATGCCGGCGCATGGCCCGCGCCACGGCCGCGATCGCCCAGGCCAGGAGCGTGCCATCGTGCAGGCCGAGGCGCGCCTCGTCGAAGCCAGCAACGCGCTCGAGCGGGCCAGGCCGCCTGCGCAGGCCGGGCACTATGGCCGAGGGCGCCGTTCGACCAGCGCGAGCAGGCCGCCACGCACGGCCGCAGGCGCAGCTCGCTCGCCGCCGCGCGACGGCCTCAAGGTCGGCCGAGGCCGAGAAGGCGCAGATCGAGGCCCAGCGCCGCGAGCTCACCTGGCGGCGCGGCCGCACGGAGGTGATGGCGCCGGCCGACGGCATCGTCAGCCGCCGCATGGCGCGCGTCGGCGGCTACGCGGCGGGCGCTGCCGAGCCCATGTTCCGCATCGTCGCCAAGGCGGCGAGGTCGAGCTCGACGCCGAGGTCACCGAGACGCGCATGGCCGCCGTCAAGGTCGGCCAGTCCGCGCGCGTCGAGGTTGCGGGCGTCGGCGAGGTTGCCGGCACCGTGCGGCTCGGTCTCGCCCGGAGGTCGACAAGGCGACGCGCTCTGGGCCGCGTGCGCATCTATCCTCGGCGACAACCCGGGCCTGAGGGTCGGCGCCTTCGCCCGCGGCACCATCGCGACCGGCGCAACGGCCGCGGGCTCGCCGTGCCAGCCTCCGCCATCCTCTACGGCGCCGGACGGGCCCACCGGTGCAGGTGGTGCGCGCCAACCGCGTCGAGACGCGCCAGGATCAAGACCGGGCTGGCGGCCGGCGCGCTGGCCGAGGTGCGCGAGGGTCTCGCCGAGGGCGAACTCGTCGTCGCGCGCGCCGGCACCTTCCTGCGCGATGGCGATGCGGTGCGGCCGCTGCCAGGCGAGGCCAAGATCGAGCGAGGCGCGGCGATGAACTGGAACATCTCGGCCTGGTCGATCCGCCAGCCGGTGCCGGCGCTGGTGCTGTTCATGGTGCTGATCGCGCTCGGCTACGTCAGCTTCGGCCAGCTGCCCGTCACGCGCTTCCCAACATCGACGTGCCGATCGTGCAGGTGCGCGTCTACCAGTCGGGCGCCGCGCCGTCCGAGCTCGAGGTGCAGGTCACCAAGAAGATCGAGGACGCGATCGCCGGCGTCAACGGCGTCAGGCACCAGACCTCGGCCGTCACCGAGGGCTCGTCGATCGACGACCATCGAGTTCCGCCTCGAGGTCAACCAGGACCGCGCGCGCTCAACGACGTCAAGGACGCCATCGCCGCGCATCCGCGCCGAGCTGCCGCGCACCATCGACGAGCCGATCGTCACGCGCATCGAGATCGAGGGCCTGCCGATCGTCACCTACGCGGCGCGGCGCCGGGCATGACGCCCGAGGAGCTGTCCTGGTTCGTCGACGACACGGTGGTGCGCGCGCTGCAGGGCGTGCAAGGCGTCGTCGCAGATCGAGCGCTTCGGCGGCGTCGACCGCGAGATCCGCGTCGCGCTCGATCCCGACCGGCTGCTGGCGCTCTGGCATCACCGCCGGCGACGTCAACCGGCAGCTGCGGGCGACCAACGTCGACCTCGCCGGCGGCCGCGGCGAGATCGGCGGGCGCGAGCAGGCGATCCGCACGCTCGCCGGCAAGCAGTCGCGTGGAAGACCTCGCCGCCACCACGATCGCGCTGCCGAGCGGCCGCAGGGTCCGCCTCGACGAGCTCGGCACCGTCACCGACGCCACGGCCGAGCCGCGCACCTTCGCCGCGCTCGACGGCAGCCCGGTGGTGGCGTTCGCCATCTCGCGCGCCAAGGGCGCGAGCGACGTCGTCGTCGCCGCCGACGTGGCCAGAAGGTCGCACGAGCTGCAGAGCGGCGCATCCCAACGTCGAGCTCAAGCTGATCGATCACGATGGTCGGTCTACACGCTCGGCGCACTATCACTCGACCATGAAGACGCTGATCGAGGGCGCCATCCTGGCCATCATCGTCGTGTTCATCTTCCTGCGCGACTGGCGCGCCACGCTCATCGCCGCCATCGCGCTGCCGCTCTCGATCATCCCGGCGCTTCTGGGCCATCGATGCGCGCGGGCTTCTCGCTCAACCTCGTCAGCCTGCTCGCCATCACCATCGTCACCGGCATCCTGGTCGACGACGCCATCGTCGAGATCGAGAACATCGTGCGCCACATGCGCATGGGCAAGTCGCCCTATCGCGCCGCGCTGGAGGCCGCCGACGAGATCGGCCTCGCCGTCATCGCCATCACGCTCACCATCATCGCCGTGTTCGTGCCGGTGAGCTTCATGGGCGGCATCGCCGGGCAGTACTTCAAGCAGTTCGGCCTCGGTCGTGGCGTTCGCCGTGTTGTTCTCGCTGCTGGTGGCGCGGCTGATCACGCCGCTGCTCGCCGCCTACTTCCTGCGCCGCGTCGCATCGCGAGCAAGCAACGGAGGGCTGGATGCTGCGGCTCTACACGCGGCTGATGCGCTGGTCGGTGCGCACCACTACATGACGGTCGCGCTCGGGCTTGGCTATCTTCGCCGCGCTCGGTCGGCAGCTTCTACCTGCTCCTCGGGCTTCCTGCCCGCCGACGACAGCGGCCGCTCTGCTGCTCGCGATCGAGCTGCCGCCCGGCTCGCGCATCGACGACACCGAGCGCCGTCACCGACGCGATTGCCCGCAGATCGCGCGCGCCGGCACCGGACGTCAACGAGCGTCTTCGTCAACGGCGGCCGGGTGATGGGCTCGGCGCGCCGAGGTGCGCAAGGCCACGCTGATCATCAACCTCGTGCCGAAGGAGAAGCGCAAGCGTCAGCCAGGACCAGGTGCAGCGACGAGATCGGCGCGCAGCCTCGCCGAGCGTGCCCGACATCCGCTTCTGGTTCCTGAAGGACAACGGCCAGCGCCAGCTGCAGCTGGTGGCCTCGGGCGCGACGGCGCCGCCGTCAGCCATGTCGCGGCCGAGCTGACCGAGCCAGGCCAAGCGCATTCCGCTGCTCGCCAACGTGGTGTCGACGGCCGAGCTCGACCGCCCGGAGCTGCGCGTGGTGCCGATCAGCGACGTCGCCGCCGAGCTCGGCGTCTCGACCGAGGCCATCTCCGGAGGCGGTGCGCATCGCCACCATCGGCGACATCGGCGCCAACCTCGCCAAGTTCGACGTCGGCGACCGGCAGGTGCCGATCCGCGTGCAGCTCGAGGAGCGCGCGCGCGGCGACGCGGCAGCTGCTGGAATCGCTCGCGGTGGCGACCGCGCGCCGGCGCCGCCGTGCCGCTCGTCGGCCGTGGCGCCGCTTCGAGCTGGCGCAGGGCCCGACCGCCATCGACCGCTACGACCGCATGCGCCGCGTCGTCGATCGGCGCCGATCTCGTCGGCGACGTCGCGCTCGGCGATGCGGTCGAGCGCGTCATGGCGCTGCCGGCGGCGAAGAGCCTGCCGCCCGGCGTCGAGATCAAGCAGTTCGGCGACGCCGAGATCATGGGCGAGGTGTTCGAGAGCTTCGCCACGGCCATGGGCGCCGGCATCATGATGGTCTACGCCGTGCTGGTGCTGCTGTTCGGCAGCTTCCTGCAGCCGATCACCATCCTGTTCTCGCTGCCGCTCTCGATCGGCGGCGCCATCGTCGCGCTCGCTCATCACCAGCCAGCCGATCAGCCTGCCGGTGGTGATCGGCATCCTGATGCTGATGGGCATCGTCACCAAGAACGCCATCATGCTGGTCGACTTCGCCATCGAGGAGATGCAGCGCGGCATCGCCGCGCACCGACGCCATCGTCGATGCCGGCCGCAAGCGCGCGCGGCCCATCGTCATGACCACCATCGCCATGATCGGCGGCATGCTGCCCTCGGCGCTACGGCGTCGGCTCCGGCGGCGAGTTCCGCTCGCCGATGGCGATCGCCGTGATCGGCGGCCTGATCGTCCTCGACCGCTGCTGTCGCTGGTGTTCGTGCCGGCGGTGTTCGCCGTGATGGACGACATCGCCAAGCTCGGCTGGCGGATCTTTGCCCGCTTCGTGGGTCGGGCGAGGCGACCGAGCCGCCGCCAGCGCTGGCGCCATCCCTACACACGCCCGTTCCCGCCGAGTGACGCGAGCCTTTGCCGTTTGTCTCGGCAAGGGCGGCTCGCTATCATTCCGGCCGTTGCGGGGGTCAGACCCTTGCTGAGCCAGTTCCTGGTAGAAGCCGAGGCAGCGGCAAGGTTCTGACCCCCGAGGCTGCGCTGACCTGCGAAGGCACATACCCATGTCGCTATCGATGTATCAGGCCTCGGTGCCGGTGTTCGTCCAGATTCTCGGCGCGCTCGGCAACGTGCTGGGCAAGGCCGAGGCGCACGCCGCCGCCAAGAAAATCGATCTGGCCGTGCTGATGGCATCCAGGTTGGCGCCCGATATGCTCCCCCTCTCTCGCCAGCTGCACTATCGTCTGCGACTTCGCCAAGGGCGCGACCGCGCGGTTGGCCGGCATCGAGGTGCCAAGCTGGCCCGACGATGAGAAGACATTCGCCGAGTTCAAGGAGCGCCTGAGCAAGACACCCAACTATGTCCAGGGCTTCAAGCCCGCACAGATCGACGGCTCGGAGGAGCGCGAGATCACACTTGAAGATGCGCGACAGCACCAGGACGCTTCAAAGGCCAGGCGTATCTGCTGCACTTCGTGCTGCCGAATTTCTTCTTTCACGCGACCACGGCCTACGACATCCTGCGCCACAACGGCGTGGAGCTCGGCAAGCGCGACTTCCTGGGCCAGGTGCCGGGAATGTAAGCCCGAGGAGATCGCAAGCAGGGCGATGGCGGCAACGCTGCTCTCGCTCGAGGGCAAGACTCGCGCTGGTGACCGGGGCCTCCTCCGGCTTCGGCCGCCACTTCGCGCGTGCTGGCGGGGCCGGCGCCAGGTCGGCGCTCGCGGCGCGGCGGCTCGATGTCGCTGGAGCAGCTCGAGCGCCGAGATCCGCGGCAGCGGCGGGCAGGCCGCGGCGGTGGCCGTGGACGTGACCGACCGCGCGCTCGGTGGCGAAGGCCGTTCGCCGACGCCGAGGCGGCGCTGGGGCCGATCACGATCCTCGTCAACAACGCCGGCGTGCCCTCCGGCTCCTTCTTCACCAAGACCACCGAGGAGGAATGGCGCGCGGTGATGTCCGTCAATCTCGACGGCGTGTTCCGCGTCGGCCAGGAGGCGGCGCGGCGCATGGCGGCCAACCGCACCGGCGGCTCGATCATCAACATCGCCTCGCTGCTGGGCTTCGGCGTCATCAAGGGGCTGTCGACCTATTCGGCCACCAAGGCGGCGGTGATCAGCCTCACGAAATCCATGGCGCTGGAGCTGGCGCGCGACAAGCATCCGCGTCAATGCGCTGGCGCCCGGCTATTTCGCCACCGAGTTCAACGACGCCTATCTGGCGAGCGAGGCCGGCAAGCGCATGATGGCGCGCGTGCCGATGGGGCGGGCGGGCGCCGTGGAGGAGCTCGACGGGCCGCTGCTGCTGCTCGCCTCCGACGCCGGCCGCGTTCATGACCGGGCAGCGTCATCACGGTCGACGGCGGGCACCTGCTGGTGATGGGGTGAGCGTGTCATGCCGGTGCGCTGCGTCAGCCCGGGCATCCATCCATCGACGGACGCCGGAGCGAGCTGGGATGGCTGGATCTCGGCAACAAGCTGCCGGATGACAACGCAGGGCGATAGCCAATGACAGACAGACCCGAGCTGCGCAAGCGCTCCGCCAACTTCGTGCCGCTTGAGCCCGGTGAGCTTCCTCGCCCGCGCCGCCGAGTTCTTCGGCGAGCGCGTCGCCATCGTCCACGGCGAGCGGCGCTTCACCTATCGCCGAGTTCTACGCCCGCGCGCGGCAGCTGGCGCATGCGCTGACCAAGGCCGGCATCAAGCGCGGCGATACGGTGGCGATCCTGGCCGCCAACACGCCGGCGATGCTGGAGGCGCACTACGCGGCGCCCATGATCGGCGCGGTGCTGAACCCGATCAACATCCGCCTCGATGCGCCGCTCGATCGCCTTCTGCCTGGAGCACGGCGAGGCCAAGCTGCTGCTGGCCGACCGCGAGTTCCACGCCACCATCGCGCCGGCGCTGGAGCAGCTGGGCAGCAAGCGGCCGATCGTCATCGACATCGCCGACGCCGAGACGGCAGGCGCGCCGAGCTTCGGCGAGCGTCGAGTACGAGGACTTCATCGCCGCGGGCGATGCCGCCTTCGCCTATGCCGGCCCCGAGGACGAGTGGGACACGCATCTGCCTGCTCTACACCTCCGGCACCACCGGCAACCCCAAGGGCGCGGTCTACAGCCATCGCGGCGCCTATCTCGGCGCGCTCGCCAACGCGCTGACCTTCAAGCTCGACCACGAGAGCCGCTATCTGTGGACGCTGCCGATGTTCCACTGCTCGGGCTGGACCTTCACGTGGGCGGTCACGGCGGCCGGCGGCACGCACGTGTGCCTGCGCAAGGTGGAGCCCAAGCGCATCTTCGATGCGATCGCCGAGCACCGCGTCACCCACATGTGCGGCGCGCCGATCGTGCTCAACATGCTGGTGCACGCGCCGGCCGACGCCAAGCGCCGCTGCCGCTGCGCACCAAGGTGGCGACCGGCGGCGCCGCGCCGCCCGCCATCGTCATCGAGCGCATGGAGGCGATGGGCTTCGAGGTGCTGCACCTCTACGGCACCACCGAGAGCTACGGGCCCTCCACCTACTGCGCGCCGATGCCCGAATGGGCAGGCGCTGCCGGCAGGCGAGCGCTACGCGCTGATGGCGCGCCAGGGCGTTGCCCAATCCGCTGATCGAGCAGATGATGGTGGCCGACCCGCAAGACGCTCGCAGCCGGTGCCCAGGGACGGCGCGACCATCGGCGAGATCATGCTGACGCGGCAACACGCTGATGAAGGGCTACCTCAAGAACGAGGCGGCGACCGATGAGGCCTTCGCCGGCGGCTGCTACCACTCCGGCGACCTCGCCGTCGTGGCATCGGCGACGGCAGCATCGAGGTCAAGGACCGCTCCAAGGACATCATCATCTCGGGCGGCGAGAACATCTCCTCGCTCGAGGTCGAGGAGGTGCTCTACCGCCACCCGCAGGTGATGGAGGCGGCCGTGGTCGCGCGCTCCGACGAGAAATGGGGCGAGCACCCGTGCGCGTTCGTCACGCTGAAGCCCGAGCAGCGGGCCGGTCACGCCGGAGGACATCATCGCCTTCTGCCGCGCCAACATGGCGCACTTCAAGGTGCCGCGCACGGTCGTGTTCGGGCCGCTGCCCAAGACCTCGACCGGCAAGATCCAGAAATTCGTCCTGCGCGACCAGGCCAAGCAATTGCGCTGAGGCGGCCGACGCGGCTGGGACAGATTAACCGTAATCGGACTTATCCCCGGGGTTCGGAGTGTGTCATACTGCTGGCACTCTGGTCCGCAAGGAAGTCGAACGTGGACGCTCGCGGTCGGCACAAGCCAGGGGTCGTGCAAGGGCGCGCCTACGGGTTGAAATCCGTGCGGCCTGGGACCATGGTGATCGGATCGGTCAAGCGGTTTCCGGCACGACAGCGGGGCGTAAGAGCCGCGGCAGCAGCTCTAGGCGCCTAAAAATACGGTCCGGCGGCTTAACGCCCCGCTTATCCGACGCAACGATGCCGGCTGACTTCAATCATGGACGGAGTTGAGTTCGCGCAACCGCTCACGACAGACTGGCGATACGGCACCCCCACAGGGTTGGGAGAAGAGCTACCAAGAGGGCACGCTCCGTTGCTTCATCTATTCCGCATCGCCAACAGCCTGCTGGTGGTCGCGGCGCTGCTGATGGGGGCGGGTGCCGCGTCGGCGCAGGACTACCCCAACCGACCGATCACCATCATCGTTCCGTTCACGCCGGGGGCCACGACCGATGCCGTCGCTCGCCTCACGCGCGATGTGCTCGAGCGCGAATTGGGAGCGCCGATCGTCATCGACAATCGTGCCGGCGCCGCGGGCACGATCGGCTCCACGGCGGTCGCGAACGCCAAGCCCGACGGCTACACGCTCCTGATCACGGTGAACGCGCCGATCACCATGAACATGTATTTTCAGAAGAGCTTTCCCTACGACGCAACGACCGCGTTCGCGCCGATCTCGCTGGCGGCGGAATCGCTGCTGGTGCTGGCGGTCAAGCCTCGCTGCCGGTCACGACGGTGCAGGAGCTCATCGACTACGCCAAGCAAAATCCGGGCAAGCTGAGCTACGGCAGCGCCAGTGTCGGCTCTGCGCACCACATTGCCGGCGAGCTGATGAAGCAGAAGACCGGCATCGACATGGCGCACGTCGCCTACCGGGGAGGGGCTCCGGCGATTCAGGACCTCGTCGCCGGCAATATCCAGATCAGCTTCGGCACCACCCCGTCCGTGCTGCCGCATGCCCAGGCGGGGACCATCCGTATCATCGCGCCTCGCCGAGGCCAAACGGTACCCGGATCTGCCCGACGTTCCGACCATCGACGAGACGCTTCCAGGCGTCGTCACCAGCACCTGGGTCGGTTTTTTGCGCCGGCGGGAACGCCGCGCTGCGATCATCGACAAGCTCAACAAGGCGATGACGCTTGCGCTCGAGCAGCCGGACACCATCGCCAAATTCAAGGTGCAGGGGCTGACGCCGATCGGCAGCAGCCCGGACGAGCTGCGGACAATCGCCAAGGAAGAAATCGAGCGTTGGGGCAAGATCCTTCCCGCGATCAGCGCTCAGACCAAGTAACCGGCGGAAATTGCGCCAGCAATTCGGCTTCGCGCGACAGGGCCGAGAGCCTCGGCCTGACGTCATCGCGACTTTGCGCCGTGACCTCGGCCTCGTCAGGTGAGATATTTCAGCCACGCCGGGCAGGCCATGCCGCCCGGCCTTCTTTCTTCTGCCGAATTGACAAGTCATTTTAAGGGGATGGTGCGGCGATCGAGCGGGCGGGCGCCCGCTGATGGTTCCGCCAGGGAGGCAGGCATATGGTCGAGTTGAGTCCGCTTCGGCAGCTGCGCATGGGGCAGCTGCCCAAAATGGTGTCGTGGTACGACCCGCGGCTGCTGGCGCGCATCGGCGTGCGCACCATCATCTCATCGGTGTTCGGCCAATACGCCGACCAGCGCCTCATGCAGGCGGTCACCGACCCGGCCGAGGACAAGGACCTGGTCGCCCGCTACGACTACCGCGATCCCAACGCGGCAGAGCCGCACAAGTGCGTGGCGTGCGACGAGACCGGCGCGCTTCTGGATCGACTACATCGCCGACGTCGGCGACGGCTTCGAGCCACCTACACGATGGCCTACCTGCTGGCGCAGGACAGCCTCGATATCCGCGGGGCCGGCAAGCTGCGGCACGGCGAGATCCTCATCATGGGCGGCGACCAGTGCTATCCGCAGGCCACGCGCGAGGAATACAAGGAGCGGCTGCTGCAGCCCTTCAACTGGGCCTATTCGGTGCGCGAACCCCGATCGCAAGCTGTTCGCCATCCCCGGCAATCACGACTGGTACGACGGCCTCAACGCCTTCGACGGCCTGTTCTGCTCCTCGCGCGACAAGCTCTCCAACGCCAGCGGCAACGTCATCGGCGGCTGGCAGTGCCAGCAGCATCGCAGCTACTGGGCGCTCCGCCTGCCCTACAACTGGTGGATCTGGGGCGCCGACATCCAGTTCTCGAAGTACCTCGACACCGCCCAGGTCAACTATTTCGAGACGCGTGGCGCGAGCAGATGGGGCCCCAGGACAACCTGATCATCTGCCTGGCGGAGCCGTCCTGGATGCTGGCCGACCTGCAAGGCGAGGACGACGGAGGAGAACTTCTTCAAGATCACGACCATTGCCCGCGCAGCGCGGCGCGCGCGTCGTCGCCGTCATCGCCGGCGACTGGCACAACTACAACCGCTACTACGCCCACGAGCTCGACGTGCACTTCATCACGTCCGGCGGCGGCGGCGCCTTCCTGCATCCCACCCACGTGCTGAGGAACGCCATCTCGGTGCGCTGGCCGGAGTACGCCGACGGACGCGCGGACGAGGCCGGCGCCGGAGACCGACCGGCGTGCGCCCCGGCGAGAGCCTGCAAGGCCAAGGACTACGACATCCGCCTCAAGCGCAACACGCAAGGCGGCCGAGGGCGTCGTCGAGCAGGCCGTGCAGGACGTGCAGGACGCGCATCGAGCCGCTCAGGCGCGACAGGCTCGGCCTGCGCCGGCGCCACGCCGCTCAAGCCGCAGGCGCCCAAGTGCTATCCCGACAAGGGCCGCAGCTATTTGCTGAGCCTCGGCAACGTGCTGTTCCCGTTCTTCAATCCGGCCTTCGCCATCGGCATCGGCTTGCTCTACTGGCTGATCACCTGGCAGTTCCAGACGCTGGTCGGCGCAGTACGACATCTCGAGCGGCAAGATCGATGGCCTCGGCATCACCACGTCGCTGGGGAGCGTGCTGTGGGCCATGCCGCTCTATCTGGTCTCAGGCCATGATCGCCTCGATCAGCCTGGCCGTCATGCTCGGCGGCCTCTACGCCACGCTGCTGTGGTACGTCGACGCCGTCGAGCGACCCAGGCTCGCGGCGCTATCCTGACCAAGTTCTTCGTCGGCACGGCGCACTTCCTGGCGCACCTGACCGCCATGTTCACGCTGTCGCTGCTGATCGTCGCAGCTCAACAACCAGATGACGCCGCCGATCGAGCGATGGCTGAATGCCCTCTACAAGGCAGCGCGGGGAGCAGGCGCCGATCGTGCGCGACGTCATCCAGGAAGTCCTCGAGCCGCTGCAGCGCAAGCAGGCCACGCAGCAGCGCGAACGAGCTGCCGACGCCGTCGGACGCAGGCCAGCGCGCCGCGGCCTCGCCGTTCGCGAGCTCGTCGGCTTCACGTCCTATCCGACGCTGATGATCGCGCTCGGCGCGCTCGTCGGCGGCTCGCTGTGGGGCTTCTACTGGGTGCTGACGGGCATCTTCGGCCGCATGCATGCCGAGGAGGCGTTCGCCGCCTTGCGCATCAAGAACTACAAGAACTTCCTGCGCCTCAAGTTCGAGCCGGACAAGCTCACCATCTATCCGCTCGGCGATCGACAAGATGCCCGGGCCCGACCATTGGATGAACGCGCCGCGCGGCAAGGCCAACCCGCTGCCGAACAACCCCAAGCTGATCGCGGTGAAGCCGATCGACGTGCGCCTGATCGAGACCCCGATCGAGATCCTCTGCGACGAGGTGACCGTCGAGTGAGCGTACCGGTCATCCGGAAGCCGACGCAACTGTACGGACGCGGCCGACGTTCGCGCTGCGCGCGTCGGGATGACGGGTAGGTGCCACCGCGGCGCGTCGGCGGCCGGGCTCTGTAGCCGCGCACGAACGGCTCCTGCCAGAAGCCGCGCACCGTCACGGCCTCCGCGCCTGCCATGTCGGCTGGCTTGAGCGGCTTGTCCGCCGGCGACATTGGGCTTCACGGCAGAGGTGAAGATCGAGCGTGCGCTCGGCCAGGTCCACGCGCCCCGAGGCGGCGACGCCGACGGCGCCGGAGCGGGCCTGCACCGTCTCGGTGATCAGCACGCCGTCGCGAATGAGCGCACGCGCCTCGACCTGCTCGAGGCTGGTCTGGCCCTTGGCCAGCAGCCCCCAGCCCGGCGGACCGTCGGCCTTGGCCGCCGTGCGCAGGGCCTTGATATCGAGCGCCACGCGGCCGCCTTCGGCCATGGTGAGGGCCGCCTTCCCCGACAGCCGCGCGCACGATCTCGGCCGGCGTCTGCCCGGCAGCGGCGATGTCGAGGGCAGAGCGTCGAGCGGCCGGTGAGCACCGCTGCGCCGAACAGCGCCGCCCCGGCCGGGCCTGCCTCGAAGTTCTCGACCTTGCCGCGCAGCGGTGTAGCGCGGCACGAGCTCGTTGCTATTGGCGGTGACCTGCGCGCTCGACCTTGCCGGAGTAGAGCTCGAGCTCGGCGATGTCGGCAAGCAGCTTGCCCGAGCGCACGGTGATGGTGGCGGCGCCGCGGCCGAGCCCATAGCCCTTGAGAGCGACCTTCGGCGCCGAGATGCGCAAGTCGGCATCGACATATGCTGAATGATCGGGAAACGACAGATCGAAGGCCGACCAGGACGCCGTCTGCCGGTCGAACAGGAACGATTGCGAGCGCGCCGCTTCCACATAGGGCGTCAGGTCGAGCGCGCTGAATGCCAGCGTGCCGTCGATCAGCGGACGGTCGCCGGCGAGATTGAGCACCAGCGCGCCGCTGGCCTCGTTGCCGTCGAGCGTCACCTTGGCATCCTCGAACGGCCAAGGTGTGCCGCGCCCAATTGATCTGCCCCTTGACGGCAGCGGCGTTGAGGCCCTCGGCGCTTGGCGACCGGCACGCCGAACCAGCGCGCACCCCGGCGCAGGCTGGGCGTCGACAGCTCGGCCTGGCCGGAGAGCTGCAGAGCCTCGGCCGACATCGAGATGACCATCGAAGCTCGCCTCCAGCAAGTCTCCCTTGAGCGCTAGCCTCATCGGCCAGCGCGGCGGGTTGCGCTTGTCGACGCCGGGAGCGCAGCGTGGCATCGAAGCCGAGCCGCTGGCCGCGGATCGTGAAGCTGCCGCGGCCGCGACCTGGCCCTTGCGTCGTCCCGGTCAGCTCGGCCTGGATGTCGCTGATCGTCTCCCAGCTGCCATCCGCCGCCGTCACGTAGCAGCGTGCCGCGGCGCAGCGTGAGCGCATCGAAGCCCATGGCGGTCGAGCTGCTCGACCAGCAGCGGCGCAATCGGTGCCGATGCCGGGTCGCGGCAAAGGAGGCCTCGAAGCTCGAGGCAGCTGGTGCGCAGCCCGGACGCGTTGAGATAGAACACCGGCCCATCGAGCACGAAGCGGGAGATGGGCGTGCCGGCCGCGGCATTGCCGTCGGCGTAGAGCGTGCCGCGGTTGAGCGTCAGGTCCGGGCGCGTCGCTCAGCCGGATGGGCGCCGTGATGACGTGCATGTCGCGCGGCGAGGCCATCACGGCGTAGCCGGAGAAGCGGCTCGTCGGTCGCGCGCTGGCTCGAAGAGCATCGGCGCAAGCACGGCAAGCAGCAGGCAGGCAAGGGTAGCAAGAGCGAGCGTGGCAAAGCGCGAAATGACGTTCTTGCGTCTCATGCGTTAGACTTTGCCCGGCTCGACTGACTTGGCTTGTTCGCGGTTGCGCTGGCACCGCCGCCCGATCGGGCAAGCGGTCGACGTCCTGCGGCAGTCAAGGCTTGCGAACCGATCCTGCTTTTACAAACCGTTGCCGACGAGCGCAAGCTGGACTGTAATGCCCAAGTGCATGCAAGCGACTCGAGATCGACGCCCTCTCGGCACCTTCATAGCGCGCTGCGACAAAAGAGCCAGTCAAACCCGCCATTGCAGGACCAGACCATGCGCGAGCCTCTGTGGACACCTGAAAAAGCCCGCGCCGCTCAAACGACACTCGGCGCCTTCTCAGGCTGGATGTCATCGCGAGCGCGGCAAGTCGTTCGCCGACTACGACGACCTGCATCGCACCTCGGTCGCTGCCCCGGCCGAGTTCTGGTCGGCGCTGTGGACTTCGCTAGCGTGTTGGGAGACAAGGGTAATCCGCCCTTCCTCGTCGACGCCGACAAGATGCCGGGCGCCCGGTTTTTCCAGCGCGCACCTCAGCTTCGCTGAGAACCTGCTGCGCAAGCGGGGCGCCGGCGCCGCCCTCGTGTTCTGGGGCGAGAACAAGGTGAAGCGGCGCCTCAGCTGGGTCCGAGGTCTCGCGCGCTGAGGCGACGTGGGCCTGGGCACCGGCTGGGGCCATGCTGCCAACATGCCGGAGGCAATCGTCAGCGTGCTTGCCACCGCCTCGATCGGCGCCGTGCTGGTCCTCCTGCTCGCCCCGACTTGGGCGCGCCAACTAGCCGTCTCAGCCGAAGGCCGATCGCCAGGCAGCGGCGCTGCCACCGACCGATCCCGTCATATTGACTTGGACACCTATCGACTTCAGTTTCTGACGCGAAGCCCACTAGGAAGAGCGAGGGTTTCCAGGTGAACAAGGTCTTTCCCAGTGCCAAGGCGGCACTCGACGGCGTGATCAAGGACGGACAGGTCTTGGCCGTCGGCGGCTTCGGCCTGTGCGGCATTCCCGAAGCGCTGATCGCGGCGGTGCGCGACTCTGGCGCCCAGAACCTCACCGCCATCTCCAACAATGCCGGCGTCGACGGCTTCGGCCTCGGCCTGCTGCTGCGAAACGCGCCAGATCAAGAAGATGATCTCGTCCTACGTCGGCGAGAACAAGGAGTTCGAGCGGCAGTACCTCGCCGGCGAGCTGGAGCTCGAGTTCACGCCGCAGGGCACGCTGGCCGAGAAGCTGCGCGCGGGCGGCGCCGGCATTCCGGCGTTCTACACCAAGACCGGGTTCGGCACGGTCGTCGCCGAGGGCAAGCCGGTCGCGCGAGTTCGACGGGCAGAAGTACATCCTGGAGCGGTCGCTCAAAGCCGACGTGGCGCTGGTCAAGGCCTGGAAGGGCGACAAGTCCGGCAACCTCATCTACCGGATGACGGCGCGCAACTTCAATCCGAACGTGGCGACGGCCGGCAAGATCGCGATCGCCGAGGTCGAGCAGCTGGTCGAGGTGGGCGAGCTCGATCCCGACCAGATCCACACGCCCGGCATCTTCGTGCAGCGCATCGTCCTCAACGCGCATCGAAGCGCATCGAGCAGCGGACGGCGAGAAGCGCGAGCGTGCGAGTCGAGTCGCGACCGTGACGTCGGCAGTGCAATCGGGCATCGCTCACGAAGTCACGACTGACCACCACGGACTGCAACAGAGAGAACCAGATGGCCTGGACCCACGACCAGATGGCGCGCGCGCGCGCAGGAGCTGCGCGACGGCTTCTACGTCAACCTCGGCATCGGCCTGCCGACGCTGGTCGCCAACTACATCCCCGACGGCATGGACGTGATGCTGCAGTCCGAGAACGGCCTGCTCGGCATCGGCCCGTTCCCGACCGAGGACGAGGTCGACGCCGACCTGATCAACGCCGGCAAGCAGACCGTGACGACGCTGCCGGGCTCGAGCTTCTTCTCGTCAGCCGACAGCTTCGCGCATGATCCGCGGCGGCCACATCGACCTCTGCGATCCTCGGCGCCATGCAGGTGTCGCGAGACGGCGACCTCGCCAACTGGATGATCCCCGGCAAGATGGTCAAGGGCATGGGCGGCGCGATGGACCTCGTCGCCGGCGTCGAGCGCGTGGTCGTCGTCATGGAGCACACGGCCAAGAAGAAGGACGGCTCGATCGACCTGAAGATCCTGCCCAGAGTGCAACCTGCCGCTCACCGGCGTCGGCGTGGTCAACCTGATCATCACCGATCTCGGCGTGCTGGAGGTCACCAAGTCCGGCCTCAAGCTGCTCGAGCTGGCCCCCGGCGTCAGCAAGGGACGAGCTCGCCGACAAGACCGGCGCCGCGGTGGATTAGGGCGCATGCATGGCCCGGAAGCCTCAGGGCTTGTCCCGGGTCCATCCCGTACCGTTAGCATCCGGCGCAGTGCTGGCTGGACTGCCGCACGGTGCGAACCTTTGCGGCACGGCCTAACGGAGCCAAGGAGGCAGTTCCATGGCCCGCTTCCCCTATCCCGATCCTCGAGAAGGCGAAGCGCCGAGGTGCGCGAGATGCTCGGGCGGCTGCCGGCGCCGGCCAACATCTTCAACATGATGGCGCACGCCGCAGACCTGCGTTAAGCCGGTGATGAAGCTCGGCGGACGCTGCTCGGCAAGCTCGAGCTCGACCCCAAGCTCAGGGAGCTGTGCCTCCTGCACGCCGTCAAGCTCGATGGCGGCGAGTACGAATGGGTGCAGCACGTGCCGATCGCTCGCGACCTCGGCTGCACGCGAGGCGCAAATTGCTGCCCTCGGCAAAGGGCGACGACAGCGCAGCCTGCTTCGATGCCCGCGAGAAGGCGGCGCTGCGGTTCACACGCGAGGTCGTGGTCGACGTTCGCGCCTCGGAGGCGGCGCTGGCGGACGTTCGCCAGCACCTGTCCGAGCGCGAGATCGTCGAGCTGATCCTGATGGCGGGCTTCTACATCACGCTCGCCAGGCTGACGGAGATCGCTCGGCGTCGAGACCGAAGCGCCCATGGGCAGCGCCCTGATCCGGCAGATCGAGAAGCGTGTTGCAGCGCAGCAGGCCAGGCCTAGCTTGCCGCTATCCCCGCCGCGCCAGCACGTCCCCCGCCACCGCCTGGTGCAGCAGCAGCACCGGCACCAGGCCGATGGCGACGATGGTGAGCGCGCCCAGCGCCGCCTGCTCGAACTGCTCCGAGCGCGGCGTAGCTGTAGACGTGGGTGGCGAGCGTCTCGAAGTTGAAGGGCGCAGCAGCAGGCGTGGCGGGCAGCTCCTTCATGGCGTCGACGAACACCAGCAGCGCGGCGGCGCCCAGCGCCGGCACCAGCAGCGGCATGTGCACGCGCCACAGCGCCGAGAGCGCCGTCTCGCCCAGCGTGCGGGCCAGCGGCATCGAGGTTGGGCGAGAGCCGCTCGAAGCCCGCCTCCAGCGCCGCCCAGCGACACGGCGAGGAAGCGGATGGTGTAGGCCAGCACGATCACGAACAGGCTGCCCGACAGCAGCAGCCCGCTGGAGATGCCGAATGCGAGCGCAGCGCGGCGTCGATGCGGTTGTCGAGCGCGGCCAGCGGGATGAGCAGCCCGAGCGCCAGCACCGTGCCCGGCATGGCGTAGCCGAGGCCCGCCGCCCGCACCGCCGACGCGCACGAAGGCGTTGGGCGCGAGCCGGCGCGCGTAGGCGAGGCCGAGGCCGAGCGCCACGGTCGACGACGGCCGCCACGCGCGACGACGCCGACGCTGTTGCGCATCGCGCGCCAGAAGCCGGCGGCCAGAGCGTCGCGCAGCGTGCGCCGAGGCCTGCACGAGGAGCACGCGCGAACGGCGCGACGAAGCCCAGCAGCACCGGCAGCGCGCAGCACGCCGCGCGCGGCATAGCCGCGCCAGCCCTCGAGATCGGAGAACGGAATGGAGCGGTAGCGCCCGGTGGTGTGGTGGAACTGGCTCTGCCCCGCGCCGCCCGCTCGGCCGACCAGCAGCGCCAGCACGAACAGCAGCGCCACCAGCGCGATCTGCGCCGCGCCCGCCGAGGCTCGAGCGCTGCAGCCAGGTCGCGTAGATGCTGACCGTCAGGGTCGAGACGCCCAGGTACTGCACGGCGCCCAGGTCGTTGAGGCACTCCATCAGCGCCAGCGCCACGCCGGCGGCCAGCGCCGGCCGCGCCAGCGGCAGCGCCACCGACCAGAAGGCGCCGGCCGACGTCCGCCCCAGCGTGCGCGCCACCTCCAGCACGCAGATCGACTGCTGCACGAAGCTCGCGCGCGCCGAGAGGTAGACATAAGGGTAGAGCACGGCCGACAGCACCAGGATGGCGCCGGCAAGCGTGCGCACCTCGGGGAACCAGTAGTCCTGCACCGTGTGCCAGCCGAACAGGCGCCCGCAGCGCGCGCTGCACGGGCCCGGAGAAGTCGAGCAGCTCCACGTAGCGTGTAGGCGATGATGTAGGTCGGCATGGCCAGCGGCAGCACCAGCAGGCGGTCGAGCAGGCCGCGGCCGGGAAGCGGTACATGGTGACGAGCCAGGCCGTGCCGGTGCCGAACACGAGGCGTGAGCGCGCCGACGCCCAGCCAGCAGCAGCGCCGTATCGGCCAGTGCCGCCG
>ERZ1370068.1448-contig-11341_pt1 | contig 47755 bp, 69 predicted proteins | sample MGYA00561227_ERZ1370068 | MGnify/ENA primary metagenome ERZ1370068 (study PRJEB38410, sample SAMEA6850437) | metagenome | study: Metagenomic assessment of the ecological functions of the soil: analysis of the soil microbiota associated with the... | reverse complement strand
GCGATCCACAATGAATCGGTAGGGCGCGACCGGCAGGCACGCGCCGAACGATAATGGCATAATGACCGCAGACCAGTTAACGGCCATACAACCTTCTGCGGTTCTGCCAGCAGCTTCCGATTTGCTGGCGGACATAATCGTCGGCCTTCCTCCGACCTGTTCGCTGCCTTGCAAGTATTTCTACGATGAGCGCGGCGCTATCGGCGACGAGCTGCTTCTGCCACGCCGCTCGGCCTCGCTGCCGGACAAGCCCTTGGCCTTGTAGATCAGCGCGAGCTCCTGCGCCTCGGCGTCCGGATATTCCGTCCAGCTCGTCGCGCTCGAGCGCGATCTGGTACTCGAACAGCTCGCGCTGCGAGCGCACCGAAACGAATTCGCCGGTCGGCCATCGCGAACGCGCCGGCCGTCAAGCCGGCGACGCCGGTCAGCAGCACGACTGCCGGATCGGAGTTGGCGCCGGCGACGCCGAAGATCAGGCTCGCGTTCGACACGAGCCCGTCGTTGACGCCGAACACCGCCGCGCGCAGGTTGCCGCCGCCGCCCAAGCCCGCGATGCCGATGCTCGATGCCGCCGGCGATCGGTGCGCTGTGTCCAGCCGCCGGTCGCGCGCGTGCTGTAGATCGCCATTCCGCGCACCTTCATCGCAGCCAGCACCGCGCGCAGCCGTCCGGGGTCCGGAGCTACCGCACGAGCCGCGCGACGAGTCGCGTACGCGCATCCGGCACGAAAGGCTGCGGCGCGGGTTTGCCGCTGGCGGTCGAGCTGAGCGCGCCAGATCGCCGCCTGCGCCTCGGCTTCGCCGGCGAGGCGCCGGAACAGATCGGCGCGCGCGGTTCCCGCCTCGGCGTCGCGCGCACGCGCGGTAGAGATACGCGGAGCGCTGCTCCTCGGTCCAGCTTTCGAGCAGGGTTGCTCATGGCTCGACGGAATCGCTGCGAGCGCGGCGCTCGATGCGCGCCAGAACGTTCCGGCGGTGAGCTTCGGCACGACGTCGAGCGCCTTCATGTTCTCGGTCGACCTGCGCCGGCGCGGCTCGCGCCGGTGATCACGGTGCGACGACGTGCGGATTCTGACGCACCACGCGAGCGCACAGCTGCGCCAGCGTGCAGCCCAGGTCGCGCGGCGATCGGCGCGAGCCGTCGCACCTTCGCGAGTCGTCGCCGGATCGACGATGCGCTCGGCGAGCCATTCGTAGCCCTTGAGCGTCGGCGCGCGAGCCGGCGGGCACGCCGTCGTTGTACTTGCCGGTCAGGAGTCCCGACGCGAGCGGGCTCCAGGTCGTCGTGCCCAGGCCCGATGTCGTCGTAGAGCGCGCGCGTATTCCGTCCTCGACGCGCTCGCGGTGGAAGAGGTTGTACTGCGGCTGCTCCATGACCGGCTTGGCGCAGGTGATGCCGCTCGGCGATCTGCCAGGCCGGCCATGATCTCGGCCGCGCTCCATTCCGACGTGCCCCAGTAGAGCGCCTTGCCGGCGCGCGATGATGTCGTGCATCGCCCACACCGTCTCCTCGATCGGCGTGTCCGGATCGGGGCGATGGCAGAAGACGAGGTCGACGTAGTCGAGCTGCAGTCGCTGCGAGCGAGCCGTCGATCGCCTGCAGCAGGTACTTGCGGTTGAGCGTGTTCTTCTCGTTCGGGCCCGTCGTGCAGGCCCCAGAAGAACTTGGTCGAGACGATGTACGACGAGCGGCGCCAGCCGAGCTTCTTCGAGCGCCTCGCCCATGATCGTCTCCGACTGGCCCTCGGCGTACACCTCGGCGTTGTCGAAGAAGTTGACGCCGGCGTCGTACGCGGCGGCCATGCATTCGCGCGCGCGGTCGTCGCCCAGCTGATTGCCGTAGGTGACCCAGGAGCCGAACGAAAGCTCGCTGACCTTGAGCCCGGACGAGCCCGAGGCGGCGGTAGTTCATCGTCGGTCATCGTGATTCTACCGCATCGCCGTGGGCGATTCCCGCGTCGCGACGCGTACAATCGCGCGCGCGCGCGCCTTCGACGCGACCGAACCGTCGAACATCGAACCGTCGCGGAAATACCCATGCCTCGAAGCAAACGTCCGCTCACCGTCGAAGATCTGTGGGCGATCAAGCGCATCGGCTCGCCGACGCTTTCGCCCGACGGCCGCGCTCGCCTGCGCCGCCGGTCACGACCTACGACATGGAGAAGAACGAAGGCCGCGACCGAGCTGTGGCTGTTTCCCGACGCGACGGCGCGCACGGGCCGCGCCGGCTGACCGCCGGCGACAAGGACAGCGAGCCGAGCTGGTCGCCCGACGGCAGATGGATCGCGTTCGCCGCCAAGCGCAAGGACGACGACGAGAGCCGCAGGTCTACCTGATCGCGCCCGACGGCGGCGAAGCGCGGCGGCTGACGTCAGCTCGCCGACCGGCGCGTTGGCGCTTGCGCTGGTTTCCCGACGGCAAGCGCATCGCCTTCATCTCGTGGGTCTGGCCCGATCTCGCGACCGACAAGGCGCAGGCGCAAGCGCATGAAGGAGCGCAAGGACGCAAGGTCAAGGCGCATCTGACCGAGCGCAGCCGAGTACCGCTTCTGGGACCACTGGCTCACCGACGGCCGCGAGCCGCACGTGTTCGCCGCGGACGTCGCGACCGGCCGCGCGCGCGACCTGCTCGCGGGCACCGGGCTCGCGCTGCAGCCGTGGGAGCCGTCGGCCGAGCATCTACGACATCAGCCCGGACGGCCGCGAGCTCGCGCTGACCGTCGATCTCGCGCCCGAGCCCGGAATGATGAACGAGACCGACATCGTCGTCGTCAGCCTGGCCACCGGCCGCCATCGCACGCTGACCGCGGACAGCGGCTTCGGCGACGCGCATCCGCGCTACTCGCCCGACGGCGCCACATCGTCTGGCGATCGCGTACAACCTCAAGCGCGCGTTCAACGATCAGGGCCGTCTGACGCTCTACGAGCGGCGCAGCGGCCGCACGCGGCGCTCGCGCCGCAGGCTCGATCGCGCGACGCACGCGCATGCACTGGGCGCCCGACGGCGCGGCGCTCTACGTGCTCGATCGAGGATCGCGGCCGCCACGGACTGTTCCGGCTGCGGCCTCGGCGACGCGACTGCCGCACGCGGCGTCGCGCCGGGCGGCACGATCGGCGGCTTCGCGCTGTCGCGCGACGGCACGCCGCATCGCGCTTCGATCGCGCGACGCTGTCGCATCCGCCGGCGCTGTTCGCCGTCGGCGCGGACGGCCGCGGCGAGCGGCCGATCGAGATCGCTCGAACCGCGCGCTGCTCGCGCGCGCACGCGCTCGGCGCGACGCGCGAGTTCACGGTCAAGGGCTGGGGCGGCGAGCCCGGTGCAGGTGTGGGTCACCTATCCGCCGAACTTCGATCCGCAGAAGAAGTGGCCGCTGCTGCACTCGATCCACGGCGGCCCGCACGCCGCGCATCGTCGACGGCTGGCACTTCCGCTGGAACACGCAGGTGTTCGCCGGCGCACGGCTACGTCGTCGTCGGCGTCAACTATCACGGCTCGTCGGGCTTCGGGCAGCAATGGCATCGAGTCGATCACCGGCGACTACGGCGCGAAGGAATTCGCCGACACCGAAGCCGCGACCGACTTCATGCTGCGCGCAGGGCTACATCGACCGCGACCGGCTGGTCGCGACCGGCGGCAGCTACGGCGGCTACATGGTCGCGTACATGAACGGCCACACGGACCGCTACCGGACGCGTACGTCTGCCACGCCGGCTGCTACGACTGGGTCAGCATGATGGCGACCGACGGCTACCTGTTCTTCGCCAAGGAGCTCGGCGCGTTCCACTGGGACAACCTGCGCGCGCGTGATGCAGCAATCGCCGCACCACTACGCGCGAGCGATGCAAGACGCCGACGCTGGTGATCCACGGCGAGCTCGACTACCGCGTGCCGGCGACGCAGGCGCTGCAGTACTACAACACGCTGCAGGCGCGAGAGCGTGCCGGCGCGCCTGGTGTACTTCCCCGACGAGAACCACTGGATCCTGAAGCCGCAGAACTCGCGGCTGTGGTACCGCGAGTTCTTCGCCTGGGTCAAGCGTTACGCGCGGCCGGGTCCGGGGCGGCGCAGAGGCGCATAACCCAAGCGTCGCACGACGATGGGGACCAAGGTTTGGTGCGTAGTGGCGGCGCTCATGTTCGCCGCGGATGCGGCGGCCGCCGACTTCGGAACCAAGGGCGGGCCGGAACCGGCCAACATCGACGAGATTGCGAACGTCCTGCGACAGGACCCGTACGACATGGAGTTGCTGATCAGCTTCGGCACCTCCAAGGGCGGCTCGGCGGGCCATCTGGCCCTGGCCATCCGCGACCAGGCGTCCGGCGATGACCTGGTCTACTCGGCCAACTTCTACGCCGACCGGACGCCCGAGCACGCAGAAGGGCTTCTACACCGACGATCTCATGATCAGGATCCCGAAGAAGGAGTACCTGTTCAAGACCAGCCTCGTCGCTCGGCGACACGGCCTCGTTCGGCCTCGATTTCGGCGAGATCTACAAGCGATCGGTCATCGGCGTGCGCGTCTACGGCGTGCCGGCCAGCGAGAAGGAGGCGCTGGCCGCCTTCTTCAAGCGCATCAACGACGACTATCACGGTCGGGTCAAGAACACCGAGTACCACGACGGCGAGATACAGGTACGACTACCTGCGCCTCAACTGCGCCAAGACCATCGGCGCGGGATTCAAGTACGGCGCCGGGTACAAGGACCTCGAGGTCACGAGCGCGAAGCTTCTCTCCGGGCGGAGGGTGGTGGCGGCGGCCAACGCCAACATTCCCACCGAGATGGCGATGAAGCTCCTCAAGGAGTGGAACGCGCGGGGATACGGGTTGGACGTGGTGCTGTACAAGAAGTACGAGGGCTCGACCTACGTGGATCCGCACGAAGAGGAGAAGGTGGCGTTCAAGGATCTGCCCAACCGGTTTCCTTCCGTCCTGTCCCGCGACTTCCGGAAGGAACAGGGTCAGTACGAGGACTTCGACAATCTCTTCGCGATGTACGTCCTCTACAACCTGGGCAAGTACAGCGTGCGCGTGAACGACGAGACGAAGCTGCTCGAGATCGAGAAGAGCAAGAAGCCCATGGCCTACCCGGAGGCCGCGGAGCTCGCCACCAAGAGCGCCAGGTCGGACAGCGAGAACTTCCGTCGGCGCACATCGTTCCGGTCGAGCGGGACCGGGATCCGGGAACACACGGACAACACGCACCTCTACGATTTCACGGACGAGAGCACCAAGAAGACCGCGCCTTAGGCGCTTGTGCTCGACCGTGCAGACTGACGGCACGGTACCAGATTAGCGCATGGTCTTGGCGCGCGATGACGAGATTGTCGAACACCAGATTGACGGTCCAGATCCAGCGCGATCCGGCAAAGATTTCCGGGTAGCGCGTGTAGGCGGGCAGATTGGTGACGCCGATGTCCTCATCGGTGTATTCGTACGCGCGCGGCCACGCTGAATCGTCGAACGACGACGCCATCCAATTCGCCGGCAGCGGGTAGTGCACGGCAAAGCAGCGATCCTGGCAGGCCGGGATCCGCGCCTTTGGATGGACGCGTCCGAGCGCCGTCGTGTCGTGGACGTTGCCGTGCTCGACGACGTCATCGGGGAAGCGAGCGGCGCGATGTAGAACGACTGCGCCCGCCACGACCCGTCGGTCACCGTGCCATCGCTGAAGCGCGCGATCACGCCGCCGTCGCCGGCATGCCAGGGGTTGCCGCGGTTCCTGCTCCATGCCCAAGCCGAGCTGCTCCTCCCAATCGACTAGAAGAAATGCGTAGGTCGTGGGTCGCTTCGCCCGAAACTTGACGATGACCGAGTTGAACGGCGTGAACGGGACCGCATCCACGGCGACGAGCTTGCCGGTTGACGTAGAGCTCGAAGTAGTTGTCGGCGACGATGGTAGCCGGTGATCAATTCGCCGTCGGGATCGATCTCCACGACGGGTCCATCCGTCCTCGCGACGTCGGCCGAGCTCTGCGGCGTCACCTGATTGCATTCGTTGAACAGGTCGGCGCCCTTCTGCGTCGTTCCGGCCTGCAGCATCGTCTGCGCCGGAACGGTGACGACCGTGCCGTCGCTCGCCGTGATCCGCCCCACCGCACTCGCCCGATGGTTGGCCACCTTGACGGGGCACTGGTAGAGCGTTGCGACGTCGGTCGTGGCGCGTCCCTGAGTCACGATCCTGCGGACCGCCTCCTGCCGCGGGCGCCTCCGCTGTCGTCAAAGCCGCGCACGCGGCCAGGGCGAGTGCCATGGACGCGTTCATCCTCGCGATGGGCATCTCAGTCAGTCGCGCTCCGCCAGTTTGCGATTGATCCACAGCGCGGCGAGCGTTCCCACTGCGCCTGAAAGCAGATACAGGCTCACGTAGGCCAGCCCGAAATGGGAGGACAGCCAAAGCGCCACCAACGGCGCGAATCCCGCGCCGATCAGCCAGGCGAAGTCCGACGTCAGCGCCGCGCCCGTATATCGAAATCTCGGTTCGAAATTCGCATTCATTGCTCCAGCCGCTTGCCCGTAGGACAGGCCAAGCAGGCTGAACCCGCTCAAGATGAACAAGTTCGGTGCCAGAGTGCCGCCGTGCACTAGCGTCAGTGAGAAGCCGCTGAAGATGGCGATCAGCGCGGCACTCAAGGCGAGCGTCTTGGTCCGGCCTATCCGGTCCGCGATCACTCCGGAAGCAATGACGCCGCATGTCCCCAGGATCGCGGCAACGATCTGCACGGCGAGAAACTCGGTCACCGACCGCTTCGAAAAGAGCACGATCCACGACAACGGAAACACCGTGACGACGTGGAATAACGCATAGCTCGCCAATGCGCCGAAGGCGCCGAGGATCACGTTGTAAGCCTGCGAAACCAGCAATTCGCCTGCCTTGTTGGGCTCCAACGCCTTGTCGGTGAAGAGTTGGGCGTATTCGTCCGCCACCACAAGGCGCAGACGTGCGAACAACGCGACCACGTTGATCGCGAAGGCGCAGAAGAAGGGATAGCGCCAACCCCACGAAAGGAAATCTTCCTGCGACAGGGTGGCATACAGGAGCAAATAGAGTCCGCTCGCCAACATGAAGCCCACCGGGGCTCCGAGCTGCCCCATCATCGCGTACCAGCCTCGGCGGTGCCGCGGCGCACTCAGAGCCAGCAGGGACGGCAGTCCATCCCAGGAACCCCCAAGCGCGATACCTTGGCCGACGCGCAAGACCGCGAGCAGCACGATCGCCATGTAGCCAAGAGCGCCGTATCCGGGCAGGAAAGCAATGCCCACCGTCGAGGTCCCGAGCGCGAACAGCGCGAGCGTCAGCTTGGTGCCACGTCCCCACCGGCGCTGGATCTCCATGAACACGACGGTGCCGATCGGCCGGGCGATGAACGCGAACGAGAAGACGACGAATGAAAGCAGCGTTCCGTTGAGGCGCGATTCGAACGGGAAGAATATGAAGGGAAACACCAGCACCGACGCGATGCCGTAGACGAAGTAGTCGAAGTATTCGGACGTCCGGCCGATGACCACGCCGACGGCGATGTCGCCGGGCGCGACATCCGACGGATCGGAGGAGACCGCGCGCGCATCCCTTTCGGGAGGCGTCGACGAGAGGCGGGCGGGGTCTGGCGTGAGGCTGGATATCATGTGTGCTCTCCGCTCAGGCTGATCGTCTGGCGAGTCGCGGGCTTCAATGAGCTGCCTGCGACCCGATCAGGGTACGTTGCGCATCTGCTCCGGCGACGGCGCCATCATGTTGGTCTTGAGGTGGTACATCACCCACATGGATCCGCTCAGCGCAATGACCACGAGCACCAGAGTGAAGATCAGCGACATCCATGTCCAGCCGCCTTCTGCTTTCGAGGTCATGTGCAGGAAGAACACCATGTGCACGTAAATCTGCACGATGGCGAACCCGAGAATGACGAAGGTCGTGACGGTCGGGTTCGCGAAAACCTTGCCCATCACCAGCCAAAACGGAATCGCCGTCAGGATTACCGCCAGCACGAATCCGGTCACGTAACCGCCGACCGTGATGTGCAGCGTGTCGTGGTCGAGCTCGTCCTCGTCGCCGTGATGACCGGCGGCGCGCGCGGGATCGGTATCCAGTGCGTTCATGGCAGCGCTCCCATCAGGTAGACGAACGTAAATACGCCGATCCAGATCACGTCCAGGAAGTGCCAGAACATCGACAGGCACATCAGCCGTCGCCGGTTCGCGGCGATCAGCCCGTGCTTTGCCACCTGCACCATCAGCGTGAGCAACCAGACGATACCGAAGGTCACGTGCAGGCCGTGGGTGCCGACCAGCGTGAAGAACGACGACAGGAAGGCGCTGCGCTGTGGCCCGTTGCCTTGCGTGGATCAGGTTCGCGAACTCGTGCAATTCGATGCCGACAAATCCGGCGCCCAGCAAACCGGTGGCGGCCAGCCATGCGAGCGTCGCGCCTTGACGCTTGCGCCTCATGGTGATGACCGCGAAGCCGTAGGTAATCGATGACAGCAGCAGCAGCGACGTGTTGACGGCAACCAGCGGCAGCTCGAAGAGCTCGGCGCCCGAGGGTCCGCCCGCGTAGTTGCGGCCCAGCACACCGTAGCTCGCGAACAGGCACGCGAAGACCAGGCAATCGCTCATCAAATAGAGCCAGAACCCGAGTAGCGTGCCGTTCTCGGGGTGATGTCCGCCGGTGTCGTAGAACGGTAGCGCCGGGGCGCCGCCTGCGGCGCCGGGCGCGACAGAGGCGGTCATATCAGACATGGCTGGCCAGGAGTCGGGTGCGAGTGTCCTCGGTCCGCACGACCTCGTCCGCGGCAACGTAGAACTCGCGGTCGTAGTTGAACGTGTGAACGATCGTCGCCACGATGAGGGTGGCGAACGATGCAGCCGCGAGCGGCCACATGTGCCAGATGAGCCCAAAAGCGCACAGAGCGCTCAGTACGGCCAGCACGAAGCCCTGCGCCGGTGTTCTTCGGCATGTGGATCGGGACAAAACCTGCCACGGGCCGGACGTGGCCGCGCTTCTTCATGTCGTACCAGGCGTCGCGGTCATGGACGATCGGCGTAAACGCGAAGTTGTAGACCGGCGGCGGCGAGGAGGTCGACCACTCGAGCGTGCGGCCGTTCCAGGGGTCGCCCGTCGTATCGCGCAGCGATTCGCGCCGCATGAAGCTGACCAGCAATTGGATGAGGAACGACAGGATGCCCAGCGCGATCAGCAACGCGCCAAAGGCGGCGATCTGAAACCAGATCTGCAGCGAGTGATCGTCGAAGTGGCTGAGCCGGCGGGTGACGCCCATCAAGCCGAGCACGTACAACGGCATGAACGCGAAATAGAAGCCGATCGTCCAGAACCAGAACGAGCACTTGCCCCAGAACGGATCGAGCCTGTAGCCGAAGGCCTTCGGGAACCAATAGGTGATGCCGGCCATCAGGCCGAACAGCACGCCGCCGATGATCACATTGTGGAAATGCGCGACCAGGAAGAGGCTGTTGTGCAGCACGAAGTCCGCAGGGGCACCGCGAGAAGCACGCCGGTCATCCCGCCGACAACGAAGGTAACCATGAAACTGATGGTCCACAGCATCGGGACCTCGAATCGAATCCGCCCTCGATACATCGTGAACAGCCAGTTGAAGATCTTCGCTCCCGTCGGGATCGAGATGATCATCGTCGTAATGCCGAAGAACGCGTTGACGCTCGCACCCGAACCCATCGTGAAGAAATGGTGCAGCCAGACGAGATACGACAGCAGCGTGATGACGACCGTCGCGTACACCATCGAGGTGTAGCCGAAAAGCCGCTTGCCGCAGAAGGTCGACACGACTTCGGAGTAGATGCCGAAAGCGGGCAGGATCAGGATGTACACCTCCGGATGCCCCCAGATCCAGATCAGGTTGACGTACATCATCGGGTTGCCGCCGAGGTCGTTCGTGAAGAAATTGGTGCCGACATAGCGATCCAGCGACAACAGCGCGAGCACGGCGGTCAGCACCGGGAACGTGACCACGATCAGGATGTTCGTGCAGAGCGCGGTCCAGGTGAAGATGGGCATCCTCATCACGCTCATTCCGGGTGCGCGCATCTTCACGATGGTCGCGATGAGATTCACGCCCGACAGCACGGTGCCGACGCCCGCCACCTGGACCGACCAGATGTAGTAGTCGACGCCGACGTCCGGACTGGCGATGATCCCCGACAAAGGGGGTAGGCGAGCCAGCCGGTGCGCGCGAACTCGCCGACGAACAGCGACATCATGACAGAGCCCGGCGCCGCAGGCCGTCATCCAGAAGCTGAAGTTGTTGAGAAACGGAAAGGCGACGTCGCGGGCGCCGATCTGCAGCGGCACGACGAAGTTCATGAGCCCCGTGACGAGGGGCATCGCCACGAAGAGGACCATGATGACACCGTGGGCGGTGAAAATCTGGTCGTAGTGGTGCGGCGGCAGATACCCCATGGCGTCGCCGAAGGCGATCGCCTGCTGCGCGCGCATCATGACGGCATCGGAGAAGCCACGCAGCAGCATCACCAGTCCGAGAATGACATACATGACGCCGATCTTCTTGTGGTCGATGCTGGTGATCCAATCGCGCCACAGCGGGCCCCAGGCTCGGAAGTAGGTTAGCGCGGCGACGATGAACACGCCGCCGAGAGCGACCGCCGCGAAGGTCGCGAGCAGAATCGGCTCATGAAGAAACGCAAGCGCGTCCCAGGTGAGGCGCCCAAAAACCAGTTTGCCAAGACTCGCGTGCTCGGACATTTGCGATCAATCCCGGTAGGTATTCGGCAGCAGCGCGCTTATGGCGGAGCTGTCCGCGGTGCAGACAGCTGCTGCGCCGAATGGATTCCATGCGACTGAATCGCGCAGCGACGGCGACCTCGACGCGCGGTGCATATCCATCGCCATCATGTCGCGCAGGCAGGTCTTGCCTTGCTCGACGCAGCGATTGACAACCGCGTCGAACAGGTCGCGTGCGACGGCTCGATAGCGGCGGACCGGCTCACGCTCGCTTGGCTGCTCGAGTTTCAGATACGCGTCGCGACTCAGTTCGTGCGCTGGCCGCCTTTGCCTTCTGCACCCAGCGGTCGAAGTCGGCGGCGCTCATGCCAAGAAACTTGAAGCGCATATCGGAGAAGCCGGCGCCGCTGTAATTGGCGGAAAAGCCCGCGTACTCGCCCGGCCGGTTGATAACCGCGTGCAACGTGGTCTCCATGCTCGGCATCGCATAGATCTGACCGGCCAGAGCCGGAATGAAAAACGAGTTCATCACGGACGACGCCGTGATCTTGAAGCGGATTGGCATGTCCACCGGCGCCGCCAACTCGTTAACGACCGCGATGTCCAGGTCGGGATAGATGAACAGCCATTTCCAGTCGAGGGCGACGACTTCGACGACCAAAGGCTCAGTCTCGCCAGGAAGGGGCCGCGAGGCATCGATCCGTGTCAGCGGCCGATACGGGTCGAGCGTATGCGTGCCGATCCAGGTGAGCGCACCCAGCAGGATGATGATCAGCAGCGGCGCTGCCCAAATCAGCAATTCCAGTTGGACGGAATGGTCCCAGTCCGGGGTATAGCGAGCCGCGGTATTCGACGCTCGATACCGCCAGGCGAACACCAGCGTCAGGACGATCACCGGCACGATGATGAGCAGCATCAACAACGTGGACATGACGACCAGGTGACCTTGCTGGGCGGCGACATCGCCAGAAGGGCGCAGCACCACCATGTCGCAGCCCGCCAGTAGAGCACTGCCGGAGAGCAGCAAAGAGAGCCAGGAGCGGGCTTTGCGAGATCCGATCATGCGATTCTGGGACAGGTCATCGCCATGGTGAAAAGCATGCCGGTGCCATGCAGTCTCAAGCAAGCCACTGCGCGTCGAAAACATGGTAGCCCCAGGCCGGGATATCCACGAACAGGCCGCGGCTCAGCAGGTCATCGCCCGGCCGATCGTAGCAGTCCGGGCTGAGCAGGTCCTGGAATCGAACGGTTCCGACCCGCGAGTTCCGGGAAGGGCATGCGGACGAAGCATTGGCTTTGCTGCGGCGAGTAATTCACGACCACGCACAGCCACTCGCGCGGGTTGCGTTCCCAACGGAAGGCGATGAAGTTGTCCGACGTCGCGTTGTCGTGCCAGACGGGAACGCATTCCAGCAAGGACCAGCGACCGTCGCGAACGCATCGGTTGGCGCAGCACGGGAAGCAGCCGGGCATAAAACTGCGCGAGTTGATCGTCCACCGGCTCATTCGGTCCGCGGACCAAATGCGGCGAGATGCGCGTCCGTCGCCCCTCGAACTGTCCCTGGTGAAAGAACCGCAGGCCGGGTGAGAGGTAGGTCAGGACCGCGGCCGCTGCGTGCACTGCGGGCGCAAACGTCGCTGCCGCCCGCGGCTCGTCGTGGTTCTCCAGAAAGCGGGCAAGCTTGTCTTGAAAATCCATGCCCGCGCAGAAGTGCTCGCGCACGGGGCGGGCGTGATGCTCGCGCAGCCGGTCGTACAAGCCGCTTGTCGTAGGTGTAGTCGAAGCCCTGCTGCTGCAGCGTCCATTCCATGTCCCAGTAGACCTCGGCCATGAACAGGAAGTCCGGATGTTTGCGCCGCACCGACTCGGTCGCCTTCGGCCAGAAGAGATCGGCCCGGATGCCCCAGGTGCGTTCGAACACATCGGGCAGGACGAGCATGGCCATGTCGCAGCGCACGCCATCGCATTGGCCGGCGATTCTCTCCAGCTCGCCGATCATCGCTTGCTGCAGTTCCGGGTTGCCGTAGTTGAGCTGCAGCGTGTCGGGCCAGCCGTCAAAGTACGGGTCTCGGCCGTAGGCGAGCAACAGCGGCCCGTTTTCGTTTTCACCCGGCAGTAATTCCGGGGTGAGCGAGCCAGATCACCCTCGCTGCCGTGGACGAAGTAGTCCGGGTGCTCGTCGGTCCACGGGTGATCCGGGGCCATGTGGTTCGGAACGAAATCGAGCATCAGCCGCAGCCCGCGCTGGCGCAACCGCGCGCGCAGTCGGGCCAGCGCCGCGTCGCCGCCCAGGTCGCGATGCACCGTGTAGCCGGTGATCGCAAACCCGGAACCGGCGATATCCTCCTCGCGCAGGTCGGGCAGCGTCTCCTCGAACTCACGTCGCCACTGTTGATTGCTACGCGAAATCCGCTGCGCGGCGGGACCCGTCTGCCAGACGCTCAGGAACCAGATCCAGTCGAAGCCCATCCCCGCCAGGCGGTCCAGTTCGGCGTCGGGAATGTCATCCAGCGTGGCCGGGCGGCCAAGCGAGCGGGACAGCTCGGTCAGCATGACACGCGTGTTGATCTGGTAGAGCGATGGATAGCGAGGCGATGGCACGGTCAGCCTTCCGGCGTCGTTGAATCGTCACGCGGCCAGCCTAGCCGCCGGTCTCGAATCCGGGGTACAAGCGTCATCCCGCCGTCGATGTAGAGCGTCGTTCCGACGAGGTAGTCGGTGAAGTCCGACGCGAGCCAGACCGCGGCGCGGCCGATCTCCTCCACCTCGCCGATCCGTTTGTAAGGCACCAGCTTCATGAGGTCCGCGTAGGCCTCCGGCGTCGCCCACGCGGCCGTGTTGATCGGGGTGCGAATCGCGCCGGGCGCGATCGAATTGACGCGGATGCGCTTCTCCGCGACCTCCTGCGCCAGGCTCTTCATCAGCAGCATGAGCCCGCCCTTCGAGGCCGCGTAGTTGACGTGGCCGGCCCACGGAATGACTGTCGTGGACCGAGCTGATGAAGATGATCTTGCCGGCCGCCACCGAGACCTCGGGGCGCACGCCACGGCGCAGGAACTCGCGCACGGCCTCGCGCGCGCACAGGAAGGCGCCACGCAGGTTGACGTTCATCACGGCATCCCACTGCGCGGTGGTCATCTCGTGGAACGGCGCGTTCCGCTCCATGCCGGCGTTGCTGACGAGGATGTCGATGGTGCCGAACTCGCGCACGGCCGCGGCGAACATCGCCTGCACCTGCGCTTCGTCCCCGACGTCGGCCTGCGCGGTCATGGCGCGCTGCCCGCCGCTGCGGATTTCCTCGGCGACGGCCTCCGCGTCTTCGGGCTTGGTCACGTAGTTGACGACCACGTTGGCCGCGGCCTTGCCGAGCGAGATCGCGATGGCGCGACCGATGCCGGAGTTGGCGCCGGTCACCAGCGCGGTCTGGCCCTGGAGCAACCTGATCGTCTGCACGGTCGGCAGCAACCGGTTCCGGCAGATTCATGTGCGTGTAGTAGCTTTTCATGTTCTTCTCTCCTTCATGACAGTGAGTCAGGCCGAATCATTACGCACGCGTCGCACGTCAGCTCGTGCGCCCCGTCTGCAGCGCCTGCAGCACCGCCGCCTCCGCGCCGGGCGCGAGCAGCAGCTCCTTCGTCAGCACGGCATTGCCCTCGATGATCCGGGCGACGCAACCGGTCCAGCCCGTCTGATGGCTGGCGCCGATCCCGGCACCGGTGTCGCCGTGAAAGTACTCGTAGAAGAGCACCAGGTCGCGCCAGTGCGGATCGTCCTTGAACTTGTGCGTCGCGCCGTACACCGGACGGCTGCCGGACGGATCGCGCAGGAAGATCCGGCAGAGGCGCTCGCCGAGCTCCTTGGCGACCTCGAGCAGGGTCATCATCTGTCCCGAGCCCGTCGGGCACTCGACCTTGAAGTCCTCGCCGTAGTAGGCGTAGAGACGCAGCAGCGCGGTGTACAGCAGGAAGTTGATGGGCATCCACACCGGCCCGCGCCAGTTGGAGTTGCCGCCGAACATGCCCGTATCGGAATCTCCCGGCACGTAGGCCACGCGATGCTCCTGCCCGGCGTGGTTGAAGACGTACGGGTGGTCGAGGTGGAAGCGCGACAGCGCGCGAATGCCATGCGGGCCGAAGAACTCGGCCTCGTCCAGCATGCGCGCCAGGATGCGCCGCAATTTCTTCTCGTCGACGATGGACAGCATCCGGCGATCGGCGACGCCCGGGCTGCTCGGGAGATGGACGTTGGCGACGAGCTCGGGGTGGCGGCGCCACGAACGGCGCGGGCCCGCTCCCGAAACTTCGGCAGCTTCGCGAGGATGTCCTCTTCGAAGATCGCGACCGCGGCCAGCGGCAGGAGCCCGACGATCGAGCGCACCTTGAGGCGCGTCGCGGAGCCATCCGGGAACCGCAGAACGTCGTAGAAAAAGCCGTCCTCCTCGTCCCACATTTCGTCGTGGCGTTCGCCAACGCGGTCCATGGCGCCTGCGATGAACAGCGTGTGCTGGAAGAACTTTTCGACGAACTCCTCGTAGAGCGGCTCATGCAGTGCGAGCTCGACCGCGATGCGCAGCATCTGCTGGCTGAAGAACACCATCCACGCCGTGCCGTCGGCCTGGTCGAGGTAGCCGCCCGTGGGCAGCGGCGACGAACGGTCGAATACGCCGATGTTGTCGAGTCCGAGAAAGCCGCCCTCGAAGACGTTGGCGCCGGCGCGATCCTTGCGGTTGACCCACCAGGTGAAATTGACCAGCAGCTTGGAAAACGCGTACTTGAGAAACTCGATATCGCCCTTGCCACCCCGACGCTCCTGGTCGAACAGGTAGAGCTGCATCGTCGCCCACGCATGCACCGGCGGATTGACGTCGCCGAAGTTCCACTCGTAGGCGGGCAACTGGCCGTTCGGATGCAGGTAGTCGTTGCGCAGCATCAGGTCGAGCTGCTGCTTGGCGAAGTCGGGGTCGACCATGCCCAGCGGGATCATGTGGAACGCCAGATCCCACGCGGCATACCACGGGTATTCCCACTTGTCCGGCATCGAGATGATGTCGTCGTTGAACATGTGGCCCCACTCGCTGTTGCGCACCCGCCGGCGCTCGCTGCTGCGGCAACTGGGCTCCGGCGCCGTGCTCGTCGAGCCACAGGTCGAGGTCGTAGTAGAAGTACTGCTTGGTCCACAGCATTCCCGCCAGCGCCTGGCGCATGACGTTGGCACGGTCGGGATCGCTTGCGAACCGCCGGCGGGCGTGATCGAGGCGTAGAACGCATCGGCCTCGCTCAGCCGCGCCGCGAACACCGCATCGAAATCGCCGAACGGCTGGCCCGACTGCGCTGGAGCGCGCGTCGTCAGCCGCAGCCGGATGACCTGCGTCTTGCCGGCGCCGACGTCGATCTGGTAGTGGGCCGCCACCTTCGTTCCCTCGCTGCGCCGGATTCACCGCGGTCGCATCGCCGTGGACGACGAAGTTGTTGATGCCGTCCTTCACGTAGGGCGAGGCGTTGTCCGAACCGAACAGCCGCGCGTTGTTGGTCTCGTTCTCGGTGAACAGCAGCGGCACGTCGGCGTCGCAGTACAGGAAATAGTCCGCCAGCGATGCTCGGGACGGCGCATCGCGGTCGATGCGCGTGGACCACCGCAGTGGCCGGCGAGCTCGACCTTCGTCGAGTGCCGGTTTCGATCCGCCGCCCGGCGAGACCAGGTGTTGCGAAACCACAGCGTCGGCAGCACGTGCAGCGGCGCCGCGTCGGGGCCGCGGTTGCAGACGCTGATGCGGATCAGCACGTCATCGGGCGCGGCCTTCGCGTACTCGACGAAGACGTCGAAGTAGCGGTTGTCGTCGAACACGCCGGTGTCGAGCAGCTCGTACTCCGACCTCGTGCTTGCCGCGGCTGCGGTTGGTGGTGACGAGATCGTCGTACGGATAGGCCGCCTGCGGATACTTGTACAGATACTTCATGTACGAGTGCGTCGGCGTCGAGTCGAGGTAGAAGTAGTACTCCTTGACGTCCTCGCCGTGGTTGCCCTCGCTGTTGGCCAGGCCGAACGCGCGCTCCTTCAGGATCGGGTCGTTGCCGTTCCACAGCGCCAGCGCGAAGCACAGCCGCTGGTGGTCGTCGCTGATCCCGCCGAGACCGTCCTCGCCCCAGCGGTAGGCGCGCGACCGCGCCTGGTCGTGGGTGAAGTAGTTCCAGGCGTCGCCGCCGTCGCTGTAGTCCTCGCGCACCGTGCCCCATTGCCGCTCGCTGAGGTAGGGGCCCCACTTTTTCCAGGCCACGCCGTTCCGCTTGCGCTTCGTCGAGTCGCGTCCTTCGACGGCTTCGTCGAGCCTTGCTTCCTCTGCGTTCGCTCATGGTCCGTCCTTCGTCGATTTCACCCGGTATGGTTCTCACTTGGCGCTACCCTTGACCTTCTCGACAGCTTGCTTCTGGGCAGCCTGACTTTCCAGAACCAGCCGGTAGGCAATGTAGTACTTGTAGATGTTGCTGACGTAGGTCACCGTTTCCTGGCCGATCTTCTCGGCCGCGACATACTCGACGTTCTGAAACCAGACGTTGGGGTCGAGCCCGCGCTTGGCGGCCTCCTCGCCGAAGTTGCCGCACGCGGCCGGGGCCTGCGTTGTACGAAGCGAACGCGAACAGCGCCTTGTCGAGCTTCGTCATCGGCTCCTTCTCGTAGTACTGGTCGATCATGAAGCGCATGTACTTGATGCCGGCGTGGATGTTCGCCTCGGTCTCCGTGATGTCGCCCACCTTCATTTCCTTGCCGGTGGCGGGCATCGACTTGCATGACCCCGATGGCGCCCACCGAGCTTTTTGCATTCTGGTTGAGCTGCGACTCCTGGTAGCCCTGCGCGCCCATCAGCAGCCAGTCCACGTCGTACTGGTCGCCGTATTTCTGGAAGTACTGGATCAGGGCCAGGAACTTCTTGCGCTCCTCCTCGGAAGCCGCATTCTTCACGTATTTGACGTTCTTCAGGTAGCGCGTCAGGAGCTGGTTGCCGGTCGCGGTCCCGACCTTGTGGCGGGTGGCGAAATCGTCCAGCGTCGCCTTGAGCTGCGGGCTGCCTTTGCGGATCGCCCACGCGACTTCGCCGCCGGTGCGAACCGCGACGTTATCGTGCACGGTGAGCTTGCGGGAAAATCTGCTTCCAGAAGTCCGCCTTGTGCTTGTCGACGATGATGATCGCGATGAGCCCGGCGTTGAGCATTTCGAGCAGATCCTCGTCCTCCAGCGTTCTCCGGGGCTTCCTTGAGCGTGACCGGTGGTTTCTTTTCGGCTCGCAAACTTCTTGTTGAGCGCAACGAGGCTCTCGTAATAGCTCGATGACTTGCGCACGAACACTTCCTTGCCGGAGAGATCGTCCAGGCTGGCGATCTTCGGCGAAGCCGGCCCCGACACTGCGACCTCGCTCACGTTGGCACAGGCCGGCCACCGTGAAGTCCACCAGTTTCTGGCGCTCCGGCGTGATCGTGAGATTGGCGGCGGCGATGTCGCCCTTGCCGGCGGCAAGCGCCGGCAGCAGCTGGTCGCGCCGCAGCGGGATGAATACCACCCGCACCTTCAGGTTCTTGTTCTTGAGTTTCTTTTCGGCGGCGAGCTTCTTGTTGAGCTCGTCCTCGAACAATCTGGAAGTAGTCGACGACGATGCCGCGCTGCGTACCCTTGTCGATGGAAATAGAAGGTCTTGCTGTTGACGGTCAGCACGCGGATGACGCCGCCGCTCGATCATCCCGTCCAGATCACCGGTCCACGGCTTCTGCATCTGCGCGGGATCGATGGTGAGCGTCCCACCGGCGGCCTTTGGAGCGGGTGTCTGAGCGAGCGCGGAGTCGCCGATCAGGAAGCGAGGCAGGGCTCAGCATTGACGCAGCTAAGACCTGTGCAAAGAGAAAAGGCGCCATTCGTTCGGCCAGAATATCGACTGCCGATCGATAGACCGGCTACGGTTGAAGGTTATCCGTGCCGGCGAGCGTGGTGGCCGGGAGGTTCAGCGCTCCGGGTAGTTTTCATCGTTGTGTCTCATGGCGGTTATCCGCGATCGCGGCAAGGTCTCCCTGACTTGGCGGCGTGCGAGACGGCGCGCGATCCCAGTTGCGGGACGCAACTCATTCCACGGGACCCGCAGCGAGCGCAGTGGTGTAGTCTATCTCGGCTCCCCCACACGGGCATGTCCCGGAAGCTGGCGCATGTGAAAATGGTGTTCGGCCTCCAGCCCAAGCTAGAGAATTTCGAGCGGCGGTGAAATTTTTGATCCTTCTCGTGAGAACATCATGGCGACAAAATTGCAATTTAACTGTTCACGGCCCCGAAGAAGGGCTTCCTTCAAGGTTATTAGTAGATACTGTCCGATCGCCATGAGTGAAATCACTCCACGTTGGGAATGGCGATCGTTCGGTGCCGCGATTTCGGGGAAGCGGAGAAGCGGTTGGCAGCGCTCACGCCGAGCGGCGTACAGGAAAGCGATGAGATCTATCTGCTGTTCGCGCGCCGGCGGCAACGTGAAGATCCGCGCGGCGCTGATGGACATCAAGGTGCTGCGGCAGGTCAACGCCGACGGCCTCGAGCAGTGGACGCCGGTCATGAAGGCGGGCTTTCCGATTCCGCGCAGCCGAGGCGACGAAGAGTGTTCGAGGCGCTCGGTCTGCCGATCCCGACGCCAGTCCGCGCGAGCTACACGCTCGACGAGTTCATTGCGGCAGTTCGCCGCGCCGGGTGGGGCGATCCGCGCGGTGAAGGTCCACAAGCGACGCACCCGCTACACGGTCGGCGGCTGCATGGCCGAACTGTCCGACGTGGTGGCGAACGGCAAGCCCACCCGCACGATCGCGGTCGAGTCGGAGGATGCGGCGGGGTGATGCGGGCCGTGCGGGAGCTCGGCCTGGGCGGCTACACGAACACCAGCTATCCCCTGGCACTGGCGGCCCTGATCGATGACGCAGCCGGCGCGCTACGCCGTGATCGACGCTCGGCACCAATTCCATCAAGTTCCACATCGGCGAACGCGACGCTGACGGGAAGTGGCGAACCGTCGTCGACCGTGCGGAGTTGACGCGCCTCGGTGAGGGGCTCGCACAACAGGGCGTGATCATCGACGCCGCGCTGGAGCGAACGGCCGCAGCGATCGCGGGCATGGTCGACGAGGCGAAGCGGCACGGCGTGCGGGCGATCGCCGCCGTAGGCACGGCCGGCCTGCGGATCGCTTCAAACGGCAACCAGGTCGTAGCCGCCATCCAGGCGCGCACCGGCGTTCTCATCGAGGTGATCTCGGGCGAAGAGGAAGGCCGGCTGGCCTACGTGGCCGCCAAGGCCGGTCTCGGATTGAACAAGGGCTCGCTCGTCGTCTTCGACACGGGCGGCGGCAGTTCCCAGTTCACGTTCGGGCACGATGCCAGCGTCGACGAGCGCTTCAGCGTCGATGTCGGTGCCGTGCGATACACCGAGCGCTACCGGCTCGACCACGCCGTTTCGCCCGAGGTGCTGCGCGAAGCCATGGCGGCGATTTCGGCTGACCTCTCACGCATCGACGGACGCCCGATTCCCGACGCGCTGGTCGCAATGGGCGGCGCGGTGACCAATATCACCGCGGTCATGCATCGGCTCGCCACCTATGACCCTGAGGTCGTTCAGGGCACCGTCCTCGACCGCGTCGAGATCGATCGCCAGATCGAGCTCTACCGGTCGCAGGATGCCGACGCCCGCCGCGCCATCGTCGGCCTCCAGCCGAAGCGGGCGGAAGTCATCCTCGCCGGTGCCTGCATCGTCCGTACCGTCATGGAGAAGCTGGGCAAGCAGAGCTTCACCGTCAGCGACCGCGGCCTGCGCCACGGCGTGCTGGCCGAGCGTTTCGGAGCCTGACGGGCGCGTTGCGCTGCGTGACGAAGGCCCTGCCGAACAAGACGAGCTTTTCACTTCTTACAACGAGAGGGATGTAGGCCATGATTGCCAGGACAGCCAAAAAAGCCGCGAAAGCCCACGGCGAGCGCAAAGCCCGTGAAGAGCAACGAAGTCAGCAGCGGCCCGGAAAGCGGCCAAAGTCGATCAATTCGCACTGGCGAAACCATTTACGAAGGAGCAACTGGTCGAAGTCTTCAAGCTCATCAAAGGGGCGTCCAGCGTTGAACTGAAGATGTCAGTTCCGCTCACGGGCCAGCGCGCGACGATCAAGAGCATCGGACTCGACCCGGTCGAGGCGCAGCCGCGGCAGGCGTTCTTCTTCGATACGCCCGACCTGGCCTTGAACCGGGCCGGCGTGGTTGTCCGGGCCCGGCGTATCCAGGGCGGTGACGCCGATACGGTCATCAAGCTGCGCCCCGTGGATCCGTCCACCATCGACCCGGAGCTTGCCCGATCGAACGCGTTCAAGATCGAGGTGGATTCAATGCCGGGCGGGTTCGTATGCTCGGCTTCATTCAAGGGCGTCTGTACCGGCCAGGAAGTGCTCGACGTGAGCTTAGGCGCGATGCCTCTGCGCAAGCTGTTCTCCAAAGAACAGCGCGCCTTCTATGACGCGCACGCGCCGGCGGGCATCACGATGGACAAGCTGGTTATCCTGGGCCCCACCTTCCTGCTCAAGGCCAAGCACCAGCCGAAAGCGAAGGAGTTCGACCGCCCGATCACCGTGGAAATGTGGCTCTACCCCGATGGTGCGCGCGTCATGGAAATCTCCAGCAAGTGCCTTCCGAAAGAAGCCTTCCAGGTCGTCGCCAATTTCAAAGCCTACCTCGCCGGCAAGGGTATCGCGCTCGGTGCCGACCAGTCTGCGAAGACCAAGTCCTCGCTGGAATTCTTCAGCGCCAGGCTCCAGCGCCTGAAGTATTGAGCGACTGGGACGCCACGCGCGGCAGCAGCACAAGCGATTGCGAGGCAACCGTAGTCGCGCCCCACGGCGCGGAGCGCCGGGATTCGGCGACGCGAGTGGCCGCCCCCGTGGCCGCGGGTCACCGCCCGTTTGCGCACCCAGAACTGATACATCAGCACGAAGGTGTCGGGCCGGTCGGTTTCGAGCTCGATGCCAGTGGGCGAGATCGGTCAGCTGCCGCGATCGTCGGGAAAGCGGGCCCGATAGCGCGCGCGGGGCATCGGTGTCCGGCCATTCGAAGCCGATGAAATCGAGATCGAGCTCGGCGAGAACGCTCGCGATCCGCGGCAGCGTGAAGCGATGTTCCTGGACGTGGAAGATGAGATCGCGGCATCCGCTCGCGCTGTAGAAGTCCTCCCGCTTCGCCACCCGCGCGAGCAGCGGGTCGTCCTGCTGCGCGAGGGATCGCGGCGCGACAGGCGCGGATGCCGGCAGGCGTCGGGGCGAAGCCGCGCTCGGCAATGAACTCCGCGCGCGCACGACGGCCAGCGCGCGCCATTTCGCTGTAGAGCCCGACGCGCATCACGCCGCCGGGCGGCAGCAGCGAACGAAGGATCGCGACAGCCGGCGACCGGATCCTCGAGATGGTGCAGCACGCCCGTGCAATCGACGACAGTCGAAGCGCTCGGCGAGCGCTCCCAGCGCGAGCAGATCCGCCTGCCGGTACTCGATGTTGCCGATTCCGAGCTCGCGGGTCTTGCGCTCGCGGCATAGGCAAGGCTCGTGAGGCTCAAATCGACGGCGAGCACGCTCGAATCCGGAAACCGCCGCGCGGTGCCGATCGGATGCCGCCCCGTCCCGCAGCCGGCGACAAGGATGCGCGCGGGGCCGTCGGGAACTCGCGGAAGATCCGCCTCCGGAAACTGGCTTACGCAGGAACCGTGCGACGGAGGTCCTGCGGCGACATCGCGCTCGACGCGCAGCCATCTCGGGTACGGATTCGCCTCGTACCGGCTCTGTACCGCGGCGGACACTTCGTCGACGACTTCCGTCAGCGCGCCGATCGCTTCCGCTGAAGACGCCGCTCTTCCAGCGGTTCCACGATCTGCTCGTGTCGCGAGCGGCGAAAAGCAACGTCGGCGCGAGCAGGGTGGCAATCGCGTCGGGCTCTTCGAGCGTATGGAGCGGGCGATAGCACGCATACACCGCGTACCCAGTGGAGCGGCACTGCAGTGCCGGACGCGATCGCCGCCGCGATCGTCTCGCGCAGGAGCGCTACCCGCCTGCTTTCCTCTCGGTTTCCTCATATACATACTCGGTGATGAAACACTGGTGCGCCATCGCCACGATGGCCGCCAGCGGCATTGACCGATTCCGGCCGAGATGCTCGCGCAGCAGTGCGGCACGTGCAAACGCGAGGAGCCGCTCGACGAAGAGGCTCGGCACGAGCACCGCCTCGAGCAGGCGCTGCAGCAGGGCATCGCCGAGCACGCTTCGGACCGCGGGCAGCGGCTGACGCCCAGCTCGGCGGTCGCGCGGGTGCCCGTCAGCCGCGCGCGCAACGTCGACGCCATCGGGACGGGTCGCGATGAGGCTCACGATCGGGCGCACGAGGCGCGCCGGGTCGACTGCGCGAGTGTGCGAGCGCCCGAAACAGGAGATCGCGCACGCGCGAATCCACCGGATGCCGGAGATCGAATTCCTTGATGCAATGCCTCGAACTGCGTCCAGTACGCCGGATTCTCGAGCGACACCTGCAGTGCGCGGCGACGATGCCTTCGAGCGCCGCGTCGGCATTGGCCACGACGGCCGGCGACGTGGGCGCCGCACCGTCGCGCTCGAGCTCGCAACGAGCGCCGAGCGCGCCCGCGACAGGTCGTATCGGGCCTCGTGAAGCGAGGGATCGAGGGCGAGCGCGCGCTCGAAGTCGGCGCACGCCTCCTCCAGGCGCCCCTGCGCGAGCCCGCTTCGCCGAGCCCGAACAGCGCAAACGGATAGTCGCGCACGATCGCGAGCGCGCGCGTGAAGCTCGCTTCGGCGGCCCCATGATCTCCGCGCTCGAGCAGCAGGTTGCCGAGATTCGAGCGGGCCTCGGCCAGCGTGGGATCGAGCGACAGCGCCGTTTCGAGCTCCGCGACCGCGCGCTCGGGCTTTCCGAGGCTTCGATAGGCGATCGCCAGGTGGCAGCGTATCGACGGATCGCGAGGGTCTCAGTCCACCGCGCGAATCAGCGGCGTCAGCGCGCGCTGGGGATCCCCGATCTGCAGTCCCAGAACGCCGATCGCGTTCAACGTCTCGGCATCCGATGGCAGGCTCGCGAGGAGCGTCTCGAAGCTCGCTTCGGCGCGCGCGCGCGATCTCCGGCCTCGAGCGCTTCGAACGCGCCGGGCGACGACGTTCTTGACCGATTGCGCCCGACCGGCGGGCTGCGCGGCGAGCCGTCGCTTTTTTCACCCATCGACTTGCGTCAGCCCCATCGCCTGCGGGAAGGCGCGGATCCGAGGGCTACGGCGCCGAGTCGACATCGCTTTCGGCCTCGTCGATGGCGCGACGGATCGCGCGCGCGAGATTCTGGAGCGCATAGGGTTTCTTGAGCACGCGCACATCGGGATGAAGCTGCCGAACCTTGGGCCATTGCATTGCGCGTATACCCGCTGGTGAAGAGGACCGAGAGGCCCGGCCGCCTCGCGACTGCCGCCACCGCGAGCTCGGGGCCGCTCATTCCGCCGGGCAGCACTACATCGGTGAAGAGCAGGTCCACGCGCGACGCCTCTGCGGCGTCGAGCAGTGCCAGCGCGGCGCGTCCGTCGGAAGCCGCGAGCACGCGGTAGCCGAGATTCCCGAGCGCCGAAACGCCCAATTTTCCGGACCTGCTCGTCGTCGTCTCGACCAGGAGCACCGTCTCGCCGTCGCGCGCGCCGGACGGCGCCATCCTGCGTCCCGGGCTCGCTCTCGGGAGGCTCCGCCGCATCCATTGGGGCATCGTGCGTCGAGCGCGGCAGGTGGATCCCTCACCGAGCCGCCGGCGCCGACTTCGCTTTCCAGCCGGACGTGTCCACGCGATTGCTTGGCGAATCCGTAGACCATCGACAGCCCCAGCCCCGAGCCCATGCCCACTTCCTGGTCGTGAAGAACGGCTCGAAAACTTTGTCCAGCAGCTCCTTCGGTATGCCGCACCCCGTATCGCGGACGTCGATCACCACGTACTGTCCGGGCGCGATGTCGCCACCCGATGAACCCGTGATCTCGACATTGGCGGTCTCGATCGACAGCGAGCCACCGTCCGGCATCGCGTCGCGCGCATTGACGACGAGGTTCAAAAGCGCGCTCTCGAGCTGATTCCGGTCGACGAACGTCGGCCAAACGCCGGGAGCAAGCGCGGGTATTCACTTCGATCGTCTCGCCCAGCGTTCGCGCCACCATGTCGTGCATGCCGGAGATGAGCGCGTTCACGTCGAGGGACGAAGGCTCGAGCTTTTGCATCCGGCTGAACACCAGCATCCGCTGCACGAGTTGCCCCGCGCTTCGGGAAGCGCGCTGCGCCGTTTCGATCGCCCGCACGACGGTGTCCGACGGCGGCGCATGTCCGCCGGGGATTGCTGCAACAGGTAGCGGGCGATCTCCAGGTTGCCCATGATGACCTGCAGGATGTTGTTGAAGTCGTGCGCAATCCCGCCGGTGAGCTGCCCGACCGCTTCCATCTTTGCGCCTGGTGCAGGCGGGTTTCGGTGTCCGCGCGGAGCTTCGCTTCCGCTTCCAGCGCCTTCGGTGCGCTCGCGCACCCGCTGTTCGAGCACCTGATTCATGCGCTCGAGCTCGACCTGGCCGCCGCCAGCGCGGCTTCAGCGGCCTTGCGTTCGGTGATGTCGAGATCGACACCGCTGTACCGTTGCGGCTTGCCGTCTGGACCGCGGACTACCCGGCCCCGGCCGAAAATCCAGCGTACCTGTCCATCGGGGCGAATGATCCGGTACTCGTTTTCGTACGAATCGACGCCGCCGTCGAGCGCGTGCTTGAACCCGTCGACCACTCGATCCTGGTCATCGGGGTGGCGCAGCGCGCGGACGGCACGCGATCGGTACGCGGTCGGTGGTGGGCTCGAGTCCCATTGATGCCGGAAGAACTGGGCGGTCGCCCGGACCAGCCCGGTTGCGAGGTCGATGCTCCAGACGCCGATGCCCGCCGATTGCTCGGCCAGCGACAGCGCCTCGTGACCGAACGCGTCGTCGGGCAGCCGTTCGATGAACGCGTCGCCCCCCTCTGCCGCGGGAGCCGCGGAGGGTCAACGCGGCGTTCGCGCGGTGTCTCTCATGTCGCCTCGACCGGACCGTTTCGTGGAGATTCGGATACCATGAATCCTGCTGGCTTTCGCGCACCGTTCCGGGCGCGGGCTACGTGGAACGGCGACGCACCGGACAACATGATAAAGCAAGCGCAAGTTGCGATTCTCCTGGCGCTGGCGTGCCTCGCGCCCCCAGCGTCCGCAGGGAACGCTCGTCGTCAACGCCAACACCACCGACCCCGCGCCGCGCGCCGCGTGGAGGACGTCGTCGCCAGGCTTTCAGCGCCGACAATCCGGATGTCCAGGTCCAGTTCAACGTCTACGACTCACGAGAGCTACAAGAAGGCGATCCGCAACTGGCTTACCGGCGCTCCTCCCGATGTCGTCTATCTGGTATCGCCGGCCACCGGATGCGCCAGTTCGTGACGCCCGGCCTGCTGGACGACGTGAGCGACCTCTACGTCGCCGGGGCGAAGCGAGTCGATTCATCCTTCGGCGCTCGAGCTCGTCAGCGCCGCCGGAGAGCGCAGTATGGCATTCCGTACACCTATTACCAGATCGGACTGTACTATCGCCGCGATCTCCTCGCCGCCGCCGGCATCGCGGAACCGCCGCGGCACTGGGATGAGCTTCGTCGCCGCCTGCGCCAGGCTCAAGGCAAAGGGCATCGAGCCGTTCGCGATCGGCACGCGCGACCTCTGGCCCTCCGCCGCGTGGTTCGACTACATCGATCTGCGACTCAACGGGCTCGCGTTTCACATGGACCTGATGCGAGGGCGCGATCGCCTACACCGATCGGCGGGTCGTGCGCGTGTTCGAGCACTGGCGAGACCCTGTCGAACATGGGGTGCTTCGCCGAAACCATGCGTCGTCGAGCTGGCAGGAAAGCCAGGCGCTGGTCTACTCCGGGCAAGGCGGCGATGATGCTCATGGGCAACTTCATCGTCGCCAACTTCCCGCCGGAGATGCGCGACCGCATGGAGTTCATCCCGTTTCCGTCGATGCGCCGGGACTTCGGGCGCTACGAGGACGCGCCCGATCAACACCGCTGCACATCCCGGCGCGGGCGCGCAACAAGGAAGACGCCCGGCGCTTCCTCTCGCTACGTGCTGCGCGCCGACGTGCAGGAGGCGCTCAACAAGGCGACGTTGCAGACTTCCGGTCAATCTGCGCATCGCGGTGTCGCGTCCGATCGCTTCATCGTCCAGGGTCGCGAGCTCCTTGCCCGCGCCGACGGCCTGGCTCAGTACTTCGACCGGGACACGAGCGAGGATCTTGCCAACATCGCCATGAAGGGTTTCCAGGAATTCATGCTCTACCCCGATCGGCTCGACGCGATCCTGGCGAACATCGAGCGCGCGCGCCTGCGCATCTACGGCCCGCTGCCCGCGCCGAGCCGCCGGCGAAATAGGCGACGGCGGCAGGTCGGCGTGGCGCGTGCCCCGGTGAATCGGATCGTCGTGAGAACACGCCGCGGTCTCTCCACTCGTCGTCCTGCTCGCGCCCGCGTGTCTCCTGTTTCGCTGTTCGTCGTCTCACCCGATCCTTGCGAGGGATCGCCTTGTCGTTCTACGAGTGGAACGGCGTCGGTGCGAAGATCATGCGTCGGGCCTCGCCAACTACCATGAGCTCCTCGCCGATCCGGTTTTCAGGACGGCGCTCGCGAACAATTTCCGCTGGCTCGCCTGCTATCGCTGCGGCGCCGCTCGCCGGACTCGGTCTCGCGCCTGCTCGTGAATCAGTCGGCTGCCGGGCATGCAGCTCGTGCGCGTCGCTGTTCTTCATGCCGTTCGTGCTGAGCCAGGTGGTGGTCGGTCTCGTGTTCAGCTGGTTCTTCCACACGCGCTTCGGACTGCTGAACGAGATTCTCGGGGCGCTCGGAATGGCCCCGGTCGCGCCGCTCGACAGCGAGCATTGGTCGCATCTACACGATGATCGTCGCCGGCCTGTGGCCGCAGACCGCCTACTGCATGATCCTCTACCTGACGGGCCTTGCGACATTGCCGCGCGGAGCTCACCGACGCCGCGCGGGTCGACGGCGCGCGACGGTGGTCGATGATGCGCTACGTCGTCATCCCGCAGCTGCGGCCCGTGCACTTCATCGTCGTTCGATGGTGTGCGCGGTGGCCGCGCTGCGCAGCTTCGACTACGTGATGATCATGACGCTCGGCGGGCCCTACAACAGCTCGACCGTGCTCGGCTACTACATGTACGAGCAGACCTTCCTGAGCCAGCGTTACGGATACGGCGCGGCGGTTGCGACGGTGCTGCTCGCGCTGATGAGCTGCATCGTATTCGCTCTCCTGTGGCATCTGTTCTACCGCGAGCGCAGATAGCCGCGCGGCCCAACGGAACCACCGACCCATGTTTCCGTTCCCTCGAGCGCGGTCGCCATCGGTGCGCGCTGGCTACCGGTTGGCAGTGGGCGCGACGCTGGCCGTCTGGTTGCTGCCGCTCGTTGCCATCGCGCTCACGCTTCGCTGCGCTTCGCATGGAGGATCTCAACCGCGGCAACTACTGGGGATGGCCGGCGCTCGCCCAGCTCGTCGACAACTACGCGACGGTGCTGACGGATTCGCGCTTGCCGCAGTTCGTCCTCAACAGCTTTCTGGTCACGATCCCGGCCGTCGTCGGCACGGTGGTGTTCGCGTCGATGGCGGGGTTTGCGCTCGCCAAGCATGAGTTCAAGCGGCAGCCGGCTGCTGCTGATGGTGTTCATTGGCGGCAACCTGGTGCCGTTCCAGGTCGCTGATGATTCCGGTGCGCGATCTCGATCATCGCGATCGGGCTCTACGATTCGCGTCTGGCGCTCATCCTGTTTCACATGGCATTCCAGACCGGCTTCTGCACGCTGTTCATGCGCAACTTCATCCGCGAGCATCCCCGACGACGCCGCTCGATGCCGCGCGCGTCGAGGGCGCGGGGCGAGCTGACGGTCTTCTGGCGCATCGTCCTGCCGCTCGTCCGGCCGGCGATCGCCGGCGTTTCCGTACTTGATCTTCACGTTCGTCTGGAACGACTACTTCTGGTCGCTGGTCCTGGTGCAATCGGACGCCATACGGCCGCTGACGGCCGGCCTGCAGTCGCTTCGCGGCATGTGGCAGACGTCATGGCCGCTCGTCGCTGCCGGGTCGTTGCTGGCCGCCGTGCCGCCGGTCGCGGTGTTCTTCCTGTTGCAGCGCCACCTGATCGCGGGCTGACCTACGGCGCTCGCGCCGACCATCTGTAAACACCCGCTACAATGCCGGTCAGGCGAATCCGCCCCGCCGCACGCGGCGTCGGCATCGGCACAATCGACAAAACTTCACGGAGGAAGGCATGGATCGCAGCAAACGCACGTTACTGGGTCGCCGGGAATCGCCACTGCTCGCGCTGACGGGCAGTCACCGCCGCGTCGGCGCAGCAATGGAAGCCGACGAAGCCCATCACGATCATCGTGCCGTGGGCCGCAGGCGGCTCGACCGACCAGGTCACGCGCGTCACCGCGGCGGAGATCGAAAAGGCGCTCGGCCAGAAGGTCATCGTCGTCAATCAGCCTGGCGCCTCCGGCTCGATCGGCACGAAGAATGCGCTCGAGGCGGCGAAGGACGGCTACACGTGGACGGCCGGCGCGGCGCAGGACCTCGGCACGTACGCGGTGCTCGGGAATGCTCGACACGAAGATCGGCGACTGGGCGCTCTTCCTCAACGTCGCCAACGTCTCGACGCTGTCCGTGAATCCGGGCACGCCGTACAAGACGCCGAACGAGCTCATCGACGCGATGAAGGCGAAGCCCGGCGCGATCAGCGTCGCGACGGCCGGCGTCAACTCGAGCGGCCACAGCGCGATGGAAGCGATCGCCAAGGCGACCGGCGTCAAGTACAAGCACGTCACTTACGACGGCGGCAATCCGGCGGTGGTCGTCGACGGTCGCCGGCGAGACCGACGCGACGTCGCAGCTCACCGTCGAGCAGGCCGAAATGATCCGCGGCAAGAAGCTCCGCGCGCTCGCGGTCATCGGCGACAAGCCCGTCGAGCTCGACGGCTACGGCGTCATCGAGCCGCTGACGAAGTCGGTGCCGGGCTTCAAGTCGCCCGCCAACTACTTCGGCATCTTCATCCCGAAGGGCGTGCCGCCCGAGGTGATCGCCACGGTCGAGAAGATCTGGGCCGACCAGATCGTCAACTCCGCGACGCTCGAAGCAGTACGCGACGAGCCGCGGCGCGCAGTTCGCGCCGTATGCCGGCGCCGAGGCGCAGAAGGCGGTGATGCCCTGCGGTGCAGGCCAACGCGTGGGCCGCCGCCGACACCGGCAAGGCGAAGGTCGCGCCCGACACGCTGCGGCATCCCGCGCCCGTAGTCTCGCGATCGCGCCGCGGGCGGCGCGCGCGGAGCGCCGGCCCGCGTCGAGCTTCGCTCCATGGCACCCGAGGTCTATCGAATCTTCGCCGCGCGCACGACCTCGTGGGCGGCGTGCATCTGGACCGCGCTCGGCTGCGTCATCGTCGTGCTGTCGTGGCAGATGGACCGGATGACGCAGCAGGGCGCGACGCTGCACACCGCGCCCGGCTTGTGGCCCGGCATCGTCGGAGCCGTGTCTCGCCGCGCTCGGCGGGTTCGCTGATGCTGCGCTCGTGGCGGCGCGCGCAGCGCATCGGCTGGGATGCCGCCGAAGCCGACGACACCGACTACGCGCCGATGTCGAGCTTCGCGCTCGCCGCCGCGATGTTCTTCGTCTACGCGCTGCTGCTCGTCGGCCGCGGGCTGCCGTTCTGGCTCGGCACCGCGCTGTTCGTGACCGGCGTTCGTGTTCCTGTTCCAGTACGCGCGACGCAAGGCGGCAGGCCAGGATCGTTCGCGGCATCGTCGTGGCGCTGGCCTGCGGCGTGCTCACCTCGCTCGCCGTCACGTACGTGTTCGAGCAGCTTTTCTACGTGCGGCTGCCCTGACGCGGTCCACGCTGTCGAGCCCGACTCCATGTTCGACGGCCTCATCGCGTTCGGTCACTCGCATCTGGAGCTTCTGCGATCCGCTGTCGCTCGGGCTCGATCCTGCTGTCGTCGCTCGTCGGCGTCATCATCGGCGCGCTGCCCGGGCTCACCGCGACGATGGGCGTCGCGCTGATGACGACGCTCACGATCAAGATGCCGTCGAACCAGGCGCTGCTGCGTGCTGATCTGCACGTACGTCGGCGCGATCTACGGCGGCTCGCGCTCGGCGATCCTGCTCAACATTCCCGGCACGCCGGCTTCCGCCGCCTCGTGCCTCGACGGCTACGCGCTCGCCGAAGCAGGGTCTCGCGGGCCGCGCGATGGGCATCGCGACGTCGGGCTCGGTGCTGGGCACGCTGATCGGCATGTTCTTCCTCGCGCTGTTCACGCCGATCCTCGGCAACCTCGCGCTCAAGTTCGGCGCCTACGAATTCTTCTGGCTCGCGCTCTTCGGCGTGATCATCGCGCGGCACGCTGACCGGCAACGATCCGCTGAAGGGCTGGATCGCGGGACTCGTCGGCATCTTCACCGCCGCGATCGGGCAGGAGGCGATCTACGCGTACGACCGCTTCAGCTTCGGCAGCCGCGACCTGGCCGGCGGCTTCCAGCTCGTGCCGGCGCTGGTCGGCGCGTTCGGCTTCTGCCGAGCTGCTGATGGCCGTGCGCGAGAGCCGGCGCCGGTCAAGATCAACCCGTTCGATTCGGTGATCCCGAAGCTGAAGGACGTGACGCAATACTGGCGAACGATCCTGCGCTCCGGCGTCATCGGCACGTTCATCGGCATCCTGCCCGGCGTGGGCGAGGACGTCGCCGCGTGGTCGTCGTACGCCGCGCGCGAAGCGCGTCAGCAAGGAGAAGGAGAAGTTCGGCAAGGGCTCGATCGACGGCCTGATGGCGGCGGAGACCGGCGACAACGCGTGCGTGCCGGGCGCGGTGATTCCCGGTGCTGACGCTCGCCGTGCCGGGATCCGCGCCCGCTGCCGTGCTGATGGCGGCGATGCTGATCCACGGCGTGCGGCCCGGTCCGATGATCATGATCGAGGCGCCGACGTTCGTCTACGACGTGGTCGCGATGATGATGTTCGCGACGATCGGCATCCTGATCTACGGCCTCACGCTGACCCAGCTCCTGATCAAGGTGCTGATGGTGCCGAAGCCGATCATCCTGCCGATCATCTTCGTGCTGTGCGTCGTCGGCTCGTACGCGATCTCGCAGCGGCTCTTCGACGTCTGGGTGATGATGGGCTTCGGCGTGCTGGGCTACGCGCTGCGGCGCCTCAAGTACCCGGTCGCGCCGCTGGTGCTCGGCATGGTGCTGGGCGACCTGATGGAGAAAGGGCTTCCGGCGCGGGCTCGTGCTGTCCGACGGCGACCTCGGGCCGTTCTTCACGCGACCGATCTCGGCCGTGCTCTGGGTCACGATCGTGCTCGTCATCCTGCTCAAGTTTCCGGCGGTGAACCGCATGCTCCGGCACCTCACGGGGCGCGCCGCGACGCGCACGGGCTGACGCCACGCGCCCGCGGCGGGGCGCACGCGATTGCGGTCTCCACACGTTGGCTCAGTCGTCGGCGGCCGCGGCGCGACCGGACGGCGCCCCGGCGAGCGAGGAGCATCGCCACCACGCCCACCGCCATCACGAGCAGCGACACGTGCACCGCATTCCTGCTGGCGGCGTACGTGATGCTGGAATAGGCGAGCCACGCGCAGGCCGCGCAGAACACGATCGGTGTCAGCGGAAACAGCGGGACGCGGAACGGGCGTTCCGCGCCGCCGTCACGCGCGCGCAGGACGAAGAGCGCGATACCGACGAGCAGCAGGAACGACCAGAACACCGGCGCCGTGAACTCGACCATCGCCTCGAAGCCGTCGTGCTGGAGCGCGCCGAACCCGACCAGCGCCAGCGCGATCGCGCCCTGGACCAGAAAGGCGGCCACGGGCGTGCCCCGGATCGCGTGCCAACCGCCCATGAAGCGCAACGCCGGCCAGTCGCGGGCCATCGCGTAATTGGTGCGCGCGCCGACGATCATCGTCGCGTTGATCGACGTGAGCGCGGCGACGGCGACGAACAGGCCCAGCAGCGGTGCGCACCGACGGGTCCGAACGCCCGCTCCATGACCTCCGACTCCCGCCGCCTTGCTTTCGGTGAGCCCCTTCAACCCGAGCCCGGACAGGAGCGCGAGGTTCACGAGCAGGTAGAGCGGCGGCAATGATCGCAAGGCTCACCACCAGGGCCGACACGATCGCGCGCCGGCCACCGGCGAGCTCGGCCGAGATATACGCGGCCTCGTTCCAGCCGCCGTAGGTCAGCAGCACGAAGACCATCGCCAGTCCGAACATGCCCAGCGCGGGCGTCGTCGTGAACGCCGCGGCGCCGCTGCGGCGACCGGCGGGGCGAGAAAGCCGGCGACGGCAACGGCCAGCAGACCGCCGACCTCGATCACCGTGAGCAGGTTCTGGGTACCGGCGGAGGCGCGCAGGCCGGCGATGTTCAGGATCGTGAGCGCGATCACGATGCCGGCGGCCCAGAGGGCGCCCGACGCCGGGCCGAGCGAAAGCACCGTCGACATGTAATCGCCGAAAACGAAGGCGAGCAAGGCGATCGACCCGCTGTTGATCACCGTCGACCGTGCCCATGCGTACAGGAAACTCGTGTGGCGACCGAACGCGCGGGTCAGAAAATGATAGTCGCCGCCCGCGTGCGGATAGGCGGTGGCAAGTTCGGCGTAGCAGAGCGCGCCCGCGAGCGACACGATGGCGCCCAGAACCCAGGCCACAACCAGCCAGCCGACGTCGCCGGTGACGCCCGCCACCATCGACGGCGTCTTGAAGATGCCGGCGCCGACGACGATGCCGACGATGATCGCGATCGCATCGGCGGGACGCAACAGCGGCCGCGGTGCCGCCGGCAGCGACGGGGTTGGGGAACCCACGGCCTGGCGCCGCCCGCTCAGCGCTTGCTGCCGGTGAGCGCGGTCTTCCGGAGTGTCGGACAGCGCGCCGGTCATGCTTGATCCGGCAACCTTCATCCGGGCGCGTTTGCAGCCTGTCGTCGCGGTCGATGAAGCTGAAGCCCAGCTTGTCCCCGTCCATCCAGGCGCCGAGCAACGGCTGCGTCTTGCCACCCAGCGCGAGCGTGCCTCCGACGCGCTGGTAGCGTTGCACCAGGTTGAGCGTTCCCGACAGCGATCCCCTGTCGTCCTTGAGCACCCATTCGCCGCCGACACTGGCCGGGACGATCCACACATAAGCCATCCCGCGCTTCGACCTTCAGCTGCTGGTCCGGCTCCCAGTCGCCCATGTCGAACTGGTGCGAAGTCACGCGCGTTCCCGGCTTCATCGCGAGAATGATCGGCCGCAGCTTGACGTTGAGCTGCGGCAGCAGGTACATCGTCACCACGGTCGCCTTGGAGAAATCCTCGACGAAGATGTCGCCGGTAATGATGTTGACGAGGTTCTCGACGCCCGCGCGCTTGACGTTGCGCCGCGCGAATTCGGCCATTTCGGGGTTGTACTCGATGCCGGTGGCCTTGGCGCCGTACTGCTTTGCCGCGGCGATGGGAATCTTGCCGTCGCCCGAGCCCAGGTCGTAGACGATATCGTCCTTGGTGGTCTTCACGGCCTCGAGCATCCGGGTGACCATGGCGTCCGGCGTAGGTACCCAGACCACGTCCTTTGCCGGCTTGACCGGGCGTGGGCTTGTAGGTGTCATCGTCGGCCTGGACCTGGGCAGCCACCGGGCAGGGCGAGGGCGAGGGCGACAAGCGCGAGCAGCAAGACGTGACGCGAGCATGGGCTACTCTCCACGTGTCCGAATCGTTGAGGCAGAATGCAAAGTATAGTGCACGAAGATTCGGAAATCGCGACGAAATGTCGAGATAGGTTCCCCAACCCTGTCAGCCGAACGATTCAGGAGCAGCACCACGTGGAAACCATCCGCCTCGGCGTGATCATGAACGGCGTCACCGGACGCATGGGCACGAACCAGCACCTCGATCCGCTCGATCAACGCGATCCGCAAGCAGGGCGGCGTCGCGCTCGGCGACGGCACGGCGGATCATGCCGGATCCGATTCTCGTCGGCCGCAACGCCGCGAAGGTCGCGGCGCTGGCGCAAGCGCACGGCGTCGAGCGCTGGACGACCGATCTCGACGCCGCGCTCGCCAACAAGGACGACGCGATCTATTTCGACAGCGCGTCGACGGGCCTGCGCCCGAGCTCATCCGCAAGGCGATCGCCGCCGGCAAGCACATCTACACCGAGAAGCCGGTCGCGCCGACGCGTCGCCGACGCGCTCGACCTCTACCGGCGCGCCGAAGGCCGCGGGAGTGAAGCACGGCGTCGTGCAGGACAAGCTGTGGCTGCCCGGGCTTGCTCAAGCTCAAGATGCTGATCGACTCCGGCTTCTTCGGCCGCATCCTCTCGGTGCGCGGCGAGTTCGGCTACTGGGTGTTCGAGGGCGACTGGCAGCCGCGCGCAGCGCCCGTCGTGGAACTACCGCAAGGAGGACGACGGCGGCATCATCGTCGACATGCTGTGCCACTGGCGCTACGTGCTCGACAACCTGTTCGGCGAGGTGAAGAGCGTGATCGTGCCTCGGCGCGACGCACATCCCGAAGCGCTGGGACGAGAACGGCAAGGCCTACGACGCGACCGCCGACGACGCGGCGTACGCGACGTTCGAGCTCGACGGACGGCGTCATCGCGCAGATCAACAGCTCGTGGTGCACGCGCGTGCGCCGCGACGACCTCGTCACGTTCCATGTCGACGGCACGCTCGGCTCGGCGGTGGCGGGACTCACCGACTGCCGGATCCAGCCGCGCGCGGCGACGCCGAAGCCGGTGTGGAACCCCGACGTGCCGCAGACGATCGACTTCTACGACACGTGGCAGCACGTCCCGGCCAATCGCGCCTACGACAACGCGTTCAAGGTCGAGTGGGAGCTCTTCCTGCGGCACGTCGTCGACGGCGGCCCGTTCCGCTGGAACCTGCTCGAAGGCGCGAAGGGCGTGCAGCTCGCCGAGCTCGGGCTTGCAGAGCTGGCGCGAGCGGCGCTTCGTCGACGTCCCGCCGCTCGCGCGTCTAGAGCGCGACTGCGATGACGACGCTCAAGCTCCCGCTGGCCGAGCGGCACGCTGCGCCGCTTCACGCTGCGCGCGCCGCGGCGTGGCCCGTGCCGAGCGGCGCGCCCGCGCTGGAACCGCGTCGCGCTTCGCCGCGCGCGCACGTCGTCGCCGATCCGCGCGCCGCGATCGATCCGTGGCTCGACACGGCGATCGACTGGGACGCGACGCTCGCGTTCCGCCGCCACCTGTGGTCGCTACGGCTTCGGCGTCGCCGAGGCGATGGACACCGCGCAGCGCGGGATGGGACTCGACTGGCCGACATCGCTCGAGCTCATCCGCCGCTCGCGTCGACGCGAGCGCGCGGACATTCCGGGCGCGGTCGTCTCTCCGGCGCCGGCACCGACCATCTCGCCGCGCAGCGGCGACTGCACGCTCGACGACGTGATCGCCGCCTACGAGGAGCAATGCGGCGCGATCGAGGCCGCGGGCGGCCGCATCATCCTGATGGCGAGCCGCGCGCTCGCCGCCTGCGCGCGCTCGCCCGACGACTACGCGCACGTCTACGGCCGCGTGCTCGTCGCAGGTGCGCGAGCCGGTGATCCTGCACTGGCTGGGCGAAATGTTCGATCCCGCGCTCGCCGGCTATTGGGTGGCGCCGGCGGCCTCGCGAGCGATCCCGACCATGCGCGCGCAACGGACGTCGTGCGCCGCGGTCATCAACGCCAACGCGGCGAAGGTGGACGGCGTCAAGGTGTCGCTGCTCGACGCGGCAAGGAGATCGCGCTGCGCACGACGCCTGCCGCAAGGCGTGCGCATGTACACCGGCGACGACTTCAACTTCGCCGAGCTGATCGGCGGCGACGCGACCGGCCACTCCGATGCGCTGCTCGGCATCTTCGACGCGATCGCGCCGGCGGCGTCCGCGGCGCTGACGGCGCTCGCGCGCGGCGACCGCGCGCGGTTCGACGCGATACTCGCGCCCACCGTGCCGCTGTCGCGCCACGTCTTCGCGGCGCCGACGCGCTTCTACAAGACCGGCGTCGTGTTCATGCGCGTGGCTCAACGGCCACCAGTCGCACTTCACGATGGTCGGCGGCCAGCAGAGCGCGCGCAGCGTCCTGCATCTCTGCCGAACTGTTCCGGCTCGCCGATGCCGCCGGCTTGCTCCGCGATCCGGAGCTCGCGGTCGTCGCGGATGCGCGCGTTCCTCCGCGTGCAACGGCATCGAAGGCCATGATGCATGCATGAAGCTCGTCGTTCTCGATCCCGGCCATTTCCACGCGGCGCTCCTGCAGAAGACGATGTATCCCGACACGTCGACGCCACGGTGCACGTCTATGCCGAGGACGGTCCCGAGCTCGCCGACTACCTGCACGAAGATCGAGAGCTACAACGCGCGGCGCGACAACCCGACCGCGTGGCGCGATGCAAGTCCATGCCGGCCCCGATTTTCTCGATCGCTTCAGCGCGGAGCAAGGCGGGCGACGTCGTCGTCATCGCCGGCAACAACCGGCGCAAGACCGAGTTCATCATGCGCGCGGTCGACGCCGGCATGCACGTGCTGGCCGACAAGCCGATGGCGATCGACGCCGCGGCTTCGAATCGCTGCGCAAGCGCGTTCGCCGACGCGGCGAAGCACAGGGCGTGCTGCTCTACGACATCATGACCGAGCGCCACGAGATCACGACGATGCTGCAGAAGGCGTTCTCGCGCATTCCGTCGGTGTTCGGCGAGCTGCTGCCAGGCTCCGAGCGCGAACCGGCGGTCGTCAAGGAAAGCGTCCACCACTTCTCGAAGCTCGTCTCGGGCGCGCCGATCAAGCGGCCCGCGTGGTTCTTCGACGTCGACGCAGCAGGGCGAAGGCCTGGTCGACATCACGACGCATCTCGTCGATCTCGTGCAGTGGGAGTGCTTCCCGGACGAGATCCTCGGATTTCGACGCGGGACATCCGGATTCTCGGCGCGAAGCGCTGGCCCACCGGCATCAGCCCGGCGCAGTTCGCGCAGGTGACGCAGCTGCAGAGCTTTCCCGACTATCTGCGCAAGGACGTGCGAGACGGACGGCAGCCTGCACGTCTACGCCAACGGCGAGATCGACTACCGCATCAAGGGCGTGCACGCGAAGGTCGGGTGCTCTGGAATTTCGAGGCGCCCGCGGGCGCGGGCGACACGCACTACTCGGTCATGCGAGGCTCGAAGGCGAATCTGGTGATTCGTCAGGGCGCGGCAGAAGGCGTGGCAACCGGCGCTGTACATCGAGCCTGCGACGAGCGCAGGCGACGGCGGATCTGCGGCCGCGCTCGCAGCAGTGCGATGACCGATGTGCGCGACGGCGTATCCTGGCGTCGGCGTCGAGCGCGCCGGGCAGGCGTGGCGCGTCGTCGTCCCGCAGTCCTATCACGTCGGCCACGAAGCCCACTTCGCGCAGGTCGCCGCGCAGTTCCTGCGCTATGTCGGCAAGCGGCGCGCTGCCCGACGTGGGAGGTGCCCGGACATGATCGCCAAGTACCGCGACGACCACGCGCGCGCTCGCGATGGCCGCGCGACGATTCGCGCGGTGCCATCGTGAGCGAACCCGACGGCGAGCCTGCTCTCGCTCAACACCGCGACGGTGCGGCAGCAGTGGACGCTGCCGCAGATCATCGACGGCTGCGTGCGGCACGGCATTCGCGGCATCTCGCCGTGGCGCGACCAGGTCGCCGCGGCGGGACTCAAGGAGATCGGCGTCGCGCATCCGCGACGCCGGGCTCACGGTCACCGGCTATTGCCGCGGCGGGATGTTTCCGGCGGTGGACCGCGAAGGCCGGCGCGCCGCGCTGGACGACAACCGGCGCGCGGTCGACGAAGCGCTCACGCTCGGCGCCCAGTGCCTGATCCTCGTCGTGGGCGGCCTGCCGAGGACCGCGACGGCACGCATCGAGTCGAAGGATCTCGCCGGCGCGCGCGAGATGGTGCGCGACGGCATCGGCGAGCTCCTCGAGCTACGCGCACGGCGCGGGCATGCCGCTCGCGATCGAGCCGCTGCATCCGATGTACGCCGCCGACCGCGCATGCGTGAACACGATGGCGCACGCCAACGACCTCTGCGACGAGCTCGGGCGCCGGCGTGGGCATCGCCGTCGACGCGTATCACGTGTGGTGGGATCCGCAGCTCGAGCGCGAGATCGAGCGCGCCGGCAGGCGACAGCCCGTCGCGGCTGCTTGCCTATCACATCTGCGACTGGCTGGTGCCGACCACCGACCTCCTGACCGACCGCGGCATGATGGGCGACGGCGTCATCGACCTTCCGCCTGCTGCGCTCGTGGATGGAAGCGCACGGCTATCGCGGCTTCCACGAGGTCGAGATCTTTTCCGCCAACAACTGGTGGAAGCGCGATCCGGACGAAGTGCTCGCCACCTGCAGGCGCGGCACGTCTGAGTGCAGTTGACGCCGGCGCGCTCCGAAGGCGTGAAAGTCCGCGGGTCTCAGATTGCCGGAGCGGCGAGAGCGCCGCTCCACGCGGTCGGGCGCCGCCCCCGGCGTCGTCAGGCGAGCCTGCGCCGTACGGCGACGATCCCGAACAAGGCCCACGACTGCGGTCAAGGCAACCAGGGTCCACTCGCCGAGCGTTGGAATGGGCGTGCCTGTTGGTGCGGAGACGCCACACGTAAGCTGGTCTGACTGCAGCCGTGATCGCTTACATAAGCCGACCACGACGTGTCCAAACCACCCGGGAACTGATAACCCGGCGGGGCTACGTCCAGCGAAGTTTTCCGGGCTGTTCCGTGCACGGTTCACCCCAGCCATCGTACCAGCCCGTGTTGCGTGATCGTGGTCGGATCGGTGGTATTCGGGTTCGCGGAAATGACGTAGACCGACGCGAATCCCCCAAAAACGACTGCGGCGGCCTCCTGGGCGGTATACACGGGCGGGTTGCTTGTCCAGACCGGCCCGTTCGAGACCTGGTATGACCCGACGAAGGTCTGGGCCAGCGCGGGAACCGCACATCAACGAAACAGCGCCAAGTGCCGCGCTTGCGGACTTCAGGTTTTTCATTGTGCCTCCCCAGCTGTTTATCTCATCGATCGTTGCAGGTGCTCCACATCGCTGTCAACGCTGGAGGCTCCGGTCCGCGGTGTTCGACACCGAAGTCGTCACATTTCTGCCAACAAGTGGGGAAGCGATCCGGACGAAGCGCTCGCTCGCCATCTCCATTTGAAAGGCGCGGCACCTGAGCATGCAGTTGATGGTGCGCGACTGGACGGTCGCTTGACGACGGTGCGCCAGTGGTGCGCAATCCGGTCACTGCGACAATCACGACGACGCGCTCGGCATGCAATGCCGCGACCAGCCAGCCGATCAGCGAAGGAACCCGTCAGGCCCGGCGCGCTTCCCGCGCGTGCAGGCGGCTCGTCTTCGGCACGCCGGCGAGCAGGTATTCCATCTGGTCGGCGAGGATGCGCCGGTTGCGCAGAATGAAGTGCTCGTGCCGGTTCGGCACGTACGGCACGTAGAGGAGCGGCATTCCCGCCTGCTCCGGCGAGCGGCCGCCCTTGCGCGTGTTGCAGCTCCGGCAGGCCGTGACGGCGTTGGTCCAGGCGTCCTTGCCGCCGCGCGACACCGGCACGACATGGTCGCGCGACAGGTCGCGCACCATGAACCGCCCGCCGCAGTACGCGCACACCTGCCGGTCGCGGACGAACAGCATCTGATTGGTGAGTCCCGGCGCGTGCCGATGCGCGCCCGCGCCGCTGCCCTTGATGGCGAGAATCGACGCGCGTCGCGATGCGCGAGCGCACGCCGTTCTTCTGCCAGCCGCCGCGGAACTCGCGGACCTCGCGACCCACCGACCACGCGACCATCTGCTTCGCGTGATAGGTGATCGCTTCCTCGAGCTCCACCCAGGCCTGCGGGAGCCCTGCCACGTCGACGGTCAATACCAGCGGTTCCATTGCGTCAAGCTGCGGCCGTCGCGAAACGGCCCCGAGCGTCCACTCCATGCTGCAAAATGCAAAGTATAGTGCATGCCGACTCGGGATCGGCAATGCCCGACGGGATAGCGATTCCGGCGAGCGAACGGCGCTCCGGCGTCCATGGACGAATCCAGACGCGCCGGCGAACCAGGCGGACCTCATGTCGAGCGATCTCCGTTCCATTCGCTGGCCGCGCTTCCACGGCTGCTTGCGCGCGGCGAGACGAGCTCGCGCGCGATTGTCGAGGCCTGCCTTGCGCGCATCGACGCGCACGACGGCACACCTGCATGCTTTCATCGAGCGTCTATCGCGACGACGCGCTCGAGGCCGCCGACGCCGCCGACCGAGCAGCGCCGTGACCGGAGTCGCGCGCAGGTCCGCTCGCGGGGCTGCCGATCGCGCTCAAGGACCTCCTGCACGTCGAGGGCCGCGAGACCACCGCAGGCTCGAAGAGCTGGCGCGGCCGCATCTCCGATCACACGGCGACCGCCGTCTCGCGCCTCACCGCTGCCGGAATGATCCCGCTCGGCAAGACGCACATGGTCGAATTCGCGTTCGGCGGCTGGGGACGCAACCGGCCGATGGGCGCGCCATGGAATCCGTGGGACGCGAAGACGCACCGCGTCGCCGGCGGCTCGTCGAGCGGCTCCGCCGTCGCCGTGGCCGGCGGGCTTTGTCCCGCGGCGATCGGCTCGGACACCGGCGGATCGATCCGCATTCCCGCCGCGCTCTGCGGCATCACCGGATTGAAGCCGACGTACGGCCGCGTCAGCCTCTACGGCGCCGTGCCGCTGTCCGGCACGCTCGACTCCATCGGCCCGCTCGCGCGCACCGTCGAGGACTGCGGGCTCCTGACCGCCGCGATGGCCGGAGCCGATCCGCACGATCCCGCGACGCTCGGCTCGCCGCGCGGCGATCTCGAAGCCGCGCTCGCCGGCGACCCGGACGTGCGCGGCGTGCGCATCACGGCGCTCGCGCCGGAAGCGTTCCCCGCGTTCACGCTGCCCGACGTCGTTCGCGCCTACCGCGAAGCGATCGACACGCTGCGCGACCTCGGCGCGCGGGTCGACGAAGCGGCCTTTCCGCTCGACTTCGACGACATGATGGTGCAGAACGGCCGGATCATCGCGGCCGAGGCGTACGCGCAGCATCGCGCCTACATCGAGGATCCGAAGCTCGACATCGATCCGTGGGTGAAGAAGCGCGTGCTGGGCGGCAAGGTCGATCAGCGCCGGCCGACTACATCGACATGCTCGATCGCAGGCGGCGCGTCATGGCGCGAGTTCGCGCACTGGATGCGCGATCGCGACGCGCTCCTGACGCCGACGCTGCCGATCACCGCGACGCCGCTCGCCGACGTCGACGAAGCCACGACGCCGCTCGCGACGTGGACGCGCAGCGCCAATTATCTCGGCGCCTGCGCGCTGATCGCTGCCGGCGGGATTCTCGGCGGAGGGCTCTGCCGATCGGCGTCCAGCTCACCGGCAGCCGCGTTCGCGGACGCGATGCTGGTGCGGATCGGGCGGGCGTTCCAGCACGCCACCGACTGGCACCTGCGCCGGCCGCGGCGTGACGCTCTAGGCCGGGCAGGAATCCCTCGATCGACAGGTAGCGCTCGCCGGTGTCGTAGTTGAAGCCGAGCACGCGGCTTCCGGCCGGCAGGTCCGGCAGCTTCTGCGCGATGGCGGCGAGCGCCGCGCCGGACGAGATGCCGACCAGCACGCCTTCCTCGCGCGCGCGCGCGGCGCGCCATCTCGCGCGCGGCCTCGGCTTCGACCGGTGATGACGCCGTCGAGCAGCGCGCGTGTCGAGGTTCTTCGGGATGAAGCCGGCGCCGATGCCCTGGATCGGGTGCGGGCTCGGCTGCGCCGCCCGAGATCACCGGCGACTGCGTCGGCTCGACCGCGAACACCTTGAGCTCGGGCCACGCCTTCTTCAGCACCCGCGCGCAGCCGGTGATGTGGCCGCCGGTGCCGACGCCGGTGATCAGCGCGTCGAGCCCGTCGGGAAAGTCGGCGAGGATCTCGCGCGCCGTCGTGCGCACGTGCACGTCGATGTTGGCCGGGATTGTCGAACTGCTGCGGCATCCACGAGCCCGGCGTCGCGGCGATCGAGCTCCTGCGCCTTGGCGATCGAGCCCTTCATGCCCTTCGCGCGCGGCGTCAGCACGAACGTCGCGCCGTACGCGAGCATCAGCCGGCGCCGCTCGATCGACATGCTGTCGGGCATCACCAGCACCAGCGTGTAGCCCTTCACCGCCGCGACCATCGCGAGGCCGATGCCGGTGTTGCCCGACGTGGGCTCGATGATCGTGCCGCCCGGCTTCGAGCTTGCCGGTGCGCTTCGGCGTCCTCGACCATCGACAGCGCGATGCGGTCCTTGATCGAGCCGCCGGGGTTCGCGCGCTCGGACTTGATCCAGACGTTGGCGGCCGCGCCGAACAGGCGGTTGACGCGGATGTGCGGCGTGTTGCCGATGGTTTCGAGGATGTTGGCGGCTTTCATGGGGATCCTGGAGAGTGCGCGCGGCAGTCGGCGCGACGAGCGCACATGCTACACGCGTCCGCGAGCGGCGCAAACGAAGGCGGGCGAGGCAAGCGCGCGTATCATCTTCCTGGGGATAGAACAGGGAGTCAGCGTGCGGTTATATGTCGTCCAGATGTTTTACTCGAGCTTGAAGGAAAGCGGTCCACTCGTCGCGGAAGCCAAGAACACGTAGCGGCGCTTTCGAAAAAGGATTTCGTGCTGATGGGATTCGGCGAGCACACGGCGGCCATCGCGCTTTCGTCGGACGAGCCGGAGACGCGAACATGCGCGCGCAATTCGAGCGCATCCGCGGCGAGAACTTCTCGCTCATCGCCTTCGAGGCGGCATGGATCGTCGGCGGCAACATGTCGAAGGACGTGAGCCCTGTGGCTCGAGCGCCATCAGAGCCCGTTCAGAGTTGACGGCCGGCGCGCCTGCTCGCGCGCGCCGGACGTCAGCCCTTAGCGCTTTCGTCGAACAGCGACGGCGTCGCCGTCGCCGGCGCTCGGGAGGCGGCGCCGGGCCGACGGCTGCGCGGCGAACAACGCCCCGGCGCGCACGCCGAGCAGCCGGATGCGCCGGATCGAGCGGCACGCGCTTCAGGCATTCGCCGGCCGCGCGCCGGATCGCGTGCGGGTCGTCGGTCGGCCAGTCGAGCGTGCGGTCGCGCGTCACCGTCTTGAAATTGTCGTAGCGAAGCTTCAGGCCGATCGTCTTGCCGACATAGCCCTTGCGCCGCAGGTCGTCGGCTCACGCCCGTGCACAGCGCCGTGAAGATCTCGCGACAGCTCCTCGCGGTCGCGCGCGCGCCGAGCAGATCGCGCTCGAACGTCGTTTCGCGGCTGATCGACTTCGGCTCCATCTCGGTGATCACGTCGCGCTCGTCGCGGCCGTGCGCCGCATCGTGCATGAACGCGCCGTGCGCGCGGCCGAAATGCTCGACGAGCCACGCGGGATCGGCCGCGGCGAGATCCGCGATCGTGCGCGACGCCGAGCGCCTCGAGCTTCGCGCTCGACTTCGGTCCGATGCCGTTGATCTTGCGCGCGCGGCAGCGGCCAGATGCGCCGCTCCGATCGTCGCCGCGACGCAGCAGCGTCAGGCCGTCCGGCTTGTCGAGCTCGGAGGCGATCTTCGCCAGGAGCTTGTTCGGCGCGATGCCGATCGAGCAGGAAAGGCCCGTCGCCGCGCGCACGGCCTCCTTGATCGACCGCGCGACGGCGTGCGCGCGCTCCCAGCGATCGGCCGTCGGCTCGCGGACGCCGTCGTCTGCTTCGGGATGCACGTCGGTGAGATCGACGTAGATCTCGTCGATGCCGTTATCCTGGATCCGCGGCGCGATCGCGCGCACCGCGTCCTTGAACAGCCGCGAGTATTTCCGGTAGCGCATCGAAATCGACGGGCAGCAGCACTGTGTCGGGCGCGAGCTGCGCCGCCTTCATGAGCCCCATCGCCGAATGCAGGCCGAAGGCGCGCGCCTCGTAGGTCGCGGTCGTGATGACGCCGCGGCCGGCGTAGTGGCGAAGCGTCGCGAACGTGCGCACCGGCTCGCCCGCTGACGGGATCGGTCGACCATCGTCGGCTGATGCCGGCGGCCGCCTCCGATCACGACGGGCCGGCCCTTGAGCTCCGGATAGCGCAGCAGCTCGACCGACGCGTAGAACGCATCCATGTCGAGATGCGCGATGAGTCGGGCGGGTGGGGTCGGCATGGCGGCGGCGGCGTGACGCCGGTGACGGCGCCGCATAGTGTACCGGAGTCGGAAAATCGGTTGATGGCCGATGGTGAAAACGCGATAAAATCGCGCGCGCGGCCGTGATCGACCCGGCGCGCTCCGCGGCACTCCTCCCATGAGCCACAAGCACGACAATCTGATTCGCGCGATCTTCCACGACCCGATCAGCGGCAACCTGCAGTGGCGCGAGGTCGAGTCGCTGCTGCGTCACCTGGGGTCGAGCGTGGAGTCGCTGTCGGGAACGCGCGTGCGCGTGCAAGCTCAACGGCCACGAGGGCATCCTGCACCGCCCGCACGGCGGCAACACGCTCGGCCGGCAGGACGTGCAGCACCTGCGCGAATATCTCGCCCACGCGCGGATCACGCCTTCGCTCTACGAGGCCGGCAAGAAGGAGTGACGAACCGACGCGCGACGTCGGCGCTGCTCGGCGACGATGAATTGGCGCGAAGATCCGACCGCGCCACCGGCCAAGCCGCGGCCGCGGTTTCGGCTTCATCGGCCACCATCCCGAGAAGGAGAATGACCATGGCCGCAACACGCAACGTCGCAGTCCTCGTCGGCAGCCTGCGCAAGGAATCGCTCAATCGGAAGATGGCGAATGCGCTCATCCGGCTCGCGCCCGGCCGAGCTGTCGCTCAGGATCGTCGAGATCGGCGCGCTGCCGCTCTACAACGCGGACCACGAAGCCGATCCGCCGCCCGCCGTCACGCGAGTTCAAGGAGGCGATCGTCAAAGTCCGATGCCGTGCTGTTCGTCACGCCCGGAATACAACCGCTCGATGCCGGGCGTGCTGAAGAACGCCATCGACGTCGGATCGCGCCCCTCCGGCAAGAGCGCGTGGATGGGCAAGCCGGCCGCCATCGTCAGCGTTGTCTCCGGGCGCGATCGGCGGATTCGGCGCCAATCACAACGTACGCCAGTCGCATCGTCTTCCTGAACATGCCGGCGATGCCCATGCCGGAAGCCTACATCGGCAGCGCCGCCAGTCTCTTCGGTCCCGACGGCGCGATCACCAACGACACGCACGCGCGAGCTCATGACGAAATTCCTGGCGGCTTTCGCGCAGTGGATCGCCCGCAACACGGCGAGCTGACATGGCGATGGATACCCCTTCCTACCCGATCTCGTTCGCGACGTCGCGCAAGCGCCGGACGTTCGCGATCATTTCGCACCCGGACGCGGGCAAGACGACGCTGACCGAAAAGCTGCTGCTCTACGGCGGCGCGATCCAGATGGCCGGCACGGTCAAGGCGCGCAAGAGCCGCGCGGCACGCGACGTCGGACTGGATGGAAGTCGAGAAGCAGCGCGGCATCTCGGTGACGAGCTCGGTGATGCAGTTCGACTACGCGGGCCACACGATCAACCTGCTCGACACGCCGGGCCACGAGGACTTCTCCGAGGACACGTATCGCGTGCTGACCGCGGTCGACGCCGCGGTGATGGTGATCGACGCGGCGAAGGGCGTCGAGGCGCAGACGATCAAGCTGCTCGAAGTCTGCCGGCTCCGCGCGACGCCGATCATCACGTTCGTCAACAAGATGGACCGCGAGGTGCGCCCGCCGGTCGCGCTGCTCGAGGAGATCGAGTCGGTGCTCGGCATCGACTGCGCGCCGGTGAGCTGGCCGATCGGCATGGGCAAGAGCTTTCGCGGCGTGTTCGACCTGCAGCGCGAGCGGCTGAAGCGCTTCGCGCCCGGCGAGGAGCGCGTGCAGCGACGACGGCGAGCTGATCGAGGGCCTCGCCAATCCGCGCCTCGACGCGCTCTTTCCGGACGAGATGGCCGCGGTGCGCCACGACGTCGAGCTCATCCGCAGCGCCAGCCATCCGTTCGACATGGAGGAATTCCTGCGCGGGCGGCAGACGCCGGTGTTCTTCGGCTCGGGCATCAACAACTTCGGCGTGCAGGAGATCCTGACGGCGCTGATCGACTGGGCGCCGCCGCCGCAGCCGCGCGACGGCGGCGACGCGCGATCGTGCAGCCGGCCGAGCCCGCCGTTCTCGGGCTTCGTGTTCAAGATCCAGGCGAACATGGATCCGAAGCACCGCGACCGCATCGCGTTCTTCCGCGTGTGCTCGGGCCGCTACCGGCCGGCGATGAAGGTGCGCCACCTGCGCACCGGCCGCGAGATGAAGCTCGGCAGCGTGCTGACGTTCATGGCGAACGAGCGCGTCGCGAGCGAGGACGCGGTCGCCGGCGACATCATCGGCATCCACAACCACGGCCAGCTGTCGATCGGCGACACGCTGACCGAAGGCGAGGCGCTCGACTTCAAGGGCATCCCGTATTTCGCGCCGGAGCTCTTTCGCGTCGCGCGGCCGCGCGATCCGTTCAAGGCGAAGCCGCTGTCGAAGGGCTGCGCGAGCTGGGCGAGGAAGGCGCGATCCAGGTGTTCGAGGCGTCGCACGGCGGGACGCTGCTGCTGGGCGCCGTCGGGCCGCTGCAGTTCGAGATCGTCGCGCACCGGCTGGCGACCGAATACAAGGTGGACGCGATCTACGAGCCGGCGAACATCTCGACGGCGCGCTGGCTCACGTTTCCCGGACGAGAACGTGCGCCGCAACTTCGAGCGCGAGCAGGCGGCCTCGCTCGGCGTGCGACGTCGACGACAATCCGGTGTTCCTCGCCACCAACAAGTACAACCTGCAGGTGACGATGGAGCGCTGGCCGAAGGTCGGCTTTCACGCCACCCGCGAGCACGGGCAGCGGCTGGC